>MKWU01002421.1_pt1 | contig 28119 bp, 29 predicted proteins | sample 809101 | NCBI WGS metagenome assembly MKWU01 (sample SAMN05860141, study PRJNA318959) | sponge metagenome | host: Aplysina aerophoba | place: Slovenia: Piran, Adriatic Sea, Gulf of Piran | collected 2013-05-07 | reverse complement strand
GTGGGAGGGTGGCCGCGCTCGCCGCGGGGCCCCGGGGCGGGGGCGCGGCCGCCGCGGGGGGGAGCCACGAGGAGGAGACGATGCTCGCGGCCTTCGACGGCGTGCTGACCGCGATGGCGTACGCGGCAGCAGGGCTCGCCCTCTTCGCGGTCGTCTGGGCGGGCTTCGTCCTCATGGCCGAGGGGAGCGAGCCCCGGAACGCGGGTCGCGCGCGCAACGCCGTCGCAGGGGCGCTCATCGGCCTCGTCGTCGTCCTCTCGGCAAAGGCCATCGCCCTCGTCCTGCGCAGCGGCATCGTCCCCATCCCCTAGCCCCATACGCACGGATCGCAGGCCGACAGAGCCGATAAGGAAGGAACACCACCATGCGAAAACTGATCGACCGAACGAGGCACGTTGCGAAACGCCTCCTGCGCCGAACAAAGCGTATCGCGGAGCGCCTCGTGCACCGAACGACGCACACGGCACGCCGCCTCCTGCACCGAACGTCCAGCGCCAGCGAGCAGCCCAGGGAGCACGTTGTCAAACCGCCGCTGCCGCTGCCGCTCTGCTTCATGCTCTCCCACCTGGAGGACGACGGCCCCGTACGCATCGACGGCGTGAAGCTCGGCGTCTTCGAGGTCATGGGCCTCGAGCTGGACGAGCCCAAGCTTGGCGCCTTCGCGGGCGCGTTGAATGCCCTCGACTTCCCGGTCCAGCTCCTCATCCGCCAGCACCCGCCCGACCTCAGCCGCATGCGGGAGCGGCTACGCGAGGCCGAGCCCGGTGACCTGCCCCCGCAGACGCGGGCGGCGGCGGACTCGCTCCGCGGCCTGCTCACAACACTGGAACGCCGCGACGGCATCCTCGACCGGCGCTTCTACGCCGTCTGCCAGTCCGGCCGCGCCGACGACCTGCGCGGCCTGCTGGGCAAGGCGGGCCTATCGGTCCATCCGCTCACGGGCCGCCCCCTGCGGCTGTTCCTGCTGGCATCGGCCCTCGGAGGCTCACCGGCGGACCGCGACGAGGACGAGCGCGTGGAGGTCACGGTCAACCGGCGCGAGGTGCGCGTGGGCGGCCATCTCACCCGCTCGCTGCACCTCGGCCGCTGGCCCCGCGCCCTCGCTCCCGGGTTCCTGCAGGGACTCATGGCCGCAGGCGCGCCCATGGACCTCGCCATCCACCTCGGACCCATACCCGCCGAGCAGGCCGCCCGCACCCTGGAGTGGCAGAAGGTACGCTTCGAGTCCGCACAGTCGCTCTCCCTGCGCAGGGGACGCACCATGTCCCCTGAGGCCGAGATCGCGCTGGAGGACATCACCCGCCTTCGCGACGAGGTGCAGCGCGGGCGCGAGCGGCTCTTCCACTCGTCGCTGTCCATCACGCTGCACGCGAACGACGAGGCCGCGCTCAAGGAGATGACCCAGCGGGCGAGGGCCCACTTCGCCGCGACCCTCGGCAAGCTCGATGTCCTCCCGTTCCGCCAGCGCGTGGGCATGCTCTCGACGCTGCCCATCGCCATGAACGCGGTCGCCGAGTGGCGCAGCCTGGACACGTCGTCCATAGCCCGCCTCTTCCCCTTCTCTCCGCCCGACCTCGACACCCGCAGCGGCACACTGTACGGGATCGACCTGCGCGCATGCTCGCCCGTCGTCTACGACCCGTGGGACGGCACCCACCTGAATGCCAACACAGCCGTGCTGGCGCGCTCCGGCAGCGGGAAGTCGTTCTCCACCAAGCTCGGCGTGCTGCGGGGGCTGACGAGGGGGATCACGGCCTACGTCATCGACCCGGAGGGCGAGTACGCCGACATGGCACGCGCGGCGGGCGGGCGGGTCCTCTCCCCCGGCGTTCCCGGGCAGGGCATGAACCCCTTCGTCATCAATCAAGGCGACGCCGAGGAGCTCCTGCTCCGCATCGGCAGCCTCCGGCGCCTGATCGAGGTGATGGTCGGCGAGCGGCTCAGCGCCGAGCGCCGGGCCGCCCTCGACCACGCCCTCGCGGGCTACTACGCCGAGCCCAGGGAGCGCACCGGCTTCAGGGATTTCTACGCCTACCTGCAGGACGGCGAGGACGAGGTGCTGGCGCGGCTCCTGAGACCGTTCGCCACCGGCAGCCTCCGGCACCTGCTCTCCGACGAGGGAGACGACCTGCTCACCAACGAGGCGCTGGTGACGGTCTTCGACCTGCGCCTATTGGAACCCGAGCTGCGTCCCGCAGCCGCCATGGTCTGCACCGAGACCGTCTGGGCCGCGGCCGCACAGAACCCGAAGCCCCGCCTGCTTGTCGTCGACGAGGTGTGGTCGATCATGCAGCACCCCGAAGGCGCGGCGTTCATGGTCTCGATGGCGAAGCGCGCGCGGAAGCACCGCCTGGGGTTGCAGTTCATCACCCAGGACGTGCAGGACCTCCTCTCCGAGGACACCTCCCGGGCCATCACCGGCCACTCCGGCAGGGCGCTCCTGCAGAACGCCGCGTTCAAGCTGCTCCTCCAGCAGGACGCAGCCGCCATCTCCACCGTCGGCGACGCGTTCGACCTGCCAGCCGACCTGCAGCGGTGGCTGCTCTCGTGCCCGAGGGGCGACGGGCTCCTTCTCGCGCGCGGAGGAAGGTTCCCCGTCCGCATCGAGGCCACGCCGGAGGAGGCCGACGTCATCGAGTGGCGGCCCGGCGGGCGAGAGGGCCAGCGATGACGTCACCCACCTCTCCCACACGAGTGCCGCCTCATGGCGCAACGCTCCATGCGCGAACGGAACGCCGACCCACACGAAGAACAGAGACTGAGCACGTGGACATGCCACGAGGAAAGGGAAGAACCGTATGAAACTGCCCTTCACGAACAACAACAGCAAGGCTGACGACTCTGCGGAGAAGACCCCGGTGCTCCTGGAGGTCACGCCGCCGCGCACGGGGGAGCGCAGCCTCCTCGCCGTCGAGAACCTCCTCGGTTCCGTCACGGTGCCCGAGCCGTTCTCCTTGGAACTGGCCGGTGACGCCGACCGCGTCGCCGTCATGGCCCGCTGCCACGACGAGGACGTGGTGCGCGGCCAGCTCGCCGTCCACTATCCCCAGGCGCGCATCCGGCAGGTCGCGCCGGAGGACGACCCCCTGCGGCTGGAGGAGGGCGAGCTGGCGTACACGACGACCCTGCGCTCCAGCGGCCCCGAATACGTGCCGCTGCGCACTTTCCACGACCGCGACCTCACCGACCCCGGCTCGGACCCCCTCCTCGCGCCGCTCGGCGCACTATCAGGACTCAACCCCGGTGAGCGCGTCATCACCCGGCTCCGCATGCGCTCCGCCGGGGTTGACTGGGCCGTCCACCACCAGCGGCTCGCCCACGAGCGGCCTGCATCCTCGCCACCCCCTTCGCAGTCCACCCAGACCGGCACGCCCTCATCCGCCGAACCGATCCGCATGGCCGTGCTCGGCCTCCTCGCGCTCCTCGGCCTCAGGGCGTACACGTGGGTGCAGGCAGGCGAGACGTGGAAGGCAGTCCTGATGGGACTCGCCATCGTCGTGGGGCTCATCGCCGTCGGCTACGTGAAGGCCCGCTTCTTCAAGCCCGCCCGCTCCTACGCGCCGGCCCTCGTCGCCGAGAAGATATCCCGCATCGCGTTCGAGGCCGACATCCAGGTCACAGTCATCCTGCCGCCGGGCGGCAGGTCTGAGCGCGCCGGGACGATCATGAAGCGCATCGCTGCAGCCTACCGCCACTACGACAACCCCTCCGGCGCGAGCTTCGTCGGCGGCGACATCGAGCCTGTGGATGTCCTGGACACCGGGCTCGGCCCCGAGCCGCCGGGGCTCTTCGGCAAACGCAGCGTCATCGGCGTCCGCGAGGCCGCCTGCCTCTGGCACCCGCCTGCCCCTGCCGACGACACCCCCGCGGTGGAGCGCTCCGGCCCGCGGACGCTGCCGCCCTCGGCGAAGAGCTTCCGCTCCGGCGCGCCGGTGGGCGAGACCACCGAGGGCAGGGCCCAGGCCGTCCACTTCCCCAGCGAGCTGCAGCGCTGCAACCACGTCTACTTCGCGCGCACCCGCATGGGCAAGTCCACGCTCATGCAGCACTCCATCGTCCACAGGATGCGGGAGAAGGCGGCGGGCCGCGACCGCGACGCCATCATCGTCGTCGACCCGCACGCCGACCTCGTCGGCGACCTCCTCGAACACGTCCCGGAGGAGCTCATCCCCCAGGTGCGCCTCATCGACCTCGCCGACGAGACCGGCGCGGTCGGCATCAACCTGCTGGATGCCCACGTCTTCACCGACCGCGACCGCACGGCAGATGCCGTGGTGAGGATCGCGAGGGGCCTGTGGGAGCAGTGGGGGCCGCGGATGCAGTCGATCCTCGAGCACGTCGTCAAGACCCTCCACGAGGTGAACGTGCATCCGGCGACCGACCCCGCCTCCCAGTACACGATCCTCGACGGCCTGCCCCTCATCTCCGACGCCAGGTTCCGCGAGAAGGTCCTCCAGCAGGTGAGCGACCCGTTCCTGTCGGAGTGGTGGAGGCGGGAGTTCATGGGCTGGCGCGCAGAATACCGCGCGGACGCCATCGCACCGGTCCAGACCCGGCTCGGCTACTATGCTTCGTCCAAACGCGCTCGCGCCATCCTCGGCCAACGCCGTTCCACCGTCGACATCCGCCGGACCATCCTCGACGGCGGCATCCTGCTGGTCTCCACCGCGCAGGGCGTCGTCGGGCGCGACGTCGCGGCCCTGCTCGGCTCGTCCATCCTCAACCTCGTCGACGCCGTCATCCGCGAGCAGGGCAGCCTGCCGCGCGACCGGCGGCGCGGCGCGCTGGTGGTCGTCGACGAGATGCAGTCGATGCCCGGCGTCGACTACGAGTCCATGCTTTCTGAACTCGGCAAGTTCGGCGCATCCTTCATCCTCGCAACCCAGAGCCTCGCCAAGCTCGACGACCTCTCCCACACCATGTCCGACACCGTCCTGGCCAACACCGGCTGCATCGCCGTCTTCCAGACGGCGGCGTCCGACGCCCGCAGGCTCGCGGGCGAGCTCGGCAGGGACCAGGTCTCCGAGGAGGACATCGTCTCGCTCGGTGTCCACCAGTGCTACGTCCGCGCAACCGTCGGCAACAGGCGGGAGCCCGCTTTCTCCATGACGGTCCTCGCGCCCGAGCCCGGAGACCCCGAGACCGCAGCACGAGTCCGTGCAGCCTCAGCCGCCTACACCACCCCGATGGAAGCGATCCTCGCGGAGGAGGCGAAGCGCCGCCGCCGCGCCCCGCGCTCCAAGCCGAACCAGGGCCCCGCCCAGAATGCCGCAGAGCAGAAGGACGCCAGGGCGCCCGGCGAGGCTCCCGGCAAGACCAGCCCCCGCAATCCCGCCCCCGAGCAGCCGGAGGAGGACGTCGGGCAGGAGGAGGCGGCATCGTGAACGGCTTGCAACTCCAGGTCATGGAGCGGCTGGCCGCCATGCCGCTCCTCGACCGCATCGAGCTCGCCGCCGTCTCCGGCATCTCCGAGCGCGCCGCCTACAACGCCTGCTCCGTCCTGGCTGGCGCGCGGCTCGCCGACGCGGTGTCCCACGCATCTCCGATCATCCCCTCCACGAGGCGCCTCATCCTCACCGGGGACGGGCTGCAATTCCTCGCGCGTGAGCAGGGCGTCTCCGTGGAGGAACTGCTACGCATGCACCCCGTCTCCGCCCAGTGGCGGCGCATCCTCCTCGAACGGCTCGATGCCGCCGCCGTGGTCTATCGCATCACCGCCTCCATCGCCGCCGCCTCGGGACCGGTGCGTGGGTTCCGGTGGTTCAGGGCGTCCCCGCTCGATGCTGCGGTCGCCCTGGCCGATGGACGCACCGTCGGCATCGTCCGCCAGGGTTCCACCTCGGGCAGGACCGCATTCGCCAAGCGGCTGCGGCGGCTCCACGATACCGAATTGTCGGGAGCGCTCCTCCTGCTCGCGTCCGACGGGTCGCGCCTGAAGCACGCGGGCAGGCTCCTGGGCAGTTTCCCGGTACCGGCGTTCTTCGCCGTCGAGTCCCGCACGGTCGGGGCGGGCGCGTATCGCCCCGCATGGCGCACACCGGGCGACGGACGGTTGCTGAGCCTGCAGGCGGCACTCGTCCGGGTCTCGCCGGAGGGAGAATTCCCCGTCGAGGACTCACCCCTCCGTGCGACGATGCCCGAAGACCTCGCGGTCGATGGTGCAGAAGAGGATGTGCCCGACCACCTGCTGCCCGCCTGCCTGAAACCGGCGGAGAAGCGCGCGCTCGACCTGCTCGCGGCCTGGCCGTGGCTGGCCCCCGTGCACCTCGGTGCGCTCCTAGGCGTGCGCTCGCCGCGCCTCTCGCAGCTCATGGGACGCCTCCGGTGCCTCGGCCTCGCGTTCGTTCCCGCCACAGGGGAGGGCCGCCGCTTTGCGCTCACCGACAAGGGGCTTGCACTCCTCGCACGCAGGGACCGTGCATCCGTGGGCGATGCCCGCCGGCGGTGGAGCGTGGGGCTGCTGGACCCGAATGCACCGCTGACGTGGCGCAACGTCTCCGGCACACGGAGCCGCCAGTTGCTCAGGAACGCCGGCCACACCGAGGCCGTCCATTCCTTCATCGCAGCGCTCGCCGTCCAGTCCCGCTCCCTCGGCTTCGAGATCCTGCAGGTCGACCCGCCGCACCGCTCCTCGGTCTTCTTCCGCCACGATGGCAGGCTCTATTCTGTCCGCCCCGACGCCTCCGGTGTCCTGGGGAGGGATGGCCGGACGTGGTCCTTCCTCCTGGAATGGGAGCGCAGGGCCGTGCGGCCCGTCACCATGGCGGCCCGCATCTCGCCCTACGTGCGCTACTTCGCATCCGGCAGGCCCACTGGCGACCACGGCCCGCCGCCAAGCGTCCTCGTCGTCTTCGAGGACGACCTCACCGCAACTCACTTCCTGCGCGTCGCCCGGCGGGAGACTGCTCGGACCGGCGTCCGCGTCCCGCTCTACGTCTCCCACCGCGAGCTGCTGGAGCGGGTAGGGCCGCTCGGACCTGCGTGGCGCATCCCGGGAGGCGGAGAACCCTCCTACGCCTTCCAGCGGGGCTGAACGACGACCTAGAATTCATAACCCAAAGCCGCCTGGCTTTGATGCAGAACCCCCGTCTTGATGCATAAGGCCGGGGGTTGATGCAAGAGCCAACCCTGCCGATCTGCACAGCTCCGTAACCCGTCTAGGGTAGACTAAGTCGTCCGGCGCTAGACAACGCGGCGCGGAACGAGGAGACGTGGATTGGGATGACAAAGGAACAAGCACTGGTTACGCTACTTCGCCATTTGCCGACCAACATGATTGCCGGAGACTTCGCCGATGTGGAGGTCAGCAACGTAGAGGGGCGTGACTTTCCTAGCGGACAGCAGCCGGGCGGCGCAGGCGTGCACTTTTCGTTCTCTATGAGTTGGCACTCACTCGGAAAGACGGGCAAGGAAGCACACGACGCGCTCGCGGCATTGGGGATTGGCGACAGGTAGTACCTCAGCTAAGACCCCCCAGGCAGGGCCAGCCTTCATCCGACACGGTAGAACTCAATCGTCCACCGTAGGTTAGCCGTCGCACTCACGTACACCGTAAAGGTCTGACTGTACGGTGAGTAGGCAGTCCTATACACGTCAAGCTCACCTACCGGAGGGCGGAAGATGCACTGGTCGCAGTTGCTCAACTCCACTCGGGTCAGGTTTCGCAGCCTGAGCCTGTAGCTTCCGACAGGTAGAGTCACCGTACCAGTTGGCCATTCTGTCCCCACGCCGAACATCGTTCTGACTGGAGGGTTGGGGACCGTCGTCGGAGTTGGCCTCGGTGTCGGCGTGGGCGTGGGCGTGACAGGTATCTCCATCTTCGTCCCAAGCTCTAGGTCCGGCAGTATCTCTGCGATGGCCTTCCCGCTTACCGCGAACCCAACTCCCTCCACTGACGACCTCTCCGCTCGTCACGTCGTCTATGCCGGAGAAGGTGTTGAGCAGGGTGGTCTTGCCGGAACCGGAGGGTCCCATCACCGCCACCATCTGCCCTCTGCCTATCGAGAGGTCTATCCCCTGCAGAGCGTGCACCTGTATCTCGCCCGCCCGGTACGTCTTCACCACGCCCCGCGCCTCTATGATGTTCGTCACTCGGTTCCTCTTGTACCACTCTGCACAGATACCATCGCCTCCCCCGGCAGGCGCCGTCAACCACGCGTGGGCGTTCCCATCCATGGTTCGACAGGCTCACTATGAGCGGGGAAGGCAGCATGACGGACAGGTCGGCTTGACCTGCCTGCGCTGAGGGGGGTAGGTTGCCTCGTCAGCACTCCCCACGAAAGAGGCAGGATGGCTTCATCCGGCTCCGCGCAGAGCCTCCAGGCCCCCAGAAACGATCTGAAGTACCTGCTGCTCACACTTCATCTACCCGCGACGGCGATGGGCCTGGGCCTGGGCCTCACCGTGCCCGTCATCCCGGAGCTGGCCCAGCGGATGGGCCCTAACGCAGAAACCGCCCCGTTGATCTTCGCCGCCTCACTTGCAGGAACGTTCGTCTCAGCGCTGCCCGTAGGCATACTCATCGACAAACTCGGACGGCGGCGCGTGCTGCTCGCGGGGCTCATCATCACGGCAGTCGCTTCGCTGCTCACCTCCAAGGTTGCCCAGGACGGAGCATCGGGTTCGTTGATGGAACTGGCGGTCTACCGCTTCATCCTGGGCTGGGGTATCCAGATGTGGACGATGAGCCGCATCACCGTCATAGCGGACACGGGCGCGGTGAACCAGCGCGGCAAACAGGTAACGCAGATGTTCGGGATGCATCAGATAGGCGTTTACTTCGGCCCCATCATCGGCGGGCTCGCCGCGGTGTCGCTGGGCCTCTGGGCGCCGTTCGTCGTGCATGCGGCCGTGGTCATGGCCGCGCTCATCCCCAGCCTCTACCTGCTTCGGGAGACCGCGCCGTCCGCCCCTCCAGGACAGGAGGCGGGTCCAGCTATCCGCCGAGACGGCGCATGGCGTGCGATGCTCGCAGCGCCGGTCTCCACCGTCCTCCTGGTGGCGTTCCTCATGAGCGCTGCACACAGCGGCGTCACAGCCGGAGGAGTACTGTCCATCTATAGTGACTCTGCCTACGGGATGCGGGTGGACGGACTCGTCCGGTACGGAGTAGTGGGCATGGCCGGCATTGCCATAGTATTTGCTGCCGGATTCGTGATGGACCGGTTCGGGCGAAAATACACCATCGTTCCCGGACTGATCCTCTATTCTGGATCTTCCATGGCGCTCCTTGCGGCTGTGACGCTCCTGGAAGTCTCGTATGCGTGGTTCGTTGCGGTCTCCGTCCTGTTGCTCATGTCGACGTATGTCACCTCCGGAAGCACGATGACGCTCGGCGCGGATGTTGCGCCCGAAGCGGCTCGCGGGAGGTTCTTCGGGCTATTGAACACCGTCGTCCAAGTGGGACCGGTGATGACCGGCATTCTCACGGTAGTCCTGTTCGGCCTGGAGGCCCGCTTTGCGGCGTTACTCTCCTTGACGGGGTTGACCGCGTTCGCAGGCGCGCTCGTCGTGATCTTCCTGGTGCCGGAAACGCTGCGGCGGGAGCAACCGGCCCCAGCCGCAGAGTCAACCACGACCTGAGGAGGAGAGCGCCATGGAGTACCTGGACGACAACAACCGGCTGGTGACAGCGCCGGAGCCGCGCTGGATAGCGAGCCTCAAGCGCCTGCGGGTGTTCTCCGGCGGTGCCCCGATCGTGGACTCCACGCGCGCGAACCTGTTCCGGGGCGGAGGGCCGCCGGTGTACTACTTCCCGAAGGACGACGTGCAGCAGGGCGCGCTCACGGCCACGGGACGCACCGAGACGAACGCTCGCGGGACGATGTCGCTGTACGACGTTCGGGTGGGGGAGCGCTCCGCGGAGGGCGCGGCGTGGGAGTACACCGAGACCGCGGCCGACGTGCCGTTCCTCGCGGGGATGCTGTCGTTCCGGTGGAACGCGATGGACACCTGGTACGAGGAGGAAGAAGAGGTCTTCGTCCATGCCAAGGACCCGTTCAAGCGCATCGAGGCCTTCAGGTCGGCGCGTCACGTCGAGGTCCTCGCCGGAGGCGAGAAGGTCGGTTGGCGATGCTTGAACGGGATTGTAGGTTCTGCAGGTTTGCGGTTCACGGTGTCAGGTTGCGACATCGGCCCCTTTCGCAGAGAGGCGCCGTCGTGTTCACATCTCTTCCATCACACAAGTTGCCTGGATGGAAGGCGCGACGAGACGATCTTCGCGACCCAGGCGGAGGAGGTTCCCCATGGCTGTCGAGAAACATGCAGTGATCTTCGAGAACTGGAGCCCGCCGTCATGGCCGGAGGACTTCGGGGAGCGGGTCGGACGGCTGTTGCAGATGGGTGACCTCTCGCGACAGGACCTCGCCGAGGCCGTCGGCGTGACGGAGCGCACAGTGCAGAAGTGGCTCAGTGGAGGAAAGCCCACCGGGTCCAGATTCTGGGGCATCGTCATGCTGGCCTGCACCGTGCCCGGCGGGATCGACCTGATTATGAACGGCGAGGCAGGTTCGAACACCGAAACCGGAGACCAGGAGTGAGCGGCCGGAGCGTGTCCAGGGACCGGCGCTAACCCTCTCCCCGTGCGCCTGCGTCCTGGTCCCGCGTCCCGTGAAGCAGGATGTGCAGCAGCCCCATTTCGTCCGCCGTTTCGAACAGGGAGAACAGGTGACCCGGGTCGGGACGCACGCCCCGACGCCAGCGACGCAGCATCCGGTTGTTCACCCGCAGGCGGCGCGCCAGACCTCGAGATGTGAATCCCGCAGCCCTCATGAATCGCTCCAACCGCTCGGGGAAGTCCTCAGGGAACTGGGACGGCTCCACGCGGTACACCCACTGCTGACGGCGGCTCACGCCACTTCTCCGTGTGCCTCTCCAGCCGAGCCATGTCGCCGGATCACGAGCAGGTCGTCCAGGCCGAGGAGTATGCCCAGGCCTCCGGGCACCCGAGTGGCGAAATCCACGATAGCGAGCATCGCTCCGCCGTTGGGCCAGCCGCCGTTCCGCCACTGCTGGAGCTGCCTCGGGTCCACGCCGATGCAGCACGCCATGCCCTCCCAGGTGAGGCCGGTGATCTCCTTGAGCGCGGTAAGCCGGTCGGGGAAATCGTCCGGCAGCAGGGCGACGCCCGGGGTGAACAGTCCCTGTGCGGTCTGCAGCCCGCTAGGCATCGCCGTTCACCACATAGAAGAGGTCGTCGAACTCCTGGCAGTCGAGGGTCTCCATGAGTTTCCTGCGCATGGAGGGCGAGGGGCACCGCTGTCCGTTGACCAGCCTTGAGAGGTGGCCGGTGGAGATGCCGAGCATGCGGGCGAGCTCGTTCTGGGAGATGTTGAGCCGGTCGAGCCGGTCCCACAGCGCCTCCTGCTTGAGGAGCACTCTCCTGGCGCGCCTACCGGGCATGCTCGTCTTCCTCCACGATGCGGGGCCCTTCACTGGAAGCCGTGACGGGTCCGACCTCGCTGTCGGCGAGGTGGGCTGCGCAGGCCGAGGGGTCGAGGCCCCTTTCGCGCGCGAGGGATGCGAGGTGACGGCGTGCGATCATGCGGGCGAGCAGCCGCAGGCCGCGCTGCCGCAGCTCCTCCTGCTCCTTCGTGAGTCCTTTGACTCTTCGCACGTTGCTCGTCTTCATGGGAGTCCCGGTGACAGGCGCCGGTATCGCGGTGGTGCGTCCGTGTTCTAGGATGCATCACGGGAGCCGGCTGTGAGTGTTGCAGTAGTCTAGCGATAGTGCATACCTATAGACAAGGCACATGTGTCGGTAACAGGGGGAATCCTTGACAAGTGTTGCCTCTAATACGACAATCATTGCCCATAGATTGACCAAGCGCCGAGTGGGTGCATAAGTGCAACATAATACGTTGCATAGGGAGACCGACGTGGACGAGCAGAACGACTGGGGAGACGAGCAGATCGGGCAGACGCTGAAGCGGCTGCGGGGCGATACGAGCATCCGCGCCGTGCAGCGCCTCACCGGCGTCTCCAACGCGTATCTCTCCCAGATCGAGAAGGGGACGCGCCATCCGGGTCCGAGGCTCCTGCGCCGGTTGGCGTCCCTCTACGGCGTCAGCGTGCACGACCTGCTGCGCAAGGCGGGCTACTTGGAGCGCGAGGGCGAGGAGCCGGGGGCGGACGAGGAGACGGAGGTGGAGCGCGCCTACCAGTACGTGCTCTCGGACCCGGTCTTCCGGGTGGGCACGAGGCCGCGCGGCCCGCTGTCGACGGAGTCGAAGCGCTTCATCGTCGAGCTGTACGAGCGCTACAGCGGGAAGCGGCTGCTGCAATGAGCGGGCCGCTCACGCTCGACGGCTTCTGCCACCGGCTCGCTGCAGACCGGCTGCGGTACCGCAAGCTCCACCCTGCGGCCCTGGCGGGGGAGTTCGTGGACTACTTCGACGTTCCGCCGTTCCCCCGCATGAAGGAGATCACGACGCTGCTGAACCGGGCTGAGATCGGGAAAGTTGTCCTCTCGCCGGAGACCGGCGGTCTCCGGGGCTACCACTGGGGAACCAGGGACGGCGGCTACCTGATCCACGTCGATGCATCCGAAGGCAGGGTGGGACAGGAGCACACGGCGCTGCACGAGGCCTACGAGGTCGTCCGCGAGCGGCTGCACGACCTGCATCCCCGCATCGGGCTTCCAACGGGGACGTCCCTGTGCCGGCAGGCCGACCGGTTCGCCGCCGCCACGCTGATGCAGCCGCACTGGTTCGCCATCTTCGCCGAGGCGTCGGGGCTCGACGTGGTCGCCCTGCAGGCGAGCTACGGACGCTCGTACGCCTCGCTGACGATCCGGCTCGCGGAGGTGATGCGCCATCAGCCGCTGCTGGCCGTCCTCTATGAGCGCGGGCCGCAGGACGAGCCGCCCCTGGGGATGGATGGGCAGGTTCCGGATGGTCTCCGCGCCACGGTGGTGACGAGGACGCCCGGGTTCCGGCTACGGACGCAGCGGCGACCACTGTCGGTGCTGCGCAGTCTGCTGCCGCGGCGTGGAGAGCCTCCTACGCTTGGATCGGTGGCGGAGCGGGTGGCGCTCACCGGCACACCCGCCGCGGTCGAACGGGTGAGCGGCTACGACCTGTGGCGGGCCGACGACCTGGCCGTGCTGGCTCGCCCGGTCATCTGGGGCGGGGAGGTGGCCAAGGTGTCCGTGATCGCGGTGCCGTACCGGGACCGCTCCGTCCTGTTGCCGCAGTTCGCCAACGCCGCGTTCGAGCGTATCTCCCACGCCCACCAGGTGCTGTAGGCACGGGGAATGAGTCGGAAGTCTACGCTTGGGCATCGAGGTGCCCAAGCCTTCGCGAGGAGCAGTAGGGCTGAGTTGCAGCGCCCCCAACGGCCGACTCGGGACTTACATACCCAACTTTCCCACTTGTCCCCTCGCGCGGTGTCTCCATGGCTTGCGGGACGGAGTCCAAGCGAACTCGGCGCTCACCGGCTGACCCGCCGTGCTCGACCGGGTGCCAGCCCTCTCCGCGTGCTGGAGGGGATGCCCTAGAGGGCCCAGCACCATCACTCAGAACCGGCAATCGGCCATCATCTATTCGATACCAGCAAGCTCGCTCAGTGGCCTACTTCTACGTTAGTCCTATTCCCCTTAGCATTCACCAGCCGACAGGTTTGGTAATGACCCCAACCTCATCCCTCAGCGTGTCGGGCAGCAGACTCCGCCGCAGGTGGCTCTTCCAGAGTCGCTTGACGTAGGTCGCAGCGCCTGCCAGTTGCTTGGGGCTGGGGTTTCTGGAGTCGGGGTTGATAAGCGTGACTCGAAGGCCCAAGTCGTCTCGCACATACCGCATTGCCCCGGCGAAGTCGGCATCGTTGGACACCACAACCGCCTGCTCGTACTCCCCATTGAACCCGTCCACCAGTAGACGAGTGGCTAGGTTCACATCAGACCCCTTCTCTTCGGAGTCTCTGATCAGGACGTGGGACGGCAGCCCCGTCACCGGCTCCGCCAGGGGACGGCGTTTGACGCCGGACCGGAAGACTCCGTAGTAAACGTCGAGGCTCGGTAGTGTTGCCAAAGCTCTCAGATATATGAGCTGACGCTGGGCTTGTCCAGGGTTGCCAGGGCGCACGTCGAGGCGGGCTGTGAAGTAGCAGACCTTGTTGATCGAGTCCTGGGTAAAGAGGGCCTCGGCCAGCTGACGCAGATCCAGCCACCGAAAGGGCGTGTCCTTCAGGGCGCGGTAGTAGAGATTGAAGCCGTCTATGTAGACGTTGGTGATCAAATCGCCGCCCCCTTACAAAGACAGAGACCGCCCAGAAGGACGGTCTCGACCCTACCGTCGAATCGATAGGGGTAGTCTATGCAGAATAGCAGGCCGGTTGGCCACTGTCAAAGCAAGGGGGTAGTGTTACAGTTTGGTTGCGATTCTCGGCGGGGTTGCTCAGGGCTGCTACCTAGCGCATCAGAGCAACCACCTCGTTGAGCAGGCGGTTCAGGTCAGCCCCATGGAGCACGACCTCCATGCGCTCTGTAACCACATAGGCATTGCCGAAGGGGAGAATCCGCAATGTGCGCGAACTGCCTGACCGTTTGGCCGCTATAGTGCCGTCCGACTGGATCATGAACCTAACTTCGGGTTGTGTGCTCATTCGCTGAACCTTTCTCCCACCCCTTACCGGGTGCGCCATGCCTCTAGCGTTAGGCTAGCCATCGCGGCCCCGCCTTGCATGAGTAGATAGAAACCGATGACCAGTGTTAGGGTGTCAGACGACATGCTCACTCCTTCCTTAGGGGGTGTGTTACCCGAATGCCCCGGTTGCAGCCGGGGCATTCATTGTCGTCGCGGGGGTGCGCTGCGGTCAAGCGGGCTACAGGCGGAGGAGCCGGAGCAACTCCCCCATCGTGTAGCGGCGGGTAGCGAGGCCAGCAGCGCGGGCCGGGGATGTACCTCGTAGGCTCTGGTGGGGCCTGACCCAGTTGTAGTACGCGAACCAGAACGCGAGGGCCTGTAAGTGCTTGGCCCACTTCTTGGAATGCCCGCTTGCCCTCCGCGTGTACCGGCGCAACTGCGTCTGCATCGTGAGGTTGTGCCGACACTTAAGGGGAAGATAGAAACAGCCCCGCCGACCTTCTCCTTTTTGCAACAGGAGGCCGGCGGGGCGTGAAAGGAGGGCAGTGATGCCCTACGCCCCTATGCTACTACTACTCGGAGCCTAGCAGGACCCCTGCCGGGCAAATGGGAACTTACCGGTCTTCTTATACACCTTGTTGCAATCAATGCAATACGTCTGGTAGCCGTCGGGCTGTTTCCGATTGCGGTGGAATTCAGTAAGCGGCTTGTACTCCTCACAGCACTTGCAGTACTTCCCAGTTGCCCGCATCGCCGACATTCGCCCTTGGTGGGCGTGTCATGTCAGACGTCGCTATTGCACCCTCGTAGGTCGAGTCGTGCTTACTGCTCGCTATTGCGCACCTTTTCTGGCTCCTACTTTGCGAGTGACACTTGGACGTTGACGTTGGCGGCTGGGATGCGCCACAGTGAGTATGCGGCGGACAGGCCGCAGCACAACCGATAAGACTAACGACGAGGGATACGACCATGAACGACACGAACACCTACACACCCGCAGCAGTCTACGCTCGGGTCTCCAGCGACAGGCAGGACGTCGACCTCTCGGTGGCGGCGCAACTCCGCGCCCTGCGGGAATACGCTGAGCGCAACGGCTTCGTCATCGTCCGCGAGTACGTCGACGAGGCTGAGAGCGGACGCGTGGCCAACCGTCCGCAGTTCCGGGAGATGATCGAGGCGGGCAGCAGTGCCCAGGCACCGTTCAACGTGATTCTCGTCTGGAAGTTCAGCAGGTTCACGCGCAAACGGGAGCACGCGGTCGCCTTCAAGTCGATGCTGCGCAGGAAGGGCATCCGCGTCGTCTCCATCACCGAACACGCGGACGATACCCCGACCGGCAGGCTGATGGAGGCCATGATCGAGTCCGTGGACGAGTTCTACAGCGAGAACCTCGCGCAGGAGGTCGTCCGGGGCATGCGGGAGGCAGCGTCTAGGGGCTACTTCCTTGCATGTCGTGCGCCCTTTGGCTACAGGCGGGTGAAGGTCAGCGACGGGGTGAAGGAGCGCCCCACGCTGGAGGTCGACCCGTCCGCCGCCCCCATCGTGCGGGAGATATTCGAGAGTTCGCTGCGGGGCAACGGCTTGAAGGAGATCTGCCGGGAACTGAACGACAAGGGCATCAGCAACCGGGGGAAGCGGTGGTACAGGAACGGACTGCACCACCTGCTGACGAACGAGGCGTATACAGGGACGGCGACATGGGGTGTGAAGAGCAAGGACGAGAAGGCCGGAGAGCCGGTTCGTGTGGAGAACGCATGGCCCGCGCTGGTATCGCGTGAGATGTTCACGGCAGTGCAGGAGGGCCTGCGCGCGCGTGCGCCGAAGATGCAGCGTCCCGCGCGAGTGGGGAGCCAGTACCTGCTGAGCGGTCTGCTGCGCTGCGGCGTGTGCGGGAAGCCGTATACGGGGCAGGGAGCGAAGGGCGGAAGGTTCGCGTACTACATCTGCGGAACGCTCCTGCGTGACGGATCGGGGAGTTGCTCAGCGCGGTACCTGAACGCGTCGAGGATGGAGGAGCTCATCGTCGCACGCATCAGGGAGCGGATACTGACGGAGGAGGCGATCATCGAGCTGGTGAGCATGGTCGCGGAGGAGGTCGACGCGGTTGCGGGCGAGGCGAACGGTCGGCTGCAGGCGATCAACGCGGAGCTTGGGGACGTTGAGATGCGGTTGGAGAACCTCTACCAGGCGCTGGAGACGAAGCAGTTGCCGATGGATGTGCTGTCGCCTCGGATACTGGCGCTGAAGGGACGCCAGGACCAGCTGACTGCTGCGCGCGAGGAGGCCGAGGGTCAGCTGGAGCAGCGCCGGATGGACCTGCCGACGAGCGAGGAGATCAGGGGATACGTGGCGGACTTCCGGGAGTTCCTGCAGGAGGGGACGTTCCCTGAGCGGAAGGCGTTGCTGCGGAACTTCGTGGAGGGCATCGAGATTATGGGCGAGGAGGCGACGCTGACGTACACCATCCCCATGCCGCAGGACGGGGTAATCCGGGAGTCGGCGTCGGTTCTCGATTTCGTCCAGAGTGGCCCACCACTGCGCCACCCGAACACCCCCGGTTAGAATGTGCGGCCAGAGGAGCTCGTCATGCCCATCTGCCGCGGAACCTTCGAGGTCAACATGGAACCGGAGCCTCCGTTCCTGGAGCAGGACGGGGTTACGCTGAACCGCAACTTCGTCCGCAAGGAGTTCTCCGGCGACATGGCCGGCACGTCGGAGGCGCAGATGCTCGCAGCCTTCACCGGCACGCCCGGTTCGGCGGGGTACGTGGCCATCGAGCACTTCACAGGTTCGGTGGACGGGAAATCCGGCTCGTTCGTGCTTCAGCACAGCGGGGTGATGGACAAGGGCGACGCGCAGCTTACGGTCACCATCGTGCCCGACTCGGGCACCGGAGAGCTGGCCGGGATCTCGGGGACGATGGAGCTCGACCACGACGAGGGTCAGCACTCGTACGTTCTGGACTACGAGCAGGCGTAAGCCGACGGAGCGGTACGGCGATGGCCAGGGCAACAGGCCGGTCAACGGCATCCCGGAAGATCGACGATAAGATCGCGGAGCTCGGCGACTGGCGGGGCGAGCGGCTGAGCGAGGTGCGCAGGCTCGTCCTCGAAGCCGACCCCGAGGCGGTCGAGGAGTGGAAATGGCAGAACTCCGCCGTGTGGTCGCACGACGGGGTGGTAGCCGCTGCGAAGGCGACCAGGGACAAGGTGCGGGTCACGTTCGCGCAGGGGGCCAGGCTCCCCGATCCCGGGAATCTGTTCAACGCGAACCTGGACGGGGACACGATGCGGACGATAGCCATCCTCGAGAGCGACGAGATCGACGGGGCCGCGCTGCAGGCGCTGGTCCGCGAGGCGGTGGCGTTCAACGGCAGGCAGGACGGCACGGCGCCGGTGCTCCTCTCCGGCGGCAACCCGCAGATACCGAAGGGCGACGGCGACGCCCCGGTGCAGGCCTACATCGCGGCGATGCCGGGCTGGAAGAGCGACGTCGGACGCCGCCTCGACGCGCTCATCGAGCAGAACGTCCCCGGCGTGCGCAAAGCGGTGCGGTGGAACTCGCCCTTATACGGCGTCGAGGGCATGGGCTTCTTCCTGAACCTTCACGTCTTCACCCGCCACGTGCGCGTGACCTTCTTCCAAGGCGTATCGCTGGAGCCCGCGCCACCCGGCAAGATGAAGGACCCGGACTCGCGCCATATCGACGTCCACGAGGGCAAACTCGACGAGGCGCAGATGGCGGCGTGGGTGCGGCAGGCGGCGGCCATTCCCGGCTGGGACCTGAACTGACATCACTGACGCGGAGGCAGGTATGAGCACGCAACATTCACCCATCGGTTTCCTCGAAGCCATCTGCTATGACGTTGCGGACATCGACCGCGCGGCGGCGTTCTGGTCCGGGCTGCTGGGCTGCACGTTCGGTACGTCCACGCAGACCGGGTTCCGGCGGGCGCAGCTTCCCAGCGGCCTCTACTTCCTGCTGCAGCAGAGCGACGAGCCGAAGACGGGCAAGAACCGCGCCCACGTCGATTTCGAGACGGACGAGATGGACGCCGCGGTGGCGCTCGTCGTGGAGCTCGGCGGCAAGGCGCTGCATCCGGTCGACAACGGGCTCGCGGGTTTCTGGGTGTGCGCAGACCCGGACGGGAACGAGTTCTGCATCGGTCCGCCGGAGTCGCGTCCGCCGCGCGTGCTATAATTCTAAGCGCTTGTCAAGGTTCCAAACTTCAACTGAGGGCGCAATCCATGGAAAGAGTCGAATACCAACCTCTCCTTATACAGGATATCCTCAATTATCACCGTTCCGAGGAACTCAATCTGGCACCTTGGTACCAGCGGCGGTCAATATGGACCACCCCCCAGAAAGCCTACCTCATCAACACCTTGCACGAACAAAAGCCTGTTCCTGCGATATACATTAGATATTCGTTGGATTTGGAAGCAGCGAAAACCATACGAGAAGTCGTAGATGGTCAACAAAGAACCCGTGCAATCATAGACTATTGCGATAACGTCTTCCCTGCCAGACTACCTTTCATGGAAGCAAAAAAGACATTCTCAGAGTTGAATCGCGAGCAGCGTACTACATTCTTGCTGACTGCGATTCCAGTAGGATACTTGCTGGGCGCTACAGACGAAGATGTCATCGATATATTCGGCCGAATCAACTCTGTCAGCAAGACACTGAATAGTCAAGAAAGGAGAAACGCAGCTTATAGTGGGGAGTTTAAGCAATTCTGTCTCAGTCAGGCCTCCTCTCGTATAAGCCTATGGCGACACTACCAACTATTCTCCGCTACAGAAATTGCAAGAATGGGTGAAGTACAGTTCATCTCAGATGTTATTTTGAATATGCTACGGGGACTATCCGATTTCAGCCAGCCATCCCTCGATCGGCTTTATAAGGAATACGAGGATGATTTTCCCAACCACGCTAGCATTATCCGTCGACTTGACCGAGTTTTTGATTTCATTGTGCAGTTGGACGTATCTGCCATCAGGGACACGATTTTTGCACGTCAACCGATTTTCTTCTCTTTACTCTTGGTGTTGGACTCTTTGAAGGGGCTACCGAAACGGAAAATTGAAAACTTACTGCACGAGATGGATCATCGATTCTACGAACACCAGACTCCTGCCGACGTAGATTTCGCAGCTGCTTCCATGGCAACAACACAACGGATCAGACAGAGAACCATTCGCGATAAATATATTCGAGGTTTCTTGGCATAATGCCAACCCCGAGTCTGAGAATTATTGTCAACCAGACTCAATACAGTGTTGATCGACTAGTTGGGTATAGAACTACACCTAGTGGGATGGACGGTCGCTCTCAACATTTAATCTCAGAACTAATCTTGCTTCGCCTACTAGCGATATTGGAGGTCGCAATAGATGAATTGGCGTGCCGGCTTGTAGCCGGAGCGACATATACGAATGGTACACAATCTGGTGTGTCTGTTCCTGCCAAAAGCATAGCTGCGGCCAAACATGTGATTTCTTCATCGAAAAGGAACAAGAAGAAGAGTTTCCTGAATTGGACTAAGGCATCTGAGATAGAGGCAAACCTCTGCCATGTCTTTACACGTACTGAACCCATTATCAACTACGCATATGCTCACGCCAACATTCTTGATGAAATGAAGAATACCAGGAATTATGTCGCTCACAATAACCCAAGAACAAGGAGGGCATTCCAAGCCATAATGCGTGCCACGTACAGTGGTAATGCTTCATTGTCAGTGGGGGCATTCTTGACATCTACTAAAAGACACCAAACTGCCAAGATCGATGAGTATCTTACTGCAGCAAGGGTGATAGTTGGAGACCTGTCGAAAGGATGAATTGGGAGGGTTGCTATTGTTATCCCCTAGCTGCCTGCCTGTCGTGCAAGGAAAGAGGGCATGAGGTCCATGGCGCGTTCGGACTCGGGGCCGGGTTCGCTGCGCGCCTCCGAAGATTCCAGCCTTCACAAGCATGACGGGGCCAGATGCCGTCTTCCTCCGGACGCACGGACTCTGTGCTTCGTGCTACTCTTTCGCACGGCCTAACTCGTGAGGTGAAAATCGGGCATGCGTTTCAACAGGTGGATGGCACTCTGCGGGTTGTTGGTGGCCCTCTTCCTGCTGCCAGGCTGCACCACGGAAGCGGCCCCGGAGAGCACTCCTACTCCTGTCACTGAGGCCACGGCTACTCCTCAATCGGAGGTCGGCGAAGTCCCCGGGGCGACACCGACCGCTCCATCCGAAGCGGAGACGGAGCCCGAGGGTCCGTCCGGAGAAGAGACAGAGCATGTCTACCGGATCGGCATCGCGGCGGACCTGACCACCACCAATCACTGGGCATACCTGGGGCCGGACGGGACCGTATGGAACGGCTACGTGCTCGCCGAAAGCAAGCCGTCGCTCTATGGGTACTCGGCGCAGAGGAACGACTGGATCCCATCGCTAGCAGTCGACTTCCCCACTCCGCTCAAAGAAGAGGTGGTGGACGGGGAGACACTCTGGACCACCGAGGTGGAGCTGATAGAAGGCGTGAAGTGGAGCGACGGCAACGACGTTACCGCCGAGGACTTCGCGTTCACGGCCAGCACAGCCGCGGAGATGGAGCTCACCGGCAACTGGCCCTCGATAGTCGACCCGGATTACTTCGACTACGCCGAGACCGACGGCCCATACCACCTGAAGATCTTCTTCAAGCAGAAGCCGGGCCTGGCGCGATGGCAGTTCGGGCTGGCGTTCATGCCCATCTTCTCCAAGTCCTACTGGGAGCCGGTGGTGACCGAGGCCCGGCAGGCCGGTGACATCATCGAGCAGCAGAAGGTGCTGTTCTCCCACGTCCCCGAGGGTGAACCCAGCGCGGGAGGCTTCATCTTCGGCCAATGGGAGCGGGGCGCCTTCGCAGAGAAGGACCGGAACCCGGACTACTCATTCAGCGGATCGGAGGTCGCGCTGTACGCCAACGGCGCGTACTCGACCTCCACCCTCGGGCTCAACGAGTTCACTGCCTACGGTGAACCCAGCGGCGAAGCGGTACTGGAGTACGTGGAAGGCCCGTTCGCGGCAAGCACCATCTACTCCATCTACGGCAGCCAGGACGCCGCCGTTCTGGCCCTCAAGAAGGGCGACATCGACTTTATGCTGAACCCGGTGGGGCTGTCCAAGGGGTTGCAGGAACAACTGGCGGGCGAGGGCGGCCTTACCACCATCGAGAATGCATCCGACGGGGTCCGCTACCTGGGGTTCAACTTCCGCAGAGCGCCCCTGGATAACAGGGCGTTCCGGCAGGCGGTGGCAACTCTGATAGACAAGGAGTTCCTGGTGGACACCGTGCTGCAGGGTGTAGCCATCCCCATCTACACGATGGTGCCGGAGGGCAACGGGGCCTGGTACAACAGCGACGTGCCGCTCATCGGGAAGGGGATGACCCGCCAGGAGCGCGTCGGCAGGGCAGTCGAGCTACTCAAGGAAGCGGGATTCACCTGGGAGACGGAGCCCCGCGTCAGCGAGGACGGCAATTTCATCGAGCAACCGGGCGAGGGGCTGACGATGCCCAACGGCGAGCCGGTACCGGCGATGGGACTATTCGCCCCCAGTGCGGGATACGACCCGCTGCGCTCCACCTTCGCCATCTGGATCGAGCGGTGGTTGAACGAGGTGGGGATCCCCCTGCGGGCCAACCTCACCGGGTTCAACGTCATCGTCGAGAAGGTGTTCGACCAGCAGGACTTCGACATGTGGATCCTCGGCTGGGGCCTCACCCCCTTCCCTGACTACCTCGAGTCGTTCTTCCACAGCCGCCATTCGGCACTGGAAGGGTACAACGCCGGCGGGTACAACAACCCGGACTTCGACCGCCTGGCCGACGGGTTGCTCTCAGAGACCGATCTGGAGGCAGCACGTCAGCAGGTCTTCGAGATGCAGGCATTCCTCGCGGAAGACCTGCCCTACGTTGTGCTGTTCGACACTCCCATCGTGGAGACCTACCGGAGTGAGCGGATCGAGTATCCCTACACCGACACCTGGGGCGGACTCCAGAGCGTTGCAGGGATGCCGAGCCTGGTGGACTTCAGGTAGCCTTCCCGGCAGCCCGGAGTCTCCTGCATGGGCAGCGCTGACGCAGGCGGGGGATCAGACACGCTGAGCATCGTGTTGGGAAATAAGAACTGATGGCAGGCTATCTGGTCAGGCGAGCCGGTCAGATGGTGCTGACGCTGTTCCTCATCATCACGCTCACCTTCTTCCTCGTGGAGGCGCAGCCGGGAGATTACGCTTCCTTCTACGTGCTCAACCCCGACCTGCCCCCCGAAGTAAAGGACCAGATCAGGGCCGCGTTCGGGCTGGACAGACCGGTGTGGCAGCAGTACCTGATCCATCTCAAGAACACCGTCACCGGGAATCTCGGCGTTTCCTTCGGGAACTACCCACGGCCCGTCATCGACGTGCTCGCGGAGCGGGTGCCCCGGACACTGGTGCTGTTCCTGACGGCTACCGCTGTGTCCTTCTACATCGGGTTCTTCCTCGGCAAGGCCATCGCCTGGCGCCGTGGCGGACTGTTCGAGTACGCCACCACCATCTCGGGGGCGGTACTGTTCACCGCCTTCACGCCGGCCTTTGCCCTGATGATGATCTGGGTGTTCGCCTTCAAGCTGGGCTGGTTTCCGGTGGGCAAGTTCCTGGACCCCCTGGTATGGCGGGGGGCCGACGTCAGCGCCAACTACGTGTTCGGCAACATGCTTCTCAGCGCGGGGGCCTTCATCGTCTTCGCGCTGCTGGTCATGCTGCTCCTCAAGAGGTTCGGGCGAGCAGTGCCGTCAGTGGTGGCCCTTCCGATAGTCCTCGGCGGCGCGGCGGTCATCGTGGCAGCGTGGGCCATCTCAGGCATCGGCGGGTTGGCGCTGGACATCGTGAAGCACATGGTCCTGCCTGTGGCTACTCTCACGCTCATATCCTTCGCCGGGACCATGCTGCTGACCCGCAACAGCATGCTGGAGACCATCCGCGAGGACTACGTGATGGCCGCGCGGGCCAAGGGGCTGCCGGACAAGCAGGTGCGTGACCGTCACGCCGCCCGGAACGCGATGCTGCCGGTGGTGACCAGCCTCGTCTACAGCCTGATATTCGCGATCGACGGGAGCGTGATCATCGAGAGCGTCTTCTCCTGGCCGGGCACCGGCCTGACCCTCCTCCAGGCGGTGCGAAGCGAAGACCTGCCGTTGGTGATGGGAGCCATCCTCTTCATAGGTGTGCTCTCGCTCCTGGCGCACGTCGTAGTCGATGTCCTGTATGTCTACCTCGACCCCAGGATCCGGTACCAATGACTACCCCGGAACCGTTTGGCCCCACACCTGAGATCGCGGTCGACGCAGGCAGCAGGAGGCTGCGTTTCGTATTGGCGCGACTGCGACTGGTGTGGCGGTCGTTCAGAAGCGGCGGGGGCACATTCCTGGAAAGCCAGATGGGCAGGTTGTCCCTGTTCATCATCATCGTCTACGCCCTGATGGCGGTCGCTCATCCGATACTGATGGCGTCTGTCTGGGACCCTGCCACCTACGACCCCGTGACCGGATACTCCTTCGACCAGGTGGAGCAGCCAGCCCCGCCGAGCTGGAAGCATCCCCTAGGGACCGATCCGTTGGGCCGGGACGTGCTCAGCCAACTGCTGTACAGCACCCGCTCCGAGTTCGTGCTGGGGATAACCGCCGCACTGGTGACTGTTACCATCGCAACCTTTGTGGGAGCGGTCGCCGCCTATTACGGCAGAGTGGTGGACGCCTTCTTCATGCGGCTGGCCGACCTGATGATCGCCCTGCCGGCCATATCGTTGCTGATCGTCCTGAGCGCCCTCTTCCCTCTGAACCTGTTCTACCTGGCGCTGATAATCGGCGTGCTGAGCGGGTTCGGAGGGACGGCCATCATCCTGAAATCCCAGGCGCTGAGCATCAAGGTGAAGCCCTTCATCGAAGCGGCGCGCGTGGCCGGCGGGGGCCATTTCCACATCATCTTCGTCCACATCATCCCCCACCTGTTGCCCCTGGCCCTGCTCTACATGATGTTCACGGTCACCAGCGCCATCTTTGCCGAGGCCGTGCTGTCGTTCCTCGGCCTCCTGGACCTGAGGATGAGCTGGGGAATCATGATCCACACGGCCAACACCGGCGGCTACCTGCTGGGCGGCACCAGGTACTGGTGGCTGATAGTCCCCGCCGGGGCTTCCATCACGCTCCTCTGCAGCGCCTTCTACCTGGCGGGGCGAGCCCTGGACGAGGTGGTGAACCCCCGGCTGAGGCAACGCAATGACTGACCGGCGCGACCCATTGCTGAAGGTGGAGGGCCTGAGCCTGAGCTATCAGACCAGGCAGGGCGAGCTGCAGGCCATCCGGGACGTCAGCTTCGAGTTGGCCCGGGGCTCCGCACTGGGGCTGGTGGGTGAGTCCGGTTGCGGAAAGACTTCCGTCGCCAACTGCCTGATGCGCCTGCTGCCCGATAGCGCCCGATTGTCGGCTGGGCGGGTGCTGCTGGACGGGCAGGACATCCTGCTCCTGACCGAAGAGGAGATGCGGCTCCTGCGGTGGCGGCGCATCTCCATGGTCTTCCAAGCAGCAATGAACGTCCTGGACCCGGTGTACCGGGTGGGCCAGCAGATCGTCGAGGCCATCGAGACCCACGGCGTGGAATCCACCGAGCCCGCAGCCAGGGAGCGTGTGGCGCGCCTGTTCCGGTTGGTGGGGCTGGACCCCAAGTTGACGGAGCATTACCCCCATGAGTTCAGCGGCGGCATGCGCCAACGCGCGGTCATCGCCATGGCCCTGTCGTGCGATCCCGACCTGATGATCGCCGACGAGCCGACCACTGCCTTGGACGTGATAGTGCAGGACCGGATACTCCGGGAGCTGAAGGACATCCAGCAGCAGCTCGCCATGAGCCTCATTTACATCAGCCATGACATAGCGGTGGTAGCGGAGGTGACGGACGTGGTGGGAGTGATGTACGCCGGGCGGCTGGTGGAGATGGGAGACACCGCCGACGTGTTCCGGGCCCCGGCTCATCCCTACACCGCGGCGCTGATGTCCTCATTCCCCAGCATCAGCGGGGAGAGGCGTCCGTTGATCAGCCTTCCCGGCGAACCGCCGAACCTCTCTGACCCGCCCCAGGGCTGTCCGTTCCATCCGCGCTGCGCTTACGCCACGGACGTGTGCCGGGTCGAGTACCCGCCCGAGGTCAGAGCCGGCAGCCACCGGGCCGCCTGCTGGCATCCGCTGGACGCAACGCTGGTGCCGCAGGGCTGACGGATGGAAAGCGCGAGCAACATTCCAGAGACCCCGAACGCCCCGGCCACCGGCACGGACGCTTCGGACGACGGCCCTCTGCTGGCCGTTCACGGCCTGACCAAGCTGTTCCCGGTTGGGGGGAGTCCCTTCCGCAAGCCTTCGAGCTTCATCCATGCGGTTGACGACGTGAGTTTCCAGCTGGGACACGGAGAGAGCCTCGGGCTGGTGGGAGAGTCGGGCTGTGGCAAGACCACGGTAGGCAAGCTGCTGGTCAAGCTGCTGGAGCCCACCGACGGCAAGATACTCTTCCGATTTGCCGGTGACCCGGTCGACACCGAGACCGGGGCTCCCTGGGACCCCGCCGCCATGAGGGGACGGCAGTTGCGCTCCTTCCGCAGGCGTGTGCAGATGATCTTCCAGGACCCCTATGAGTCCATGAACCCCCGGCGGACCATCTACGACATCATCTCCGAGCCGCTATCGGTGCAGGGCATGGGCGACGTTCAGTACCGGGTCGACCGCGTGCTGGAGATACTGACGCTCGTGGGCCTCACACCGGCGGGAGCGTTCCTGTTCCGCCACCCCCACGAGCTTTCCGGCGGGCAGCGCCAGCGAGTAGCCATCGCCCGCGCGTTGGTGATCCGCCCGTCCTTCGTGGTGGCCGACGAGCCGACCTCCATGCTCGACGTTTCCAGCAGAACGGGAGTGATGTCCCTGATGCAGGACCTGGCCTCTGAGCTGGGAGTGGCCTACCTGTACGTTACGCACGACCTGGCGGTGGCGCGCTATATGTGCCATCGCATCGCCGTGATGTACCTGGGGAAAGTGGTGGAACTGGCTGAGACGGAGGAGTTACTCCGCAATCCGCTGCATCCGTATACGAAGGCGTTGTTGTCTGCGGTGCCCCTGCCCGATCCGGGAAGCCGCCGCGAGCCGCCGGACATACGCGGCGACCTCGCTACGCCGATAGACCCGCCTACCCGCTGCCGGTTCTACGAGAGGTGCCCCGCAGCAACCGCGCACTGCCTGAACCATCCGCATCCCCTCCTCGAGGAGAAGAGCCCGGGACACCTGGTGGCCTGCTACGAGGTGTGAGCCGTCGCGTCTATTCCGATGCAGCGCCGACGTGGCGCGCGAGGAACGAGCGCATGAGGTCGATGGCGCGGTCGGACTCGGGGCCGGGTTCGCGCGCGAACCCGTGCGGCATGCCGGGGAACGCTTCGTACTCGGCGTGCCCGCCCGCCCGGCTCCAGGACTCAGCGAAGCGCTGGGGGATCTCGTGCGGGATGTTGCCATCGGCTGTCCCCTGCACGACGAGCAGCGGCGGCAGGGCGACGTCCTCACCGCGGTCGAGTATCTCCTGCGGGTTGGCCTCGTGGACGGCGTCCCACGGCCGGAAGTAGTTCTCGGTGGAGCGCACGAGCCGTTCGACCGGCGCTCCTTTCGCCCATTCGTAGCGCGCGAGCGGGTCCACGATCGTCCAGAGCGCGATGAGGAAGCCGAGGCTTGCGTCGTCGCCGATGCCGTCGGCAGCAATGGCGGAGTAGCGCGGGTCGCGGGGGCGCATCGCGGTGAGGAGGATGGTGTGTCCGCCGCTCGAATCACCCGCGCCGCCGACGCAGGCGGGGTCGCCGTTGAAGTCGCTCGCGTGGGCCTTCAGCCAGCGCACGGCGAAGTTGGTCTGAGCGACCTGCACCGGGTACGGGTGCGCGGGGGCGAGGCCGAAGTCGTGCGCCGCAACGACCATGCCGCACTCGGCGAGTTGCGTGTCGATAGGGGAGGCACCCAGACGGTCGCCGGTGTTCCACGCGCCGCCGTGCGCCCGGAGGAGCACGGGGAACGGTCCATCGCCCACGGGGCGGTAGACGGTCATCAGCAGCGATTCGCCGTCGACGCGCAGGTATTCGACGTCCTGCGAGACGACATCGTAGCGGGCGGCTGGGTCGTACCGGGTCATGGGGGGAGGATACATGAGGAAGGGGGCGCGCTAAAGCGCGTCGCAGGGCACCCACAAGGGATGCCCCTACACCGGGCAGCCCCACACCCCGGCCCTCCGCGAGCGGCTCGCTGCGCCACTCTCTGGATTCCCGTTTTCACGGGAATGACGAGGGGGGCGGGAATGACGAGGGGCGGGGCGGGAATTGTAGATGTCAGCTAATTCGCTGACAGATTCTGCATGGTTTCGAGGGGTGTCTTGCCACCCAAGCCTTGGTGGGGCCGCTCCGTGTTGTAGTAGAGGAGGTACTGGACGAGCTCGTCCTTCAACTCC
>MKWU01002419.1_pt1 | contig 28132 bp, 25 predicted proteins | sample 809101 | NCBI WGS metagenome assembly MKWU01 (sample SAMN05860141, study PRJNA318959) | sponge metagenome | host: Aplysina aerophoba | place: Slovenia: Piran, Adriatic Sea, Gulf of Piran | collected 2013-05-07 | reverse complement strand
CTAACCTCGCTGTTCCAGACCTGCAACTCGAAGCCCCGAAGAGGCCAAAGCCGGGGTCCCCCGTTGGGGGTACGGACTCTACGGGTCTTGTCAGCCCTTGGGAAGAGTTCTTGGGCTCGCTTCTCCTGGGCGAATCCGCCCCTGGTAACAGAGCTGATCTGGTCCGCAGATCTTGCGGGGCTCGAGGTTGGGCCTGCCTGGCTGTAGTTGAGCCCTCATGGTTGCTGGGGGTTAGGTCGGTTACTGGAGGTCGGTCCTAGCCAGCTGTGCAGGAGGTACCAGGACCGGTTTCCTCCCTTCGGGGGGTAGGGATGATCTCGGGTTACGACCAGCACACCAAATGACGAGCCTTAAGACCTAAGCCACTGCGGTTATTTTCGAAGCGGTCTTCCCAGCACCTTCTATTACGGCTCGCGACGAGGCTGGGCTTTGCGGAAACGGGGTCTAGCGCTGGTGCTCTTCGAGGGTCTCCTTATGATCCTGAGACACCTTCGCGCAGCAGGGGTCTGACAGTACTCCCTCGCCCTATCACTGGGATACGCGATAGAGTGACACCCATGGCTGAGGACACGCTCTTTGCCAAGATCGTCCGGGGCGAGATCCCTGCAGATATCATCTATCAGGACGAGTTGGTCACCGCCTTCCGCGATATCAACCCGGCCGCCCCCACTCACTTCCTCATCGTCCCCAATGCGATCATCCCTACTGTGGCCGACGTGCGCGCCGAGCACGAGCCCGCCCTGGGGCGAATGTTCGTGGTCGCTCGCAGAGTTGCTGAACAGGAGGGTTTGGAGAAGGGTTTCAGACTCGTGGTGAATTGCAGGGAGCACGCCAACCAGGAGGTCTATCACCTCCATATGCACCTCCTCGGTGGTCGGCCGCTCGGTCCCCTGCTGGTTCAGACCCCATGACTAGGCCTTTGGACCCCAACGGCCACCTATGATCTGGACAGCCGCCCAGTGCCGTGCCATCCTTTGCACCCTCGAGAACGCCCCGGGCCCGCTAACGCCGCGGGAGCTCCACGACTTTGCAGGCGCAGAGCTGGATCGGCCTGGCCTAGCCACCGTTTATCAGAACCTGAGCCGACTTGAGGAGCAGACGGAAGTCATAGCTGTGCATCTTCCCAAGGACACAATCCGCTATGAGTTGACAGGACGGGGTCGCCATCACCACTTTCGCCGCGGGGTCTGTAGAAGACTCTTCGAACTCGAGTCCAGTTGCCCAGTAGCTGTCCTGGAAGGAGCCGCACTGCTGGGCGGGTTCCAGGTTTGAAATCACGAGTCTACCCTCTATGGCCTCTGCCCCGATTGCCAAGACTGAATTGCGGTAGTCGTCCCCTTCTTCTTGCCCTCCTCATTGCTAGCCAAGCCTTCGCCCAGTCGCTGCCTGAGGCTGCCTTCGGTTACCTTGAAGGTCGGATCCGCGAGATCGTGGGGGCCGAGGTGGCGGGTGGCCGTCCGGTGGCCTTGGTCCAACTTCCGGGAGGCAGGGTGATCCGTGCAGAGTTGCCTGGTGACGATCCCTACGCACCCTTGGACCTGCCGCCCTTCGAGGTAGGGCAGCGGGTGGAGCTCTACTACTCCAATGGACCGGATGGTCAGCGGCAGTTCGTTGTCACCGACTGGGTCAGACGCCCGTCTCTGATCTGGCTCGTGGTGCTATTCTTGGCCGTCTCTGTGGCAGTCGCCCGACTTAAGGGTCTGCGGGCCTTCCTCGCCACCGGAACAGGTCTCGTGATTGTCGTGAGCTTTATCGTTCCCCGGATCCTCGCGGGCTGGAGCCCCATCCTCGTGTCAATCCTCGGCATCGGTGGGATCCTGATTTTCGCGATCTACTTCGTTCACGGACTCAATTGGAGTACTACTGCAGCGTTGGTCGGGACCTTCCTTGCCATCCTCATCACCATGGGGCTCGGCGTGGTCTTCACCGAGTTGAGTCACTTGACCGGCTTCGGCTCCGAAGAGGCTCTCATGATCAACGCCGGGGCGAGCCAGGTCAATCTCAAGGGTCTGCTGCTAGCGGGTTTGCTTGTAGGTGCTCTCGGGGCGCTCACGGATATCACTATCGTGCAGGCCAGTGTAGTCCGCGAACTCGCTCATGCGAACCCTGACTTCAGTGCTCGCGAACTCTACCGGCGGGGCATGAATGTTGGACTCGACCATGTCGGGTCGCTCGTGAACACGCTGGTGATGGCCTACACCGGGGCCGCCCTCCCACTCCTCGTTCTCCTCACACTGAGCGACTTTAGTCTGGCGAGGGTGCTGAACCTCGAACTGGTCAGCTCCGAGATCATCCAGATCCTAGTCGGATCGATCGGGCTCATCCTGGGGGTGCCGATAACGACCTACCTTGCAGCGATTCTCTTTCAAGGAGATCGCCTAGTCGTTCGATCAGGCGAACTCGAACACGGGCATCCTCACTGACATGGACATCGGCGTCTTGGATTGTAGGAGGTCGCAAAATGGTTAAGGGCGGCGAGGTGACTTCCTGGGCACCTCAGCTGTGCTCTCCCCATTCCCTCCGCAACACCCCGCACACCTCTCCCACCGTGGCCCCTACCCGGAACGCCTCTAGCACTACGGGGAACAGATTTTCCGTTCCTAGAGACGCGGCAGCGAGATCCTCGAGACAGGAATTGACGCCTGCACCATCTCTGGCTTCGCGATGGGCGCGGAGCTGCCCCACTCGTCTCTCCCGGATCTCAGTATTGATGACCTGGACAGGGATGGGAGGATCACCCTCGTGTTGGAAGCGGTTGACGCCGACCACGACTCTGTCTTCGTTCTCCACCTCCTGCTGGTGTCGATAGGCAGAAGCCTCAATCTCCTCTTGGATGAAGCCAGACTCAATTGCCTTCACGCTACCGCCGTTGGCCTCCACCTGCTCGAGCAGGCGAGAAGCTTCGTTCTCGAGTTCGTCCGTAAGGTGCTCGAGGTAGTAGCTTCCAGCGAGTGGATCTATAGCTTCGGGAACCCCCGTTTCGTAGGCGAGGATCTGCTGGGTCCGTAACGCAATCCTGGCACTCTCTTCTGTTGGCAATCCGAGCGCCTCATCTAAGGCGTTGGTGTGGAGGCTCTGGGTTCCGCCCAGCACTGCGGCGAGGGCCTGATAGGCGGTCCGAACAACGTTGTTGTGCGGCTGCCGGGCAGTGAGGGTGCTCCCCCCGGTCTGGGTATGAAAGCGGAGCATTAGCGATTTCGGCGAGCTAGCGCCGAAGGTATCGCGCATGATCCGGGCCCACATGCGCCTTGCTGCCCGGAACTTGGCAACCTCCTCGAGAATCCGGTTGTGGCATGCGAAGAAAAAGCTTATGCGGGGGGCAAAGGTGTCGACCTCTAGGCCCGCTGCAACCGCAGCCCGCACATATGCCATGGCATTGGCGAGAGTGAAGGCGATCTCTTGGACGGCGGTAGATCCTGCTTCACGGATGTGATAACCCGAAACAGAGATGGTATTCCACAAGGGGACCCTTTTGGCGCAGAAGGCGAATAGGTCGGTTGTAAGGCGCATGCTAGGTCTTGGGGGGTAGATGTAGGTCCCTCTGGCAATATACTCCTTGAGAATGTCGTTCTGCACCGTCCCGCCGAGCCGATTGAGAGCGACACCCTGATCTTCGGCGACAAGGAGATAGAGGGCCAAAAGCATCATCGCTGGGGCGTTGATGGTCATTGAGGTGGTGACTTGGTCCAATGGGATCTCGGCGAATAGGGAGCGCATGTCATCAAGAGTCGCTACCGATACGCCGACCCTCCCCACCTCGCCACGGGCGAGTAGGTGGTCGGGGTCGTAGCCGAGTTGGGTTGGCAGGTCGAAGGCCACAGAGAGACCGCTTACACCCTGGCCGATCAGGTACCGGAAGCGGGCGTTGGTAGCCTCGGCGGATCCGAATCCGGCGTACTGGCGCATGGTCCAAAGGCGACCCTCGCTGTACATGGCCGGGTAGATTCCACGGGTGTAGGGGTACTCTCCAGGCCTTCCCAGGCGACCTTTTACTCCTCTGGGAGGCTTCTCGTAGAGCGGTTTCATGTCCCGATTATACGTGCGCGTTTCGGATTCGACAGCGGCTTCTCAGCAAGCCACTCTTCACTGATCTTGTCACTTTTTGGCTCAGGCCTTTCAGATGCGAACGGTTTTGGAGGTTGCGCGAAGAGTGCAGCGACGATCAGAGACAACGGCATCGGCGAGGACCAGAACCGGCATGTAGTTGCCGAACAGATCAAAGCTGAAGGGCGCCGCGGGGCCCAGCCCCTACCGCGCCGGTACCAGATCATGTCTGGAACCGCGAAGTCATTGCCCACGCCGACATCGGGATGGCCGTCCTCATCAAGGTCGGTCACGGTCAGCGCCAAAGCCTGTGCTGAGCCAGCCCCCCGGCGTCTATTCTACCCGGCCCTCACCATTGCGGAGATGGAGGCCAGGAACGCCAACACTGAACACCCTAGAGCCCCTAGGGTCTACGGCTTCTCGCCAGACTCATTTGCAGCAGTGCTCGACAACAGCCCCTACAGGATCAGAAGCTCGCTGGGATCGGGGCCCACCGTTCCCTGGGGCCAACCTGGGAGTGGTGGGCCCCGATGGTCGAGCGTTGGGGGGAGCGGTTTGCCAAGGAGACGTTCACGCTTGGTGGGTTGCGGGGTGGATTCCCGGCAGAGCCGGTGCTCGACCTGTTCGAGGGGCTGGACTAAAGCCCGTGTTACAATTTCTGACGGGATTTCTAAACCCAACTTAAGGATGGTTTAAGGAGTGCGAGCGAGTTCTAGCGGTGCTGATTGTAGGCTCTGTTTGAGTGGCTCGGTACAGTGTTGGAGATGCTCGGAAAGTGCATGGCGCTCCTTGGGGGTATCCGAACCAGTAGAGGTGCGTGGATAATAAATTTTCGGATGGCTGGTGTGAACTACCTGGGCGATGGGCGATGGGCTGCCCCTGCCGAGCTGCCTTTCGGAGGCCGCCCGAAGGATGTCTCTTACCAGCAGGCTTGGCCCGGAAGCGCTGGGGTGGGGCTTCCCTGAGGGGCAGGATTTGGAGTGCGCGTCGCGATCCTGGCTGATATCCACGGCAACCTTCAGGCCCTAGAAGCGGTTTTGGAAGATGTCGCAAGGCTGGCTGTGGACCGGATGGTGGTGAACGGCGATATGGTCAATCGCGGGCCAAACAACCCTGCGGTGATGGCCCGCCTTGCCCAGACCGAGGCCACGATGACCCTTGGCAACCACGATGATCTTATGACGAAGTGGGTCGATCGGGATCCCGACCTCCCCCCCTCCTTTTTCGAGGACCCGTTTTGGGAGGGGATCGGTTGGTGCGCTCGCCAGCTTCAGCGCGCGGGGTGGGTTGATGCCTTCCGGAGGCTTCCCATGACCTACCGTGTCGATCAGGTGGGGGCACCGAGCGTACTGATCTCGCATGGGAGTCCACGCCATTATCGCGAGGGATATGGAAGCTTTCTCAGCGATGAGGACTTCTCGGAAATCACGGAGATGCACCCAGCGGACATCCTGGTCGGATCGCACACCCACCGTCCTATGGAGAGGACGTGGGGCAGGTATAGGATCCTGAACACCGGGGCGGTCGGGTTCCCTTTCAATGGCGACCCGCGGGCCCAGTATCTGGTCCTCACCCTCAAGGGAGGGGGCTGGAGAGCGGATTTCCGATTCGTTGACTACGACCGGAAGGGTGCACTCAAGGCCTTTCAGGAGCTGGCGTACCTCGAAGAGGGAGGGCTAAGCGCGACCATCTTCTTTGAGGAGATGCTCTACGCCCGATCCCTACTGGTCCCGTTCCTGATGTGGTGCGAGGAGTGGCGGAGGCCCCGGACGGAGGAAAGTTGGGTGAGTTTTAAGGCCTCCCTCCTAGAGAGGTCCCAACTGGTGGAGCCGACGGTCTGATTTCTGTGTGGAGCACTCTGAATCCGCACTGAGGCTCCACGCCGCGATGGCGGTCGATCGACCTTCGTGGCGGGGGAGAACCGGTCGTCCGGCTCTGCGGTCCCCCTATCGGAAGGCAGATCGTTCGTGTCTTGTGCACGGATAGGTTCCTAGCGGATATCACCGTCGTTCTGGAGCACCGGGTGAGGAGGCTCGACGCCAGCTGCTGTCGCGGTCGGTGATCCACAACATTCGTCAGGACCTGTTTGGGGAATTCGTCTGTAAACTAGGTGCTGATCCCTGTGGCCGTTGGAGTCCTGTATCCCTCCTTCAGAGTGCTACTCGACCCTATCTTGGTCGCTGCAGAGTTGGGGCTCTCCGGCGTCTTGGTGTCCGGCGGTGTCCTGCGGCCGCGCCTTCCTTCTAAGCTTTGAGTGTCCGAGCCACCCCTCTCCGTGCCGAAGCCATCGGTGTCTTGAGAGGAGCAGTCGGCGCGGCTCGTCGTGGGTGAAATGCCTCACCGACGTACGCCTCCCTGCTGGTCCCCGCCGTCCCAAGTCATGATGAGACGAAGGGAATCCGGTCTGCCACTGGTATTATGGTCTCAGAGTTGTACGCGTAGGATTCGAGTTGAGCTTCCTGAGACTTTTGGTTGAGATCGGGCGGTCTTCCGCAGTCTGGCTAACAGACACGCAGGTACGGCGCGGAGTTCGACTGTGATAGCGTCGAGTGTGATCGCCGGGGGCGTCTTCGACAGGAGCTATCAGATGCTTACCCTTGGTCTCATCCTCGGGGTGACGCTGGTTGCGTTCGAGGCCCTCGCGGTGGTGACAATAGCGCCCCGCATCACTGAGTCTCTGGGTGGCATCTCGCTTTACGGGTGGGTGTTCAGCGCCTACCTACTGGCGTCACTCCTCGGAATCGTGGTTGCTGGGAAGCTCGCGGACCTCCGCGGGCCCGGTCTGGCCTTCCTTTTGGGATTGATCACGTTCGGCCTAGGGCTCACCGCTGGCGGCCTCGCCCCTAATATGGAGACCCTTATCCTTAGTCGGGTGTTACAGGGGTTCGGTGGTGGTGCCCTTAGCACCACCATGTACGTTGTGGTGAACCTGGCCTACCCGGACGAACTGCGCCCACGAATGATGGCGCTTATGTCGAGTGCCTGGGTAGTTCCGGCCTTGATTGGTCCTGCCGGGGCGGGACTCATTGCCGAGGCCGCGAGTTGGCGCTGGGTGTTCCTCGGGGCGATGCCCTTACTGATCGCCACTCTGATTCTTACCGTACCGACTTTCAAGCAGCTCCGGTCGAGACACAGACACTCTGGAGAGTCGGCTCGCCTGTTGGATGCTGTCGGACTGATCCTCGGGGCCGGGCTTCTACTGGGGAGCTTCGAGATCCCCGACCCAACTCTGGCGCTGGCAACGGTCGTCCTCAGTGGGGTCTGGACCCTCCGAGCCCTCTCCCGATTGACACCACGCGGCACCCTTGGATTCGCCCACGGTCTTCCCTCAGTGGTGGCCACGCGCGGGCTCTTCTATGGTGCTTTCGCAGGGGTCGAGGCGTTCTTGGCCCTGATGCTCACCTCGGTGCATGGGTACTCCTTGGCCGTCGCCGGCCTCGCCATTGCCTCGGGTGCCCTCAGTTGGACCGCCGGGTCGTGGCTTCAGGAGCGCTGGGATGCCCGTAGTAGTGGTGACGGGAGGGCCAGTCGAGTCGTGCTCGGGACTGCCATACTGAGTGTGGGTCTGGCTATCCAGGTGGCAGCCCTCTACACGACCGTCGTTCCAGTGGCCGTCACAGTTGGTGGCTGGCTGCTAGCTGGTTTGGGTATCGGTCTGGCCCACTCTACCAGTTCGGTGTTGGCTTTTAGTTTTGCACTCAAAGGGCGGGAAGGCGCGGTCGCATCGTCGCTGCAGCTGGCCGAGCAGTTCACCTCTGCAATTAGCACCGGTGCGGGCGGAGCCCTTTTCTCTGCAGCTCTGGAGTTGGGCCTCCATGAGCGTGAAGGGATCCTCTTAGCGCTGGGATTGAGCCTAATCCTGGTTGCTTTGGGCGTCGTTGCAGCTCGGCGGATCTAGGATTCTGGTGGGTGCTGGAGGACTGGGTGGAGGGTGAGTCCTGGCCCCACGCCTAGCTCTTCCGGCGCAACACTAGGGCCAGCAGGACCCCACTGATGCCTGTGAAGGCCACTAGTGACAGGAGCGGGATAGAGATGAAGCCGAGCCAATCGATGTATTGGACGCTACATGGAACTCCGGAACTGCACAGTCCCGGAGGACCAAAGCCGGGGATCTTCTGATCCAGGTAGTGAAAGAGTGCTACACCGATGCCTAGGAGCGTCAGCGGCAGGATGTAGGGGACTATGGTGCGATCCTGCCGGTAGCTAGCGATTCCTAGGAGGACCACTAGCGGGTACATGAGAATCCTCTGATACCAGCAGAGGGTGCAGGGGACGAAGTGCCGGACCTCGCTGAAGTAGAGGCTGCCAAGCGTTGCGATCAGCGCAAGCAGCCAACCGAGGTACAGACCGTAGCGCTGCGCCACCTCACTCCACAGCCGCAAGGGCTCGTTCCACAGCGACTCGGATTCGGTTAAGGCTGAGGTTCGTCACTTGGACCCCGTTCACCGTGACTGAGGGAGTACTATTGAGCCCGAGTGAGCGTGCGAGGTCGGTATCGCGCGCAACCTCTTTGCGCGCAATGCTGCTACCTATACAGTTATGGAGCGCATCACTATCGATTCCCGGAGCGTAGACTTCAGCGAACTCAACAATGCGACGACTGTTGTCGAGTTCGCTCGGGCTTCGGAACATAGCCTCCTTGAGATCCCAGAAGGCAGACTCGCTTTGGTGATAGACGCACTCGCTGGCTCGCGCTATCCTTTCTGAACCAGGACCCAGAACGGGGAAATTGACGAAGTAGATGCGGGCCTGCCCTGTATCGACGAAATCTCGCTTCAGGAGGGGAAAGATAGATTCGGTGAAGGTTGCACAGTGGGGGCAGAGGAAATCCTCGAACAGCGCGATCTCCACGGATGCTGAGGCGTCACCGAGGCTCGGCTGTCCGTCAAGATTAAATTCCGCCGGAGCGTTGCCCCTTAAGCGCGCCACCACCAGTGCTGTAACCACGGCGAGCACCACGACGACTACGGTCAAGAGGGTCAGGCGTCTCGGGTTCATGACTCCTATTTAACCATGGATCTCTCAGCAGGAGATGATCGTAACGTGAGATTATCTCTGCCCCCCGCAGGGGGGAGCCCGGTCCTGGCTCGGGACGCACCGGATGAATATGAGAGATCGACCTCCGATAGGGGTCTCACCTCTGTCAACCATGAGTCCCCTAGCCTCGGCCGAGCGGGGTAAGGCAATCTGATCGTCCGTAAGAATCTGTTCCATGAATCATATCGAGAGGATTCCCAGGCACTTTCCACAGCTCAGACAAGGACGAACAAGGGCAGCTTCGTTGGACCCGTAGAGTCCGTTTTCGCTTCGGGTCCGAGCAACCTGCCACATCAGGAAACGGACATGCGCTACTTTGTTGGACCTGTAGAGCACGTTTTTGCTTCGGATCCACTACCCAGCGAGCAAGATAGAACGGTAAAGCCTTTCATTCCCTTGGGTCTGGGCATGGTCTCGATAAGCTCGGAGGTCCCCTGCTCCAAAGATGGACGCTACGGGTCTACGGGCCCAGCGAAGCTGTTCGTGTCTGTCCTTAAGGTTGCGTTGAGCATGAGGTAGGGGTTGCCGCGTCTTATGCCAGTGATGTTGGGTGGTGGGAAGGACTCTTCGATAGAGTCGCCATTGCCGATTCGTTAGTTCGTAGCGTCGGGCCATGATTCCGGGATGGCTCCTGTGGGCTCACTCGGATGTCTGCAGACAGAGCCTAGCACGAGCCTAGGAGATCACAGAATGCGTTGCGCAGAGAGAGATCTGCTAGACTCGAATTGTCCCAATGGGTCTGTTCGCCTGTGGGCAATCCAGGATGAGGGGTAAAGAATATGGCGTTTGAACTTCCAGGACTTCCGTACGCTTCCGACGCGCTCGAACCCCATATTGACGCGCGCACTATGGAGATCCACCACGGTAAGCACCACGCTGGCTACGCAAGCAAGCTGAATGCGGCTTTGGAGTCGTACCCGGAGTTGCAGGGCCAGTCGATTGAGACACTCTTGCGCAACATCCATAGTGTCCCCTCAGAGATCCGGGAGGTAGTGCGTAATAACGGCGGTGGTTACGCCAACCATAACCTCTTCTGGACCGTGATGAGTCCCGATGGGGGCGGCACGCCCTCCGGCGATCTTGCTGCGGCCATCGACTCGATGTTCGGTAGCTTCGAAGGATTCAAACAGACCTTCTCAGACGCGGCAGCGAATCGGTTTGGCTCGGGTTGGGCTTGGCTTGTCGTTGACGGCCTCGGCTCGTTGCAGGTGTACTCGACCGCCAACCAGGACTCGCCCCACTACTCAAACCACACGCCCATCCTAGGTCTCGATGTGTGGGAGCACGCCTACTATCTGAAATACCAGAATCTCCGTCCAGACTACATTGCGGCCTTCTGGAATGTCGTCGATTGGGGGAGAGTGGCGGCGAACTACGCGGCTGCCAGGTAGTCTTCTCGATCTGGATTGGCGAGTGTCTTTCCCGATCCGACGACTCTCGGCCATTCTGAACAGACTGTCCCGTTCGTTTGGAGGTCCGACTGGCGCATCGGCGAACCTACAGCAGAGGGGCTCTCTTCACCTGAGAGTTTGAGTCAGAAGTCAATTCCCCGAAACCAACGATTTTTCAATCGGTTGGCATCTTGCCAGGTACCTCATCATGGGTTGGAAAGCGACCAGTTTCACCTAAGCCATCGGACTCGCGAGAGTCCGTTCGAATTTACTTTCGCCAATCGTCTATTCTGTAGTTCACCTTCATGTTAATTTATTTACAATGCTTACGCCTATGCGTATTCTTTCCGAACAGGGGCCTATGCGGGTCGAGTTATCTCGCTGGCGAGGACGGCTGGTGGTGGTTAAGAGACTCCGAGGCTTCTCTCCCACACTCTCTGAGCGCCTCCGGCGCGAGGCAGAGGTGGTGCGCAAGCTTGAACACCCTAATATCGTTCCGCTCTTGGCCAGCGAAGAGAGCGCGCTCATCTATGCATACTGCTCGGGCGTCAGCCTCGCAGAAGCGCTGGAGAGTGGGCCGTTGCGGCTCCGGCGCAGCATTAAGATTTTGAATGATACCCTCTCTGCTCTCGCCTACGCTCACATGCGCGGTGTCATCCATTGCGATGTGAAGCCAGCCAACATCCTCATTAAAGGAGAAGTCTCCTTGCTCACCGATTTCGGCTTTGCCAAGGATCTCGGTATGACGGCTATCACAGCCGACCAGACTATGCTAGGTACCCCGAGCTATATGGCTCCCGAGCAGTTCCGGGGGATTAGGACGGACCCACGAAGCGATCTCTACGCTGCTGGGGCTGTGCTCTATCACATGCTGACCGGCGCTCCCCCCTACGGAAGCCAGACTCAGGTGCTGCGCTTCCTGGCAGGGGACGACCACGTCCCGCTTGCCCCACTTCCTTCCGAAGTAGCGCACCTGCAGCCAGTGTTGGAGAGAGCGCTGAAACGGGATCCAGACGAGCGCTTCGAGAGTGCCGACGATATGCGCAAGGCCCTCGATGTCATGAGCCACACTTGATTCTGTGATTCTATCGTTTAGCGGCGACCCCTTTCTTTCCACCCGTGCCGCCCGGAGAGCGCTGCGCTCTAGGGGTTTCCACTCCGAAGAGACGAACGAATTGGGCGAGGGCATGACTGAGGAGCAGGTCCGCATGCTGCTGGCACAGACAGGGCTTTTCGGACAGCAGGCCCTCTATCTCGATTTTGATGCCGCCTTCCAGGGGCAGGCAGGGGTAAAGCCTCGTAACGGGGTGATGAAGGTGCTCGAAGAGACCCCGACAGAGGGTCTCGTGGTGATCGTGGATCAGAATGCTACCCCTGCTCGTCAGAAGGTCTTCCGTTCGTTCGGCGAGCACGAGCACCTGCCGACCCCCCGTTTCGGCGCCCTTACACACTGGGTTCGCCAAGAGCTTTCCGGCGCTGGGGTCCGATTTCGACGGGATGTTCCTGAGGTGCTCGCAGACCTCTTTGGGGAGGACCTCCCGGCCCTCTCCGGTGAGATTTGCAAGCTGGCCTCGCTTGATGAGGAACTCACGGGTGAGCGGGTGCGCACCCTTGCCAATCGACTTGCTGCCCGGGACGCTTTCGACCTCATCGAGGCGATAGCGGAGGGTGATGGTTCTCGGGCGCTGGCCGTGTGCCAGAGCCTTCTGGTCCACGGGGAGTCGCCCGCCCGCGTCCTCGGAGCACTGAGTTGGCAGTACGGTTTGGTGGCTCGCTGTGTGGCCCTCTGTGAAAACCGGGCCCAAGTAAAGCCAGCCACGGTCTCGCAGGTCCTTAAAGTAAAACCCTTCGTAGCCAGGAAGGCTCTGGCACTAGCTGTTAAGCTCGATGAGGCCCGGCTTGGCCGGGTCCTAGCCAGCCTCCTCAGGGCAGATGAGGGCCTCAAGACCGGCAGGGAAGCCTCTTGGGCGCTGGAGGAGTTGGCCCTCGAGCTTTCCTCGATCTTCGCTTCTCCTTCAAGCCCCCAACTGCTACCGAGGCTGTAACGCAGGAGGGGTAGGCAGCAGCATTTGGGTCTGCCCGACTCGGTTATGCTTGCGGTTGTGATGTCCCTCGTGGAGAGGTTCCTCGGACGCGATGAACGGGCGCTGGCACGGGCTATCAGCCTAGCGGAGGCCGGATCTCCTGTTGGACAGGTGTTGCTTGCTGCGGTGCGTGCTAGAGCGACTGGAGCCCCTGTCGTAGGGGTCACCGGCTCACCGGGGAGTGGCAAGAGCACGCTCATCGACCGGCTAATCGGCGCAGTTCGCGAGCGTGGGGAGCGGGTGGCTGTAGTTACGGTCGATCCGACGAGCCCCTACAGTGGCGGCGCTATCATGGGCGACCGCATCCGCATGATGGGGTGGTATGACGATCCGGGAGTCTACATTCGGTCTATGGCGACCCGGGGCCGTTTAGGCGGGCTCGCCGGTGCGACGTTGCAGGTGGTGACCCTCTTGGACGCCTACGGGTTTGATCGCGTCTTTGTTGAGACGGTCGGTGTCGGCCAGTCCGAAATCGATATCGTTGAGCTTGCCGACACCACCATCCTGGTCCTGACCCCAGAGCAGGGGGACGGGGTGCAGGCACTCAAGGCCGGGATCATGGAGGTCGCCGACCTGTTCTGCGTTAACAAATATGATCGGCCCGGCGGCGACCGTCTAAAAAGGGAGGTAGAGGCCGCGCTAGAATTCACTCCCCTCGTCGGGGGTACCTGGCGACCTCCTGTGCTCGAAACGGTCGCTACGAGAGGCGAGGGAACCGGCCTGCTCATGGAGTATCTCGACCGACACATTGACCACCTCAAGGTCACGGGCCAACGGCGCGAGCGGCTTCGGCGAAGAGCCCGGGCGGAGGTATCGGCATTGCTCAACAGGGAGTTGGAGAGAGCCCTGTCCGCACGGGATGATGGTTTTGTAGACGAGATTCTTAAGGGCCGAACTTCCCTGCGCGATGCGGTCCTGGTGCTGCTGGCCGCTTCGCCGGTGGGAAGCAGGGTAGACTGAGTTTATGGCTCGTGCGGTTTTCCCCGGCAGCTTCGATCCTCTCCACAACGGACACTTGGACGCCATCCGGCGGGCCAGTAGACTCTTCGACCAGCTTACGGTCGCGGTGGTCAATAATCCACTAAAGCGGTCCAACTTGTTCTCGCTGGAGGAGCGGCTCGCCATCCTTGAGGAAGCCCTGGTAGGGCTCGAGGGTGTTGAGGCCGACGCCTTCGATGGTCTTTTAGTCGAATACCTTCGCCGGATCGATTCCCGGGTGATCATCAAGAGCCTAAGGGGTCTCTCCGACCTTGAGACGGAGGCGCAGATGGCTCACCTGAACCGCCACCTCTCCGCAGAGGTCGAGACCACCTTTATCGTGACTGCACCCCGCTGGTCCTATCTGTCGAGCACGCGGGTCAAGGAACTCGCGAGTTTCGGTGCCGATGTGTCGGGTATGGTGCCGGAGCCGAGCCTGAGATGCCTCGTCGGAGTTTTCCCTGAAACCTGACAGGTTGGTGGAGACACTCGAGCTTCTGTCTTAAGATCCTGGTCTCTTCGGGACTCTCTTCGGGACGGAGGATGCTCTTGGGTGCTGCCGCACCCTCGTGTGCGGCGTGAAAGGAGATGACATGTCCTACTTGCTGCGCGGCGTCGCTGCCCGAGGCGGAATCCGGGTTATCGCTGCGGACACCACGTATCTGGTTGAAGAGGCGCGCGAGCGGCATGGCGCCACGCCGACCGCCGGGGCGGCTCTAGGTCGCACCCTGACTGGGGCCCTTCTCCTTTCCCACGTCCTCCTCAAAAATCTGCAGGATCGTGTCACCTTAAGGCTTTGCGGAGACGGCCCCTTGGGTGGTGTCATCGCCGATGCTGGGTTAGACGGTGCCGTAAGGGGCTACGTCAAAGCGCCTGATCTTCAGCTGAAGCCGAGGCCTGATGGCAAACTAGACGTCGGCAGCGCCATCGGGCGAAACGGTGAGATCGAGGTGATTCGGAGCCACGCGCCCTACGGCGAACTCTATAGCAGCAGCGCGCGCCTAGCTTCCGGGGAGGTGGCCGAGGATATAGCCTCCTTCCTCGCGGTCTCGGAGCAGATCCTGTCGGCGGTGCTCTTGGGGGTGTACTTCGAGCGGGGGCGGGTCGCCCGGGCCGGCGGAATCATCCTTCAAGCCCTCCCCGGCGCCGACCCGATGGCTCTAGAGCGGGTCGAGGGTAATGTCCGCTCGTTCAGGCAGCTGACCGAGGCCATGGGTGAACATTCACTGCTTGAGATTATGGACGATCTGACCTACGGCTTGGACTTTGAGCTCCTCACCGAGCGGGCCCTGCCGCTCTACTTCGAGTGCCGTTGCAGTGAGCAGAAGGCGCTCGACGCGGTGGCTTATTTTCAGCCCTCAGAGCGGAACCGGATGATCGAGGAGGATGGGGGGGCCGAGGTAATCTGCCACTGGTGCCGAGAGGCGCGCTGGCTTACTCCAGACGCGATCTGGAGTATCTCTGGTGAGGAGATCCGCTGCCCATCTTGCGGGACTCTTTGGTACCGCGAAGGCCAAGCGGCGATGATTCGCACCGACGAGACCTGTGCTTGCGGCCTCAAGGTGACATTGCCCGCCTAACGCTGGGGTGTGTCTGGGTCGGCTTCCATATCGGAGAACCTCTGCCTGCTACATTGCCTCTCATGACGCCTACAGCTGTGCTTGGCCTCCTGGTTCTGGCCGTACTCTGGGGCTCGGCCTTCCCCATGATCAAGGTGGGTTTGGGAGGGCTCTCCGCACCGCACCTAGCTCTCGCTCGGCATCTGGTGGCATCTATAGCGTTCGTGCTCTTTCTGCTCCTAGCCGGTTGCCGGCTCTACCCCAAGCGGGATGACCTCTCCACCTTCTTCCTGCTCGGGCTCCTAGGCATTACCGTCTATCATCTGTCGCTAAACTACGGCGAATTGTGGGTAAGTGCAGGTGCTACCAGCCTGATTATCGCCACAGCCCCCGCCGTTACCGCGGTCTTGGCGTACTTCCTGGCCTCCGAACGACTCCCGGGTCTCGGCTGGTTCGGTAGTGCGATGTCGTTTGCCGGGGTGGCCCTTATCGTCGTGGGAGACGACGACGCCCTCCGTGTCAACCCGTATGCCGGCTTGGTGATGCTCTCCTCGGTGGTAACCGCCTTCTACTTCGTGCTGCAGAGGCCGCTATTTTCCCGCTACCGTGCCGTCGAGGTAACGGCGTTCTCAACTTGGGCTGGGACCCTGCCGTTACTGCTATTCCTGCCGGGGTTCGGCCGCGATGTGGCAGATGCCGGTATCCTCGCCCTCGCTGCCAGCGCTTACATTGGGGTGTTCCCCTCAGCGGTGGCCTACTCGATTCTCGCCTATGCGCTGTCGAGAGCCTCGGCATCGCTGGTCACGGCTTACCTCTATGCAGTACCGGTTTTCAGCCTGCTGTTCTCCTGGATCATACTAGCGGAGACTCCTACCTGGCTCACCTTGGTAGGGGGTGTAGTGGTGATCGGTGGGATCGTCATTGTCAACTGGGCTAAGCGTCGCGAGGTCGGTCGAGTGGCAGCTCTCGGTAGCGACAGCTGATCTCGCTTCGGCCGGAGAAAGGGGTCCTCTCGGGTTCAGAAGGGGGCGTATGCGACCGGTCTTGGTGTCCATAGCGGCTCGCCGTATCGGGCGTCGATAAAGGTACCCCAGTAAGCGGCACGCCCCCTTCGGCGCCGGAATATATCCGGTGTCACCGTTTCGGAAGCGACCTCCCCAGTAAACTGGCTACGGTAGCAACGTACCGCTGCTTCCCAGATCTCGATGAAGTCGCTGGTATCGACCACGAGTTTCGCCTCGAAGGGTCCGTTCCCCATATAGAAGAACAGATGCCTGGGTTTGAACGGCTCTCCAGAGAGCGGGCTATTCTTAAGCCCCGCGAGATGGAGGGAAGCGGGGACGATGTTGGCTGCAGTGACATGGTCCGGGTGCCGATCATTCGGATGTGGCGCGGCCACCACCGCAGGCTTCAGTTCGCGGAATACCCGGGCGAGTTGGAGGCGGCGGTCCTCGCTATCGGTGATCCGAGAGTCCGGCCAGCCGAGATTGCGCCGCACGTCCAACTCCAGCACCCTGGAGGCGGCTTCCGCCTCCAGGGTGCGCTGCTCAGGTGTCCCCTTGGTGGCAGCCTCGCCGCGGGTGAGGTCGACGATAGCGGTTGTCCGGCCCTCCCTTTTCGCCCGGGCCAGAGATCCGCCTAGACCGAGTTCGGCGTCGTCGGGGTGGGGCCCCACTACCAAGAAGTCGATCATTCCTGCCTCCTCGAAGTTGGCGGGGTAGCCTCGCCCAAGCGAGGTTCTTTCCCGGTTGCCAAGCGAGCCAAGTTGCCTTGATGCTGTATAAAGGCGAGGAGCGTTAGCGCTAGGAACAGATAGAGGTGGGGCGTAGGGAAACTGGTTGTGGCGATGAGCAGAGTGGGGGCGGAGACGGCCCCTACAAGCGACCCTAACGATACGAAGCGCCCCGTAGCAATGGTGATAATTCCCAACAGACCTGCGAGTCCGGCGACCAGGGGGTTGATAGCTAGGAGGACACCGAAGCTAGTGGCGATGCCTTTGCCCCCTTGCAACTTCAGAAAGAGGTTGAAGTTGTTGCCGAGCACTGTGGTTAGCCCGGTGAGAGCCGTGCCGAGCGGATTCAGTCCCAGGATTTGTGGGAGCAGCGTGGCGACGAACCCCTTGAGCAGATCGACCACTGCCACCACTGCTGCGGGGAGGATGCCGACGGACCGGAGCACGTTGGTGGCACCGATATTGCCTGATCCCACCCGCTGGATGTCGACGCCACGGACCTTCGCTGCAAGGTAGCCCGTAGGTATGGTTCCGAGGAGGTAGCCGGTTACCATGAGGGTGGCCGTGAAAGCGAGGTCGCTCACGGATCCCTCCAGGGTCGGACCCGACTAGGCGAGGCGGTCACTACTCGATTTTACATGCCCTCCGACATTGTCTACCGGCGCCATCCCGTCTGGCCCCTCCGGGGTAGCCTATAGTATGACCCAGGTCGAGTTGTTGCTCCTCGTGACTGCCCTCACGGGCATCTACATGGTCCGCTGGACTCTGAAGCTGGCACCGGTGACCAATGAGCTGCCCGTGAAGACGCTCATAGCTACTGGGTTGAGCGGTGTGATAGGGGGACGGGTTCTTTTTAGCTATCAACTCGGTGACACATTCACCGCCCTCACGTTGGTGCTTGGCCCCGCCTATGTCTTTGCTCCGATGGTGCTCGTGGGGCTCGCTCGGGCGCGCCGCTTCGAGTCAGTCTCTGTGCTGGCCCGGTTGCTCTACTGGTTCCCAGAGGGGCGTGCCGCGGCCTTCCGGCTGCTGGCGCAGGTGGCGCTGCAGCAGGGGGAGGGGGAGGCCGCTCAGAGGTTTAATGTCGATGGGGATCTCCTCCTGAAGGCTCAGGCGCTGGCGTTGCAGAAGCGGTGGCAGGCGGTGCTCGATCTGGATCTCCCCGACCAGGGCGAGCTAGGGCTATTATCGGGAGAAACGCGGGTCGAGGCTCTGCTCGGCCTGGGCCGCTTGGCTCAGGCCGAGCAGGTGGTGCTTCGCATGCAGGAGCTGTTCCGGAAGCGATTGGGGGAGGTGGGGACCCCGGCAGGACACCGTGCCCTCGTGATCAGCGAGGCCAGGCTCATGGCTGAAAGGGGAGATGTCACCTCCGTTCAGCGGAGGGTCGAGACCCCACTGCCAGGGGTTGCCCCCCATCTACGCTATGGCATCGTCGCCCGCGCAGCCGAGCAGGGAGGCGATCTGGTGGTGGCATTGCGACTTTACGCTCAGGCCTACACTCAGGCACCCGAAGGGACACGGCGAGGGTATGCCGAGGTACTGACCCGGTACGGTCAGCCGCTCCCGAACGTTGAGCTGCGCTGGCGGCCACCCGCCGGAACCTTGGCTCTGACTGGGGCGTTGGTCGCCGCCTTCGTGGTGCAACTAGCTCTCGATCAGGGTATGGGGGGTGGTCGAGTCATGCGCCCGAGCACGGCAGCGGCCGCCTTTCTTCTGAACGTTGCCGGAGTTCCCGCTGCGGAGGCCCTGTGGCGCTACCTGTCTCACGCCTTCGTGCATGGTGGTCTGATCCACATCGGATTCAACGCCTGGGTTTTGTTCGACATTGGTCGCTTGCTCGAGAGACGCCGTTCCTGGGGTGATCTGGTGACTGCCTTTGTATTCGGGACCGCCGCCGGGGCGGCCCTCACAGCATTGGCGCAGTCGGGGACTCAGCTCGCGCTCGTAGGGGCGTCCGGTGGCGTCCTGGGTGTGGCTGGCGCTCTGCTGGTAGATGCGTCGGGCGGAAGTTTGCGGAGTGACCGTTCCCTAACCCGGAACCTCCTCCAGTGGATGGCACTTCTGATGATCTTCTCCCTGGCCATTCCCAATGTTTCGCTATGGGCTCACGTCGGTGGGGTGTTGGGCGGTGCGGCCTGGGGCCTCCTCCGCCGCGGTCTTTTACAGGGGAGGGGGACGGGAACCGTAGTAGGCGTGTTTGGCCTCCTCCTCCTGGTCTACGCTCTCTTGGAGGTGGGGATCTTCGTGTTCCGACACCTGCTCTGAGGTGGCCGACGGGATGGATAGTACACTGTAGTTCGGGCGAAACGAGATCTGGTCGATCCCAGTAGCTATACCGCAGCCGACCTCAATGGGAAACGAGCGGTCAGCACGAACTTGCCGACCCCCGTTGGACGAGTTGCCGTTCGGAATCGCCAAGATGGAAGCGGGTGTGCTACTCCTCGGGGTCCCTCTTCTTCCCCGCGACGCTACATGGTGTCGGAGTGACCGTGGCTTCGGTTATGTTGTCGAAGAGCTGATTGCCTTCGGCGACCTTGGCTATTGTGGTCGGTGGCTCGATAAGTTCCCCAGATAGCTTTCTCTACCCGAACCACCCTACTTCTTTAGCCCATACGTCACTCCTTGTCGAATCGCGGGAACTCCTGCGCACTAATCAGATCCTCCTCGATAAGGGTCACGTCGCCGGCAAGCGACTCAACGTGGTGGCGCAGTTCGTGGGTGATAGTCTCCCACAGTTCCTCCTCCCAGTCGAACTCAGGATCTCCGTCGGCGACGCGGATAAAGGAGCCATAGTAGAGGGCGATATGGCGGCCGAGACCCTCGCCGGAACCCAGGAATTCCTCCGGTCCGGGATCAAGATACTCGCCCATGCACCACACGTCGACATAGTTCTCCTCAAGCCTCTCCTCCTCGAGGATGTGGACACCCTGCAGGCCGCGTAGGAACTCGTCAGGGATCTCCGCAACTATCTCCTCGGCGGTGGTGCGGAACTCGTCATAGGTCACGGGTCCAGTCTACGCCTAAGTCTCCAGGGGGTGGGCGACCTAATTTGGTCGGAGCCGGAAGCTGCCCGGTGACGACTTGGATGACGATGTTGGCGGTCGGGTGGAGGCGGTGCGGCTGTTCCAGCAGCGGGTGAGGAGAGCCGACCTGCGGTTTGCTTGCGAAAGCGAGAGAGACATAGTGAGCGTCCTCTGTTGGCTGAGTGCAGGCGCTGTCGCCAGCAGATAGCTGGGAGGAACTCGAGCAGATCCCGGAGCCATTTCGCTCCTCGGCACATGGTGCGCCGGAGCGCCAGTGGTCCGGGCGTGACCTCTTCCAGCGGCCCCTTCCAGTTCTGGGTGTAGGGTATCATCTGCAAAAGAATGAAGTTACGACTCGACCCCTGGGCTGCCGAATACCAGACCGCCTTCCAGGCCGAGACCCTGCTCGGCCCCGGTCCTGAGGGGACTGACTTGGCTGTCGAGGTGGAGCCTGCGGACTGGCGCCCGATCGATCCTCAACGGCCCGCCGGTCCGGAAGAGATCCTGTTCCTAGACGGTAGTCGTCGCGTCGAGATGCGCGTCCTCCATGAGGATGATAGTGGACGGATCACCTTCGGCGCCCTCGGTAGCTTCGGGGTTGGAGCGGTGCTCTGCAAGGGCGGTATGGCTCGCTGCCTTCCCCTAACGATCGACCGGATCTGTGCTCTGGGCGCTAGGGACCCGGAGAGTCCAGACCCAGGGCAGCCCAATCTGACAATGGACCCGGTAGGCACATATCATCTCGGCAGCCTGCACTACCGGGTCGTCAACGCCGCCGGGCACGACCCGGACGCCGTGGTCCATCAGCTCCAGGCTGAGATGCTTGGTGCCGAGAGACGCCTCGCCTCCAAGCTGGTTACCGAGTACCGTGACGCCTTGGTGATCAGCGACGGGCCCAGACCGCTACTCAGCAAGGAGTCGAATCTGCTTGGCTACATCAAGACTATTCACGAGGTGAGGGTTCCCTCCGAGCAGCTCGACGTCGTCCGCCAGCTTGAGCGGGGACAGCGCTCCCCACTCTACCTGATTCGCAGTTCCGCGCCGCAGCAGAGGCTGTTCGAATGGTTCGTGCGGCTCCGGGATCCGAAGCCCTGGTACTACAGCCTTGCGGGGGTGGTTCGCCTTCAAGCCTTCGCGGGAGCAGATCCTGCTGCAAGACTTGAGGTGGCGAAGGCGGTGGCCGACTGGAGTTGCCTGGAGTTGCCCCGCTACGCCACGCGCCAGCACCAGGATCTGCGGGCCCCTCAGCAGCTCCTCCCGGTACGGGCTCTGGAGGCTGAATTACGGCGCCGGATGGGTAGCGTCGAACTGGTGCGCCGGCGCATCACCGCTTACCTCGCTCGCCAAGGTACTCAAGCGTGAGTGCAACCGAGCAGATCGGTAGGGTGCTCGGCACCGCGGACGCGACCCCGCTTCAGTTCTGGTTCGCCGTCCAGGAAGGGGTCAAGGTCCAGCTCGATGATCTGATCGTGGTCGAGGTCGAAGATCCCGAGGAGGAGGCAGCCACGGTCCGCTTCTTTGGGGTGGTGGATGAGGTCCGCCGCCGGCTTGAGGGGGTGCAGTTTGACAGCGACACGGAACTCGTTGCGGAGGGCCTTATGCCCGCTAGCGCAACCTACGCCGCTCACGTGCTCGTGATCAGGGTCGAGCCCGAGGAGTTTCTGCCGCCGGGGCCGGGGGACGCTGTCTTCGCCGCCCGTGGCGAGGCCCTCGAGAAGGCCCTCTATCTCGATACGATGGAGGTGCCCCTGCCCGCTGGGGTGCTCCGAAACGGTGCCCCCGGCTATGTCAACTTCGACTTTATCAGTGGAGAGAAGGGGGCCCACGTCAACATCTCCGGGATCTCGGGCATCGCTACTAAGACGAGCTACGCCCTGTTCTTGCTCTACAGCATGTTTAGCGCCCGCCAGCGAGGCGTCTCCGGCTCCCCTGTCCTTGAAGGCAGCCAGGCGAAGGCCGTGATCTTCAACGTGAAGGGTGAGGACCTGCTCTTTCTCGACGAGCCCAATCGCCGCCTCGCAGATGAGGAGGGACGCTGGCAGGGGCGCTACCGTAGCAGGCAGACCCGCTACGAACTTCTGGGCTTGCCCGCTGGCCCCTTCAGGAACTGCCAGATGCATGCCCCCGCCCGGGAATCGGGGCGTGGTGAGGCCCTGATAGCCGACGTACAGCAGAGGGAGGGGGTCTCCCCCTACCTGTGGACACTGCACCAGTTCGCGGCGCAGCGTATGCTCCCCTTCGTGCTGACCGACCGGGACGCGATGAGCAATCTCGGTTTTCTCGTCAGCCATCTCGAGGAGCGACTGGCCCAACTCGTTCGCAATCAGAGGGGACCCCATCTCGAGGTCGAAGCCTTCTCCCACGAACTTGAGCGGGAACACAAGGTTGGGGGAGAGGTGTCCCGGACCTTCGACCGGCCGATCTCCACCGACGAGGTCCTTGGGCCCGCAGAGTTTTTTGCTGAGGGACGCTCCTCCGAGCTTCGTGGCGACAGCGAGAAGCTGGAGACCTTGAGCGACCTCGTAGACTTCCTCGAGTTCAAACTTCTCCTGCAGAGTGATGAGGGCGATCGACGCTGGACCGCCAATCAGCATAAGGCCACTCGAGAGGCGTTCGTCAGGCGCTTAAGGGGGGCGGCCAAGCACCTGTCACGTCTGGTACGGGGCGACCTCCCAGCCAAGACTCTTGAGCGCGGCCGGCTTGAGATCCTCGATAGTGATCGCCAGGTTCACGTGGTCGATATCCACCAGCTGCACCCCGTGGCGCAGATGTTCACGGTCGGCGTACTCCTGAAGCAGATCTTTGGAGAGAAGGAGACCGGTCGGAGGGAGCGCGTCTTCGTAGTCCTAGACGAGCTCAACAAGTACGCCCCTGCCGAGGGTGAGAGCCCGATAAAAGATGTCCTTCTCGACATCGCCGAGCGCGGCCGTAGCCTCGGCGTGATCCTCATCGGAGCCCAGCAGACCGCTTCCGAGGTGGAGCGGAGGGTCGTCGCCAATGCGGCCGTTAGGGTTGTAGGGAGGCTTGATCCGGCCGAGTCCGAACGACCGGAGTATCGCTTCATGTCGGCTAGTTTCCGACTTCGCTCTACCATCCTCGCCCCGGGAACCATGATCGTCCACCAGCCCGATGTCCCCAATCCGATGATGCTCACCTTTCCGTTTCCCGCGTGGGCGACCCGCAAGAAGGAGGTGGATGCGACCGTCTCGGATGATGAGGCGCTCGACATCCTGGGCTGAGTCTGGGGGTAGTGCCCGCTCACCATGCCGCTCCTCCTCAGGCCCTTCGGATAGCGATCCTTGATGGTCCCTTTGCCCCTCTAGCGGGAGGTCCGAAACCGTCGAGCCGGGTCCTGCGGCCTGGAGTAGGAGTCGCCGTTCATCTGGACCGAACTCGAACCGCACTCCGGTCTCGGTGGGGGGACCGCGCCGGGGAACGGAGCGGGGTCATCGACCCGTAGCCCTGCGACCGGAGGGGCCACGAGGATGCCGAAGTCGCCCACTTCACCTCTCCGGTCCACCCTCTGAAGGCGGCCGGAACCCCCACGGTGACAAGGCGGCGTCCCCCGCCGTTCCGTGGAGGCAGGGCCGCAGCAGTCAAGTTAGACTGGCCTCTGTGAAAATCCTCCATACCGCTGACTGGCATGCCGGTCGTTCCCTGCATGGAGTCGACCGCACCCCTGAGGTGGAGGCTGCCCTGCAGGAGATTGCCGAGTTGGCCGTCCGGGAGCGGGTAGACCTGATTCTCATCGCCGGTGACCTCTTCGACAGCAAGAACCCCAGCGCTGCGGCCGAGGCGGCGGTGTTCGGCTTTTTTCTGCTCATCGGTCGGGCGGGGATCCCCAGCGTGGTCATCGCTGGCAACCATGACTCCCCTGCCCGCCTCGACGCGGTCGGCGGCATCCTCAGATTGGCTCATGTCCGCGCTGTCGGGCGACCCCTCGTTGCAGGTCAGGGTGGGACCTTTGAGCTGTGGATTGCCGGAGAGCGGGTGCGGGTAGCTGCCCTCCCATTCATTTCGGAAAGGCGCATTGTCAGGGTCCAGGAGCTGCTTACGGGCGACGCCGGCCAGCACCGTGAAGGCTACCAGCAGGGGATGCGGAAGCTGATCGGGAACTTGACTCAGGACTTCACCCCAGACGCGATAAATCTTCTCCTGCTACACACCACCATGGAGGGGGCGACGCTGGCCAACTCCGAGTACGTGTTCCACAGCACGGAGAGCTATACACTTCCTCCTGACCTCCTCCCTGAGGCGACGAGTTACGTGGCCCTAGGCCACATGCACAAGTCTCAGCCGGTGGCGGGTTTTGCGGCGAGCCGGGCCCGCTACTCCGGCAGTATCCTGCAGCTCGATTTTGGGGAGCAGGGTGACGATAAGGGAGTGCTCCTCCTCAATGTCGCGCCCGGTCAGCCCACAGAGCTGTTAGAGGAGGTGTCGATTCGGTCGGGGCGCCGGCTCCGCCGGGTTCGTCTGGGCCTCGAAGAGCTCGAGCGGCGGACCCCGGAGTTGGCCACTTTCGACGGTTGGTTGAAACTGTCTATCGACTTGGATACCCCCAGGCCCGGTTTAAAGGAGCGAATTCGTTCGGCGCTGCCCAACGTTCTGACGGTCGAATTAAACCTCCCGGAGGCTGAGGAGCGCGACGAGCGCGGTGTCGACCTCGAGCACGTTACTCTCTCCGAGGCCTACGGCCAGTACTACCTGAGTGAAAAGGGTCGGGACCTCCCTAGGCAGCTGGGCGAGACCTTCCGGGAGCTCTACGAGCGGGTCGCCGATGCTGAGCTCTCGCCATGATCCCACTCCGTCTCGAACTTCGTGGCTTTACCTGCTTCCGCGAGACTGCGGTCGTCGATCTCGAGGGGCTTGAGGTCGAACTTTTCGCCATCTCAGGTCCGACCGGTGCCGGCAAGAGCACCCTACTCGATGGCCTGACCTATGCGCTCTATGGAGAGACGGTGCGGCTGGGGAGTCGCAGCCTCGAGGCCCTGTTGAGCCCCGGGGTCGACGAGATGATGGCGCAGATCAGCTTCCGCAGCGGAGCGGAGATCTACAGGGTGACGCGGTACGCCGAACGGAAGCGGAGCGGGGTTGCCAGCCAGGTTCGACTCGAACGCCTCTCACTGAACGCCACCTGGTCTCAGCTCCCTGAGAGCGAAAAGGTCAGGGAGGCCAATCTGAAGATCGAGGCCCTTGTCGGCCTCGACTTTGACGGATTCACGCGGGCGGTCCTGCTCCCGCAGGGAGCGTTTCACGAGTTCCTCCGTGGCGACGCCACTAGGCGCCGAAGGGTGCTCTCAAGCCTGATGGGTCTGGACACGGTTGAGCGAATGCAGAAGCTGGCTGGAGGGTTCTCGCGGGACGCAGATGGCGAAGTGCGGGCCGTAACCACTCGCCTGGAGGAGGATTATGCCAGCGTTACGCCGGAGCGGCTGCGGGCGCTACGGGACGAGTGTGCGACCCTCGGGGGCCGGCTTGCAGAACTCTCTGAAAGGCGGGAGGGGATCATGCGGGAGCTCCGGGACCTTGAGGCGCTCAAGGTTTTGTGGGACGAGAAGATTCGGCTTGAGCGGGAGTTGGGGGTGCTGATGGCGAAGGGGACCGAGATGCGCGCTTCTGCCAACCGCGTCGAGCTAGCCCGCAGGGCGCGCATGCTTGCTCCTCAGGTCCAATCCCTGACAGAGGTCGGGGCCAGACTGAAGCGCTCTGGAGAGGAGTTGGACAGGGCGCACAGTGCGGTCGGGCGGGCAGAGGCCAAAGTGCGTGAGGAGAGGGCAGCCTTGAGGGCCGCCGAGACTGATAGGGACCGGGAGATTCCGGAGATCGAGCGCCGCCTTGAGGCCTTGGCTGAGGTCGGCCCGCTGGCCGAACGGCTCACGGCTCGGGGGGGAAGTCTCGATCTGGCCACCCCTCTTGCAGTTGGGGCTTACCGAGAGTCGGACTGGGAAGCGCTGCAGGCCGTGGAGGCGAGGGCCTCCGAGGCGATGCGGCTCCGCAACGACCTCAGGGAACGCCGCAGCAGGAACACCTCGCTCCGGGAGGAGGTCGCCCGCCTTGAGCGGGCCACGGCGCGGGGGGAGGACAATCTTAGGTGCCTGATGGCTAAGGGCAGAGAGGCTAGGGAGCGCGCCAGCGCGGCCGAGCAGGCCCTCGCAGCTGCCGAGGATGCAGATCGTGCGGCCTCACTACAGGCTGGCCTGGGTTGGGGCGATCCCTGCCCGGTCTGCGGCCAGCCTGTGGGCGAGCTACCGGAACAGGCTCGCGTGGACCTGGGCGCACTCCGGTCCGTGCGGGAGGAAGCTAGGGGACAGGTCAACCGGCTGGTGCAACGGTATAGGGAGATCGAGGCTATCCTCGGGACGGACCGTACGCTCCTGATGGAGCGAAGGGCGGCTCTGGGAGAGCTAGAAGGGGAGACTGTCAGGCTGCAGTCGACCTTCAGCGGGCTTGCAGCGAGCTTCGCCGAGGTCGGGATGTCGGTCGACAACGATCTCGCTGGGGAGTTGCAGAGACGACGCCAGGCGTTGCTGGGGGGCCTGGCGCGAGAGGTGCTTGATCGGACAGGTGGGGAGGACCCCGTCAGGTTGCGGAGGCGACTTCTCACCTGCAGAGGGGAGTTCGAAGCCAGGTTGCGGCGTGCTGGGGACAGTCTAGCAGCGGCGGAGCAGGATCTGGAGCGCCACCGAACGGCTCTAGTGCTGCACGAGCGCCGGAGCGCTGAGCTCGAGCGGGAGCTGGCGACCCTCGAGGACTGGACCCGGTCTCTCTTGCGCGAGGCAGGTTTTTCCTCTTCCGAGGAGGTCGTTGCTGCCGCACTGCCTGAAGAGGAGGTCGCTAGCCTCGAGCGTGAGCTCGAGCGGTACCGCAGCGAGCGCGAGGCGGTTCGGAGACGGCTGGTAGAGGTCGAGGGACAACGCGTCGGTCGCGAGCTTGACGAGGAGGCCCTTGAGCAGAAGCGGATTGCCGCAGCTTCGCTCGGTCGCGAGTTGGGGGAGCTGCAGGCTTCGCGCGGGAGAGCCGAGCAGGAGCTGCGACACCTTGAGGAGCGCTTCGAGAGGGCGAGCGAGTTGCGAGCGAGGCTGAAGCGCGCCCAGAGCCGCTACAGCACCTTCCGGGCCCTGCACCTCGATCTACGGGGTGACCGCTTCCAAGAGTTCCTGATGACTCGGGTGCAGGCCCGGCTGGCTCTGCGGGCCTCGTACATCATGAGGGCCGTGACAGACGGCCGCTACGACCTACTCCTAGTGGAGGGCGAGTATTACGTGAAGGATGCCTGGAATAGCGACGGGTTGCGGAGCGCTCGAACTCTCTCTGGTGGAGAAACCTTCATCGCTAGTCTGGCGCTGGCGCTGGCCCTCTCGGACACCCTTGCGGGTAACCGCACCCTTGGGGCACTATTCTTGGACGAGGGTTTCGGTTCGCTCGATGGCCTCACGCTGGACGCTGTAGCCTCGGTGCTCGAGAACCTCACGCGAGAGGGGCGTATGGTCGGGGTGGTCACGCACCTAGATGCGCTGACGGAGAGGATGCCAGCTCGGCTCGTGGTTCGCAAGGGCCCGGAGGGCTCGTCGGTCCGGTGGGATCTCTAAAGCTGCTTATCGGCACCGCAGTCCGAACCAAGCCGCCAGCGGTGGCAAGGACAATGCCACCTTTGGCCAGTCCCTCATGATACGAGAACGGAATGGGGGAATCATTCCAACCCAGGTAGAGTGAGCCCTCGACCGCTGTAGCCGTAGCGGTCGGTGGCGGTAACCCTGTAGCCGAGCTCGGTCGCTTGAAGACCTCGGAAGGTCTCTTGCGGCGTTCGGCCTTCTCAACGCTTTTCGCCAATGAGCGGCGGATGAGCTCTTCTGTCGAAACACCGCTATCCTCCCGTAGCGCCTTCGCAGACGGTAACGGTGGAACTCATCGCGCTCTCTCCTTGTCGGGATATCGATCTGCGAGACCGACCCATGCTGGCAAATCAGGCCACGCTGAGCGGTTTCACCAACCTCATCGAGAGGGGGTGCCGCGGTTGTTGAGATCGAGGGGGAGATTCGGAGCTTGCTTGCATTCATTGAGATCGCGGCCTAGGCCGCCCTCGCGGTCATCCAGACTATCTTCTGGCGTTTCCCGACTGTACACTTCGCCAGCTGCCCCCTCGTCATCGGTGATAAAAAGGGGAATTACTAACTTAGCTTGACACCTTTATCAACTGAGTAGAACGAGAAGCGGGATGTTTCTAGACCATCCCGCTTACAACCTAGTTGGACGATGCCGACGGCAGGCACCACCGCCCGCAACG
>MKWU01002418.1_pt1 | contig 28139 bp, 21 predicted proteins | sample 809101 | NCBI WGS metagenome assembly MKWU01 (sample SAMN05860141, study PRJNA318959) | sponge metagenome | host: Aplysina aerophoba | place: Slovenia: Piran, Adriatic Sea, Gulf of Piran | collected 2013-05-07 | reverse complement strand
GGGACGCCGCGTCATCCTCATCGATGACTCGATCGTGCGCGGAACGACGAGCCGCAAGCTGGTGCAGATGGCGCGGAATGCGGGCGCCACCGAAGTGCACTTCCGCGTTTCCTCGCCCCCGACCACCGGCCCCTGCCACTACGGGATCGATACGCCGCTCCGCTCGGAGCTGATCGCGGCCCAACAGTCGGTGGAGGAGATTCGCCAGTACCTGAACGCGGACAGCCTCGCCTACCTGCCGCTCGACCTGCTGCAGGCGTCGGTCGAAGAAGACCGCGACATCTACTGCACCGCCTGTTTCTCGGGCAACTATCCGCTGCCCGTGCCCGAACCCGAACACGCCCGCAGCCTGTTCGGCAAGGAGCGCCACTAGCAACCTCCAAACCGCTGCGCGATTTGCACCATCCTTTTCTGTGGGGGGGGGGAGGAACACCCCCCCCCCCGCCCCCCCCCCCCCGCCCCCCCCCCCCGCGGCGCTGCGCGCCGCGAATGAACGCGTTCAGAGTTTCACCGCAGGCTGCCCCCGGCTGTTTCACCGGGCGCCGGAGAGACTCGCAGGTCGAAGAGGCAGCAAACAGATGAGTAGACGAATCGCACGGATCGTGGTTCCGGCCGTCCTGGCGGCGACCCTCGCCCTGGGAGTTCTGGCGCTTCCCCCGGGAGCCCTCGCCCAGGCCGCGCCGGCCCAGGCCCCGATCAACACGTACAACGCCATCCACCACCCGGTCGTGGGGCGGAACGGGATGGTGGCCAGCCAGAACTTCCTGGCCACCCGGATCGGCGTGGACATCCTGCGCCAGGGGGGCAACGCCATCGACGCGGGGGTGGCCGTGGGGCTGGCGCTCGCGGTGACCCTGCCGCGCGCGGGCAACGTGGGGGGCGGCGGCTTCATCCTGCTGCACCTGGCCGAGGAGAACCGAACGGTCGCGGTGGACTTCCGCGAGACCGCTCCCGCGGCCGCGCACTCCGACATGTTTTTCGGGGGGGACGGCGAGGTCGACGACGACGAGTACCGCTTCAGCCACAAGTCGTCGGCGATTCCCGCGTCGGTGGCCGGCTTCGATCACCTGCTGCGCAACTACGGCACGATGAGCTGGCGGGAAGTGGCCGAGCCGGCCATCGAGCTGGCGCGCGACGGCGTGGTGGTGTGGGAAGACCTGGCCGTGAACCTCGCCCGGAGCAAGGCGCGGCTCAGCGCCAACCCCGCCTCGCGGGCCAAGTTCTACAAGCCCGACGGCTCGAACTACGAGGTGGGCGACGTCTACCGGCAGCCGGATCTGGCCTGGACGTTGGAGCAAATCGCCGAGGGGGGCGCCGACGCGTTCTACGGGGGCGAGATCGCGCGCCGCATCGCCGACGACATGGCGAAGCACAACGGCCTGATCACGATGGAAGACCTGGCCAACTACCGCGTCATCGAGCGCGAGCCGGTGCGCGGCACCTTCCGGGGCTACGACATCGCGGCCATGTCGGCGCCCAGTTCGGGCGGGATGCACATCGTCCAGATGCTGAACATCTTCGAGAACTTCCCGCTGAAAGAGATGGGCTACGGCAGCGCGGACGCCATGCACGTCATGGCCGAGTCGATGAGGCTCGCGTACGCCGACCGCAGCAAGTACCTGGGCGACCCGGATCACCTCGATCTCCCGGTCGCCGCGCTCACGAGCAAGGACTACGCGGCGGAACTCGCGAAAGGCATCTCCCTCAGCCGCGCGCGGCCGTCGGCGGAGGTCGGTCCCGGCAACCTGGCGCCCTACGAGAGCCCGGAGACCACCCACTATTCGGTCCTCGACAGCGAGGGCAACGCGCTGGTCAACACCTACACGCTGATGTTCTCCTACGGCTCCGGGGTCGTGATCGACGGCACCGGCATCCTCATGAACAACAACCTCGGCAACTTCACGTTGAGGCCCGACATCCCCGACGCCTTCGGGCTGATGGGAAGCGCGGACAACCAGATCGCGGCGGGCCGGCGCCCGGTCAGTTCGATGACGCCGATCATCGTGCTGCGCGAGGGCCGGCCGTTCCTGCTCACCGGAAGCCCGGGCGGCAGCCGCATCATCACCACCAACCTGCAACTGCTGGTGAACGTGCTCGAACACGGCATGAACATCGCCGACGCCACCGCGCGGCCCCGGATGCACCACCAGTGGTACCCGGACCGGCTGGAGGTGGAGAGCGGCTTCAGCCCCGACGTGATCCGCGCGCTGCGGGCCCTCGGCCACGACGTGCAGTTCAGCGCCGGAATGGGGAGCCTGCAGACGGTGATGTTCGCCGACGGGCTGTTCTACGGCTACGGCGACCCGCGTCGGCCGGGGGCGATGGCGCTCGGGTACTAGTGCGGGACACCGCACTAGCGGTTCCCGGGCCCGACCAGGCGCGCTAGCCTCTTCGGAAAGACGCCCCTGAGGCAGCCTCAGCCTTCGGAAGAATCGCCATGAGCCCAAAGTTGCCGATCCCGAGGGATCAGGTAGCGGTGTTTTGCCAGCGGAACGGCATCCGGCGCCTTTCCCTCTTCGGCTCGGTGCTGCGCGATGACTTCGGCCCGAGCAGCGACGTAGACGTGCTCGTGGAGTTCGCGCCCGGCGTACGGTTCGGATACCTCGGACTCATGGCAATGCAGGAGGAACTTGGGGACGTCGTGGGACGACCGGTGGAGATATACGCTCCAACCTGGCTGCGGCCGTGGATGAGGGAAGAAGTGGAGACGACAGCGGAGCTGGTCTATGAGTCGGCGGAATGACCGCGGCGCTCTCCAGGACATGCGGGATTACGCCCGCGAGGCCTTGGGGATGTTCGGTGAGGCGAGTGCCGATGCGCTCGAAACCGACCGCCAGTTACAGCTCTCGCTCTGTTATCTGATCCAGATCGTTGGTGAGGCGGCGGCGCGCGTTTCCGCCGACACTCGCGAGACCTATCCGGAGATACCGTGGAGCCGAATCGTGGGAATGCGGAACCGGATTGCGCACGGCTACGACCAGGTCGTAATGGAGATAGTCCAGGATACGGTGGCGATCGAGCTACCGAAGCTCATCCGGCAGTTGACGGTGATCCTGGGTGAGGATTCGGGCGAAGGTGGCTGACAGGTTTACGGACGGGCACCCTCGACGCCGAAGACCTATACCGCCGTCGTCGGCCGTTGCCCGGATACCGGGCTGTACGTCGGCTACGTTCCCGGATTTCCGGGCTCGCATAGCTAGGCCGAAACCCTCGAGGAGCTCAAGGCGAACCTGAAGGAAGTGATCGCGTTGATTCTCGAGGAAGGCGCTCCCGCGATCCACGCGTAGGAGCGGCCCAGAGCTACCCGGGCGCGCCCTCGGCGTGCGCTTCAGGCGTTTGATGGCTCAGGCTCGGGTGAAGACGTTGGATCGACTCCGCGATTCCCCGAAACCGGTTCACGACAGCATCAAGGACGGCGCCGTGTTCCTTTCCGACGGGCAGGTAGATCGGCACCCAAAGGCTCTCCCATAATTCGTGAACGCTTTCGGTCCGCAGCTCTTCGAGGGCTCTCCGAACGGACGCGGACTTGGACCAGAACCCAAGCCACAGCGGGGTCGTTCCTGTCCGAGCCCACAGATCGTGATTGACTCCAAACCACGGGGTCTCTTGCGCGATGCGGACGTATCGCCCGTAACCGTATGTCTGCGGGGTGACCTTCAAGATCTTGCCTTCCAGGTTCTCAATCCCGATGATCTTCTTCGTGCAGGCGCGATCCGTGGCGTCGTCCACGAGTCCACGCAGGTTGCGCAGTCTTCGCGGGAACTGCGGACCGAACTCCTCGGGCCGCAACGGCAGGAATGCCTCATCGTCCTGCTGTTCAGCGAGGCCCTGCAATTGCCGGATGTCGGTCTCCGTGTGCGATTCCCCCGCGGCGCCAACCTGAGCCGCCATCCGATGCAGGAGGTTGCGCCAGCTGGTGAGCACGAGGAAGGTGGAATCGTTCACCACGGCGCTCCGCAACTCGGTGGTGTCCTCCCGCCGAGTCGGTGACAGGCCGGCCTCACCGACCAGGCGCAACAACTCGTTCCACAATGGCTCCAGCCGGGCGGCAGGCGCCACGAACAGCAAGACGCAGGGATCACGGCCGTCCGACGCCAACCTGCTCAGATAACTCACCGGCTGATTGTCGGTCAGCCCGGCCCAGAACTTGGCCTCGATCAGCAGCCGTTCCGCACTGCGCTCGTCAAACCCGACAAGGTCCGGTCGCGCACCGTCCTCGCCGGTCGCCTGGGTCCGCACCTGGACGACCTCCCCGATGTCGGCACCACCAGCCCGCATCACGTCGGCGACGGCACGCCGCGCCAGCTTCGATTCGGAAAGGATGTGTCCGAGTGCCTCGACGGCGAGGTTCTCCGTCTGCGTGCCGAACAGTGGCGCGAGTTTCGCCAGCAGCGTCGGCCGGTTCGCTTCCATGACCGTTCCCTCGCGTGGCTGTTTCTACGAACCGCTACGCCTCACGGCGGCCACTGTCTCCGGCGAGAATCACAAAGTCGCGACGGTCACGGTACAGACGCGCCCGGTTCAGCACGTAGTCGTCCGCGTCGAGATCGATCTCAGCGCACTCCGTCATCGTCCAGTACCTGTAATCGCCGAGGAACAGGTACTTTCGTCTCTGCCGAAAGAACTCGCACTCGACGCCTTCGCCGACGCCGATCCGCTCACAGAAGGCAGCCAGCAACTCCTGCTGCGCGTCGCGCTTGATGAGGACGTACTCGTGAGGCCAAGTGTCGCGATAGGTGACGGCTTCACGCCACGGTGCTCGGGCAATCAACTCCATGATGTCGGGTTTCCCGTGGGCAGTGGCTGTCATCCCGAGCCAGCGGGTCGTTAGACCCCCTCTTCCGATGAACCATCCAGCGGCGCGCCCTCGGCGTCCACGCGGCGCACCGGGCCGAGGCCTTCAAGGGCCGGCGCCAGGCGCGCCTCGTCACCGACCGCCACCAGCGCGCTGCCACCTGGTCCGAGATGGGTGGCAGCGGCTTCCGCGACCTGGTCGCGGGTCACCGCCTCGAGCCGGTCCGGATAGTCCCGGATATCCGAAAGGGGGCCGCCCCGCTGGAGTACCGCGGTGATCACTCCGCTCACCCCGCCGAGCGTTTCGAAGCGCTGCGCGTGGGTGCGCGCGAGGGCGAGCTTCGCCTCCCGGAGTTCGCGTAACCGGACCGGGCGCCTTCCCGAGGCAAGGCCGTCCACCTCGGACAGGAGTTCACGGATCGCGGGAGCTGCCTGCTTGATGTTCAGCGAGGCGGAGGCCGAAAGGATTGACCGGCGCGGGAGTTGGCGCACTCCGGCGAAGGCTCCGTAGGTAGCGCCCATCCGCTCGCGGAGATTCTGGTTGAGCCGGCTGGAGAACCCGCCGCCCAGCACGTGGAGCGCGAGTCGCAGGGCGAGGCGGTCTTCCGAGTCGCGCGCCGGCCCCTGCTTCCGCCAGGCGACCGCCGCCTGGGGGCTCGCCTTGCCGGTGGGGTGGAGCAGAACCCCGGTCTCCGCCGCGGGCGGATCGGCGGGCGGATGGCGTTCGGCCGAACGCCCCGATTCCCAGGCGCCGAAGAACTCCTCCATGACCTCGACTGCCCGATCGGGATCGAGATCGCCGCACAGGACCATCCGGGACCCGCCGGGCTGGAAATGCGCTCGGTGGAAATCCGTGAGATCAGAGGCCGTAACGCCCGGGAGCGTTTCTTCGTCCCCTCGCCAGCCGTAGGGGTGCTTGTCCGAGTACGCCGTCCGGCGCACGATCCGGCGCAGCACCGAGGTGGGTTCGGCGCGGGATTCCTTCAGCGCGTCGAGCCGGATGGGAACGATCCGTTCGAGTTCCTCCTGCGGGAAGGCCGGATTCAGGAGGAGGTCGGAGGTGAGTTCGAGCGTGGGGTGGAGGTGCTCGGAGAGGCAGGCGAAGGAAACGGAAAAGAACTCGGTGCCGGCCCGCGCCCCGATGTCCGCGCCGATGCGGTCGGCCTCGGCCTCGAACTCGCGGGCGGTCCGGTTCTTCGTTCCCCGGTTCAGCATCTCGGACGTGAGGCTTGCCAACCCCGCCAGCCTTCGCGGTTCCTCCTGCTTGCCGCCGGGAATCATGATCGTGCCGACGATCTTGGGGAGGTCGCGGCGCGGAAGCACGTAGAGCTCCAGCCCGTTCCCGAGTTCGCGGGTCTCGGGCAGTGGAGGGTCGAACGGTCCCCGCCGCGCGGGCGGCGGGATCGGGGACCGGGCCGGCGCGGGGGGGGGGCGCGGCCCATCCGGCGCCGGCGAGGCGGCCGGCGCCTGCCAGTCATCGGGGCCGACGGCCACCGGAACCACGGGCGGTTCTCCTTCGGCCTCGGCGTCGCCGTAGAGCAACTCGACACGAGGCGCGAGCAGGTACTTGCGCGCCGCCTGTTGCAGGTCGTCCCGGGTCGCCGCCCGGTAGCGGTCCCAGTGCTCGGACAGCTTCCGGGGATCCCCCACGAAGGTCGCGTAGCGCGCGAGCAGGTCGGCCTTGGTCCCGAGCCGCTCCAGCGCCCCCACGAAAGCAACCTGGGTGGCCGCCTTCACCCGCTGCAACTCCTCCTCCGTCGGCCCCTCCTCGGCCATCCGCGTGAGCTCCTCGTCCATCTGCTCGCGCAACCGGGAAAGAGGCGTTTCGGGCCGGGCGGTCGCCACCACCCCGGTGAGCCCACCGGATTCGAGCGCGTAATGGAAGGCGCTCACCTCGGACGCCGTCCGGTCCTCGTAGACCATGCGCCGGTAGAGCCGCGAGTTCAATCCGTCGGACAGGATCTCCGACAGCATGTCGAGCGCCGGTTCGTCCTCGTGGAAGAACGGGACCGTGGACCAGCCGCAATAGAGGCGCGCGTGGGGCACCGCCTCGGGCACCACTATGCGGCGGTGGGAGGGTCGATGTACCTCCGGAAACGACGGCCGGCCGGGAACGCGGCCGGGCCGGATGGGTCCGAAGTAGCGGCCGACGAGCTCCAAGGCGCGGCGCTCCTCGTAGTCGCCCGCGACCACCAGGACCGCGTTGTTCGGCGCGTACCAGGTACGGAAGAAGTCGTGCACCTCGCCGAGGTCGGAGGCGGCCAGGTGGGCCATGTCCCCGATCACGTCCCACGAATAGGGATGTCCGGGAGGGAACAGCGCGTGGAACATCTTTTCCCAGGCCGTTCCGTAGGGAACGTTGTCCATCCGCTGGAAGCGTTCGTTCCGCACCACTTCGCGCTGGGTATCGAGCTTGGCCTGGTCGAGAACATCGAGGAGATACGCCATCCGGTCCGATTCGGCCCAGAGCGCCAGGCCCAGCGCCTCCCGGGGCACCGTCTCGTAGTAGTTCGTCCGGTCGTGGCTCGTGGTGCCGTTCACGCCACCCGCGGACAGGCTCGCGCCGGCCCGCTCCATGAGCCGGATGAAGTGGCTGTTGTTGTGGCGGGAGCCCTCGAACATCAGGTGCTCGAACAGATGGGCGAACCCGGTGCGCCAGGGCTGCTCGTTCTTGGACCCGACGTGGTACCAGAGCGCCACGTGGACGACCGGCAGGCGGCGGTCCTCGTGGAGCAACACCCGGAGTCCGTTGCCGAGGGTCCGCTCCTTGACGGGGACCGAGATATCCGCCGCCATTTCGGCGGCAGCGGGCCTGCTCGAGGCTGTTGGGAGAGGCGAATCAGGCACGAAGGGCCGGGAATATACTGCCCCTTCTTCTGACGCAGCGTTTCATTTCTTGCGGATAGCCCGGCGAGTGTTCCCTCGAAGCCTCCCGATTCCGGCGGCGGGGGCTGTCTTCGCCGCAAGCCTCCACCTCGCGGCGGGAGCCGCCGCGCAGACCGCGGATCTCTTCACGGCCGACCGGTCCGTCGAGGAAATGGCGGGGAAGCAGGTGGTTTTCGAAACCAACCACGGGACCTTCATCATCGAGGTCCTTCCCGAAAAGGCCCCGAACCACGCCGCCTTCTTCCTCCTGCAGGCCGAAGCGGGCAACTACGACGGCACCGCATTTCACCGGGTCATTGCCCGCGGGATCGTGCAGGGAGGAGACCCGCTGTCGCGGGACCCGGAAGCGACCGAGGCGTACGGAACCGGAGGTCTGCTGCAGCTCGCCCGCGAGCCGAACGACGAGCGCCACGTCCGGGGCGCCGTCTCCGCGGTCCAGGTCCCCGGCCAGCCGGACAGCGCCGGCTCCCAGTTCTTTCTCGTCGTTACCGACCAGTCGTCGCTCGACGGCGCGTACACCGTTTTCGCCCGCGTCGTCGAAGGCATCCACGAGGTGACCGTGATCTCGGAGCTTCCCGCGGACGAGCGAGGGATGCCGCTCGAACGGGTGGAGGTGATCCGCGCCACCGTCCGGGACCGCCCCCCGGAGCTGCCGCCGCCGTTTTCGGACGAGACCGACGCGGAACTCGCGGGTTTCCGCGTCGTCCTGGAAACCCCCCACGGGGAAGTCGGGATCGAAATGCTCCCGGAGACCGCTCCCAAGCACGTGAGGAACTTTCTCCGCCTGGCCGCGCTCGGGGCCTACGACGGCACGGCTTTCCATCGGGTCGTCCCCGGCTTCGTCGTCCAGACCGGCTGGATGGACACGCGCGAACCGCCGGTCCCGGAGAGCATCCAAAAGCACATCACGAACCTCGACCCGGAGTTCAGCGACATCCTTCACGAACCCGGGGTCGTTTCGATGGCGCGGCTGGAAGCGCTCGACAGCGCCATGACCTCCTTCTTCATCGTCACCGGGCGGGCGACCGCGCTCGACGGCCAGTACTCGGTGTTCGGCCGGGTAGTCTCCGGCTACGAGGTCGTGGAGACGATCGAGGCGTTGCCGGCAGGCGAGGACGAGGCGCCCTTTGAGCGCGTGGAGATCGTCCGGGCCCGCGTGGAGCCGATCCAATGAGCGCGGGCGGCGTCCTCGACGTGGCGATCGTCGGGGGAGGGCCTTCCGGACTCGCGACCGCAATCGAGTGCCAGCGGGCGGGGCTCTCCTACGAGATCATCGAGAAGGGCGGCCTCGTGGACTCCATCCGCCGGTTCCCGGTCAACATGGTGTTCTTCACCACCCCGGAGCTGCTCGAGATCGGGGATCTGCCGCTCGTCTGCCACCGCGAGAAACCGTCGCGCTACGAAGCCCTCGTCTACTACCGGAAGGTGGCCCAGCGCTACGACCTGCACCCGAAGCTCTTCACCCGGGTCGCCAAGGTCGAACGCGACGGGAGTCCGGATGGGGAGATCTTCACGCTCCACCTCAAGAGCGAACGGGAAGGGATCTCCGACCCGGGACCGGTACGGGCCCGCAACGTGGTCCTGGCGATCGGCTACTTCGAGAACCCGAACCGTCTCGACATTCCGGGGGCAGAACTCGACAAGGTCTCGCACCGGTACGTCGAAACCCATCCCTATTTCGGTTCGCGGGTCGCGGTGATCGGCGGCGGCAACTCGGCCGCCGAGGCCGCCCTCGAACTCTTCCGGGCAGGGGTAGAGGTCACGCTGATCCACCGGGGCGAAACCCTGTCCTCCCACCTCAAGTACTGGGTGAAACCAGACATCGAGAATCGCCTGGCGCGGCGCGAGATCACCGGCTGGCTGGGCTCCGTGGTCGAGGAGATCCGCATGGACTCTCTGACGCTGCGGGACCGCCGCGGGGAAACACACGAGATTCCGAACGACTTCGTGCTGGCGCTCCTCGGTTACCGGCCGAACTACCGGTTCCTGGAATCGCTCGGAGTGCGGAGCGAAGGCGCGGACGGCCGGCCGGTCATTGATCCCGAGACCTTCGCCACCGAGATTCCCGGGCTCTACCTCGCCGGCGGGGTCGTCGCCGGCCGCCGCACCAACATGGTCTTTATCGAGAACGGCCGGTTCCACGGGGAGGCCATCATTCGCCACATCTGCGCGACCCGCTGAGGCGGGAGGCCCCTGCCCGGCTGCACGTGTCCGAGAACCCCTGGACCGCCGTAAGGCTCGACCTTCCCGGATTTCCGCCCGAGGAGATGGTCGAGCGGGCTCGCCGTTTCGCCGAGCACATGGCCCGGCGGCGCACGGTCCGGGAGTTCGACTCCCGTCCGGTGCCTGACGGCGTGATCGAGGCGGCGCTCCGCACCGCGGCCTCAGCCCCGAGCGGGGCCAACCTCCAGCCCTGGCGATTCGTGATCGTGCGGGACGCCGCAATCAGGGCGCGGCTTCGGGAGGCCGCGGAGGCAGAGGAGCGGGAGTTCTACGGCGGCCGGGCGCCGGCGGAGTGGCTTGCGGCCCTCGAACCCCTGGGCACCGACACCAACAAACCGTTCCTGGTCGAAGCTCCGGTGTTGATCGCCATCTTCATGCAGCGCTACATCGTCGGCGCGGACGGGAAACGGGTCCGGAACTACTACCACTCCGAGTCGGTGGGAATCGCCGCCGGGTTCCTGATCGCGGCGCTCCACCACGCCGGGGTCGCCACCCTCACCCACACCCCGAGCCCGATGGGATTCCTGAACGAGTTGCTCGACCGCCCCGCGAACGAGGTCCCGTTCCTGCTGCTGGTGGCGGGCTACCCGAAACCCGGCGCGCGGGTCCCGGACATCCGGCGCCTTCCGCTCGACGAGGTCGTCAGCACGAAGTGAGTTCCTTCGGCGCACCCAGGAACTTGCACCCGTCCGATGGGTGAGTTCAATCGCCGCGAGTTCACCGGCGCCCTCGCCGGCGGCCTCCTCGGGGCCGCCTGCGGCCAGGAGCGTCCCTCCCATTCCGCTGCCCTCGACTACCGGATCTCGAACGCCCTCGTCGTGGACGGGACGGGTGCTGCCGCGTTGCGCGGCGACCTCGGAATCCGGGATGGCCGCTTCGTCCCCCCCGAGGGCGAAACACTGCGCGAGGTGGATGCCGAGGGGCTCGTCGCGGCTCCGGGCTTCGTGGACATCCACTCGCACGGCGACCTGGTGCTCGCGAGCGGCCGTCCCGACCGGGAAACGCTCCTCGCCGGCCGGCTGGCCCAGGGGATCACCACCGAGGTGATCGGCAACTGCGGGCTGGGGGCGGCGCCGCTCTCCGGCGAGGCGCACGGTCTCGCTCCCGCCGTCCACGCCTGGATGACGCCGGAGGACGCCTCATGGCGCTGGGAGTCGCTCGCCGACTATTTCGCCGTTCTCGAGGCCCGCGGCCTGCCGCTGAACGTGGCCGCCCTCGTTCCCCAAGGCCTCCTCCGTCTGGGAGCCATGGGACTGCGGCCCGGCGCGCCCGACCCCGCGGAACGCTCTCGAATGGCGAGGGCCCTGCAACAAGGCCTCGAAGAGGGAGCCTACGGCCTGTCCTGCGGGCTCATCTATCCGCCCGGGATGTTCAGCGCGACGGGCGAACTGCTCGAACTGGCCCGTTCGTTACGGGCTTTGGACGGCGTCTTCACCGCCCACGTCCGGGGTTCCAGTGAAACCCTGCTTCCCGCGGTCGAGGAGCTGATCACCATCGGGCGCGGGGCCGATGTGCGGGTCCATCACAGCCATGCCGAGGCCGTGGGAGAGGGCCACTGGGAGAAGCTCGCAACCTTCCTCGAGATGGAGCAGCAAGCGCGCCGGGAAGGCGTACGCGTCTCCGCGGACATGTTCCCCTACCCGGTGGCGGCCACCATGATGTATGCGATCTTTCCGCCTTGGGCCCTCGAGGGCGGCCCCGCGGAGTTGCTCGCCCGTCTGCGCGATTCCGAGACCCGGGCGCGGATCGGAAGGGACATCGAGGAGCGGACCCCCGAGTGGCCGCCCTGGGAAGCCGGCGGCTGGCCTCACAACCTCGTTTCGGCGGTCGGCTGGGACGGGATTCAGGTCTCGAGCGTGCGCAGGGAGGCGGGCCGCGACGCTCTCGGGCGCTCACTCACCGAGTTGGGGAACGCCGCGGGAACCGAACCGTTCGAGGCGATCTCGGACCTCATGCTGGCGGAAGACGGGGCGGTCGGGCAGTTCGTGCTCGACATCAGCGGCGAGGAAGGCCTTCGCGAACTCGCTTCCGATCCCGAGGTGGCCTTCATCACCGATGCCAACGACTACGGGAAGGGCTCGCCCCATCCTGCCGCCTACGGCGGGTTCCCGCGCGTGCTCCGGCGCTACGTGCGAGAAGAGGAGGTGATCTCGCTCGAAGAGGCCATCCGCCGCATGACCTCCCTGCCGGCCGACATCGTCGGGCTTCGGGACCGCGGCCGCATCGCGAACGGATTGCCCGCGGATCTCGTTCTGTTCGATCAAGACGAGGTCACGGATCACGCAACCCTCGACAACCCGCGCACCCGGTCCACCGGCATCCGCGCCACCGTCGTGAACGGGCAGATCGTGACCCGCGACGGACGCCTCACCGGCGCGCTCCCCGGGCGCGTCCTCCGCAGGGGCGCCTGAGGACACCGCGAGGACCGACGTGACTGGCCCAAGCAGCTCGATCCGTTCCCTGATCGCGGCGGGACTGGTTCTGGCACTGCTCGCGAGCGGCTGCTCGGTGGTGCTCACCCAGGGACCACCCAAACCGGGCGAGGACGACTACGACCCGACGGGCGCCTACCCGGGCGGCGTCCCGTGCACCAGCACCCGTATGTGGCCGCTCGTGGATCTGGGTTTCATGTTGTGGGCCGTTGCGCTCACGCTGAACTACGACAATCGCGACGACCAGATCGACGGCAGCCTCACGGCGGCGGCAGCCGCCATCTCCACATGGATCGGCTACCGGCGGACCAGCGCCTGCAGGGATGCACAGACCGTCGCTCGACCCCACCCGCCGCCGCCCGGGTAAGAGAGGGCCAGCCTCCCGGAGGCCGGGAGAACCCGGCGCCCTGATACGCTGCGCCGTCCGTCCCAACGGTGGCGCTTGCCTGAACGCTCGCGAAACTCAGCAGATGAACTTCACCGCCTCTGCCGCCGTGGTCCGGCGTCTCGGCGACCAGTTGATCCGGCAGCCGAAACAGGCGTTCTTCGAACTCGTCAAGAACGCCTACGATGCGGATGCGACGCGGGTGGAGATCCGGGTCGTCCGACGCGGAGCGGGCCGCATCGAGATCCACGACGACGGCGCGGGAATGTCGGAGCACGACATCCGCGAGAAATGGTGTCGGCTGGCAAGCGAGAACAAGGTAGCCGCGCCCTATACGGAACGGTTCGGCAGGCGGCGCCTCGGCGCGAAGGGGATCGGCCGGTTTTCGGCCGCAAAGCTCGGCGACCGCCTCAAGCTCACCACCCGGCCGCGCGGCGCGCGTGACCAGATCACCGTCAGCCTGGACTTCTCGCAGTGCACCGACGAACGGGATCTCGGCGACATCGCCCTCGACTATCGCGAGGGAAAGGCGCGGGCGACGCTGCGCCACGGCACCATCATTCGCATTGAGGATCTGCGGCACGACTGGACGCGTCGGGACCTCGCGGCCCTTCGCCGCGATCTCGAGACGCTCATTGATCCGGAGAGCGACGACCGGACCTTCCAGATCGCTTTGGCCGTTTCCGAATGGCGGGCGCTCTCCGGCCCGGTCTCGAATCCGCTGGTCGGGAAGGAGTCGCACCGCCTTGAGTTCAACCTCGAAGCCGGTGGCCGGAACGCGATGAAGATCCATGCGAACGGCGTGGCGACCAGCAGGTTGGAGGCGGCAAACCTGCCCATTTTCGGTCCCGTCCACGGTTCGGTGCGCTACTTCGCGAGCGGCGTCTCCAGCAGCCGGAAGAGAGTCGGGGGGAGCGTCGAGGAATCCCACCTGGGAGTGAAGGTCTATCGGGACCGCTGTCGCGTGCGGCCTTACGGCGAGCTCAAGGACGACTGGCTCGGACTCACCGGACCGCGTCCCGACACCGGGAAGCCGTGGAGTCTTCGCGGCGACTCGGTGGCGGGCTCGGTGCACATCAGCACGGCTCGGAACCCCCAACTGGTGGATTCCTCGGACCGCGAGAGCGGCATGGACCGCAACCGGGAGTTCGAGGCGTTCGCCGCGTTCGTGCGCGCCCAGTTGGTCCGCCTCGACGATATCGTCGCGCAGGAAAGACGCTCACGCACCCGGCGCGCCGAAGCGCAGGCGCGACAGCGCGTCCTCGACGACCTCGCCCGGTGTCTCGGGCGCCTCGGCAGCGACGAATACGGACGCGAATCCACAAAGATTGACCGACGTCGGCAAGGCGAATCCGGCGCCAGCACCACGAAGCCCGGTCCCAGAGTCCAGGACGTGAAGCCTCCGGACAAGACCGAGTGGCGTTGCCGGAGCTGTGGACTCACCTGGCGGGTTCTGAAGGCGGGCCCCGACCCGAACCGCTGCATGGAAGGGGCCGTGGACCGGAACGGTGCGCTCCGACAGGCGTCGGGGTGCGGCGCCCGGAACATCGAGCGGACCCGGCGGAAGAAGGGGGGAGCCGGGAAACCGTCCGCGCCCACCGCGGGGGCGTACGCGACTGCGACGGTCGGGGGCCGCATCCTGCACCTCGTGATCAGCGACGACATGGGCGCGGGTGAAGACGAGTACGTGTTCGACGAGCGCACGATCACGATCAACGGGAACCATCCGGCGTACCGCACCGCCTACCGGCTGGATCTGGCGGCGGGGACAAACGGCGCTACCGACGATCAGCGGGAACTCCCCGCCGTGAGAACGCACTGCGCGAAGTGCGCCTGTCTCGCCTGGGGAAGATTCCACTACCAGCGCAACCAGGACTTCGACGATTTCGAGAGCCGCTACGACGAACTCCTGACGCTGTTCTGCAAAGCCGTTCCGGGTTCCTCAGCGTCTCCCGAGGAGCGCCGCGGGTTGGCTTAGACCGCGGGCATGGCGTCCGGCGTCCACGGCCCCTTTCGCCCGGGAACTGGGGCGACGCCGCCTTATCTTGCTGGCCGGAGCACGGAAAAGGCCCTGTTCCGGGAGTGGCTGGCGGAACTGGCGCAGCGGATTCCTCCCGGAACTCAGGTGGTGCTCTACGGCCCGCGGGGCAACGGCAAGACCGTGCTTCTCGACTGGTTGGAGAAGGAGGCGTCTTGCTTCTCCGGGGTAACGACCGCGGTCCTGCGGCCCGCCGAGGTCTCCGACCCGGAGCGGCTCACGGACATGCTCGCTCCAAAGTCATGGTGGCGGCGGCTGGCGGGGAGTGGATTCGCCGTGGGGGGTTTCTCGTGGAGACCGGGTGCCGCCCCGGCTCCCGCCGCGGGCGACGTGCTGATCGCCCGAGCGAAAGCGCATCCACTGGTAATGGTGGTGGATGAAGCTCACACCCTGCGCCTCGACGTGGGACGCGTCCTGCTGAACGCCGCCCAGGAAGCGGGCCGCGAGCATCCGTTCCTGCTCGTGCTCGCTGGAACGCCGAACCTGGAGGGACGGCTGAACGCAATGGGGGTTTCCTTCTGGGACCGGGCTCGACAGCTTGGGATCGGCCGCCTCGACGCGAAAGCGACCGTCGAGGCGTTCCGCCGCCCCTTCGAGGCGGCCGGCAATCGGGTGGACGACGGGGCTCTGGCCGAGATGGTCCGGCTGAGCCATGGATACCCCTTCTTCATCCAGTTGCTCGGTCGGGAGGCGTGGGCGGAAGTCGCGCTGCCGGGTACGTCGGGAGTGCTTACCCAAGCGGCGCTGGCTCGCGCAAAACCCGGATTCGAACACCGAAAGCGAGACTACTACCGGCAGCGCTACCGAGACCTGGAGGATCGCGGCTTGCTCGCAGCCGGCCGTGCGGTCGCCGAGGCGTTCCACGGCACCCCGGTCCTTGACACGGCCGATCTGCGCGAAGCGATCTCCGGCGCGACGCCGGACCAGGACTCATCCGCGATTGCCCGTACGCAGCGCGCCCTCTCCGATCTCGGCTTCATCTGGGGCGCCAGCCCGGACCCGAGCTGGGAGCCCGGCATCCCGAGCCTGATGGACTACGTGCGCGAACACTCGGGCGGCCGATAGCCGACCCGCCAACGGAACCGGCCGCGACGGCGGACTACGCGTCCCCTCCGATCAGGCGCGCCACCAACGGGTTGAGACTCCTCGTCAATCGCGAGCGAGCCAGGCCGAGCCGATGCGCCCAGGTGAGCCGGCGCTCGGCGTCCTCACGGCCCACACCGCTGTCACCGGCCGCCTCCACGATTTCCTCCCGACGGAGATCGCCGTAGTCCGCCAGCGGACGCAGCACGTCGCGGGTTGCGGGATCGTCGAGAGACAACCGCCGGCTGCAATCCGCCCGTCGAGCGCCGTCCGCCAGTTCGGCGTCGAAGCTCCTGAGCGCTTCGTCGGCAGTCCCCAAGTCTTGAATTGACTCGTGAAACTCCATCAGGAACGCGGGCCAACCGCCAGTCAGTTTCATGATCCCTCGGCGTGTTTCGGCGGAATCCCCGATCTCCACGTCCTGCATCCACTGACGTACGAACCCGTCCTCCCCAGCAGCCGCTCCTCCTCGCCCGGCTTCTCCGGCTCGGCGCGATTCCGAAGCCGTTCCCTGACGGCCGCCCGGACCCCGGACGGAACCAGACTCGCCATGAACCGGCGTTCCTTGCGATTCAGGCCAAGCAGATCTTTGAGCCGATCCGAATCCTCCGACAGGATGCGCGGTAGGCCAGGCCGCAGTCCCTCCCGATGCTTCCGATCTTCGACTGTCATGGTCCTCTCTCGTTCCATCTGCGCAAACGGCCATTGAATCACGAGTATGGCCGCGCGTTGCGCGCCCCGCCGATCTCGGCTTCGCCGGGGCACGAGCCCGGTTGAAACAGATGCTCAAACACCCGAGCGCGCGATAACCGCGCAGTCCAGCGACCGGTGATGGTCATTCCGCCGGACGTCGGTGGATATGGGGCCGTTCTGCAGGGTGGGATTCGGGCCCCTCTTCGCCACCACGAAGTCGCGCAAGAACACGGGCAGCCGTCGACAAGAGGCTCCGTACATCCCAGGCCACGTCCCGGCCATCACGCCTCCTCCAGACGGATCACCAGGGCCGTCTCCCCGAGCACATCGCGGGCGATACCGACCAGGTGTTCGTGGTGGGTGAAGAACAGCACCTGGGTCTTGCGGGCAAGATCTCCGAGAATCCGGAACCCGGCGGCGGCGCGTTCGTCGTCGAAGTTCAGGAAGAGATCGTCGGCGACAAAGGGCAACGCCGGCGCCCGCGCGATGTACTCCTCGATGGCGGCCACCCGGAGAGCGAGGTAGAGCTGATCCTCGGAGCCACTGCTCAACCCCGTGACCTGCACCACGTCGCCGCCGTCGCGGACGGCTTCGAGCTGGAGTTGGTCCTTGCTGTCGAAACCCACCCGCAGGCCGGTGAAGGAAGCTCCGGTCAGGGTGCGGAACAAGGCACCGGCCCGCTGCAACATCGGCCCCTGATTCTCCTTCCGGAACTTCTCAAGCGCCCAGCGAAGCAGGATCTCGGCAGTGCGGACGCGGGCGTAACGCTCCGCGGCGGCGCGCAGCGCGGTGAGCGCTTCCTCGTGGTTCGCGGCGAGCCGGGCAGCTGCGTCGTCGTCCGCAAAGGCCTCAAGCTCCTTGCGGGTTTCACCCAGCCGTTCGGCCAGGCGGTTCCGCTCCTGCGCGATCTCTCCGAGGCGGGCATCAGCGAGGCTTTCGCGGGCTCCTGCCTCATCCGGCCCGATCCCTTCGCATTCGGTCCGGGTCTCCGCGAGGCCCAGACCGTCGGCATCGCGGTCGAGATGATCCAGCAACTGCGACCGCTCGCCTTCGAGCACTCGTTTGCGGTCGGACCGCTCGATGGCTTTCTCAAGAGTGGCGAGATCCGCGGTTGCCGCCAACTCGTGGAGCGATGTCAACTCCGTCGCGGCATCCGCCTTCTCTTTTTGCGCCCGCCGAATCGAGTCCTCGAGCTCCCCGATCCGTTGATCCAGTTCCCGGCGCTTCCGGCGCCGCTCGACTTCGGCGCGTAGCTCATCGCGGAGCCGCACCGTCGGCCGACATTTCGGCGAGTTCCGGAGCGAGCGCGGACGCCAGCCCGCGCACCGTCTCCTCGAAGGCGGCGATGTCCTCGTTCATCCTGCCGATCCGATGCTGGACTTCGCGAATCCTGGTGGCCGACACCCGCATGTTGGTGAGGAGGCCCACCAGAGCGTTCGAAGGGGCGATCGGATCGAGCCCGGCACCAACGACCGCCTCGGACCACTCGGTTTCCCACGCCGCCCTCTCACCCCGGGCCCGGTCGAGGCGTTCCTGCTCGTGACGCCGCTCCTTTTCCGCGCTTCCGAGGGCGGCGCGCGCGTCTTTTTCGCGCTGCTCCGCCTGTCGTTCCTCATGAACGCGGGCCTCGGCTCGCCGCAGCAGGACGCGCAGCGGATCCGCTGCGGCGTCACCGTCGCCCGCCCCGAATGGCGAGAGGGAGCTGGCGAACTGGTCGCGCACGTCACGCTCCTCGGCCTCCAGATCCGCGAGACTGCGCTCCTCGCGCCCGAGCGCGCCGTACGCTGCGAGGAGTGCATCGCGGGCATCCACCCAGGCCGCCATTCGGTCCGGCAGGAGCGGATCGAAGGGACATCCCTTCCACAGCGACCGCCAACGGGCCGTGAGTCCCTTCCGCTCCTTCCCGATCTCGCCTTCTTCGGCACGGAGTCCCTCGATCGAAGCCTCCCGATCCCGGATCGCCGCTTCCGTCACCGCGAGCCGCCCCGCCGTTTCCGCCCTCTCGAAGCGACGGTCGGCCACTGCGTCCGCCGCACTTGCGAGTTCTTCGAACCGCTCCGCCGACGGTCCGCCCGGGAGTACCGGCTCCTCGCCCCCCGCGTTCAGGAGCCGCGTCTTGATGTCCGCCCAGGCAGCGTCCCGGTCGGCCCGCGCCTGGTCCAGAACGGAACGCAAGATCCCGGCCGCCTCTCGTTCGAGACCCCGGCGCCGCTCCTGGTCGCGGCGCAGTGACCGCCCTTCATCGGCAAGCCGGCGGCGGGTCTCCTCCTCCCGCTCCTCGAGGTCGCGGAACCGGTCACGAAAGCGGGCGATCTCGTCCGCGCCCGGCGCGGGGAGCCGACGCAGGTCCGCTTCGCCAGCCACGTCGTCAGGCAGCGCCGGCGCCAGAGCAACCCGAAGTCCGGCTACCTGGTCCCGAACGTCGTCGCAATGGCGTCGGACCTCGCGCAGGCGTGTCTCGAGGTCTCCCGCCGACGCATTCGCTCCCACCACGGCTTCCAGCCGCCCCAACGCGGGACTGCGCCCGCCGGAGGAGATCCGGCCACGTTGCTCCTCAAGCCGGTGCTCCGCGGCGGCGAGGGCCTTCGCGGCCGCCTTCTCCGCCTCCACCACGGCCCCCCGCCGCTGCAGTAGGTTGTTGAGGCTCGCAAGCTGCCGATCCGAGGGAACCCGCTCCAACAGGGATGCGTCGGGGCCGATCTCCCATCCGAACTCACGCCCCGCCTCGCAGAGGTCGCGGAGCGCGGCGTCACGCTCCAAGTGCCGCTTGGGGAGGTCGAGCCGCATCTGGGCGATCTTGACGCGCGTCTCCTCGAGCGCTTCAAGGGCGGCCTGACTCTCGTGCAGGGCGGTGACGGGGAGAAGGGCATCCCGCTCCCGGAGTCGCGCTTCGAGCGAACGGTGGTGAACGCCCGCCTCGGCGGCGGCGTCCGCGGTCCGCTGCTTCGATGCGGAAACCCGCGAAGCCGCGTCCGCCGGAAACGCGACCGCATCTTCGAGCGCCGCCAATTCCTCGTCCAGCGCCGACAGACGCCGCACCGCCGGCAGTACGCGTCGGATGCGGGACGCGCGGCCGGCCTCGGTCGCAGCCTCCCCGTACGCGTCGTCGAGCCTCCGCTGCTCCTCCGCGGCGGCGTCCAGGCCGCGTCGAAGGGTCTTCCACGCCTCGGGTCGCCGAAGCCCCTCGCGGAGCGCTCGTTCGATTTCGACCACACGGTCCATCGCCTGGTAGAAGCGACGGGTCCGAGCGCGCCGCGCCGTCCAGATCTCCGCCGCCTCGCGGTCGAGACTCTTTCGACGGGCGCGAAGGCCCCGGAGCGCGGCCCCCGCCGCGAACAGCGTCTCTCCGACCTCGCCTTCGGCGGCGGCAAGCTCCCGGCCGCCCTCGGCGAGCCGGTCGTGGCTCAAGCTGAACATGCGCCGAAAGAAGGCGTGATCCACGGCGCCAAGAAGACGGTTGAGGGTCGCTTCGCCGACGAGGGTGGGCGCCTCGTCCTCACCGAGCAGGGTGTCCCGGTTCCCCTTCCGCCGCCGCAGGACAAGACGATCGCCGTCACCCTCGATCACCGCACCGACGCGAAGCTGATCGTAACCGTGGCGGAAGGCATACCCCGTTCGGGCCGGAAACCCGAAGAGCAGGCCCTCCACCGCCGCCATCGTGGTCGTCTTGCCCGCTTCGTTCCGGCCGGCGACGATCACGAAGTCAGGTGCCGCGGCGGGCATCTCGAGGCTCGTGTCCTCGAAGCGTCCGAACCGGATCAGGTCGAGCCGCGCGAGCCGCATCACACCTCCTCGCCGTCCAGCCGGGCCAGCAACCAGGGTGCCGCATCCCTCGCCAGCGCCGTGAAATCGCCGCCGATGGCGTGTCGCAGCGCCGGGTCTTCGACGCTCTCCGCGACATCGGGTTTGAGCCGGCGGGCCAGCAGGCCCACGTCCTCTTCCAGATCACGAAGCAGTTGCGGGTCCTCGGGCGCCTCGGCGAGTAGCCGCGCAAGGTCGCCGAGCGCGTCTGCCCGCTCGCGCAACGCCTCGGGCGCGACGGGAGGGCGGGTCTCGACATCGACGCGGGCCACCCAGGCGCTTTCGGCCCCGAGCCCAAAGGCGGCGCTGCGGGCCTCGTTCAACAGTCTCTCGGGGTCGCCGAGCAGACGGCCATGCAACGGCGTTCGCCCGGTCAGGCGAACCCGGAGGACAAGCAGGCGGTCCCCCACGTCCTTCACGAGCGGCGCGGCCGCGTCGCGGACCGCCTCGGCGATGTCTTCCAGGGACTCGGCCCCGCGAATTCGGACCTCAACCGTCTCCCAGCGGGCGACGCCAAAGTCGAGAAACCGCACATCGGCCTCGCCGTCCCGAACCGTGACCAACGCCGCGCCCTTGGGACCGGTCTCCCTCACGTGCCGTCCCTGCAGGTTGCCGGGGAAGACGACCCACGGGTTCTTGTGGAGCACCTGCCGTTGATGGATGTGTCCCAGCGCCCAGTAGTCGTAGCCCTTGGCGGTCAGGTCCGTGAGCGAACAGGGGGCGTAGTTGTCGTGCTGCGGGTCGAAGCCGCCGAGACCCGTGTGCAGAACGCCGATGTTGAACATCGCCTTCCGGGGCGACGGGTATCCCGGAACGAGGTTGTCCGTAACCGCCCTGTTCCGAAAGCTCTGGCCGTGAAGCGCCACCTCGAGTTCGTCGAGTGTGAAGGTGTGGGCCTTTCCCCCGCGGAACACCCCGACGTTCTCCGGAAGTTCCAGGGCCTTCGTGATCCGGCTCTCGGCGTCGTGGTTCCCATAGAGCAGGAATACCGGAATCTGCGCGGCGTTGAGCCGGCCCATCTGCCGAACGAAGAAGAGACCGGTGCGGTAGTCCTTCCAATCCCCATCGTAGAGATCCCCGGCGATGACGACGAAATCCACGCGCTCGTCCAGGGCGAACTGGACCAGGTTCTCGAACGCACGCCGAGGGGCGGAACGGATCCGCTCGGCGATGTCCCCCTCTTGGCCGTCGAGCCCCCGGAGCGGACTATCGAGGTGGATGTCGGCGGCGTGGAGGAAGCGGAAACTGCTCACCGTGGGCATTTTGTCCGAAGACCGCGACAGATTGCGCCACCCCGCGGCGACGCGCACCATGCGCGTCCCGTGAACCGCCCCGATAGGGTCGGGGATACACCGCGGGAGCGGTTACCGGGGGTTTCGGCCCGTTCAAGTCCGGTTTCAGCGTGATGCCGCTGCACCTAGCCGGCAGGAGAGATGAACAGAACCTCTTTCGCCGCCTGTTGACGGACAAGGAGAACGGCGAGCCGCTCGCGGCGGACGTCGTGCTCTACGGGCCGCCGGGGGAACGGCAAAACCGTCCTGCTCCGGTGGCTCGAGAACGAGGCCGGCACCCGGCGCTCCATCGAGACGGTCGTGCTGTCACCGCCGGAGGTTCCCGGCCCGGCCCGGTTGACAGAGCTACTCGCCCCGAGGTCCTGGTGGCCACGATTCGCCCCGCGGCAAATCGAGGTCGGGGGGTCGCGTGACACCCGGAGATGACCGGCGCCCGCGCGCAGCTATTCCCCCGAATGCGCGGCGACGATCGATTCAGGTATCGTCCGCTGTTTGGGGGCTTTGTCTTGCCGCTGCTTCTGATCGTCATCCACTGCTATCGAGAGGCGGGCGCTTGAAGGCACTGAGCGTGGCCGCGGTTTTGTGGTCGTCGTTCGCCCTCGCGGGGCAGCCCTCGGGGAATCCCGCGTCCCACCCGGAACCCCCCGCGCCCTCTCCGGGGCACGAGGCCGCTGTCCTCGAGAACGCGGCGGAACTCACCGGTGTGGTCCAGCGCTACTGCGTCGTCTGTCACAACGCGCGCCTCATGAACGGGAATCTCACGCTGGCGGAGTTCGCCGTGGACGCGGCGCAGGAGCGGGCGGAGACAGCGGAGAAGATGATCCGGAAGCTGCGGGCCGGGATGATGCCGCCGCCGGGCCAGCGCCGCCCGCCGCCCGACACGCTGCTCGCCCTGGTCGAGACGCTCGAGACGGTGGTCGACCGCGAGGCTGTCCACTCCGTGAACCCCGGCTCGCGGCGCTTCCAGCGGCTGAACCGGGCCGAGTACGAGCGCGTGATCCGCGATCTCCTCGATCTCGAGATCGAGGCCGGACGCTGGCTGCCGGCGGACACGTACCTCGGCGCCTTCGACAACATGTCGGATGCTCAGGGTCTCTCGACGACCCTGCTCGAGGCCTACCTGAGGGCCGCCACGGAGGTCAGCCGGATCGCCGTCGGCAATCCGGACGCGCTCTCCAGGACAGCCAAGTACACAAACCCGATCGACGTCTCGCAACACGCTTGGGATCACCTCGAGGGCACGCCCTATGGGACGCGCGGCGGCATGGTCGTCACCCACGACTTCCCGGTGGACGGCGAGTACGTGATCTCGATCGAGACGCTCTTCGGCCGGGGAACCAGCTCCCAGGATGTCGACATCTCCATCGACGGGGAGGGCGTCGCCCTCCTCGGCCTCGAGCACGGCGACCGCTCGACCGTACCGATCCGCACCGAACCGATTTTCGTGCGGGCGGGCCAGCGCCAGGTCGCGGCGGCGTTCGTGCGCACGATCGAAGGACCGTACGAGGACCGACTCAAAACGCCGGGCTGGTCCTTCGTCGGAGGCGAGGACTCCCAGGCGTGGGCGAACTACGGGATCACGGCGCTGCCGCACCTGAGCGAACTGATGATCACCGGCCCGCACCGCAGTCGAGGACTGTCGGAGACGGCGAGCCGCCGAAGGATCTTCCAGTGCCACCCGAAACGGGATGAGATCGCCGTGGCCGACGTTTCCGGGAAGGCCCGGGGCTGCGCGCAGTCGATCGTGACCCGGCTCGCCGGCGAGGCGTACCGGCGTCCGGTCACGGACGACGATCTTGCAGGGCCGATGGCCTTTTACGAACGCGCCGCGGCGGAGGACGGATTCGAGATCGGGGTTCGGACCGCGCTCCAGTCGATCCTCGCCAGCCCATCCTTCATCTTCCGTCTCGAGCAGGCGCCGCTGGAGGTCCAGCCCGGTGAGGCCTACCCGATCGCGGACGTGGACCTCGCGTCGCGGCTCTCGTTCTTCCTCTGGGCGGCCAGCCCGGATGAAGAACTCGTGACGCTGGCCGCGGAGGGACGGCTCTCGGATCCGGCGGTTCTCGAATCGCAGGTAAGGCGGATGCTGGCGGACCCGCGGGCCGAGGCCCTGTCGACGCGTTTCGCCTCGCAGTGGCTGCGGCTCCAGGATGCGGAGGACAACCAGCCCGAGCCCTACCTCTATCCGGACTTCACCGGCCAGCTCCGCGAGGACCTGGTCCGTGAGACACAACTGTTCTTCGACCACCTCGTGCGCGAGGACGGGAGCCTGCTCGAACTCTTCACGGCGGACTACACCTTCCTGAACGAGCGCCTCGCGGCGCACTACGGGATTCCCGGGGTTTCGGGGCCGGAGTTCCGGCGCGTGAGCTACCCGGACGACAGCCGGCGCGGCGTGCTGGGGCACGGGAGCGTGCTGCTGTCCACCTCGATGTCCGCGCGCACGTCGCCGGTTCTGCGCGGGAAGTGGGTGATGGAGGTGCTGATGGGTACGCCGCCTCCGCCCCCACCGCCCAACACCCCCGCCTTCGACGACACCGAATCGGCCCGGGACGGGCGGCTGCTCACCACGCGCGAACGGCTCGAGATGCATCGGGCGAATCCGGCGTGCCGCTCGTGCCACCGGTTCATGGACCCGATTGGACTCGCGCTCGACAACTACGACGTGACGGGGCGGGTTCGGGTTCGCGAGAACGGCGTCGCGCTCGACACGCGGGGGATCTTCTACGACGGGACCGATGTGAGCACGCCTGCCGAACTCGTGGACATCCTCATGAAGCGGCCGGTGCCCCTGGTCCGGAACTTCACGGAGCACCTGCTCGCCTACGCGATCGGACGCCGCGCGGAGTACTTCGACGGGCCCGGGATCCGGGCCATCGCCCGCGAGGCGGAGGCGGACGACTACCGAATGTCCTCGTTCATCCTCGGCGTCGTGAACAGCGACCCGTTCCGGATGGCGCGTCCCGCTCCGGCCCCGAACGAGGCGACCGAATCAGAAGACAGGACAAGAAGCGGAGGGCCCTCATGAACTTGATCACCGGCAAACATCTCTCGCGCCGCACCTTCATGCAGGGGGCCGGCGCCAGCGTGGCGCTCCCCCTGCTCGACGCAATGGTTCCCGCCGGCCGGGCCGCGGCCGCCCCGTTGAAGGCGGCGCGATTTGCGCGGCTCGTCTGCATCGAGGAATCGATGGGCGTGGCCGGCTCGAGCGACTGGGGCGACTCCCGCCACCTCTTCGCGCCCCAGGCGACCGGACGCGGCTTCGAGCTGGTCGCGGACAGCCAACTCAAACCGCTGGAGACGTTCCGTGAGTACATGACGATCGTGAGCAACACCGACTGCCGGTCGGCGGAGGCGTTCCGGGCGGAGGAGATCGGCGGCGACCACGACCGAACGACGGCGGTGTTCCTGACCCAGGCGCATCCGAAGCAGACGCAGGGTTCCGACATGTTCATCGGCACTTCGATCGACCAGCTCCATGCGCAGCGCTACGGGCGAGAGACAGTGCTCCCGTCGCTCGAGCTCTGCATCGAGGGCATCGATCGCGGCGGCGGCTGCGCCTACAACTACCACTGCGCGTACACGACCTCGCTCGCGTGGGCCTCACCCAACCAGCCGCTTCCGGCGATCCGCGAACCGCGCGTCGTGTTCGAGCGGCTGTTCGGCGCCGGGGACACCGCCGAAGACCGGGCGGCGCGGCGCCGCACGGACCGCAGCATGATCGACTGGATCGCGACCGAGGTCACCCGGCTCAGGAAGACTCTGGGCGCGGCGGACCAGGTAGCGCTGGACGAGTACGTCGAGCACATCCGCGAGATCGAACGGAGGATCCAGCTCGTCGAGGCGCGCAATACCAGCGGGGAGGAACGGGAGATGCCGGAGGCCCCCTCCGGGGTTCCGGATTCCTTCGAGGAGCACATGCAGTTGATGTTCGACCTGCAACTGCTCGCGCTGCAGACCGACCTCACGCGCGTCATCACCTTCAAGACGGGCTTCGATCAGTCGAACCGGACGTTCCCCGAGAGCGGGACGACGAAGTCCGTCCACGGGGCCTCGCACCACGGCAACGTCCCCGAGGACATCATGGACTTCAACCGGATCAACCGGTACCGGCTCGGCCAGCTCGCCTACTTCCTCGAGAAGATGCGCGACACGGTGGAAGGCGACGCGTCGCTCCTCGACAAGACGGCGATCGTCTGGGGCTCGGCGATGGCGGACGGGAACCTCCACAACCACCGGCGGGCGCCGCTGCTCGTCCTGGGCAGGGCGAACGGCGCGCTTCCGGGCGGCCTCCATCTGCGGGCTCCGGAGGGGACCCCGATGGCAAACGCCTTCGTGAGCCTGATGCGGAAGATCGGACACCCGGAGATGGCCACTCTCGGCGACAGCGACGGCGTGTTCCCGCTCGACCTCCCGGACGAAGCGGCCACCGGCGGCGGGATCTCGGCATGAGGCGCGCCGCGGTGTTTCTGCTTGTCGCGGCGATCCTTCCCGCGGGCCTGGCGGCTCAGGACACGTCGCCCGGCACGGAGGGGCGGCTGCTAGCGGCCGCCCGCAACGGGAACGTCGAAGTCGTGCGGTCCCTCCTGCGGGAGGGGGTGGACGTGGGCGCGGCGCGGGGCGACGGGTTGACCGCGCTGCACCTGGCGGCCGAGGGCGGGCACCTCACCGTGGCCGACGCCCTGATCGCGGCTGGCGCCGCGGTCGACGCCGGCACCCGCATCGGTCGCTATACGCCGCTTCATATCGCCGCGCGGGCTGGGCGGGGCGCCATCGTCCTTCGCCTGCTCGAAGCCGGGGCAGACCCGAATGCCCGGACGACGAACAGCGGCGTGACCGCGCTGCATCTCGCCGCCGGCGCTACCGGTGGCGGGCCGGCCGTGGCCGCGCTGCTCGATCACGGCGCGGATCCGAACGCCCGGGAGGGGTCGGCGGGGCAGACGCCCCTGTTCTTCGCGGCAGCCGCAAACCGGGCCGCCGCCGTGACCGCGTTGCTCGCCGCCGGCGCCGACCCCGGCATCACGACCGCCGCGGTCGATGTCCTGCCCACTCTGGCGCAGGACCGGGAAGCCAACCGCCGCTTCCGCGCCATGATCGGCGCGCCGCCCCAAACGCTCGGACCGTTCGGCTACCGGGCGGACCCGGAAGCCGAGCCACTGGGGGAGCCCAGCCCGGCCCAGGTTCAGGCGGCCGTCCGCGCGCAGCGCGACTTTCTCCGCTCCGGCCATGACGTCGGTGACGTAAGCCCGCACTCGCTCGGCCGCGTGGGGCCCGACTACCCGGGCGGTCCCGACCTCGTGCGCCCGCCCTACCGCGAGGTCCTCGTCGGCCGGACCGGGGGACTGACCGCGCTATTGCACGCCGCCCGCGATGGCCACATCGAAGCCACCACGGCCCTCCTCGACGGCGGTGCGGACCTGGATCAGGTGAGCGCGGACGGCACCAGCCCACTCCTGATGGCGGCGCTCAACGGCCAGTTCGACCTGGCGCTCGTCCTCATCGAGCACGGGGCGAATCCGGATCTTGCCGCTTCGACGGACGGCGCCACGCCGCTCTTCGCCGTCCTCCAGACCCAGTGGGCACCCAAGTCCAACTATCCGCAGCCGCGCGCGCAGGACTTGCAGGACTCCGGGCACATGGCCGTGCTCCGCGCGCTGCTCGAAGCCGGGGCCGATCCCAATCCCCGCCTCAATACGCACCTTTGGTACTGGGAGTACGGTCTCACCAAGTTGGGCATCGACCTCACCGGGGCAACGCCGTTCTGGCGGGCCGCCTTCGCCCAGGATCTCGAGGCGATGCGACTGCTCGTCGCGTACGGAGCGGACCCCCACATTCCCACGCGCTGGCCCGAGGTCGGGATGCGGGAGCGCCGGCAGCAGGACGGCCGCCAGCAGGAGGACTCCGCGCTGCCCTGGATTCCGGAGGGGGCGCCCAACGCCTGGCCGATCCATGCCGCGGCGGGGGGCGGATACCTGGGACTGGGCGCATTCAGCGTTCGAAACCGGCCCGCTCAGTTCATTCCCGCCGTGAAGTACCTGATCGAGGAACTGGGTGCGGACGTGAACCACCAGGACTCCTGGCTCTACACCCCGATGCACTACGCGGCTTCCCGGGGCGACAACGAACTCATCGAGTACCTCGTGTCGCAGGGCGGGGACGTCACCGCGATCACCCGCCTCGGACAGTCCACCGCCGACATGGCGCGCGGAGGCCGGGCCGGGTTCTTCACCCGCGTCCCGTACCCGGAGACGGTCGAGCTGCTGACGAATCTCGGCGCGACGCTCGAGTGTCTCCACACGCACTTCCTGGACACCGGGGACTTCTGCCCCGCCGCGGGCGCGGGCGACCCGTGGGCGCCGGCCGCGACGGATGCCGAGGAAAAGCCGTCCGATTCCGGGAAGCCAAGGTCGCGCTGATCCGCGCCCACTGACCGGCGCCGAGCCCCGAGCGGCAAATTGGGGCGCCGGCCGGCCGGTTTGAAGGGCGGCGCCTCCTACCGCGGATCCGTCGTT
>MKWU01002417.1_pt1 | contig 28142 bp, 30 predicted proteins | sample 809101 | NCBI WGS metagenome assembly MKWU01 (sample SAMN05860141, study PRJNA318959) | sponge metagenome | host: Aplysina aerophoba | place: Slovenia: Piran, Adriatic Sea, Gulf of Piran | collected 2013-05-07 | reverse complement strand
CCATACATCGATATTGATCATTGCATGTAAAGGATTTGATCTTTCGATTGCCGTCATAGTGTTGGACGAACTGGCGGAACTTGTGCCATGGCAGGTGATCCATGATCTGAGTGAACACCAGTTTTCCAGTATACATGCCTCGATACCACCTTGCCTTGAGAAAAGAGGCTTCACGGTGCGGGATCGAGTGGGACAGTTCAAGTCGGTAACAGCCAAAATTAACTTTAATTACAATAAAATCAACACCTTATCAGGCAGTCGCCCGCAAACGTTGGGACACTAGTGAGAATCACCAAAGAAAAGTGCTGCACCGAACTCTTGGACCAGAGGGACAGTTCGGACTGGGCGCAAGCAGGGAGAGGCGCCGTGAAGCCAGGGCCTTTCGGACGAATTTGCACTTTGTCCATGACATCGACAGGACGCGCAAAAGCTGAAAACCCGGTCTGTGAGATTTGGTGGCGGTGAGGGACAACGCCGGAAATCTACAACACAGTATGTTGTAAATCACGTCGGTTTCTGACACGAGAAGCCATGTGCCGACATTTTTTGGAGGAGTCTCCACGACGAGTTGTCGTCTCGTGCCTTGAAGCTACCCTTGCATGATCCTGAGCAGTTGCCGGCCACATCTTGTATTTGAATCGCCCAGTTGCGTCCCTGCAGCGAAAATCTCGCTCCTCTAAGCTCTGTTAAATCACTCCTGTACATGGATTTCCTGTGCACCAGTACCGGGCAGAATTGAACCCGAGTATTGCCCGGAAGGACTCTCTCTACCAGATCAGCGCCGCCCTGAAGTTGTTCCGTCACATGCGTGACATTGCCGACCCGATCACTTTTCTGTTCGATGGGTATAGCCCGAACTGTTCCACGTTCTTCGCTGAAAAAAGATAACCTGCTTATCCATGACACTCCGCCCGTGAGGTTGTGTGTTCTCAATATGTTCTGTATGAGGGGGCACGGTTGTGAGGTTCAAGGTTGCATCGCGCGTAGGTGGTTTGAGCGACGAGGCGTTTCGGGAGGCCTTCGGTACCGAGGAGCAGTGCCGCGCGGCGCTGGTCCGGCTGCGCTGGCCGGACGGCTTCGTCTGCCCCTGCTGCAGTCATCGCGTCGCCAGTGCGGACAGCGGCGAGCGGTCTGGCCAGACCTTCAGTCCGTCGCGCGCCGTTCCCTGCCGCCGCCGGCTGGCAACCTGCCTTGTTGCCTCGCCCAATTGACATGCATGCGCTGCACCGATCCGCCCGCTCGTTTCGTGCAAGCCATGTCGCCTTCATCGGCGCGATGTGATAGGGTCACACCATGTCCAGGATGCAGCACGACCCTGCTTTCCCCAGCGTGGCCGCCGCGAACAGCCGGCTGGCGGAGGCCGCACATTTGCAGGCGATCGAGGGCAATCCCCTGACGGCGAAAGAGATTGCCATGTTTGAGATGTTCGAGCGCGAAGGGTGGTCGCCCGAGCGGCGCCGCGCCCATATCGTCCGCCGAATCCGGGACCGGGGCCGCGTCGCCGCGGCGAAATGAGCGACCGCGACTACTGCTATCCGCCTGCCTACATCGTTCTCCGCAACAGGCTGGACATCCGGGACGCCCGGGTGCTGGAGGCGGCGGAACGCCAGCTTGTCGCCCAGCGGCTTGTCGAGCCCGTGCCGACGGGCGATTTCGACCTCGCCCACCTGAAGGCGATCCACCGCCACCTGTTCCAGGACGTCTACGCGTGGGCGGGCGAGGTCCGCACAGTCGAGATCGCCAAGGGCGAGAGCCGCTTCCAGCCGACACGGTTCATCGCGGCCGGCATGGCAGACGTTCACCGCCGAATCGTGGCAGCGGGATACTTCCGGGAATCGGGGCCGGATGGGTTCGCCGAGAGAGCGGGTCCGGTGATCGGCGACGTCAACCATGTCCACCCGTTCCGCGAGGGCAACGGGCGCACGCAATTCCAGTATCTGAAGCAGCTTGCCGCGCGCGCCGGACACGCCATCGACCTCACCCGCATCGACCGCGCCGCCTGGCTGGAGGCCTCGCGCCACTCCAGCGCGGGCGATCACGCTGCCATCGCACGCTGCATCCGCGCGGCGCTCGTCAATCCATGATGTCTAGTAGAGTGCGACTACAGGTAGATCCAGCCGATCAGCCCGAGCCCCAGCAGCACCCGGTAGGCGACAAATGGGGCGAAGCTCGCGCGGGCGAGCCAGGCCATCATCAGGTGGATCACCAGCAGGGCCGAGACAAAGGCAAGACCGCCGGCAATCACGGCGTCGAGGCCGATCGCGGCGTCTCCGTGCCGATAGAGATCGAACCCGGTCAGCACCGCCGCGCCGGCGATCGCCGGGATGCCGAGAAGCAGCGAGAACCGGGCCGCGTCGGCACGCCCGTAGCCGAGGAACAGCCCCGCCGTCATGGTGATGCCGGACCGGCTGGTGCCGGGAACCAGGGCCAGGACCTGGGCGGCGCCGATGAGGAGGGCGTCGCGCCAGGTCATCGCTTCAATCCTTCGCGACTTCGCCCCGCTCCGGTCCGCAATCCCCAGCAGGATGCCGAAGACGAGCGTGGTCCATGCGATGACCTCGATACTGCGGAACACGTCGCCCAGGTGGCGCAGGACCAGGAACCCCGCGACAGTCACCGGAACGGAGGCGAGGATGACCAGCAGAGCGAGCCTGAGGCCCGGTGTGCTGCGCCCCGCAAGCCCGGCAATCATCCCGGCAACCTCGTGGCGCAGGTAAACCAGGACGGCCAGCAGGGTGCCGGCATGGACCGCGACATCGATCGCCAGTCCCTGGTCGGGCCACGCCATCAGGTGAGGGAGCGCGGCAAGGTGCCCGGACGAGGAGATCGGCAGGAACTCGGTGATGCCCTGGACCAGGGCCAGGACCGTGAGCTGGAAGAGTGGCACGGTGGCTGCTACGTCGGGTCCTGCGGGAAGATCCGTGCGAGAAACGCCAGCATTTCCCGGTTGGCGTAGTCTGGCCGCTCGTAGTGCACGAAATGTCCGGCCCTGGCCACGATGGTGATCTCGGCGTCGGTGAAGTGATCGCCGAGCCGGTCGGCCCACTCGCACTTGATCACCGGGTCATGGGCGCCCCATAACACGCGAACCGGAACCTCGATCGGCGGTTCCGGGTCGACCAGTCCCTTCATGGTGCGCAGCCGCATCTCGTTGACACCCGCGTACCAGTCGAACCCGCCCTGGATGTTGTCCGCCTGCATGAAGTTCTCGACCCAGTCCTCGAGGTCGTCGTCGAAAGCATGTGGATCGTGCGACCAGTGAGAAAGGAAGTGGCGGAAATAGATGCGGCAGGTGTCACGGTTGTGGCCGACCAGCTCGGCCGCCCACGGCTGCTGGTGGAACGACTGGTACCAGATCTCGCGCAGGTGGTCCGGCGCGGCCCATCGTCGGCCGATGCCCGGGTAGGGACAGTTGAAGAAGACAAGCCCGGCCACCCGTTCCGGCGAGTGGCGCGCGAACCTCTGGGCGACGAATGCGCCGATGTCGTGGCTGACGATCACGGTGCGCGCGATGCCGAGCCCGTCCATCAGGTCGGCCAGATCGCCTGCCAGCACCTCCGGGTTGGTGGGGGTGCAGTCGTCCGGGTTCAGCGGACGGGTGCGCCCGAACCGTCGCAGGTCCGGCGCGATCACGTCGTGGCGTCCGGCGAGGGCCGGGATGTTGTGCTTCCACACGCCGGAGAACTCGGGCCAGCCGTGCAACAGGATCACCGCGGGACCCGACCCCGCGCGGAGATAGTGCAGGTCGAGCGACGCGGTCTTCAGCCATTCCGACGAAATCTCGGCCATTCCGGATCTCCGCCACAGGTCACGGTCGATCAGGAACTTGCATCACTGTGCCGCCGGGTCAACACTTGGCCGTCTTCAACCTGGGATGCGGGACATGCCTGACCGAACCCGGAACCATGAGTGCCAGGCGCACTGGAGCGGCCGCGATGTCTGGCATGGACACGGGCTCGACCCGGCCGACGGACTCCATCGACTGTCGCAGGAGTGCCTCGACGAGATCGATGCCGCACTCGACCTGCTTGCGCGCAATCCGCTTCCGGTCCTTGCACTCGATCCCGACGAATTCTCCATGCCGGCCTGCCGGGCGGCGATGGCCGCGGTGCGCCGGGAGCTCGACCACGGGCGCGGGTTCGTGATCATCGACCGTCTCGACCCGGAGGCCATGGATGCGGGGCAGATGACGGCGGTCTACTGGCTGCTCGCCCGCATGGTCGGCAGGCCGGTGGCCCAGAAATGGTCCGACGGGCGCCTGCTCTACGACGTCACCGATCTCGGACGGCCGTCGGGCAACGGCGTGCGCCCCGACGTCACCAACGAGGAACAGAGCTTCCATACCGACAATTCCTACAACCTGTGTGCGCCCGACCATGTCGGCCTGCTGTGCCGGCAGCCGGCGATGGAGGGCGGCATGAGCCGGGTCGTCAGCATGAAGGCGGTCGCCAACCGGATGGCCGAGGAGCATCCGGACCTGATGGGACGCCTCTACCGGCCGTACTACTTCGACCGGCAGCGCGAGCACGCGGACGGGGACGTTCGCTATGTCGCCAACCCGGTGCTCTCGGACGATGACGGCGCGCTCAGGGTCAGGGTGTCGCGCAACCTGATCTACCAGGGCTACCGGCTCGCCGGGGTCGAGGTCGACGACGAAAGCGAGGCGGCGCTTGCGGCCTGGTTCTCGATCGTCGATGACCCGCGGATGTACGTCGAGTTCGTGTTCCGGCCCGGCCAGATCCAGTTTCTCAACAACCGTGCGTTTGGCCACAAGAGGACCGCGTTCCGCGACTGGCCGGAGGACTCGCGCAAGCGTCACCTGGTTCGGGTGTGGCTGCGCGACCGGGGACGGCGGTTCTACAATGGCTGACGCGTCAGGGAGCCGGGAATGATCCGCAGTGGCGACCAGTACCGCGACTCGATCCGCGACGGCCGCAGGGTCTGGATCGACGGCGAAAGGGTCGACGACGTCCCTTCACATCCGGCATTCCGACCGATCGTCGACGTGCGGGCCCGGATCTACGACATGGCCTCGGAGCCGGCGTTTCGCGACGTGATGTCCTACCGGTGCCCCGACACCGGGGAAAGGAACGCGATCGCGCTCCGGTTGCCGACGAGTCGGGATGACTGGCAGGACAAGCGCCGAGCCGTTGACACCGTGCTCGGCGAAATCGGCGGGGTGGTGATCCGGGTGGGCGACGAGACCGTGGGCGAAATGTGGTCGCTCTACGACGGTCAGGACGTCCTGAACGAGGTCGATCCGCAGTTTGCCCGCAACATCACCGACCATGTCCTGCGTGCCGTGGTTGCCGACCCGTTCCACGTCTCGGCCAACACCGATCCCAAGGGCGACCGGTCCAGGCCTCCCCAGGAGCAGGATCCGGACATGCTCCTGCACGTGGTTCGCGAGACTGATGCCGGCATCGTGGTCCGGGGCGCGAAGTACGAGACCGCGGCCGCCTACGCCAACCAGGCCTTTGTCAAGCCGACCATCGCCAACTGGGGCAACGAGGCGCTCTCGGACTACGCGGTCGGGTTCATCTCTCAGATGAACGCCCCTGGCCTCATGCACATCTGCCGCTCGGGCTTCGCCGGGCGACGCCCCGCGGCCGACTACCCGCTCGCCAACCGTTTTGACGAGGTCGACACCATGGTGGTGTTCGACGACGTCCTCGTGCCCTGGGAGAACGTCCTGTTCTACCGCCACACCAGGGCCGCCACCTTCATCAGGTCCTGCCTGCACCGCTACAGCGCTTTTCCGTTCGTCCAGCGGGTGTTGGTCATTGCCGACATGCTGATCGGAGCGGCGCTGCACAACCTGCGCCAGACCGGTCTCGAGAACAATCCGGCCGTGCGCGAGAAACTCGCCGAACTCGCCTGCTATCGCGAGACCATCAACGCGCACCTGACCGCGGCGATCACCCTGGCCGAGGACAGCCCGGGCGGCCTGCTGATGCCGAACCAGTCGCTGCTCTACGCGGGCCGGGTCCATGCCTGTTCCCGGCTGCCGGCAATGATGCACCTCGCGCGTGAACTCTGTGGCGGCCAGATCTGCCTGACCCCCGACAGCGCGAGTTTTGCGAACCCGGAGACCGGGCCGTGGCTGGAGAAGTTCTACACCGTCAACGACGGCTGGATTGCCGAGGACCGGCGCCGGCTTCTGGCCTTCGCCCGCGACCTGCTCAATTCCGATAGCGCCGGTCACCGGGTGACTTTCGAGCTTTTCGCCCAGTCACCGCCCTTTGCCCACCTGAACGCGGTCTACAACGCGTTCGACTTTGCCGGCCCGCTCGAGTTCGTGCGCAAGGCGGCACAACTCTCCGACAAGGTGCCGACCGGGCGCTGACCGGCCCGAACCTCGGGGGCTGCGCGGTGTCAGTCGTGCAGGTCCGGAGGAAACGGCCTGAACCTGGTCGCCGACCATCCTCCGTCGATCACCAGCGTGTGGCCGGTGATGAAGTTCGCCTCATCGGAGCACAGGAAGGCGATCCCGTTGGCGATGTCCTGCGGCGCCCCGACCCGGCCGAGCGGGGTGGCCGTGAGCAGCAGGTCCTGGAACCAGGCGTTCTCGCGGAACCGGTCCTCGTTGATCGGAGTCAGGATCATGCCGGGTGAAATCGCGTTCACCCGAATACTGTACGGACCGTAGTCGGCGGCCATGTTCTGCGTCAGCCCGATCACCGCCGCCTTGGTCGCGGAGTAGATCGAGCTGTTGGGTACGCCGACCATGCCGAAGATCGAGGCTATCTGGATGATCACGCCGCCGCCGGCTCCGCGCATTGCCGAGACCGTCTCGCGGGCGCAACGGAACAGCGCGCGCAGGTTGACGTCCAGGAACCGGTCCAGGTCGGCATCTTCGGTCAGGTGCGCAGCGACCGATGCCCCGATGCCAGCGTTGTTGACCAGGATCCGCACATCTCCGAACTGCTCCCGACAGGCCCGGACCATGCCTGCCGGAGTGTCCTGGTCGGTCACGTCGCCGTGATACATGGCGCACCTGCCCGGGCCTGCCACCGCAAGTTCCAGCGTTTCGGCCAGTCCCTCGGCGTTGCGGTCGACGGCAAGAACGTGGGCACCGTCGGCCGCGAGGCGTACGGTGGTCGCGCGGCCGATACCGGATCCGGCTCCGGTCACGATGGCCGCTCGGTCGGCAAGAGGACTGGTCATGATGCTGGGCCTCCAGTGCAGGTCACGGTTCGGGGTACCACCTGTCATGATGCGCGCCAACAGGAAGGTGACGCCAGCCCGTCCGGTCCCGCCGTCCGTTTCGAGCGACCTTGTGAGGCTGCTGCTCGGGCTGGTCGTGCTCGCAGCGGTGGCGGGGTGCGCCGGTCGCGTGCTGCCGCCGGCCGCAAACCCGGTGCCGCCGCCACCGGGATGCGTGCTGCCGGAGTACCGGGATGATCGCGCGGTCACCATCGAGGCGTGGTCCATTCCCGATGAACGATTCGCCGTCGGCGAACCCCTGTTGCTCGAGGTCAGGACCAGTAAGCCGGGGTTCCTCAACATCTTTCACGTGGGCACGACCTGCGGGGTGACCCACCTGCTACGCGATCACCGGGTCCGCGCGTCGGAAGTCGTGGAGTTTCCCGACCCCGCCAGCGGCCTGCGGATCCTCACCACGCTGCCCGCCGGACAGGAGGCGTTCTACGTGACTGCCACCGGGCAGCCGATCGGCGGACTGCTCGAGCCGGTCATCCGGGGCGAAGTGGCCGGCATGGTCAATCTCGCGCTCGAACCCGGGGACCTCTACCGCTTCCTGCGCAGGATCCGACGTCTGACCGGCGCGGAGGGCTGGGGGCTCACGACCCTGAAGACCGAGGTTGTCGGATCGTGAGGCAATTTCCGCGCCGATATCTGTCGATGTGTCGGGGCTCACGCGCCAACCCATGCAAGCGGAAACAGCCGATTTCAAAAGCCGGGCAGAGGGACAGGAGGGCCGGAAGCTATCTCCGCCCGGACCCCGGGTCGGCTTGCCGGCTCCGGCGTTCGCGAGCGGCGCGGGCACCGGTACTGCCACCGTCTCGCGCAACGTCGGCACCAGGTCTGGCGGTGTCTTGCAAGGAGGCATCTCGCCGCCTCAATGCGCAGAGGCTGCCCCGCCCTCTCTGGCAAGGCCGCTGAGACATCGGCTACCGGCGGAAAATCTGTGCGGCAAGAGGGTAACCGGCGATGAGAGCAGCGAAAGACCCGATGAACGTGGATGGACACGGACGGCCGGGTCCCGGCCAGCGACCGCGGGATTGCAACGCTCGCGTGGCATGTGCCGGCCCGGTTGTGGGAAGGGCATGCGCCTGGCAGCCGGCGCGGAATCGTATCGCCGTGTCGGGCGCGCCCGTCAGACGGGGCCGTTGGCTTGCGGCCCTGTGCCTGTCGGCCGTCGCTCTCGTGTGCGCAGGTTGCCAGACGCTGACCGGGTATGTCGTACCCCATCCGCGGCATGCCGAAGGACCTGTGCAGGAACAGGTGACGGAAGTGCTTGCCGGCCTTGCGAGAACCGAGAGGGACCTGAAGAAGATTCTCGGCGGAGAGGGTTTCGCAGACGGGGGCCGGCTGTTCCTTCACGTGGGCGGGAGCGGTATCGATCCGGAACTCTCCAAGCTTCTGTACCAGGGGATGAGCCACATCCTGGAGGACGCGGGATACGAGATCGTGTCCTTCAGGGAACTCGAGAAGAGGGTCCGGCGACATGCATCCCGCCAGGTTCTTTACTGCGGCCAGCGCATCGCCTATGCGGCGGCCAGGGCATTACAGGCCTATGATGGTGTCGGCGCCCTGGACATCTGCGTAACGTCGGTCTCGAGCCTCGGTCGGGGCGAGTTGAACAACGAAGGGGAATACGAGGAGCGGCTCAGGATGAGCGTCACGGCGACACTCCTTGAAGCCAGGTGGGGCAGCGAGCTGTTCCGGGATCGCGCGACGCTGACGTCACGGTCCGTCCTCAAACAGGCGGAGCGGCACTATACCGAGAGAACTTGGGGCATGAGCGTGCGCGAGCGGAGCATGTACAGGCTCCTGCTCGACCATGTTCGCACCCTGCTGCCCCGTCTCCCGAAAAGAAGTCGCTGAACCCGACAGTTTCGGCGCAACCGGCTCCAGTGGTTGAGACCACGCGCAGTTCAACTCGGAGTGTCATGAACAGGAAGCTGAGCATCGGTACCGCACTGGCCTGGACCGGGCGCAACGGGATCCTGGTCATGCCCCTTGGTCTCGCCATCGGCGTGCTCAGTCCGGAGCTCAGCGAGGTTTCGCGGCCGCTTGCGGATCATCTGGTGCTGATCCTGTTCACGCTCTCGATCTTCCTTCTCGACCCGCGTGCCCTCGCGCTGCACCTGCGACGGCCCGCGGCAGTGGCGTCGGGTATCGCGTGGATCCTGCTGCTGATCCCGTTCGTGGTCTATGCGGTCGGCTCCGCGGCCGGCCTGCCTCCGGGCCTGCTCGCTGTGACCGTCATGTGGAGCGCCTGCCCGCCCCTCATCTCGATACCGGGACTGGCGATGCTGTGCGGGCTCGACGGAGCCATGGCACTGTTGCTGCTGGTGGGCTCGATGGTGGTGTTTACCGCCAGCTTGCCGTTCATCCTGTCGTTTCTCGTCGGCGACATCGTGGCCTTCGATCCGTTCGAGCTGCTGGTGCGGCTGGGGATCATCGTATCGTCATGCCTTCTTGCGGGTCAGGGACTGCGCCGGCTGGTCGGCCACGAACGGGTGACGCGCTATACCCAGGAGACGAACGGTGTGCTGGCCCTGCTGCTGGCGCTGTTCGCGGTCACCATCATGGGCGGATTTCACGAGGCGCTCGCGCATTCTCCAGGCCAGATCCCGCTGTTCATTGCGGTGACTCTCCTGGCAAGCCTTGGCGTGCAGCTGCTCTCGGCGATCGCCTTCCTTCCGGCGGCACGCCTGACCGGCGGTGCGGTGGCCCTGGCGTCGGGCCACCGCAACATCGCCATCATGCTGCCTGCGGCGGGCGGCGCGCTCGGGCACGACTTCCTGCTGTTCATTGCCGTGATCCAGTTTCCGATCTACCTGCTGCCGCTGCTGATGCGCCCGGTCTTTCGCTGGTACTGCCGTTGAGGCACGCAACCTTGCCGAGGCCGGGGCAAGTCTGCACACTGGCCGGGCTTCGCCTGAGCACATGACCGGGACCGAGACCTCCATGCAGAACCGCGAACTCCGGCCGCTTGAACATCCCGCTGCGTGGACCACGGGCGAGATCAGCTCACCGGACGACATCGCGGTGGACCTGACACGCGGCCAGTGCAAGGTCATTGATGCTGCGGTGCATCACTCCATGCGCGTGGCGCCGCAGGACGAGGACGTGACACCGGCAACCTTTCCGCTCGACGGGCTTGGCGATGCCGTCGGCGCTTGGAAGCACGAGGTTCACCGTGGCCGCGGCATCGTGCTGCTGCGCGGTCTGCCGGTGGAGCGCTACGACACGGTTGCCCAGAAGCGGGTCGCCCTCGGACTCGGCTGCCACTTCGGGCGGCCGGTTTCACAGAGCGCGATGGGCGACCTGGTCGGCGAAGTGATGAACGTCGGCGGCAAGGACCGACGGGAGCGGGCCTACCGCAACTCGCGCGAACTGCGGCTTCACACCGACCGGTGCGACCACATCGGCATGCTGTGCATCCGCCCCGCATTCAGCGGGGGGATCAGCGGCTACGCCAGTGCGCTCACGGTGCACAACATCATTCTCGATGAGCGGCCGGATCTGCTCGGGCACCTCTACCACGGCTTTCACCATCATCGCTTCGGCGGGCAGGGGCCGGGGGAGCCGCCGGTGACCGGGGAACGCATTCCGGTATTCTCGATCGCCGACGGGGTGCCGAACGTGATCTGGATCCGCGGCTACATCGACCTGGCTGTCGAGGAGGGCCACGTGGACCTCGGCGAGAGCGAGCTCGAGGCGCTCGACTTCATGGACAGTGTCTGCAACCGTCCGCAGGTCAGGCTGGACTTCCGGCTCGAGACAGGTGACTTTGCGTTCACCAACAACTGCCTGCTGCTGCACACCCGCACGGCGTTCGAGGATACGCGAGAGGGCCGCGAAGGCCGCTACCTGCTGCGGCTGTGGCTGCGCGAGGACGGCCGGCCGATGGTCCCGGGTGTGCGGGTCCACAAGGGAGCGGACGGCATCGCGAAGCGCGCGGGCAGGGGAACCTATTACCGGCCGATGGCGAAATCGGCGTAGCGACTGCCGCGGACTGACGGGAGGGACAGACAGTGGATTTCGGGCATTTCAGCCTCATGGGGTACCGGAAAGAGGGGTTCCCGACCGACCGGATCTATCGGGAACACATCGAGCAGGTGCGTCGCGCCGACGAACTCGGATTCGAGATCGCGTGGTTTGCGGAACACCATTTCTCCAACTACTGCACCTGCCCGTCACCGCTGATGATGGCGGCGGCCTGCGCATCGGTAACCCGCAACATCCGGCTTGGAACCGCGGTGATCGTGAGCCCGCTCTACGAACCGGCCCGGGTGCTGGCCGAGATCGGCATGGTGGATGCGATCAGCGGCGGCCGGCTGGTGCTCGGTGTCGGCAGCGGCTACCAGCCCTACGAGTTCGAGCGCTTCGGAGTCGACCTCGCCGATGCGGGGCCGATGATGGATGAATTCCTCGAGCTGGTGCACCTCGCCTTCACCCGCACCGTCTTTGCCTACGAAGGCGCGCATTACTCCATGCCCGAGACACACATCAGCGCCCGACCGGTCAACGGTGTGCCCGAGATCTGGATTGCAGGTGACAACAGTTTCGGACATCGGCTCTGCGCTCGGCGCGGTTTCGTCCCGATGTTTACCGGCAGGTGGAAGGGGGCCGACTATATCGCCGAGATGCGCGGACGGCTTGCAGAGGCCTGGACGCTCGAGGGCAAGGATCCGGATGCGATGCCGGCCGGCATCCAGCGGTTCCTGTGCGTGACCGATAGCCGGGCCGAGGCGCTGGAATACGTCGACCACTGCCGCCACCAGATGCGGCTCGCCTCGGCGCTGAGGCGCCGGGCCGAGGTCATGAACGGCGGGATGATGAACGAGATTCCGTTCCCCGACGAACCGTCGCTCGAGGACATGGCCGATACCCTCCCGGTCGGGGACAGCGAGACCGTGGCCGAACGGCTGGCGGCTGAGATCAGGGCCGGCCGGCCGTCCCACATGATGTTCCACGTCCAGGTGGGTGGCTCGTCCCAGGCCCAGGCGCTCAATACGCTGGAGCGGTTTGCCGGCGAGATCCGGCCGATGCTCGAGCGCGAACTCGGCCCGCTCGACGCGATCGGCCGGCCGCAGTCCCAGGCGGCCGACTGAGACGCGCCGCGTTCAGCTCGCAACTTCCGGGATCCGGCACACATCCGGTGCCGGACACAGGTATCCGCAGGAGAAGGCCCAATGTCCGAACTTCAGGTCGACGGAGTACGGTTGCACTACGAGGTTGACGGACCCGGTGACGGGACGCCGATCATGCTCTCCAACTCGCTCGCGTCCAACTACACCATGTGGGACCTGCAGGTCGAACCCCTCGAGATGGAAGGGTTCCGGGTCGTCCGCTACGACAGCCGCGGACATGGCCGCTCGGAGGCGCCGGAGGGACCCTATTCGATCGAGCTGCTGGCCGACGATGCGGTGGCGCTCATGGATCACCTGGAGCTCGACTCGGTGCATTTCTGCGGACTGTCGAAGGGCGGCATGGTCGGCCAGATGCTGGGTGCCCGCCATCCCGGACGGATCAGGTCGCTGTGCATCGCCGACAGCGCCGCATTCATGCCGGCAAAGGACGTGTGGGAGCAGAGGATCGCGACCGTGCGGGAAGGTGGCATGCAGGCGGTGGTCGATGGGACGGTGGACCGCTGGTTCACCAAGCCCGGACAGCACCGGATCCCCGACGAGGTGGAAAAGGTCCGCGGCATGATCCTGTCGACTCCGCCCGCCGGCTTCATCGCCTGCGGCCAGGCCATCATGGCGATGGACCTGCGCCAGTCGAACCGGACCATCGCGGCGCCGACCCTGGTGATCTGTGGTGAGGAGGATACCGGAACCACCCCGGAGCAGGCGCGCGAGATCGCCGATGCGATCCCGGGAGCGGTCCTCGAACTGATCCCGCACGCGGCGCACTTTGCCAATGTCGAGCAGCCGGCGGCGTTTACCAACGCACTCCTCAAGCACCTGCTGGCGAACAGGTAGGAGCGTACAGGGCAGCTCACACCGGGGCGGGACAATCCGTTCCGGCCTGACCGCCGGCGGCGTCTGTCGCCCGGTCAGCTGCAGCAGGCGAACAGCCGCGACGCCGACCGGAACGCGGGATGTCGGGATCTGACCGGAATGGTTGACGGCGTGATGCTGTCAACCATCCGGTACGGGTCCGGCCCGTCAGGCAGCGCCCTGCCGGGCGGTCAGTGTCCTTCGGCCGCGGCGATTTCGCTCATGAAGGGCGCCGCCACGTCGGCATTGATCTTGCAGTCGATGAAGATCGGCCCGTCCGGCGCGGCGAGCAGCGGCTCCAGTGCTGCCAGGTCGTCCAGGGTGCGCAGCGTGCGCGCTTCATAGCCGAAGGCCTCGGCGACCGGGGCGAAATCGATGTCGGGGAACACCGACTTGGCAACCGGGAGCTGGCGCAGCCGCAGGTGATGCAACTCCGCCCCGTAGGCGCAGTCGTTCATCAACACGACCACCAGCGGCAGGTCCTCGCGGACCACGGTCTCCAGCTCGCCCATGGTCATCAGGAACCCGCCGTCACCGGCGACGAACACGGTGGGGACCTCCGGGCGCGCACGGGCAAAGCCGAGTGCGGCGCCGAACCCCAGACCGATCGACGCGAAGTCGTTGGTCATCTTGAAGTAACCCGGATCGGGGACCGTCAGGTAGGGCACGACACCGAGAAAATTGCCGGCGTCGTAGACCATGTTGCGCCGGTCCGGCAGCATGCGGTCGAGTTCGACCGCGATCGTCCGCGGATCGAGGGTACGCGCGGTGTTGGCCGGCTGAAAGTCGGTGGCAATCGAGAAGGCGTCGAGAAAGGCCAGGGTCTCGTCGGAGTGGAACAGCCTGTCCGACGCCGGTTTTTCGCTGACGGCTTCCAGCAGCTGCTCCGCCACGATGCGTGCGTCACCCACCACCGCGACGTCCGCGGTGGTCCAGCGGCCGATGTTGGCCCGCCGGGAATCGACCTGGATCAGCGGTGCGTCGGGAAGCGACTCCCCGAAACTCATGGTCAGGATGTTGAGGCCGGCGCCGACGACGAGGACGCAGTCGGCTTCCGCTGCCAATCTCCGGGCCGCGGAGTGCGAGAACGACCCGATGATGCCGAGGTTGTAGCGGTGACCACGGAACAGATCCTTGCCCTTGGCACTGGTGGCCAGCAGCGCGCCGGTCCGTTCCGCAAGTGCAACCAGCGCATCCCGGGCCCCGGACTTCCAGGCTCCGTAGCCGGCGAGGATCAGCGGCCGCTTCGCAGCATCAAGTGCGGCGGCTGCAGCCCGGATGGCATGATCCCGGGCCGGGCGTCCCGGGCGCATCTGAACCGGTTCGGCATCAATCGGATCCGGCCCGGGTTCATCGAGCGACACCGTCACGTCCGCCTGCTGGATGTCAACCGGCAGCAGCAGCGCGACGGCCTGGCCGGTGCGCGCGGCGGCGGCGGCATCCGCGAGCGCGGCCCGCGCCGTTTGCGGGCTCGTGGGCACGAAGGTGCGGATCCCGGCCGCGTGCAGCACACCCTCGGCATCCAGCGCCTTGTAGTCAGGCCCTGCGGAATTCCCCCAGCCGTGCGGGATCGGCGCCTCGCCATAGATGATCAGCAGCGGGTTGCCGGTCCGGCTGGCGAAGGTGGCGGCATGCAATCCGTTGGCGAGCGCCGGGCCGCGCCCGATGCAGACCACGCCGAGACGGCCTGTGGCCGCGGCGTAGGCATCGCCCATGGTTATCGCGATGTTCTCGTGCCGGGACCCGATGGTCGCGACCCCCACCGCGTCGAGCGTGACGGCGAAGGCGGCGGTATCGTCGCTCATCAGCCCGAATACCGTGTCGACACCCATCGACCGGATGTCCTCGGCCAGCACCTGGTAGGTTGGAACCGTTCTCGTTCCGGCCTCCGGCCTCGCGCTCTCCTGTACCGCCATTGTCTTGTTCCCCTTCACAGACTGTCCGCCGCAGAGCCTATGTCTTGCGTCGACCGGCCGCAACAGCAGTCCCGGTCACTCGCTGTCATCCACCTCGGCACCGGCACCGCTGCGCGACCGGGGACTCGATTCCACCAGGGTTCGCGCGGCCGCTTCCGCGATCACCGCCCATATCGCCGGATCGACCGTGAGGCTGCCGCTTGAGGGCGAGAACCGGGGACCGGTGCGGCATCCATCTTTTCCGGACGGGGCTACGATGACCGTTGCAATTGCGGGCAGCCGGTCCAGCGGTCCGAGTGCCGAACCGTCACCCTCGCAGATGATTTCTTCTGCCCCGCATTCCCCGCTCCAGCGCACGGCCAGCATCAGGCCGGCCGATGCGCGCCGCGCCGCCTCCGCGACCACAAGCGCGACGGCGCGGCAACCGGGCACCTGTACGGACCGGCCGAGGAGTGCGAGGTCGACCGCGGCCGGCGCGAGCACCAGGCCGCTCTGCCAGCCTGTGCGAAGCTGCAGGACGCCGTTTTCCAACTCGCTCAATCGGCCCGGCGCGGTCCGGAACTCCTCGACGAGTTCCCCGGCGAGCAGGGAGACGCCATCGATGCCGCAGGCTGCGAGCCAGGTCACGTTGGCCGCCGCATCGAGATCGAGACCGTGAGGAAGGCCGGCTCCCCGCGCTGCCTTCAGGCCGGTCTGCAACACCTCCGCCTGCGAGAGGCGGAGTGTCATGCGCCGGCGTGCCCGGGAAGGGAGGCAAACGCCCAGTCGTCGGCGTCCCCGCGGTCGAGTTCACCGGCGAGTGGCGCGCCCTGGAACAGCGTGACCCGGGTCCAGAGATCGGATTTTGGATCGAACCGGGTGGCGCCGAGGATGGCGAGCTTGCAGCGCAGCAGGTCGACGGGCCTGCAGCCACGGTCGACCAGGTTTTCCCTGATCTCGGCGTAGGGACAGGACGCAAGACCCTGGACCCGGCGGACCACCCCGCGCCATTCGGGGCGCGCGAGCAGAAAGTCCGCGACCGTCGTGTGGGCATCCCCGGTCTCGACCAACACCCGGTGAAGTGCTGCGACGTCGCGGGCGACCGCGACCAGCATTTCCCGGTCGGCACCCGGTTCCTCGTTTCTGTGTCCGATACGGGGCTCGGACTTCTCCTGCGAGAAATACCAGAAGAGTGCCGTGGCATCGGGGGCGGAGAAGTCGATGTCCAGTGCCCAGCCGTACCGGTCCTCGATCAGGGTGCGCAGTGTCTTCGGCGATGCACCCGGTTCCAGCGTCATCTCCTCCCGTGAACCGGCCTCCTCGTCGAAGCCGTCGCTCACCTCCGGGTAGAGCTCGATCAGGATGCTGGCCAGCACTTCCTGGGTCTCGAGCGAGGCGCACGCCGACGTCCCGGTGAACAACCGGTCCCACGGACGCACCTCGCCTGGCCCCGGCGCGCGGGAGACGAGCTGGTCGAGCTCGTGTGCAAGCGTCGCGATGCGCCCGGCCTGGCGTGCATCGGAGGTCGGCCATTGGTCGACATGGGCCCGCGCGCGGTTCACCAGTTCGACAAACCGCTCGCGCACGGCCTGATCGCAGCGTTCGATCTCGCGGACGCGGGCGAGGGCCGCCTCCCGCATGCCGATCCAGCGGCAGATCAGTTTCGGGTGGCCGGCCAGGAATGGCGCCATGCCGAGGCCGGTGGCGTTGCCGACACCGAGCCCGCGCGCAACGTCGTGATCGAGTGGCCGGAAGGTTGCGGGAGCGCGGCGGCGCGCGATGTGCTCGGCCCAGTCCAGGCTGAACTGGCGAGCCAGGTAGACACACAGCATTTCGGCCTGGAACGGCAGGCCCAGCGGACCGGCCTGCCGGACCCGGTCGAGGTCGGCGACGCCGAACTTGCCGTTGCCGTAGACCGCGGTGGTGCGCACCAGGTACCCGACTTCCAGCAGCCGGTGCCGGTCGGGCTGCCGTCCGGCCGCCAGGCGATCGACAACGTGGTCGAACAGGCGAACGCTCTTGTTGGCGCGACTGAGCACCAGTTCATGCTCAGAGCACCGGCCTGCCTCCTGCCTGGGAACGGCGATGGCAAGCCGGTCAAGCGTTTCGGGCTCCGGCTCGGCCTCGGTCAGCGTGAAGGTGGCGTCCCACTTCTCCGCGATCACCCGGTCGGTCCGGTCCGCGGGGTCTAGGTGGTCGGCAAAGACGACGAACCACAACGCTTGCGGCGGGGTCGCGACGCGGTAGATGGCGGTCCCGGTCCCGGTGTCATCAAGATCGAAGCGATGCCGGCACACCGTCCAGCCTTCACGTGCCATCCGGCGGGTGAGCGCCCGCGCGAAGCTCAGGCGCGTCGGGTGGAAGGAGCCCATCCGGGCAAGACGCATGACGGTAGCAGGTGACCGGAGCGTCCCTCCCGTCCGCGCCAGGCCGCCGTGGCAGGTATCGGGCCGTCGGGCCCTCGCTCCCGGCAGGGTGACGTGCTCAGTCCTGCGGGATCGGGCCCGGGCAGGCCTCGAACGGCGTGCGCGGGGTGGACCTCAGGTCGGTCTTCAGGTGCCTGGTGCTGTAGCCGTTGAAGAGATGGCCGAGCAGGCCGCGGTCCAGATCAGACGTTCCGAACATCCAGTCGGCAATCGGAAACGTCAGGTTCATGTTGGTCTCCATCATCAGGCCCTTGTTGTGATGGGCGACGTGATGGCGACGCAGGGTGTTGACGAAGGGCATGTTGCGCACGAATGCGTTCTCGTCGATGTGGCAGCAGAAGTGCATCGCCTCGTAGGTGAGGTACATGCCGGTCGTGGTGCAGATGAACAACCATCCGACGTTCCAGCCGAACAGGTAGCCGAACACGGCGACACCCGGCAGCGACATCATGATAAAGACCACCAGTGCGTAGGGCGGGAACACGGTGACCCGCCAGTCACCGTGGTCACGGAACCGCACCTCCTGGTCCGTGAAGAACTGGTGATGGTTGAGCGTGTGGCGTTCGTAGATCGCGCGCAGGCCGACCACGTTGATCCGGCGGTGCATGACGTACTTGTGCAGGAACCACTCGAAGACGTTGCACACGAAGATGGTGACCGGGATGGTCAGCCACTCGTACCACTGGACCTGCCCGATGTGCTGGATGAAGATCCACATCGCAACGAAGCCGATGATGTAGACGACACCGATGTGGGCGTAGCCGTTGTACCAGCCCTGGATGTTGGCACGGTACCCCTGCCGGAAGGCGCTCTGGCGCTCGCTCATGGTGGTCACTGTATCTTCTCCTGCCCCGCGACACACGACACCCATGATACCCGATCGGGAATGCCGATCCAAGACCGTGCCTCTACCGGCACCGGGACAGGCCAACCGATCCGGGAGCCCGGCCCCGGCGCGGAATCCGACGCCAGGTCCGTGCATGCTGGCGGCGACAGTGCCTGCCTCGGATCACCCCGAAGGCGTCAGGCCCGACCTTGTCGTGCGCCACTCCGTCGTGTCACACGCGCCGGAACCAGGTTCTTGCGAATGGTCCTGCAGGTATTGCGAAATCCCCCCTCAGGGCGACACGGGCCTGACATCCGCCCGTCGCTTGCGTGGCCGGGACGGCGGGGTGCGTGACCGCTCGGCCGGCATGTCGGATCACCCGGTGCCGTCAGCTGAGCCGGCGTCTGCCCTCGGCACTGACCGTGCCCGGCAAGGGCAGTGTCAGCCCCCTGCGTACTCGCGAGCCCTGCGGCGATCCCGATCCTTTCCGACACGGGGGGCCGGCCGTTCCGGAAAGCGGCACGACTTCCGTGTCCGGCAGGCGTGAACAAGCCCGGACGGGCCGCGCGCGGTGGGACTTCCGTCATGATCCATGGTCAGGGTTCCCGGTTGGGTCGAGACCGGACCCGGAGAGGATTGCGGGCCGGCATTTCAGGCGCGGACGTGCTCCGGTTTGTTCGGATCGGGTGCCGTGGAACAGGTCTGACACTGTTCGAGCATGACGGCGAGAGATGAGGCAACAGGAATGACGGCGACACAGGGTACGCAAGAAAGCTCATGTATCCTTTACGGCGCAAAGTTTCTGTGGCCGTCCGGCACGGCAGAACTCACGTATTCATTCAACGATTATATCTTTAACAGCAGTGATTCTGCGAGGCAATCAAGGATCGGATTCAAGTTGTCCGAGTATTGCCGGGACATTGTTCGCGAAGCCATGGATGCGTGGGAACGGGTCAGCGGGGTCAGGTTCAGGGAAGTGGATAACGCCCCCGACAATGACATCCGGATTGGCTGGGCACAGGACAGCGACGGCGCCTACGGCACCCTGGGAACGGAATGGCGCTGGTGGAGTTCCGGTTCATTCGGCAGGACGGTGAAGTCCGCCATCGTGTTCGACACGGCGGAATCATGGGACCGCACGTCGTTCTATGACACGGCGCTGCACGAGTTCGGACACGCGATCGGCATTGACCACAGCAACGTGCGTGGGGTCGTGATGTCCGGAGACCCGACAACCCCGTACCACGACCAGCCGGGCCGCGATGTGCTGCAACCGGATGACATCGCCGCAGCTCAGACCCTGTGGGGTACCTCACCGCCGGGTCGGACCATCTTCGGCACTGCCGGCACTGACACACTTGCCGGTGGTAACGGCACCGACACGATCAAGGGCGACTTTGGCGACGACTCGATCACCGGTGGAGACGGTGACGATGTCCTGGAGGGAAACGGCGTCTACTGGACCAACTGGAACAACCCGCAGGGAAACTAATGGAGCCGGATATATGACGGCTCCAATGATCGCGACTACATCAATGGTGGACCGGGTCACGACTCCATCAACGGCAATGCCGGGGCTGACTGGCTTGAAGGCGGTGCCGGCAACGACACCGTCTTTGGCGGGAAGAGCGAGGGCATATGGGAGCCTGGCAGGACACGCACAAACACCATTCACCTGCGCCAGGAGTGGGACGTGCTCTGGGGTGATGAAGGAGACGACTTCCTGAACGGAAACATGGGCACCGACGCCAGCGATGGTGGAACCGGTCAGGATATCCTTCGCGGCGGGCAGGACAGGGACTACCTGTAGGGCGATGACGGAGACGATACGATCTACGGTGACCTCGAGGACGATGTCCTCTACGGCGGTTCCGGCAACGACGTTCTCGTACTGGGAAACGATCCGAACTACGGAGACGGTGCGCGGGACGCGGTGCACTTCTATACGACCGAAACCGGAGGGGACACCGTCTACGGGTTTGAGGTGAACCTCGACAGGGTCGTCAGCGATGACATGCGGTCGACCGCTGCAGAAGCCGAAAGACTCGGCCTCGCAATCTTCGAGTACATCGTCTGAGGACTGATCGCGACCTGCCCCGGCTTTCGATGGCCGACGTCGCCCGGGCGGGTCGCGGAAAAGATGCCCGGGTGCCGGTCGTTCTGGCGGGCATGGTGGTTATCGCGCCTGTCCTGCAGGGGAAGTGTCCTGAACGGTTCTGTTCCCGCGCCCGGGCCGAGGCCGGTAAGGTAATCCTGTCGCACGACGAAGGGCTTGTCTTCGGGAAAAATGCCTGCGACGCTGTGCCTGTCGTCGTTCGTCCTGTGGAATTCTATGTGATTGTCGGCGGGTTGCACCTGTTGGATTGTTGTGAAGACCGGTCAAGTCTCGGTGTGCGGATCAACAAGAAGTCGCAGTGGAGAGATGTTACCTTGTCCCGAATGGGATAAGTGACGGAAGGATGTCTTGAATTGATCCAGCATGTGGCCATGAAAGGGCTGGGTATGTTCGCCCGGCTTCTTCCATATTTGGTCAATACTACTCGGATGTTTCACGCCGATCCTCGTGGACATGGTCTGATGCGTTTCGGGCGAGACGACGCGGCATGAGGAAACAGGAATGACGACGACACAAGGTACAAAAGAAAGCTCGTATATTCTTTATGATTCCAACTTTCGGTGGCCGTCCGGCACCGGTGAGCTGACGTATTCTTTCAATGACTATATATTCAACGCCAGTGATTCTTCGAGAGAAGCAAGGCTCGGGTTCAAGCTGTCCGAGTCTTACCGGGACATTGTCCGCGAAGCCATGGATGCATGGGAACGGGTCAGCGGGGTCAGGTTCAAGGAAGTGGCGGATGACCCCGACAACGACATCCGGATTGGCTGGGCACAGGACAGCGACGGCGCCTACGGCACTGCGGGAACGGAATGGCGTTGGTGGAGTTCGGGTTCCTTCGGCAGGACGGTAAAGTCCGCCATCGTGTTCGACACGGCCGAATCATGGGACCGCACCAGCTTCTATGACACCGCGCTGCACGAGCTCGGACACGCGATCGGTATTGACCACAGCAACGTGCGCGAGGTGGTGATGTCCGGAACGCCAACCACACCGTATCACGACCAGCCGGGCGTCGATGTGCTGCAGCCCGATGACATCGCCGCAGCGCAGGCCCTGTGGGGCGTCGCACCATCGGGACCGTCCCGGACTCTCACCGGCACTGTCGGCGCCGACACACTTGCCGGAGGCGACGGGAATGACACGATCAAGGGCAACTTCGGCAACGACGTGATCACCGGCGGAAAGGGTGACGACGACCTGGCGGGAAACGGCGTCTACTGGACCAGCTGGAACAACCCGCAGGACAACTACTGGAGCCGGACCTATGACGGCTCGACCGATCGCGACACCATCTACGGCGGAGAGGGCAACGATTCCATCAACGGCAACGCCGGAGCGGATTATCTCGTCGGCGGCCCTGGCAACGACACCATCTTCGGCGGGCAGAACGAAGGGACCTGGCAGCCCGGCAGGACGCGTACCAACACCATACACCTGCGCGAGGGAGAAGACTCCCTGTGGGGTGGGGAAGGCCATGACTTCCTGAACGGCAACATGGGTGAGGACAACCTCTACGGCGGGAACGGCAACGACCTCCTGCGTGGTGGTCAGGACGACGATTATCTGAGCGGCGGCGCCGGGGACGATACGCTGTACGGTGACCTTGAGGCCGATATCCTCTCGCCCGGAGCAGGAAACGACGTTCTGGTGCTGGGCAATGACCCGAACTACGGAGACGGCGCGAGCGATGCCGTGTTCCTGTACACGGCGGATGCGGGAAGGGACACCATCTACGGGTTCGAGACCCACCTCGACCGGGTCTATATCGACCTGCAGTTATCGTCACCCTCCCAGGTGGAAAGCCTCGGCCTTGCAGTCTTCTACTACGGGTTCTGAGACGTAGGTGCGCGCGGGCGGGTGTGCTTTCGAGACCGGACCCCGCAGGCAGCTTGTCGACATCACCGCCGCGCGTGCTCCGTGGCGGCGATCACAGGACCATGCCCGGAACTCCCGGGCTGAACCGACAGGAAGCGGTGCGGGTTCATGCGTGACATCCTCGACCTCGACACCTTTCCGCTTGATCGCGCTTGCAGCCCTGACTGGCGTGCCCTCGTGGACCGGTGCCGGGAAGACCTGGCGCAAGAGGGCATGTTCAATCTCCACGGATTCATGAAGCCCGGGGTTGCGGCACGCGTGGTGGCGGAAACGATGCCCCGGTTCGAAACGGCGTCATTCCTGCATGAGCGGCACCACAACATCTATTTCAGCCGGGGTGCGGGCCTGCCCGCAAACCACCCGGCCCTGCAGCGGTTCCGGACATCGAACCGGACCCTGTGTGCCGACCAGATCGAGGGGTCGGCCCTGCTGCGGCTCTATGAGTGGCCGGAGTTCGCGACCTTCCTGGCGGCCGCGATGGGCAAGACCGCACTGCACGTCATGGAGGATCCGCTGGCGCGCGTAAACGTGATGTCCTACAGCGAGGGCCAGGAACTGAACTGGCATTTCGATCGTTCGGAGTTCACGACCACGTTGCTGTTGCAGGCGCCCGAGAAAGGCGGCGGGTTCGAATACCGTACGGGCCTGCGCAGCGACGAAGACCCTAACCTCGAGGGCGTTGCGCGACTTCTGCGCGGCAACGATCCGGAAACCAGGATCATCACGCTCTCGCCCGGTACGCTCAATGTCTTCAGGGGCCGGAACACCGCGCACCGGGTAACTCCCGTATCGGGAACCAGGCAGCGCGTGGTGGCGGTGTTCTCCTACTTTGAACGGCCCGGGGTGGTGTTTTCGCACGGTGAACGGGTCGGGTTTTACGGACGTGCGCAGTGAGCGGCAGGATTGCGTTCAGGGATGACCGAAAGCTTGCGTACCTGAATTCCGAAGGCGCGGACCGTTCCCTGAGAAGCCCGCTTCACGGTAGCCGGTGACTCGGCTGAACCACGCCTTGGCGGCAGCGACTTCGGTTGTGTGGGTCTTTCTCAGCTTCATGAATAGCCTCTTCTGGCAATCGGTGACGTGGCGGCCGGGCACCCCTGCGCTCTCCTTCGACTCGGGAAAGCACAAGCATTGCCCAACCGGCCACCGACGCCAGGAGGTCTCCGAGGATTTTTTCGCCGGCCTGGAACGGAGGGAGGGCGTAGCCCGACTGGAGTTCCAGGCCGGCGACCCCCGTCTCACCCTGATTGACGCCGGTGTCTCATCTTGTTTGTCGCGCCGCTGAGGACATCGCCGGTCTCCCCGAGCGACGATCCCCGGTCCAGCAGCGCCATGGCGAGGCCGTGTCGCAAGGCATGGGTCTGCACCTGGCCTCGGGGCGGGACGAGACCCGTCCGGCGGTACGCTTTGCGAAGCGCGCGACGCACGGGCTGCGATGATGTGAACGGTGCATACGACGGGCGTACGCAGCAGACGAACAGGTGGCGCGAGTTCCCCTTGCGCGCGTTGCACAGCCAAGTGACGATGGCTTCGCCGACGTCCACAGGGATCGGCACACGGTCGAACTGCCGGCCTTTGCCGCGAACCAGCATCTGGCCCGCGCGCCAGTCGATTCCTCGACAACCCGGACATCCCGCTCGATACGAACCGGATCGAGAACAGGATCAGAGGGCCCAAACTCGGCCAGCGCAACTGGCTTTTTGCCTGGACAGACGCCGGAGCCGAAAACCTGGGGATCATCAACGGCCTGCTTGCCACCTGCGAGATGCAGGGCGTCGACCCCCGCATTTGGCTGACCGACGTCCTGCTGCGCATCGACACCCACCCGGCCGACCGGGTCGAGGAACTGACACCGCGGCTGTGGAAGAGAATGTTCGCTGTTGCTCCGATGACGTCCGATATCACATCCGCGGTGCGTCTTCAGGCCGCCAGCACCGGACCATCGTAACGTTTGCGATGGCGCAGGATCGTCACGTCAATCCCTTCCAGCAGCGCCGAAAGCTCGGTCCGCGACAGTGACACAGATGCCTGCCCGGGAACCGGCACCCGCGGTGCGGCAAACAGGCCCTGCTCCAGGCGCTTGGACCAGATGAAGAACCCGCCGTACTCGAACCCGAGAACCTTCACCATCGTTCGCCGCCGGTTGACGAATGTATGTTGCGGCCCGGACTATGTTGCGGAGAGAGTCTGGATCGGCCCTGCGTGCATGGGATCCGCCCCTTGTCCGCAACATAATATTCTGATGCTCGTTCGTTTGCCATGGTCACGTCTCCAACCACAAGGAGACAGATTATGTTCGAGGATCTTTTCGGTGACCGGGGCACCATAGCCCGATATCTCGCCGCGCCCCTGCTTGACGAACGCCTGAGTTATCTCCGCCATTGTGCGCAGACAGGGGCCTGGCCCTGCACATTGCAAGCGACCGCATCCCATCAGTTCCAACTTGTTCACATTCTCGATCTGCACGAAGATGATCGGGTGAGCCTGGCCCGGATCGAGGCGGCGACCCGCCAATGGTCGGTTCCTGGCGGGCGGAACTCCAGACAACACGCATCGCCAAAGGCCTGCCGAACATTCTTCGGCCACGCAGTGCGCTGGCTGCGGTTCGTCGACATGCTGGAAGAACCCGATGTGACGCGACACGCTCATGTCGGCGAGGTCGCGATCTTTGAAGTGCAAAATCCAGCGGCACTTGACCGTGAATTACGATTTGTTCTGTGAGCAACGGGGTAAACGGACAAGTCGAAAAAGGAAACGGAGATGATTCACAGGACAATTTGTCCGTGTCCAGGTATTGCGAGCATTTCGCTGCGAAGTATTCGGGGATGAATGGTCTTGCATTTCAAGAGCATTCAGTAAGAACAAGAAAGAGAGCAGATATCATGACTTGGATTTCGAATGTGTTTCAGCCGTCGTATTCGGAGTTTACGTTGGGGTATGATTGTCATTTTCAGGCACGGAACAAGGGCGGACGTGTTCACGATGTTTCAGTTGGCATTTTTCTGGCGAGATATTTTCGTTTTGCAGAGTACACGCAGTGGAAGAATCTTCAAATTATTCCAATTGCATACGTGGTGGACAATACTAACAACAAGGCAGGATACGGGGTCTTCAAGTATCTGGAGAATCCATAAGGGTTGTCAGGTTTCGGCCAGCAGTCTCAGAATGTCAACGATACCTGGCCGAGAGGGCCGAAGTCGGCCACGGCCCCGCCACCCGGTTCGGCGAAGTAGATGCCGGCGGTCGTGCCCGTATTGACCACTTGGCCGGCGCTCATGCCCTCGCCTTCGCGGCTGCGCTTGTTGACCAGCCACACCATGACATTCAGCGGGTCGCCGAGGGCATTGCCGCCACGGCCCTCTCTCACGACCTCGCCGTTGGCGGTGAGGGTCACCGGGATGTTGGATCGGTCGATGCCGTGCCAGCGCCCGACGGGAGGGCCCAGCTCCAGCGGACCGTCGGTGCCGTTGTCGGCCATGACTTAGCAGGCTGCTGAAAAACCCACCCGTCTTGGCCAGTTTGGTGATTTTGGGCGATTTTCTGGGGTTACGGTTGGAGCGGATAGAGGTTCGCGGCCGGCTCGCGGCGGGGCTGGGGTTGGGTTCGGCGACTTGCGGGCATTACGTCGTCGCTTCTGCGATGAGTTTGGGCAGCCGGACCAGGTTGTAGGCGGCGGCGGTCAGCGTGAACATCCAGTCCACCCTGTCGAGCCCGCGATGGCGGGTCTTGGCCAGCCCGCCGGTGGTCTTGATCCAGCCGAAGCCTTTCTCGATGCGCTTGCGCAACCGCTGGCTCGCGGCATAACCGGCGTGCCGGGTGGTGCGCCGGTCGATCCGGGTCTTGCGTCGCTTGCCTGTCTTGGTCACGTGGCCATCGATCGTGATATGGGGAGTGACGGTGAGGGCGCGCAAGGCGTCCACGAAGTCGGTCACGTCGTAGGCCTTGTCGGCGCCCAGCGTGACCCGCCGCCCCTTTCTCCGCCGCCGCACCATGGCCAGCGCTGCTTCCCGCTCGGCAGTGCCGCTGGCCCGGGTCAGTGTGGCATCGACGACGAGCGCGTTGGCGTTGTCCATCAAGAGATGGCCCATGAAGCAGAGCCGGCTCGACTGGCCCTGTCCCTTGCGAAAGAGCCGGGCATCGGCGTCGGTGGACGACGCATGCGTCGCATTGGAGCGACGCTCGCCGCGGAAGTCGCGTTCGCCGTTGCGCCCGCCGCTTCCCGGCGCGTCATCGTCCCCGCCCTCCTTGGGGCGGAAGCTCTTCATCGACGCCCAAGCCTCGATCAGCGTGCCGTCGACCGAGAAGTGCTCGTCCGACAAGAGCCGGCGAACCCTCTCGCCTTGCAGCACCGCCTGAAGCAATCGCGCCGCCACGTCACCTGCGACCAGCCGGTCGCGGTTCTTCGAGTACACCGTCGCGTCCCACACCCGCTGGTCCATCGACAACCCGACGAACCAGCGGAAGAGCAGGTTGTAGTCCAGCTGCTCCATCAGCTGGCGCTCCGAACGGATCGTGTAGAACGCCTGCAGCAGAAGCGCCCGTAGCAGCTTCTCCGGCGCAATCGAGGGCCGATCCGTCTTCGAGTAGAGCCGCTCGAAATCCGGCGACAGAACCAAATCCGGCGACAGAACCAAAGCGCTTCGTCCACCAGCGCCCGGATCGGACGCAAGGGATGATCCGCCGGAACCCGCGCCTCCAAATCTACGTAACTGAACAGGATGCCACTGTGCTCGTCCGTGCCCCGCATCACACCCTCGCCTCAATTCGCTACCCAATCAGCGAATCACGCCAATTCCAGCAGCGTCAGGAGTTTTCCAGCAGCCTGTTAGTGGCAATGGATTACGCGGTCAATCCGCCTCAGCCGCTGGATCACCGCTCGCATTGCTCAGCAAGTATGCAAAGGCAATCGCGTGCATGAAGCCAGACCATAAGACCCGTCTCCTCATCGTCAAAAAGGTCGGGTTTCAAAGCATTGTTCCTGAATGCCGCCATCAGCCCTCGAAACTTCGCCATGGCCCAAACCGTCAACGCTTCGAGTTCCGAGCGCGGAAGCGTCTGGACGACGGCGTCGAATTTCATCTCCACACGGTTGAGCGTGTCCATACAGCCCTGAACCGTGTCTGCTGCATGAACTGGCAGTACGGTGTGCGCGTGCGCGCGTACACCAAACACCGACGCCAGCAAGCCCAGAGCAACTATAGACACCGCAATTCGGATTGGGTTCATCTGCTCACTCCTCGTTGTCGATCACGCTTCAACCAAGCCGGTCCAAAACGCGGCGAAATGACGACCTGGATGGACCTCCTCGAAAGGGCATGACAGTTCGATATTCCCGATGATCGCCTCGGCCAGCGCGCTCCGTTAGTGCGGCGGCGGCAGCTCCCAGGCATCCTCCAGTGCGACGATCACCCGCGTCAGGCGCACGTCCGCTACGGGCACCCGTGCGGTACCGCCCGGCCGCAAAGGCGAATCGTCGTCTGGCGGTACCTCGCGTTGAGGCCCGACATAGAACTCGAGGCCTAGCGACTCACAGACCTCCGCCAAGTGAAGTGTGCCCGGTCCTGGAGCGCCCGGCTTTCGATCCCTGCCCAAGATGTTTCTGATCCGATCTTGCTTCAGACCAAGGTCCCGCTCGACTTTGTGAGTCTTGCCGCCAGCTGCATCAAAGGCCTTTCTAACCGCCGCGAGGGTGCAGTTCTCGTGTGGCGATTGTAAGTGGTTGATTTGACGTGATGTCGTGGTGGCGAGGGACCTGTGAGATGGGGCTTTCGTGACAATCGCGCGTTCCTGGGCAGGATTTTG
>MKWU01002416.1_pt1 | contig 28149 bp, 22 predicted proteins | sample 809101 | NCBI WGS metagenome assembly MKWU01 (sample SAMN05860141, study PRJNA318959) | sponge metagenome | host: Aplysina aerophoba | place: Slovenia: Piran, Adriatic Sea, Gulf of Piran | collected 2013-05-07 | reverse complement strand
AGCGTTAATCGGGCGGATGCACCGAAACTCTATTTGATTGCCGGCGGTGTGAGCCCGCCCCCGGCGCCTTGTATTTCACCGTCCAGCGACGGCGGGGGCGGGAACCCCCCCGCGGTGTGGGGCGGCCCCCCCCCCCCCCCCCTCGCCCCCGTCCACTCGATTACGGGTGCACCGACTCCAAAAACCACTCCGTCGGAATCTCCCGCCCCACCCCCTTGGCCCTGGCCTCCGCGTAGACCGCGCCGCCCACGGCCGCGAACTGCAGCCCCAGACCGATGGTGTTGATGAAACAGGTGGACTCCTCCGGGCTCGTGCGCCCGGCCACTTTCCCGGACACCACGTCCTTGAGTTCCGGTGCGTCCACCCAGGGCGGCTCCTTGGGCCGCTCCACGGCATCCTTGTCCGCCGCGTTGAGGAATTCCAGCGGGTCGTGGGCCACGACGCGCTCGTCGCCCATCCCCGCGATGTAGTTCTCCGGCGCGGCCTTGCGCGTGTGCAGCACCACGCGGTCCGCGCGCGCCACGGTGTCGTCGCCCAGCTCCGACGGCTTCACGCAGGTAAAGTGAAGACCGGGCCGCACCCATTCCGGCGGAATGACCCGCGTGATGGCGTTGGTGGCCGCCACCAGCACCTGCGACTGCTCCGCCACCATCGCGGCGTCCGCGCACGGTTCCACCGGCACGCCGACCTTCGCCGCCATCTCCTCGGAAAACGCCTCGCGGTTCGCCTGGGTCGGGCTGAACACCAGCACCTTTTCGAACGAGCGCACCTTGCAGAAGGCTTCCACGTGGGCGCGGGCCTGCCAGCCGGACCCGAGCATCCCCAGGCAGGTCACGTTCTCTTGCGCCATGTACCGGGCCGCCACCGCGCTGGAAGCCGCCACGCGGAAGGCCTGGATCACTCCGTCCGGGAAGATGGCCAAGGGCTCCCCGGTCTCGGCGGAGAACAGCAGCACGAGCCCTACCCACTTGCCGCCCGGCGCCTTGGGGATCTTGTCCTTGACGACGCGGTCGCCGCGGTCCTCCCAGCGGATCACGTCCGAATTGATCCGCAGGGCCACCACCTTGGGATCGAACAGCCCCGCCTCCATGGACTTGAAGGCGTACACCCCCGAGGTCTCGGGAAAGGGCAGATAGAGATCGGTGCGCGGGCGGTTGACCGCGTGGCCGTCGGCGAGTTGCTGGTAGGCCTTGTTCAGCACCTCCAGGCAGGTGTCCATGGTTAGCAGGCCTTCGATCTCATCGTTGTTCAGAATCAGCATGGCGCCTTGCCCTCCTTGTTCCCCGCGTATCAGCCGAGGCCGTGTACGGGGTATTGCGAAATCCGTTGACGCTGGGCATGCGTGGCAACGATCAACGGCGAAGCTCAGGCGGAGCAGAATGCTCGGCAGCGTGCAGGGGCGTCTCCGGATTTCGCAATGCCCCGTACACGGCCCTCACATTCAATCGCGATCAATCGCGAATATCCTGCAGCAGCCACTCCGTGGGAATCTCCTTCCCCAGGCCGCGCTCCCTGGCCAGTTCGTAGACCTTGCCGGCCACCGAATAGAATTGTGCTCCCTGGACGTTGCCCCGTTCCGAATAGGTGACCTGGTCGGCTGAAGTCCGGCCCGGGTGGCGCCCCGCCAGCAACTCCGCGAGCATCACGTTCTTGTCGCCCCCCTGCACCCCATGAGCGCGGCGGCGCTTGCCTTTCATCTTGAATCCGGCGTCGTGTTCGGGGCGCGCCGCGTAGGTAATGTACTCGTCCGGCAGCGCGAACTCATCCAGGCCCCAGGGCGCCGGCGCGGTACCCAGCCTCAACGAGAGCTCGATGCGCTCGAAGGTCTCGGCATCCGGCCGCCCGCCGATGGAAGTGATGTGAGTGCCCGGTTCCACCAGCGCCCCCTTGATGATGTCCACGGCCGAATCGGTGCATCCCGCCAGGATGTCGGCCCCCTTGTAGACCGCGTCCGGGTCGCTCAAGGGCACGGCCTCGACGTCGAACTGCTCGGTCATTTCCCGGGCATAGGCCTCCCGGTTCGCCTTGGTGGGACTGTAGACCTGCACCCGCTCGATGCGCCGGGCCTTCATGAACGCTTCCAGGTGCGAACGCGCCATGCCGCCCGAGCCCACCATGCCCACCACCGCGGCGCCCTCGCGCGCCATGTACTTCGCGCCGATGCCGGAGTCGGCGCCCACGCGCATGTGTTGCAGGTGGCCGTCGTTCAGCAGCGCCAGGGGCTCGCCGTTCTCGATGCTGGTGAGCAGGATCAGGCCGCAGAAGCGGCCCGGCCGCACACAGTACTTCTCCTGCGTGATGGCGCCATTGTATTCCTGCTCGTAGATGATGTCCGACTTCATGCGGATGGCGAAGTAGCCGGACGTGGAGCCGCCTTCCATGGTGCCCCACTGGTACAGCTTCTCGGGGTCCGAGGTGGGCACCTGCAGGTCGATGCGCGGACGGCAGACGGCCTCCTTGTCCACCAGCTCCACGTAGGCCTTCTCGAGGGCCGCCATGGTGACGTCCATGGTGAGCACCTGTTTCACGTCGTCGTTGTTCAGGATCAGGGTCATGACCGTATCCTTTCCACACCCGGGCAGCGCGACTGGCGCCGGCGGGAAGCGCGGGAGATCCGAAGGGCGAGGGTGCCTCGGCCCTAGAGCGGCTCGCGCCATTCGGCGCCGTCGATGGGCAGCTCGATGCCCAGTCCGCGTTCGCGCGCCAACTGGTACAGCTTGCCGCCGATGGCCACGTCCGAGATCCCCACCCCGCCGGTATTCTTGAACAGCGTGATCTGGCCGGCGTCCGTGCGGCCGGGCTTCACTCCATTCAGGATCTCGCCCGCCTCGACGATCTTGTCCCAGGAGATGATGCCCTTTTCGAGCGGCTCGACGAAGTCGCCGGGCTGGTCCACCTCGATGGTCTGGCGGGAGTTGACACCGATGACGTCGGCGCGCCGCATGCTCTCGTCGTCCAGCTCCTGGCGCATCTTGGGGACGAAGCCGCCGCGCATCAGACCGATGTTGCTAAGGACGATGGAGGTCAGATGAACGCCGGGTTCCAGCCAGTGACCGTCCAGCACCGGCACATTGGAGCTGGTGGCGGCGATGACCATGTCGACGTCCTTGACGGCCTCCCGGGCGCTCTCCACCGGGCGGATCTCCAGTCCCGTGAGGTCGCCCATCTCATCGGCGAATTCCTTCCGGTGCTCCGGGTTCGGGCTGAACACCTTGACGCTGGTGAGGTTGCGTATCTCCCGCAGCGCCAGCAGGTGATACTTGGCCTGGTTCTGCGATCCCAGCATGCCGATGGTGCTGGCGTCCTTGCGCGCGAGAAGGTCCGTACCCACCGCGCTGTTGGCGGCGGTGCGCAGGGCGGAGACCCCGCTCAGGGACAGCTCGCGCGGTCTGGGTTCGCCGATGATGAGGCAGCGCAGCTCTCCGGTCTCGGAATCGAAGAGGACCTGCGTGGGCCGTCCGCGCACGGGAAAGGCCTCGATGGAATGCTGTCCGTGGACCGGATTCTTGGTCCACTCGCAGTGGGTCATGAGGCCGGTGACCCCGACCTCGGGCAGGCCCCCCTGATGGACACTGACGCGCACGTTGGACGGCATGTGCGTGCGCCGGCGCACCATGCTTATGTCGGGATTCCGATCCCACTGGGCGAACCCCTCCCGCACCAGGTCGACGGCCTCTTTCATGCTGATCAGGCCGTCGATGTCTTCCGGACGCAATACCAGGATCATGTTGGCTCCTCTCTTCGTTCTGACACGAGGCCGCCGGCGCACAGGGCTTGAACCAGCGGCAGGTCTCCTTCCAGAAAGTCCATGTCTTGCAGTTCGTCGGCGGGCACCCACGCGATGCGCTCGAACACCTGATTGCGCGGGGTTCCGCGGTAGGCGCGAACGTCAAAGAAAACCAGCTCCACGCGTGTCCCGTCGGCGTAGGCGTGAGCGTGTCGAAAAACCTCGCGGGCCTTCTCCACCGTGATGTCGAGTTCCTCCTTGAGTTCCCTTTGGAGAGCAGCGCGCGCGCCCTCGCCCGCCTCGATCTTGCCGCCCGGGAACTCCCACTTGAACGGGAAGGGGCCATCGCCACGCCGCTGGCACACCAGGAACCGATCACCTTGGGAGAGAATACCGGCCGCGACCTTGAACATCGCCCGGGCTCAGGCGTCGCCGCGCGTCCGGTTGGTTGTCGCGGCCGATTCCTCCCGCGCGGCCGGGCGTTTCAGCTTGCCCGCGACATTGTCCCGGATCCACTTCGCGTCCCACCATTCCAGCGGCAGTACCGCGACGCCGTGGATGTAGACGCCGTAGTGCAGGTGGTCCCCGACCGCGAGCCCGGTCTCGCCGGTGCGGCCGATCTTCGTGCCCTTCTTCACCATCTGCCCTGTCGTCGCGGCGACGGAACTCAGATGGGAGTAGAGGCTGCACAACCCGAAACCGTGGTCGATGATCACCGTGTTGCCGTAGATTCCCAGCGGCCCGGCGAACACGACGGCACCGCTGTTGGACGCTCCCACCGGATAGCGCCGGGTGACCGCCAAGTCGTATCCCAGGTGCCGCGCCTCGTCAATCTTCTCGTCGCGGTAGTAGTAGGAGCGCCGGTCGGCGAAGTTGGCCTGGACGGAGGAATTGGCGAGCTGCGCGAAACGTCCGTCCCAGAGCTTTCTCGGGGCGGAGTCCTGGCAGGCCTTCCGGATCGTGTCCTCGTTGACCCGCCGCAAGTCGCGGTTCACCTTGACGAACTGTTCCCGAGGACCTCCACCGGCGCCGCCCGCTTCGCCCACCAGCGGCACGATCTTCCGCCGGATGAAGTCGTCGGACACCGGCACCCGGACCGATCGGTACCGGAGCGGCTGGACATTGTACGCCAACGGCGACTCCCACTTGTTGCCGGCATAATCCTCGGCCACGACCATCGCGCGTTCGCTCACCGGGAGGTCGTAGGGATGCGAGAAGAACGCCAGATACCTGGCGCCATCCGCAAACTGCCCCTTGTAGGCCGGAAAGAAATACCGCCCGACCCGGATCCCGGTGCGCTCTGTATCCGACGATGCGTTGTAGGTGACGAAGCCGGTGCCGCCATGGGTGACGTAGCGGTCGTGGCCGGTGATCTCCACGGTGGGAGGCCTGAAGTCCAGCGTGATCACCTTGTCCAGGGTGGTCTCGTTGCCGCTGAAGAAACGCCAATAGGAGCGGTCGACAGCGGTCACGGACAGAACCCCGGGACCGTCCGTCAGCCGGTATTTGCCTGGATCGAGCTGCACGGGGATATCGACTGAGTGTACCGTGTCCGAAAACGTCTGGGAGTGGATGGGGCGGGATGCTCCGGCGGAAACCAGGTTGATGGATACGTGGGAGAGGCCGGTGCCGCGGTCGCCCACCTTGACCGCGAAGGCACGCCGGCCGACGGTGGCTCGTTCGAGATGGACCTCGATCCGCGGCGCGTACCACTCCAGTTGCCGGAACAGCAGGATGCCCCCCACGACCACCGCCACCAGCACGGCGAGGGCGCCCAGGAGGCCCAGATTTCTTCTCGGCAGGGACATCCAACCCCTTCGCCGTCGGGCCATGCGTTGAGCCATTGTCAACCGGTTCCTTCGAACAAGCCGAAGCCTATTCCGCCAGTTCCCAAGTGGTGCCGGAGGGGCCGTCTCTCAACAGGATGCCCTGTTCCTTCAACGAATCGCGGATGCCGTCGGCCTGCCCCCAGTCCTTTGCCCGCCGCGCGGCGTTGCGCTCTTCGATCATGCGCCGGATCTCGTCCTCGGACAGGGCCAGCCGGGTGAGCCCGCTCAGGCGCCGTTCTTCCAGAAAACGCTCGGGCGGTGACTGCAAGAGTCCGAGGGCACCGGTCATGGCCCGAAGCGCGTTGCGCTTTCCGTCCAACGCCCGCGTGTGGCCTTCGTCCAGCAGCCGGTTCACCGCCCGAAGCTCTTCGAACACCACGGCCAGCGCCCGAGGAGTGTTGAAGTCATCATCCATCTCGCGGCGGAAGTCGTCCAGGGGGCCAGAGTCGGCGGCGCCGTCCGGAGACGGGCCGATGAGGCGCTCCGCCCGGCTCGCGGTCTCGTACAGGCGCGCCACCGTGCGCTGGGCCTCCGCCAGCCCCTCCTCGGAAAACTCGATGGGATTGCGGTAGTGGGTCGTCAGCATATAGAGACGCAGCGCCACGGGATCGAAGCGCTCCAGCACCTCCTTGATGCTGAGGATGTTGCCCACGGACTTGGACATCTTCTCCTTGGCCAACTGGACGAAACCGTTGTGAATCCAGTAACGCGCGAAGGGCTCGCCGGTAGCGCATTCGGACTGGGCGATTTCATTCTCGTGGTGCGGGAAGACGAGATCCTGCCCGCCTCCGTGAATGTCGAAGGGTTGGCCCAGGTACCGGGTGCTCATGACCGAGCACTCGATGTGCCAGCCCGGCCGTCCCCTGCCCCATGGGCTGTCCCAGAAGGGCTCGCCCTCCTTACTGGCCTTCCACAAGGCGAAGTCCATGGGATGGCGCTTGCGGTCGTCCACCTCCACGCGCGCGCCCGCGGTCATCTCGTCGAGGCTCCGGCGCGACAGCCGGCCGTATTCCGGGAAGCTCTCCACCGCGAAATAGACGTCGCCGGCGACCGCGTAGGCGTGGCCGCGTTCCATGAGCGCGGCAATGAGCGCGACCATCCCGTCGATGTGCTCCGTGGCGCGGGGCTCGACCGCGGGTTCCGCCAGTCCGAGGGCGGCCGCGTCCCGGTGGAACGCGTCGATGTAGCGCTGCGCCAGCGCCTCGGGCGCGATCCCCTCCTCATTCGCCCGGTTGATGATCTTGTCGTCCACGTCGGTGAAGTTGCGTACGAAACGGCAGTCGAAACCGAGGAAACGCAGGTAGCGGTGGATGATGTCGAACGTCAGGAGGGCACGGGCATGGCCGATGTGGCACTGGTCGTAGACGGTGACGCCGCACACGTACATGTTCACCGTGCCCGGCGTGAGCGGTAGGAACGGCTCTTTCTTCCCGCTCATGGTGTTGGTGATGCAAAGAGCCATTCGGGTCATCTTACGCCACGCCGTGGAATTTGCAAAATGCGCCGGCCCTGGAGGGCCGGTTCCGGGCTTCGGGGTTGCGGAAGTAGGCAAAAGTGCTTAAATCCTCACCCCATGACCAACCAACGACCCTACGAGGACTTGCGTGAGTTCATCGGTGTGCTGGAGGATGCCGGCAAGCTCATCCGCATCACACGGGAAGTCAACAAGGACACCGAATTGCAGCCGCTGGTGCGCCTGCAATTCCGCGGACTGCCCGACGAGCAGCGCAAGGCGTTCCTGTTCGAGAACGTGACGGATTCGAAAGGCCGCCGCTACGAGGGCTCGGTGCTGGTGGGCGGTCTCTCCGGCTCCACCGCCATCTACAGCCTGGGGCTCCAGTGCCGGCCGGAAGAGGTGCCGGACCGCTGGATCGAGGCCATGGAGAACCCGATCCCGCCGGTAATGGTGCCCGACGGACCGGTCACGGAAGTGATCCACAAGGGCGACGACCTCGCCGCCAGCGGCGGCTTCGCCCGCTTCCCCATCCCCATCTCGACCCCCGGATTCGACAACGGCCCCTACATCACCGCGGGCCACTGGATCACCAAGGACCCGGAGACCGGCGCGCGCAACGTCGGCAACTACCGCGGGCTCGTGAAGTCGCCGCTCCGCTGCGGCGCCAACTCGGGCACGCCCCAGGACCTGTCGGCCCACTGGGAGAAGTGCCGCGAGCGGGGCATCCCGCTGGAAGTAGCCATCGCCGTGGGCACGGTGCCGGCGGCCTCGTACACCGCCACCCAGAAGGTGCCTCCCGACATGGACGAGCTCGCCCTGGCCGGCGGCCTGGCCCGGACTCCGGTCCAGCTCGTCAAGTGCCAGACCGTCGACCTGGAGGTGCCGGCCACCGCCGAGGTGGTGTTCGAGGGCATCATCCCCACCAACTACCTGGAAGAGGAAGGCCCGTTCGGCGAGTCCATGGGCTACGTCGACCCCCGGACCATCGGTCCGGTGATGGAGCTCACCTGCGTGACGCACCGCAAGAACCCCATCTGGGTCTCCATCATCAGCCAGGTGACGCCCAGCGAGAGCTCGAAGATCAAGGCCATGGGCATGAGCACCCTGGTGCACCGCTACCTCACCGGCAAGGGCTTCGAGTCGGTGAAGGAAGTCTACATGATGGAGGAGTTGGTGAACATGCGCCCCTACGTCGCCGTGCGCCTGGACAAGAAGGACGACGGCGAGCCCCGGCGCGTCATGGACGCCGTGCTGCAGTACGGCGACCGGGTGGGGAAGTTCATCGTGGCAGTGGACGAGGACATCAACGTCAACGACCCCGTGGCCGTGACCTGGGCCATCACGCACCGCTGCCAGCCGCACAAGGACGTGACCATCGTGCCCAACCGCCCCTTCGGCGCCACCCCCATCGGCATGGTGGTGAGCCACCCGTCGAGCCGCTACGACAGCACCGACTCGGCGCTCTTGATCGACGCCACCCGCAAGGCCGACCTGCCGCCGCTGTCGCTGCCCAAGAAGCCCTACATGGAGCGGGCGGTGGAGCTGTGGAAGGAACTGGAGCTGCCCGAGCTCGATCTCAAGGAGCCGTGGCACGGCTACCTCATGGGCCTCTGGCCCGACGAGCTGGACGAGGAAGCACGCATGGCGGCCGAGGGCGATTTCGAGAAGGTCGGCAAAAAGCTCGAGGGCACACGCGTCAGCGTCGGTGAGGGCCAGACTCTCAAGTCCATCCGGCTGGAATGGGGCAAGACCCACTCCGGGCGGTCCGTGTAAGTAACGCGCCGTCACCACCCGTATCCGAGCGGTATCCCCGGGGCCGGAACGGTTTCCAACGCGCTCGCTTCCAACGCGCTCGCGCGCACTCCCGCGAATTCGAGGTCCACGATGAAGAGAGACATGGTACTGAACGTGAACGGCGAGGAGCACGACGTCGAGATCGAGCCCAACCGCCTGCTGCTGGATGCCCTGCGCGAGGACGTGGGCCTCACCGGTACCAAGGAGGGCTGCAGCATCGGCGTGTGCGGCGCGTGCAGCGTCATCGTGGACGGGCGCCTGGTGAGCGCGTGCCTGACGCTGGCGGCGGCCTGCGAGGGCAAGCAGATCGAGACTATCGAGGGACTGGCCCAGGACGGCGAGTTGCACCCGCTCCAGCGCGCCTTCGTGCAATTCGGCGGTTTCCAGTGCGGCATCTGCACTCCGGGACAGATCATGGCCGCCAAGGCGCTGTTGGACCACAATCCGAACCCCACCACCGACGAGGTGAAGGAATGGATGTCGGCCAACCTTTGCCGCTGCACGGGCTATTACAAGATCCTGGAGTCGGTCATGGCCGTGGTGGAAGGGAAAGTGGATGAAGGCCGCCGCGACGAAGCCGTGCGCCAGGCCAGGATCCAGAGCCTCTACCAGTCGGACACCTACAAGAGCGACACGTCCGAGTAGCGGCCCGCCACGCCGTTCTTCGCACAACGCCGCCGTCCTTTGGGGGAAACATGAGCAAGGCAGAGAAGTTCGCGGTACTCGGGCAGAACGTGGACCGTTTCGAGGGCCACGACAAGGTGACGGGAAGCGCGGCGTACGTCGCCGACGTGTTCCTGCCGGGGATGCTGACGGGGCGGATCCTGAGGAGTCCCCTGCCCCACGCGCGCATCCGCAGCATCGACACCAGCCGGGCGGAGAAGCTACGCGGCGTCAAGGCCGTGGTCACCGCCGAGGACACCATCAAGAAGGGCTGGGGGGTCTTTTTCCCGGACCAGTATCCGCTGTCGGTGGGCAAGGCCCGCTACGTCGGCGAGGAGGTGGCGGCGGTGGCGGCCATCGACCGCGATACCGCGGAGGAGGCGCTGGAGCTCATCGACATCGACTGGGAGGAGTTGCCCGCGGTGTTCGACGCCGAGGAGGCCATGCAGCCGGACGCGCCCCTGATCCACGAGGAGAAGGAGAACAACGTCGCTCTCACCATCGACGTGGTGCGGGGCGACATCGACGCGGCCTTCAAGGACTCGGACCTGGTCGTCGAGGACACCTTCGAGAGCGTGCCCCAGTGGCACTCGGCCATCGAGACCATCGGCAGCGTCGCCGACTACTCGGCCAACGGCAAGTACACGGTCTACATGAACACCCAGACGCTCTTCATGGCGCGCATGCGCCTGGCCACGGCGTTGGGCGTGCGCGAGGCCGATGTGCGCGTCCTCCAGACCGCGGTGGGCGGCGGCTTCGGCGGCAAGTCCTGCGACGACAACAACGCCATGGTGGCGGCGATCCTGGCGCGCAAGGCGCGCCGCCCGGTGAAGATCATCAACACCCGGGAGGAGGAGTTCCTCGCCGGCAGCCGGCCGCGGGTCAACATGAAGGTGTGGGTGCGCATGGGCTTCAAGAAGGACGGCCGCATCCGCGCCAAGCACATGCGCATCATCGCCGACAACGGCGCCTACAGCGGCAAGGCCCCGGCCATCACCGGCGTGGCCGCGCTGCGCCACGACACCTGCTACAAGTACTCGGACGTGCGCTCGGAAGCCTACCTGGTCTACACCAACAAGATCCCCACCGGCGCCTTCCGCGGCTTCGGCAACCCGTCGGCGGAGTTCTCCGTCGAGCAGATGATGGACATCGCCGCCGACGAGCTGGGCATGGACCCGTTCGAGATGGCGCGCCTCAACGCCGCCGAGGAGGGCTACGTCTCGCCCCACGGCAACCGGGTCATAAGCTGCGAGCTCCAGCAGTGCATCGACCGTACCGAGCGCATGATCGGGTGGAAGGAGAAGCGCGCCGCGCGCAAGCCCAACCGCGGCCTGGGCATGGGCTGCACCGTGCACGTGAGCGGCAAGCGCCACTTCGGCGACTACGACGGCAGCTCGGCCACCATCAAGATGAACGAGGACGGCAAGGCCTTCATCCTCAGCGGCGAGGGCGAGACCGGCCAGGGGCACTGGACGGCCATGTGCCAGATCGCCGCCGAGGAGCTGGGCGTCCCCTTCTCCGACGTGGCCATCTCCGAGGCCGACACCGACCTCACCACCTTCTGCCTCGGCAACTACGCCAGCCGCCTCACCTACGTGGCCGGCAACGCGGTGAAGAACGCCGCCACCGCGGTCAAGGAGATCCTGCACGAGACCGCCGCCGAAATGCTCGAGTGCGACCCCTCCGACCTGGTGTCGCGGGACGGCTACATCTTCGTCCAGGGCGCGGAACAGCGCTCCATCAGCGTGGCCGACGTGGTGCGCGGCCGGCAGTTCCGCCGCGGCGGCGCGCCGGTGGTGGCGTCGGGCAGCTTCGACGCGGACTCGGTGAGCCAGGACGCCCTGCGCTTCGGCAACGAATCGGGGGCCTACAACTTCGGCTGCCAGGCGGCGGAGGTGGAGGTGGACCCGGACACGGGCCACGTCAAGGTGATCCAGTACGCGGTGGCGTCGGATTGCGGCACGGTGATCTATCCCATCGGCGCCGAGGGACAGGTGGAAGGCTCCATCGCCCAGGGGCTGGGCTACGCGCTCATCGAGGGCATCCGCATGGAGGAAGGCCGGCCCATCAACCCCAACTTCAGCGATTACCGGCTGGCGTCCATGCGCGACATGCCCGACCTGGTGCACGAGTTCGCCGACTCCTACGAGCCCACCGGCCCCTTCGGCGCCAAGGGATTGGGCGAGTTGGGCATGGACCCGGTGGCGGCCATCATCAGCAACGCCATCTACGACGCCGTCGGCGTGCGCATCCGGACCCTCCCCATCACCGCGGAGAAGGTGCTGCGCGCCTTGCAGGAAAAGAAGAAGAACGGGAGCTGAACACATGCGTGCCAAGTTTGAATACCTCGCGCCCACGAGCCTCGACGAGGCCTGCGCACTGCTTCAGGAACACGAGGGCGACGCCAAGCTGCTGGCCGGCGGCACCGCCTTGGTGATGTGGCTGCGCATGGGGCTTCTGAGCCCCGGCTACGTCATCGATCTGGAGAACGTGCCGGGACTCGCCGGCATCACCTACGACGCGGCCGACGGCCTGCGCATCGGCGCCGGCGTGAAGCATCGGGACCTCGAACTGTGTCCGGAGGTGCGCGAGCACTATCCTCTGCTCCGGGAGACTTTCTACAAGGTGGCGCAGCCGCGCATCCGCCTCATGGCCACCGTGGGCGGGAACCTGAGCCACGGCGATCCCATGACCGATCCCGGCGCGAGCTTCATCGCCCTGGACGCCGAGGTGACGCTGCGCGGCAGCCGCGGCGAGCGCACCGTGTCGGTGGAGGACTTCTTCGTGGACTACTACGAGACCGCGCTGGAGCCCGACGAGATCCTCACCTCGATCCACGTGCCGCCGCCCGCCGGACCGGCATGGTCCCACATCAAATTCACCCCGCGCAGCGAAGAGGACTTCGCCACCGTGGGCGTGGCCGTGACCCTGACCGGCGCCGGCAACCGTTGCGACGACGTACGCATCGCCCTCAACTCCGTGGGGCCCACCATCTTCCGCGCCCACGCCGCCGAGGACGTGCTGCGCGGCCGGGACCTCACACCGGCGCGGATCGAGGAGGCCGGCGCGGCTGCCGCGGATGCGTCCGACCCCATCGAGGACGTGCGCGGCTCCTCCGACTACAAGCGCGACTTGACAGCCGTGTTCGTGCGCCGGGCCCTGGAGCAGGCGGCGGCCAAGCTGGGCTGACCACGGGGAGATCATGGCCGTAGATGAAAACTGGGACGTCATCCTCATCGGGGCGGGGCAGAACAACTTCGCGCTGGGCACCTACCTGGGCATGGCGGGCCTGGAGACCGTCATCTGCGAGAGCCGCTTGGAGAACGGCGGGCGGCTCTTCTCCGAAGAGATCACCCTGCCCGGCTACTGGCACAACAGCCTGGCCTACTTCCAGGACAACCGGGAGGTCTCGCCGGTGTGGGCTGAGCTCGACTGGGAGAACGGGCACCACGCCGAGTTCGTGACCCCGCCGGTCATCAGCACGCTGCTGCTGCCCGGCGGCGCTTCGGTCTCACACCACCAGGACCTGGACGGCACCCTGGCGTCGCTGGCGCATCACTCCGCGGCGGACCGGGCCGCCTGGAAGGACGCGCACCAGCGGTTTCGCGGCATCGTCCGGGACATCGTCATCCCGTCGTACTATGCCCCGCCTGGGGATCCGGGCGCGCTGGATGAGCGCATCGCGGCCGACCCCGCGGGCTCCGACTTCCTGCGGATCGCGGGCATGAGCGCCGCGGAGGCCGTGCAACATCTTTTCGAGAGCGAGGCCGTGCGCACCCTGGTGCTGTCGCAGATGGCCATTCCGCGCGGCTGGGCGCTGGACTACGAGGGCGGCGGGCGCGAGGTGCTGGCCCTCATCGCCGGTGACGAGCGGCCGCAGCTTGCCCGCGGCGGCTCCCATTCCATCGCCCAGGTGCTGCAACGCGCCTACGTGATGCACGGCGGCCAGATTCGTGCGCTGCACCACGTGGACAAGATCCTGGTGGAGGGCGGACGCGCGGTGGGCGTGCGGCTGCGCGACGGACGCGAATGGAAGGCGCGGCGCGCGGTGGTGTCCAACGTGGACCCCTACGGCACCTTGATCGACATGGTGGGCGAGGAGCACCTGGACGGCGGCTTGGCACAGGCCGTGCGCGCCATCGAGCCCGACGAGTTCTCCTACTTCCAGGTGCACCTGGCGCTCAAGGCGCCCTTGCGCTTCGCCGTGCACGAGGCCGCCGACGCGTTCGTGGGTCAGGCCATGAACGTCAACTACGGCCCGCGTTCGGTCGAGGACCTCCAGGCCATGTGGCGCGAGATCCGCGCCGGCGAGTTCCCCGAGCACCCCTGTCTGCACATCACCTGCCCCACGTGGTTCGACGCGCTGCAGGCGCCCCCGGCGAAGCATACGGCGTCGGTGTTCATGCCGGTCCCATACCAGCTCAAGGGCCATCAGCCCGAGGACTGGGTCCGGCTCAAGCACGGATTCATGGAGCGGGTGCTGTCGGCCCTGCGCGATGTCGCCACCAACCTCACCGACGACAACATCGTGATGAAGGTCCCCATGGACCCCTGCTACCTGGCCGGACGCTGGCAGAACATGCGCCGGGGCTCGGTATGGGTGGCCCGGAAGACCCCGGACCAGATGGGCCGGAACCGTCCCATCCCGCAACTGGCGCAGTACCGCACCCCCATCGAGGGCCTCTACCAGGTGGGCGCGGCCACGCACCCGGCGGACGCGGTCATCGCCGGTTCCGGGCGTGCCGCCTGGAGCGTGCTGCGTGAGGACCTGGGCCTCGGGGCCTGAAACAACCACGAAGGCGGGTGAACCATGGCGAAGGTAATGCACTACGACGGGGTGGTGATCGGCGCGGGCCACAATGGCATGATCTGCGCCGGCTACCTGGGGAAGTCCGGGCAGAAAATCCTCGTCATCGAGAAGAACATGGAGGTGGGCGGCGGGCTGGATTCTCACGAGGACCGCAACTATCCGGGGTTCTGGCACAACATCCACTCGGTGTTCCACCGCGGGCTGATGATGCTGCCGTGGTTCCAGGACCTGGAAATGGAGAACATGGGCATCCACTATTACAAGCCCGACCCGGGCGTGGTGCAGCACTTCCTCGACCGCACCTACCTGGGCTGGTTCGCCGACGTGGAGCGCACCATCGCCACCATCGAGCAGTACTCCGCCAGGGACGCGGCGAGCTTCCGGGACATCTGGAGCCGCTGGCAGCCGGTGGTGAAGAACATCGTGTTCCCGGAGACCTACTGCCCGCCCATCCCCATTGGCGAGAAACGGACGCTCCTGGAAGGACTGCCGGAGGGGCGGGAGTACCTGCGTTACTTCGACACCACGCCCGAGCAGTTCATCCTGGAGCATTTCGAGAACACCCGCGTGCGCGCCTTCATCGGCTTCCTGGCGGTGATGCGCGGCTACGAGCTGGACGCGCCCAACACCGGGTACCTGGTGCCGGCCATGATCGCCTGGGGGGTCAACCCGCAGCTCTGCCGCGGCACCTCCCACGCACTCGGCGACAACCTGGCGCACATGCTGTCGCACAACGGCGTGGACTACATCGAGGCCGTGGGCGTCGAGCGCATCCTGGTGGACGGCGGGCACGCCACCGGAGTGGTGCTGGAAGACGGCACGGTGGTACACGTCAAGCGCTTCGTCGCTTCCAACGTGAACCCGGTGGAGACCTTCATCAAGCTCGTGGGAGCGGAGAATCTCGACACGGAGTTCAGCGCCAAGGCGGCGGCCTTCAAGTTCTCCAAGACCACGCCGATCTTCGCCACGAACCTGGCTCTGAACGAGCGGCCCCGCTACATCACCGAGGACGAGCATCCCGAGGTGGGCGAGAGCTTCATGCACATCGTCGGGCTGGAGACCTACGAAGAACTGCGGAACCTGTTCGACGACTGCCGCTCCGGACAGTTGCCGCGCAAGCCCTTCATGAACGGCGCCACCCCCTCGTACCACGACCCCAGCCAGGCGCCGCCGGGCAAGGCCACCGCGTTCATGTGGCAGCTCTCGCCGTACAACCTGTGGGGCAATCCACTGAACTGGGACAAGGTCCGGAGCGAGTGGTTCGACCGGCAACTCGCCGTGTGGCGCCAATACGCGCCCAACCTCACCGATGACAACATCCTGTCGCGCGACTCCACCACGCCACTCGACATCGAACGCCACGACCGCAACATGTACGAGGGCGACTGGATGGTGGGCGAATACACCGGAGACCAGGCGCTGGAAAACCGCCCCTTCCCCGGCTGGGGCCACTACCGCACCCCCGTCTCCGGGCTCTACCTGTGCGGCAGCTCCTGTCATCCCGGCGGCAACATCACCGGGGCGCCCGGATACAACGCCGCCCAGACCATCGCCCGGGACCTGGGTCTGAATCTCTGGTGGGAGCCGCTGGACCTGCGCCGGCAGCTACAGGAAATGAACGAGCGCGCGGCGGCGGCAGCCAGCGCGGCGGGCTAGCCGCACCCTTTCGCCGTCATTCCCGCGAAAGCGGGAATCCAGGGATGGCGAAGCGGGGAACGCCGCTGTAGTGCCCCACCACCGCCCCTGGATTCCCGCTTTCGCGGGAATGACGATCCGGGGGGTCTGGCGAGAATGACGGTTTGGGGCGTGCTGAGAACTTCACGAATGCAGGTAGGACATGGGACGACTCGATAACAAGGTCGCCATCGTAACCGGTGGGGCGCGCAACATCGGCGCGGTGTATGCGCGGACGCTGGCCGCGGAAGGCGCGCGCGTGGTGGTGGCCGACGTGCTCGACGGCTCGGCGGCCGCGCAGGCCATACGCGATGCCGGCGGCGAGGCCGTGCACGTCGAGGTGGACGTCTCGCGGGAGGACGACACCCAGCGCATGGCCAAGACCGCCATGGACGCCTTCGGACGCATTGACGTGCTGGTGAACAACGCCGCCATCTACGTCAGCATCCAGCGGCGGCCGTTCCACGAGATTTCGGCGGAGGAATGGGACCGGGTCACGGCGGTGAACATCAAGGGCGTGTTCCTGTGCGCCAAGGCCGTGTTCCCGCACATGCGCGACCAGGGTGGCGGCCGCATCATCAACATCTCCTCCAACACGGTGATGGCCGGCACGCCCAACTTCCTGCACTACGTCGCGTCCAAGTCCGCGCTCATCGGCATGACCCGTTCCATGGCGCGGGAGATGGGCGCCTACGGCATCGGCGTCAACGCCATCGCCCCCGGCCTGGTGGAACACGAAGGCCAGAGCCTGCCCCCGGAACTGTCCGCCAGCCGCGTGAGCGCCCGCTCCGTTCAGCGCCGCCAGACCCCCGACGACCTCACCGGCACCGTCCTCTACCTCGCCGCCTCGGACAGCGACTTCGTCACCGGCCAGACCCTGGTGGTGGACGGCGGCGACATCCTGTACTGAGACCGCTGGCGACCTCGGCTGCACGGCGCCATTCCCGCGAACACCCATGCCCAAAAGCCTGCGCACCTTCCTGGACGACCTGAGACATCAGCGCCCCGGGGAACTCGTGCACGTCACCCGACCCGTGAACCCCGCGCGTCACGACGTCTCCGCCCTCATCGCCCAGTTGGCCGAGCGCAAGCAATTCCCGGTGCTGCTGTTCGAGGGTCCGCAGAACCTCCATGAACAACCTTCCGAAATCCGCCTCGCAATGAACTGCGAAGTCTCCATGGGCAAGTTCCAGACCGCCCTGGGGGTGCCGCCGGAAACCACGCGAGCGGAGCTGGCCCTGGAGTGCCTGCGCCGGGAAGCCAACCCCATTGCACCGGTGGTGGTGGAACCGTCCGAGGCGCCGGTCAAGGAAGTGGTTCAACGCGGCGCGCAAGTAGACCTCTTCGAGCTGCCGGTGATGCGCCACCATGCCCTGGACGGCGGCCCCTACATCGACATGCCGAGCCTCGGGATCGACCGCCGCTCGGGCGTGTACAACGTCTCCTACCACCGCATGGAGGTGAAAGACCGCAACCACACCGGCTTCTACCTTTCCCTCCAACACCTGTGGCGCATCTTCCGGGACTACGAGGAAAACGGACAAGAGTGCCCGGTGGCGGCGGTGACCGGCCACCACCCGGCGTTCAATATCGGCGCCTGCTACCGCGGCCCGTTCGACGCCGACGAGCTCGACATCATCGGCGGCTACCTGCAGGAGCCGTTGCGCCTGACACCGTCCGAGACCTTCGGCGAACGCCTGATGGTGCCGGCGGATGCCGAGATCGTCATCGAAGGCGCGCTGATCCCGGGCAAGCGCGTGGTGGAGGGTCCCTTCGGCGAGGTGCACGGCTACGTCGGTCCCCAAGGCTACCGGCAGGCCGCCTTCCTGGAGGTACGCGCCATCACCCGCCGGCGCGACGCCATCCACCAGTCGGTGATCACGCCCGACGGCGACAAGCCCTGGATGGACCTCGCCCGCGAGGGCGCCTACGTGCGGCGCTGCCGCGAAGCCGTGCCCGGCGTCACCGCGGTGTGCAAGAACGGCCGCCACGCGCTCATGAACGTGTTCATCGCCATGAAGAAGATGTCCGAGGGAGACCCAGGCCGGGCCGCCGCCGCCGCGCTGAGCTTCGACCAGTGCAAGCACGTGTTCATCTTCGACGACGACATCGACGTCTACAACCCCACGGAGATTCTCTGGGCCCTCGCCACCCGCGTCCAGCCGCACCGCCAGGTCTCCCTCATCACCGACATGATGCGCGGCCCCCTGATCGACCCCTCCATGGACGAAGGCATCCGCACCTCCGCCATGATCGTCGACGCCACTCGCCCTCTCGACCGCCCCTTCTCCCCCGTCTCCAAGTGCCCCGACGAAGCCCTCGCACGCATCCGCGTAGAGGACTACCTCCCGCGCGACATCCTCGACGCCATCCCCGTAGACCGCACCACCTACTGGGCCTGAAAGAAGACAACTCGGACCAAAGCCCAGCAATCCGAACCAAGGCTCGTTTCACCCCCCTCTCCACCCATGGATTCCCGCTTCCGCGGGAATGACGATTCGGGGGTTGTTGCCCCTCTCAGAAGGCATTGTTGCACGGCCTGTTTCGCGGGAATGAGGGATTGGTCGTTCGTCGCTGGAAAGTCGTGTTTTGACACAGCCTGTCCCGGGGGAATGACGATTCGGGGATTGTGCGTCGGCCCACTCGCCTCGGATTTGGTTGCAACATTGGACTCCCCCCTCCCCCCCGTACAGGATGGCGGGTCAGGTGCCCCCGGTGATGTTGGGTCCGCCCTCCATCACCGGGGGCACCTGACCCGCCATCCTGCCATCCCCGCTTTGCATCCCCCCACCGAATCCGCTACACCCCACCCCAACGCCCCCGTCGCGAAAGGAACACCATGCGCCTAGGACTCCCCGACTTCGTCTCCAACTCCTACTTCCCCGCCATCGCCGCCGTGGAACTCGGCTTCTTCAAGGACGAAGGCCTCGACATGGAACTGGAGCTCATCTTTCCGGTCCCCGCCACCCTCGAGGCCCTGAGAGACCACAAGCTCGACTTCGTGGCCGCCTCGTCCCACGCCACCCTCACCCAGTTCCCGGACTGGAAGGGGGCCAAGCTGCTCGCGGCGCTGGCCCAGCACATGTACTGGTTCCTGGTGCTACGGACGGACCTGGGGGTCCAGCGCGGCGACCTCGAAGCCGTCAAGGGGCTGCGCATCGGCGCCGCTCCCGGGGTGGACCTCGGACTCCGACGCATGCTCAAGGCCGCGGGCCTCGACCCCGAGGCGAACAAGATCGAGATCGGTCCCGTGCCCGGCGCCACCGCGGCCGGGGTCTCCTTCGGCGTGACCGCGGCCAAGGCCCTTTCCGAGGGCGCCATCGACGGCTTCTGGGCCAACGGCATGGGCGCGGAGGTGGCCGTGCGCCACGGCGCCGGCACCGTCGTCGTGGACATCCGGCGCGGCGAGGGACCTCCCGATGCGCGCGGCTACACCTTCCCCGCCCTCATCACCTCGGACCGGGTCATCTCCGAGAACCCCGACGCCGCCGCCGCGGCCGTACGTGCGCTGGTCAAAACCCAGAAGGCCCTGGTGGAAGACCCGCAACGAGCGGCGGACGTGGGCAAGGCCCTGTACCCTCCCGAGGAGGCCGGGCTCATCGCCACGCTCATCGAGCGCGATACACCCTACTACGATCCCCGGATCCCCGAGCCGGTGGTGACGAGCATGAACCGGTTCGCCCAGGACATCGGCCTGCTGGCCGCGCCCGTTGCCTACGAGGATGTGGTGGCGGTGCAGTTCAGCCACTTGTGGGAAGGCTGAGCACGCCGAAGCCCTTCGACTTCACCCCGCCCCGCGTGTCGTAAGCTTCGCCAAGTGTCCATGGCGGAGCGACTAACGGAAGGAAGACTCATGGACCTGTCACGCTTTTCCCTGGAAGGACGCACCACCATCATCACCGGCGGCAGCGGCGGCATCGGCCGCTGTTGCGCGCTGGCCTTCGCCCAGGCGGGCGCCAACGTGATGATCGCGTCGCTCCCGGCTGATTCCATCCCGCCGGTGGTGGCGGAAGTCGAAGCCCTGGGGGTGGGTGCGGCCGGTGTGGCGGTGGACGTGTCCCAGGAGGAGCAGGTGAAGCAGTTGGTGGCCACCACCCTGGAGCGGTTCGGGCGCATCGACGTGCTCCTGAACGTGGCAGGTGGCTCCTACAGCCGCAACCCGGAGATGCCCGCGGTCCAGCGGGCGCCGTTGCTGGAGCTTTCGCCCGAGGACTTCATGGGAGTCTACGACATCAACGCCAAGACCGCCTTCGTGTGTTCCAAGGCGGTGGTGCCGCACATGAAGGAGCGCGGCAAGGGCGCCATCGTCAACATCGGCTCCATCTCGGGCCGCTCCACCAAGCAAGAGCGCCCCAACATGGCCGCCTACGGCACCGCCAAGGCCGCCGTCATGAACCTGACCTTTCACATGGCCAATCAGTGGGGACCGGAGGTGCGGGTCAACGCGGTGGCGCCCGGCATCATCGACACGCCGCGGCCGGGGGGCACGAGCCTCGGGCGCATCGAGCCGGAGGGGCTGGAGCACATCGCCCTGGGACGTCACGGCAAGCCCGATGAGGTGGCGAGCGTGGCGCTGTTCCTGGCCTCGGACGCGGCATCCTTCGTCAACGCCTCGGTGGTGGACGTCAACGGCGGCGAATAGCCCGCCGCGCGCGGCGGGAGATTCCCGTCCCGTGGCCCCGACGGACCGCGCGATCGCCCCTACGTGCCGCGGCGCCGTGCCGGCACGGACGATCGGGAAAGGTCGATGAAGTCGGCGAGGACGTGGACCGCCTCGTCCAGGATGGGGTCTTCTTCCGGAGGATTGTCGGAGCCGGCCTGCTTCTCGTTGTAGTCCTCCAGTTCGGCGAAGCTGGCGAACGGCTTCTCGCCCTTGGCGGCCCGCCGGGCGTTCTCGCTCTTCAACTCGACAGCCTCGTCGTTCTTCTTTTCGGCCCGGCGCGTTTTCTCACTCAACGAGACGGTGGTCTCGGCGCGCTCCTTCCGCAAACGCTCGATGCGCGTCACCAAGTGCGTGAAGTCCGGGTCCGCCTTCGTGCGCTCCCGGTGCCTGAGCTGCAGCTCCTCGCGAAAGGGTGCGGTGTCTCCGACCTGGCCGTAGCGCGCGCGGTCGATGACGTCCCACGCCAATGCATGATCCAGGGCACTCTCCCCCACTTCCGTCTTGTCGACCATGCCCGGAAACTCGATGTCCGGTATCACACCGCGATGTTGCGTGCTCTCCCCCGAGATCCTGTAGAACTTGGCCTGTGTGAGCTTCAAATGGCCTTGGCTCATCGGCATCAGGGTTTGCACGGTCCCCTTGCCGAAGGTCTGCACTCCCAGGACCAGCCCGCGGCCGTAGTCCTGGACCGCGCCCGCGAAGATCTCGGAAGCCGAGGCGCTGAGTCGATTCACCAGCACCGCCAGCGGGCCGTCGTAGACGACAGTCGGGTCCGTGTCCGAACGAACGCCGATCACCCCCCGCCCGTCACGGATTTGCACCACGGGACCGGTCCGAATGAACAAGCCGACGACCCGGATGGCCTCGTTGGGAGCGCCCCCGCCGTGGGACGGGTATTGCCCCCGGGGGCCGGGTCGAAAAAAAAAAGCCGAGGAGCGGGATGGCTTCGTTGAGAGCGCCCCCGCCGTTGTTCCGTAGATCCACCACCACGCCGCTGACACCAGCGTCCTCCAACTCCGCGATCAGCCGCTTCACGTCCGTCACGGTGCTCTTGTAATTGGGGTCGCCGGCGCGCTGTGCCGCGAAGTCGGCGTAGAAGGTCGGCAAGCGAATGACGCCGATCTTCTGCGTCCCCTGCCCGACCTTCACCTCCATCACCTGGCTGCTGGCCTGCTGATCCGCCAGATCCACCTTGTTGCGTACGATGCGGATGACCTTGTGCTGTTCGTTCGTGCTCGTCTGGGGAATGATCTCGAGTCGGACCGTGGTCTCCTTGGGGCCGCGGATCAGGGTGACGACCTCGTCGAGGCGCATGCCGAGGATGTCCACCATTGCGCCGTTCTCGCCCTGGGCCACACCCACGATACGGTCCCCGGGGCGCAGCTCTCCCGCCTTGTCCGCGGGCCCGCCCGGAACCAGCCGGACAACCTTCACCGTGCCACCGTCATCCTGCAGCACGGCGCCGATGCCTTCCAGCGACAAACTCATGTGGATGTTGAAGTTTTCACTCTGATGGGGCGGAAAATACGCGGTATGTGGGTCGATGGCCCGGAGGTATGCGTTGGTGTAGACGCGGAACACGTCGGCGTTGTTCTGTTGCGCCAGGCGTTTCAACTGGTTGTCGTACCGTTGCCGCAGCGCCTTTCGGATCTCTTCACGCTCGGTGCCCGCCAACAGGCGGTTCAACACCTCTCCCTTGAACTGCCGGCGCCACCGGTCCCGCAGTTCGTCCCCGGAATCCGCCCAAGCGGTGTTGGTCCGCTCGAGACGTTCCTCCTTCTGGAAATCCAGCCGATCGAACCCGTCGTCGAGAATACCGATGAGGAACCGGAGCCGTTCGCCCAGCCGTTGACGGTAGCGGTTGAAGATCTTGAAGGCCGGGTCGAGATCACCTCCACTGATGAGGTTGTCGAAACGCGTCCTGAGGGGATCGAACTCCTCGATGTCCGCGTTCAAGAAGTAGCGTCGCGCGGGATCCAACGCCCTGATGTAGGAGTCGAAAATACGCCCCGATACCTTGTCGTCAAGAGTGACGGAGTTGTAGTGGCCGCGCGTGAGGCGTTGAAGGATCTCGGCGGTAATGCGGGAGTGGTCCGGGTCCGGCTGCAACTCACCGGGTGTCGCGGTCGGGTCCTTCTGGCTCCACGAGGAGACCGCCGAAAGGATTGCGAGCAAACAGAGTACGGTGGCGACGGCTGTCAGGCGGCGGCGCGTGCGTGCGGTCTTCATCGGTTCTCCTTGGCTACCCGGTCATCCTAGTCCGAATCCATACCTGCATCAAGGCGAGACTCCGTGCGTCCGCCGGGAACCGCGAGCCCGCCAAGTTGCTTCAAGGGACCATTCAGGCTAGCCTTGAAGCCGGATGTACCGTGTACCGGAGGGGCACGATCCAATGAAACTGCCGCGCAATCCCACCCGCACCGTTCGCATCGGCACCGCCGTCATCGGGGGCAATCACGCCATCGCCGTGCAGAGCATGTGCGCCACCCATACCCAGGACGTCGCGGCGACGGTGGCACAGGTCAAGGCCCTGGCGAAGGCTGGAGCCGACGTGATCCGCATCGCCGTGGACAGCAAGAAGGATGCGGCGGCGCTGGCGGCCATACGGGGCGCCACCGATGCCAACCTGTCCGTGGACCTCCAGGAAAACTACCGACTGGCCAGTGCGGTGGCGCCGCACGTCGACAAGCTCCGCTACAACCCCGGCCATCTCCACCACCACGAGCGCCGGAAGACCTGGCAGGACAAGGTCAAGTTCCTGGCGGAGGTGGCCACGGCCCACGACTGCGCCATGCGCGTGGGCGTCAACTGCGGCTCGGTGGACCCCGCGCAGCGGGGGAAGTTTCCCGAGGACGACTCCATCTCGCCCATGCTTGCGAGCGCCTGGGAGCACTGCGATCTGCTGGACCGCATCGGCTACACGCGCTACTGCGTCTCGCTCAAGGACTCGGATCCGGCCAAGGTCATCGAGGTCAACCAGCGGTTCGCCGAAGAGCGCCCGGACGTGCCCCTGCATCTTGGCGTGACCGAGGCGGGATTGCCGCCGGATGGCATCATCAAGACCCGCATCGCATTCGAGCAGCTCATCAGCCGCGGCATCGGCGACACCATCCGGGTGTCCCTGACCGTGCCCAACGCGCGCAAGGGCGAGGAGATCGTGGCCGGACGCGAGATCCTGGCCGACATCGCCGAGGGCCGGGTGCGCAGCGTCGTGGACTACGGCCTCGACTCCCTGAACATCATCAGTTGCCCGAGCTGCTCGCGCGTGGAGAACGAGAACTTCGTGGAGCTGGCGCAGCAGGTCAAGGAGATGACCGCCTACGCCGCCGAGCACGCCATCACCATCGCGGTCATGGGTTGCCGGGTCAACGGCCCCGGCGAGACCGACGACGCCGACCTCGGCCTGTGGTGCGGGCCGCGGTTCGTCAACCTGAAGCGCGGCAGCGAACCGCTGGGAGCGTTCCCGTACGACGAGATCCTGCCGCGCCTCAAGGACGAACTGGACGGAATGATCGAGGAGCGGGGAGGCGCTCTGGACTGAAACGCCTCCCGCCTGTCCCATGGACTTCTGGCACCGCATCGAAAAACCCATTATCGGTCTCTCGCCCATGGACGGCGTCACCGACGCCTCCTTTCGCCTGGTGGCGGCACGGCACGGCCGCCCCGACCTGTGCATGACCGAGTTCACCAGCGTGGAAGGCATCTGCTGCGGCGCGGACAGCTTCGTGCGCGACTTCTCCTACGGCGACTGCGAACGGCCCATCCTGGCGCAGATCTACGGACGCACGCCCGAGGCGTTCTACAAGGTGGCGCACATGGTCTGCGAGCTCGGGTTCGATGGCCTGGACATCAATATGGGGTGTCCGGCCAAGAACGTTGCCAACAAGGGATGCGGCGCCGGGCTCATCCTCAACCCGGAACTGGCGGTGACCATCATCCGCGCCGCCCGCCGGGGTATCGAAGACTGGGCCGCGGGGCAGCGCTTGGAGGAAGTGGGTTTCGCTCCCGAAGTGCTGGAGAGGGTCCGCCACATGAATCGCGGGCGCGTCCCTCTCCCTGCCCGGAAAAGGATCCCGCTCTCGGTCAAGACCCGGGTGGGGTACGACAAGGTAGCGGTGGACGAGTGGATCCCGGTGCTGCTCGGGGAAAAACCTGCCGCCCTCTCCCTGCACGGACGGACCCTGAAGCAGATGTACAAGGGGTTCGCGGATTGGGACGCCATCCAACGCACGGTGGAGCTGGCGCGGGACCTGCCGACGCTGATCCTCGGCAACGGCGACCTGAAGTCCATGTCGGACGCGGTGGACCGGATCCGGCAGACCGGGGTCGACGGCGTGCTCCTCGGGCGCGGGGCCATGGGGAACCCGTGGATCTTCCGCGACAAGCAGTGGGCCAAGGACACCTTGGCCGGAATCGCGCCGGCGAGCGGCCACGGCCTCGACGTGAGCCGGGAGGAGCGCACTCGGGTGCTGCTGGAGCACAGCCGTCATTTCGAAAGTCTCTGGGGTGAACGGCGCTTCCACGCCATGCGCAAGCACCTGGCCTGGTACTGCAAGGGTTTTCGCGGCGCCGCGCAGTGGCGCGCGCAGATGGTGCGGGCACGCAACGCCGAGGAAGTGGCGCGCATCGTCGGCGCTGCCTGAGCGACCCCGGCGCGTGCACGACGCGCGGCACCGTTCCATGCGCATAATCCTGGCCTCCACCTCACCGCGGCGGCGCGAGATCCTCGCTCTTCTCGGCCTTCCTTTCGAAGTCCGCCCCCCGGATTTCCTGGAGACGACTCACGACGACCACACGCCCGAGGCGGAGGCCGTGGCGCTGGCATTGGGCAAGGCGCGCTCGATCACTTGCGGAGAGCCCCGGACCATGGTCGTGGGGGGCGACACCCTGATCGCCCTGGATGACAAGAAGATCGGCAAGCCCGAAGACCCGGCCGACGCCGTCTCGATCCTCGAGCGGCTATCCGGACGGACGCACCGGATCCTTACGGGCGTCGCGATGATCGATTCCGGGACCGGCCGGGAACACACGCACCTGGATCGCATCGACGTCCGCATGCACCATTCCAGCCGCACCGAGATTGCCGCCTACGTGTCTCGTGGCGAGTCCATGGACAAGGCCGGCGCCTATTCCATCCAGGGCGAGGGCCACCGGCTGATCGAGGGCATCCGCGGCGACTACCTCGCCGCGGTCGGCCTGCCGTTGCGGCCCATCGCCGCGGTCCTGGGGCGCGCCGGCGTGGAGGTGCCCACGGACGTCGAACGATTGTACCGCGAACGGTCCCTTTGGACCTGGAGCCGGGTCTCCGCGGAGACCGACTAGACCCATTAGTCCTTCCGGCGTTGCCGGGCGAGCTTCTCCGGTTTTCCGGGCGCCCGGCCGCGGCCGGCGGCGTAGTCGCGGCGGCTCTGCCTCTCCTGGTCATCGCGAGGTCAGCTCAACCGCAGCAACACCATGCCGGCCAGGATGGTCAGGCTTCCCGGAAGGATGGCGCGCACCCGGGCGCGCTCGTTGAACACGAGCCAGCCCGCGGCCAGGGCGAAGAGGATCTCGGTCTGCTTCACGGCCTCCACGTAGGAGGTGAGGGTCAGCTCGTAGGCCAGGCTGTGGCAGATGCTCGTGAGCGCCGCGCACACGCCCATGGCGATGAACGCGGAGCCGTGGCGCGGGATGGCGCGGAAATGCGCCGCCGAACGGAAGAGCGCCAGGGGAAGCACCATGAGGGAGGCGGCCAGATAACCCGCCAGGTTGGCGACGTAGACGTCCGACCGCAGGATCAGCAGCTTGATCAGCACCACCGACGGGGCGTAGAAGAACGCCGCCGCCAGGGTATAGCGAAGTCCCGGGTCCACCAGCAGCTCGCGCAACGGCGCCCACACCGAGATGCGGCTCTTCTGCACGTTGAGGAGATAGACGCCCGCCGTGCTGAGCAGCACGCCCGCCAGCCCCATCGCCGAGGGTATCTCGTGCAGGGACACGTAGGCGAAGAGCACGAGGAACAGCAGGCTCAGCTTCCACAATGCCGTGACGATGGCGATGCCCGAGAGCTTGAGCGCCTTGGAGAGGCTCAGGGTGGCGATGGACTGGGTCACGCCGAAGCCGATGACGCAGGGCCAGAAACCGTCCTTCAGCTCCGGGGCACCGTGCCATACCGAGGCCACCGCCACGAACGGCAACAGGAAGGTGAAGCGTCCCCAGACGTTGATGATGTCGTCGAGCTCGTGTCCCAGGTGCTTCATCGAGATGTTGCGCAACACCTGGAACAGAGCGGACAGGAGCGCCAGCACGAACCACATGGGCAGGAAAAACTAACGGCTGGCGCGCGCGAATGCGAACGCGCCGGCGCGGCGAAACTGTTGACACCGTGGAGCGTGAGGCGCTATCACGTCTACATCACACCCGACAAGGAGAATCCCCCATGGTGGACAAATTCGAAGATCATTGCTGGCAGGACCTCGTCACCGAGGAGATCATGGACATCTACAAGCCCTACCGCAGGGACATCTACGTCGGCGGGCGCCCCGCGCTGCTGGCCATCGATCTCTACAACCTCGCCTACCGGGGCGGCCCCCAGCCGGTGCACGAGGTGGTGAAGGAATACAAGAGCTCGTGCGGCATCAACGCCTTCGAGGCGATCGAGCCCACCAAGGAACTCTTCGCCCTGGCCCGCGCCCAGGGACTGCCGATCTTCTACACCACCACCGAGTCGCGAAAAGAGGTGCAGCCCGCCGCGGTGCACGCCACGAACCGCCAGATTACCGGGATAGACCCGGACGACTTCGAGATCTACAAGGACTTCGCGCCGCAGCCCGAAGACATCATCATCTACAAGGAACGCGCCAGCGGCTTCTACGGCACGCCGCTTATCGCCCACCTGACCCGGCTCGGCATCAGCTCGCTGATCGTGTGCGGCGAGAGCACCAGCGGCTGCGTTCGGGCGAGCGTGGTGGACGCCTACTCCAACGGCTACCATGTCTCCATCGTCGAGGAATGCGTCTTCGACCGCAGCATCATCTCCCACAAGGTCAACCTGTTCGACCTGCACCATAAGTACGCCGACGTCATGAAGCTGGCGGAGGTGAAGCAGCACTTCGAGGCGCAGCCGCTCAAGAAGGCCGTGTAGGCGGCCATCGAATCCTGAAAGCAAGGGGGGCGGGTTTGAAACTTGGCCGTGTTGGGTTCAGCCAACCGCCCGCCGCCCATAACTAGCTGAAAACAAATAAGTAAACCGCTCCTCTTGAAAGACGCGATGATTCGCGCCGGAACAATCAACACATGGTCAACACGGTGTCCTGGGCGGCCGCGATTCCGGCGGCGCGTGTGCGTTTGGCGTTTGTAACGCGCTCCCGCGCGGCCGTTGACCCTACCAGACGTGCCGGTTCGGCGATTCCGTGCCGCCGCTGGCGCTCCGCGAACCGCGTTTCCGAATCGTGGTTACTCGCTCCCGCCGTTCTGGTGCTCCTTGAGGTGGTCGCACCAAGCCTGAACATCCGATGCCCTCATGGCCTGTGCGAACGTGGCTGCGTGCTCCAG
>MKWU01002415.1_pt1 | contig 28158 bp, 29 predicted proteins | sample 809101 | NCBI WGS metagenome assembly MKWU01 (sample SAMN05860141, study PRJNA318959) | sponge metagenome | host: Aplysina aerophoba | place: Slovenia: Piran, Adriatic Sea, Gulf of Piran | collected 2013-05-07 | reverse complement strand
CCAGCTCGACCGGCGTGTGTCCACGCATCTGTTCGTGGCCGTGCTGGCCTACCACGCGGTGCATCTGCTGCGGACGCGGCTGAAGGCGCGGGGACTGCATCTGAGCTGGCAGTCGATCCGGGACCGCCTGGAGAACTGGGTGCGGGTGACGACGACCGTGCAGGCTGTGGACGGCAAGCCGCTGTGCAGCCGTCAGGATGTCCGCCCGGGAGCCGAGGCCTTCGAGATCGCACGAGCGGCAGGCCTGGTCCCGCGGGTGCACCGGCGTCGGATCCGCAACGCGGACTGACGAATGCTCACAAAATGTAGTGCCAAGTGGGCCGAGGGGCCCCGTGCAACGCATTTTGTCTCAATGACTTACGAAATTTCCAAGTCACGATTTGGCGAACCTGGGTTAGAACACGCTCGTGCACTCCTATCAGGCCCGAATATGTCAACGGCCTGTCAGGATCGCCAGCTTTCTCGCTTGCGTTATCGGCCCGTCTCGAAAACACCCACGGTCCGGGAGCATTGGTGATGCGCCTGGCGAGAATCCGCTTCGTCAACTGCTGGAGGCGGATCTGGACGTAGCGTTGCATGCCGCCATCAAGGACGGTGATCCGGCAGTCGCGCGGGATCTGCTTCGGTCCGGAGCCGACCCCGACGCCGTTGTCACCGCGAAAGACGGGGACAGTCAAGTCGTCGCGGCCGTCTTGCACACGGCTGTGGACGAAGGAACTCTTGAGATCGTGCGAATACTTCTGGACGCGGTGCCGGAGCCAAGTGTCAGTTCGGACGGAGTGAAGGGCAAGTGCAGAATAGCTGGCACGGCACTTCATATCGCCGTATCCAGGCAGCACCTTGGCATCGTCCAGCTCCTGCTGAAAATGGGTGCGGACACCGAGGTGCTCGAGGTGATGATCGAGGGCACTACGGAGATCAGGCGGACCGCGTTGTTCGCCTCGGCAACGGAGGGCTGGCTGGAAGCCGTCCGGGCACTGCTGTGGGCGGGGGCCGACCCCAATGCTGTCTCCGCGGACATTGATCGAGAGCGCGGAGTCCTTTGGTCTGCGCTGCATGCAGCTGCCGCCAAGGGTCACGCCGGAGTCGTGCGGGTACTGCTGGGGGCACAGCCCATGACGCCTCGACGAACGAAGGGGAGACAGCGCTCCAGCTTGCGCGCAGTCGGGATCACGATTGCTGCGTGGCGGTTCTGGAGGAAGCCGCGCGAGGAGAAACGTCGCATTGAACTCACTTGAGGGCATGTTGGAATCGGCCGCTCGGGAAATGTCGCTCGGCTAGACGATCAGTCAACGAGGCCCAGGATTCCCGAACTGGCGATCTCACCGCGACGGTCGGCTCGGCGTGCGGGTTGCGCGCTCCGCCTGGTTCATCGCTCAGGACCGGCAGCCCAACCGCGTTCCGCGGATCGATCCGGCCACGGCAGCTTCACCGGCGGCCGTCGCGGCGTCTCCGGAATCACCGGACCAGCGGCTGACAGCCAGCCGTCAAGACCCGGATCGGGACCCGGCACACGGGCTTCGGCCCGCTCCTCAGGGCCTGCTGTCGCTCGCGGCCCCGGTCCAGCAGATAGTCGCCCATGTCCAGCGCGTCATCGTTAGCCCGGTAGATCTTCCGAGGGCTGCGGGCCGTCCCGTAGCGCCATGGACCCAGGAACCCACGTAGGCGGCGTGCAGGGTCGGGTCGTGACTGATCTGTAGGGAGTCGCCGGTGATCATCGAACTGGACCGACTCCGTTTCCGTGGACAAGCGGAGATACTGAAGAGGCAGCAGAGAGGCGCGGAAGGAGCGGGGTGTGCGCAGCTCGATGCACTCCACGCGGGTCACCGGGGTCGCTCGTAGTAGGGGGAGCAGAGCGTTAGCAGATACGGCTACCGATGCGTTCGCTCTTGGCCACCCCCAGCAGCTGGGTCATCTCGTGCTCAAGGACTCCCTGGGCGGTGCGACGGATGGCCTCCCAAACTAGGGTTACATCCTGCTCGAAGGCCTGTTGCCGCCAGGCATCCCCTTTCGTACGCTTCTTGTCGGCCATCGTCTGCTCTCCTTTCTGGCTCAACACACCAGCGAACCCCGGCGGGCAATGGCCACTCGCAACCCCCGCTGGCTTCTTGGAGAACCAAATGTACGCAACTGTTCGAGAACCCGAGGGTCAGCCCGGCTGAATCATGTAGACTTGCTTGCAGTGCAAGCATCCAGTCGTCTGGACACATCCTGCACCATTGCGAGGCATGGCCGATGGCGAGTATTACGATCCGCAATCTCGACGATGACTTGAAGACGCGCCTGCGGGTGCGCGCAGCCGAGCACAGCCGTTCCATGGAAGAGGAAGTTAGAATCATCCTGCGCGACACGGTGGATGGAGAACGGACGGCCCCTCGGGACCTAGCGAAGTTCACCCGCGAATGCTTCGCGCCCGTCGGTGGCGTTGAACTCGAACTTCCCCCGCGTGGCCCGATGCAAGAGCCTCCGGATTTTTCCTGAGTAGCCTCCCATGCTCGTCCTAGACACGAATGTGGCGTCCGAACTCATGCGACCCGAACCGACGCCCTCAGTCGCGGCGTAAATCGCGGACCGCGACGCAGAGCAGCTGTATCTGACAGCGGTGAGCGAAGCGGAACTCCTCTATGGCGTTGCGATCATGCCGACGGGCAGACGACGAAATGCGCTGGAGGCCGCCATGAGCCGATGGCTCGACCTAGGCTTCGCCGATCGGATTCTGCCGTTCGACAGCTCCGCCGCCCGAGCCTACGCAGAGATTGCATCCCGCCGCCGCCATGCGGGTCGGCCCATCGGAGAGGCCAACTGCCAGATCGCCGCCATATCCCGCTCGCACGGTGCTGTACTAGTGACACGCAACGTGCACGATTTCGAGGATACAGGAGTCGATCTTGTCGACCCTTGGACAGCCATGCAGACTTCGCGTGAACTGAGGCGTGATCACTGAGCGACACACGCATTCAGGATCCCGTCCGGCTCTGCACTCCGGCGGACAGTACAAAGAGTGCTCTTTTCCCCTAGGATTGAGCGTTCAATCTCGCCGGAATCCATAGTCTGACTACGAGAGCCGTCAAATTACCTGTCACTGCAGTTGGCTAAACCGGGGATCTCGGAACATACTGCGCGGGTGCTATTCCGCACCGCCGCCCGCACCGTGGGAGATCGCCGCCGATCGCTGCCAACCTAGGTGCCGAGGTTGGACTCCTCGCTGACCTACACAATTGGGCCGGGACCCTCCGCTACCACTTTCATCTGCACTGCCTGGTTAGTGGCATGGCGACCCATCCTGTAGCGAGTCAGATTATTCGGGCAGGAGACCGCTGGACTGCCTGCCGGCCCCGCTTCTTGCTGCCCGTCCGCATTTTGTCCCGCCGTTTCCGCACGCTCTCCTTATATCGATTGAGCCGCGCAGTGATCATCCCATAGGTAACCCCGTGCCAAGATTGTCCCGGAATGCGTTCTCATTCACGGCGGTTGGGTTGAGCTCATGAGATACTTGTATTGCAGTAGTGCGCCTAGGAGGATTCGCGATGAAGCCCGTGGCCCTTCGCTTGCCGGATGAAGTCGCCCAACGCCTGAATCGGTTGGCCGACAGAACCGGACGCAGCAAGACTTTCTACATGATCGAAGCCATTCGGGAGCACTTGGATGATTTGGAGGACTTGTACCTAGCCGAGCAGCGGCTGATCGATATCCAGGCCGGAAAGTCTCAAGCCGTCCCGCTGGAAGAAGTGCTCGAGTTCTATGGCTTGGAGAGTCGAGATTGACCGCGCCGCCGTGCGCGACTTGGGCAAGCTCGACCGACAGGCGGCGCGGCACATTCTGGCATTTCTGCACGGCCGCATTGCCACGCTGGACGATCCGCACAGCATCGGCGCGGCGCTCAGGGGTTCCCGCCTCGGCGAGTCTTGGAAGTATCGGGTAGGCGATTACCGGATCATAACCCGCATCGAGGACAATGCTTTGAGTGTCTTGGTGGTAAGGGTCGCTCGCCGCGACTGGGTGTACAGGTGAAGGGTCACATGGCAGTGGAAGAACATGGCGCGTTACCGGGACCGTTTGATTTCAATGAAGGAGACCGTGTTCGCCTTGGCGAAGCCAAGAACGTTCTGCAACTGGCAGGTCTTCTATCGCACCTTGGGGCGCAGTGTCAGCCTGCTCACGCTGGGCTTGCTGGCGGCGGCGAATCAGCTCGGGGTGCTTTCCAAATCAGTAACCCTCGTCAGAGCGATCCACCCTTGCCGCGCCTGAATCCTCGGATCCGCTTAGCCCACCCAGGCCAATGCGCTGCCAATCGCAGACTCACACTTCCAACAACCCTTCTTGGTGCCCATTCTCTACACCGAAACCGATAATTGAACTTGCCTGACAGTGGGTTTGCGGGCTTGAGTGGGCTTGGCCGCCTGTAATCAATACGCATATAATTCGTATTGTGAGCCGAGCCTTTGACACAGCGATAGAGAAGATGTCGGCGCTCCCGCCCGAGGAACAGGACCGAATTGCGCAGTGGCTTCTCGGCGAGCTTCAGGATGAGGAACGCTGGACTCAAGCGTTTTCGAGTTCCCAACATGCTCTGAGCAGGCTCGCCGATGAGGCCCGCGCTGATATTAAAGCTGGCAGAGCGACGCAACTCGATCCCGACAAACTGTGAAATCGAGTGCAACGCCGCGTTTCTGGGCTGCCTACCGCAAATTGCCAACGGATGTTCGGGGGCTCACAAGAAAAGCGTACCGTCTCTTTGCAAGCAATCCCCGGCACCAAAGCCTCCGCTTCAAGAAGGTGCACGGCGGCGAGGCGATCTACTCAGTCCGCGTCGCCCTCGGATACCGTGCGGTTGGTCTCCTCGAGGGTGATGACATTACATGGTTTTGGATCGGAACCCATGCCGACTACGACCGACTCATCGCAAGACGCTGACGAAGCTCCAAGGCAGCCCAAAGGGCCGGTAATTGGTTGCAGGCCGGGCGACGGGTGCTATCCGCTGACGGTTGGCCGACGCAACTCTCGCGCCAGACCGGGAACCCCCTTCACGGGGTCTGTCAGTCGGGTTGCTTCTGTCGGCGTGGCCCGTCATGCGCTCGGAGGCGAGGACTCAGTTTGGGGGACCGCCGCGGCCGCGGTAGTCGCGCCCATCCACGCAGGCTACTCACCCTCCTCAGTGCCATGCTCCGCGAAAACCGACCTGGCAGCCGGAGCCTCTCCGTCGAGGCGCGCGCATGGACCGCCCGCGCCCTTGGAAACCTCTCCGAGGGTACTGTCAAGGTGGCGTCCGTGGGAGACACTGGATCGGTGAAATCCTTGGGGCGAGGCCACCGCTTTGTACCCGAGATCATCAGTCACGCGGTGTGGCTCTGTCATCGGTTCACCCTCAGCTGCCGGGATGTCGAATACCTGCTCGCCTGGCGCGACGTCACCGTGTCCTACGAGGCGACCCGATTGTGGTGTCGTAAATTCGGTTTCGCCTTTGCTCGGAACCTGCGCCGTCGGCATGGCCGGCTGGGCGATGCCTGGCATGTGGATAAGGTCTTCGTCACGATCCGCGGGCAAGTCCTCGGGGGACGTACTGCGGTCCAGAAGCTTGAGCAGGAAGTCGATCTTCTCGGCGAGCTCGGCGGGGAGCCTCCGCCGATCGCCGCGGGCGAATCTCTTCGTGGCGCGATTGCCGAAGGAGCGGATCCCCACCCTCCCACGTAGTCAGCTGCTGGGGATAACCCGAAGCAAAGGTCACGGGAGCGGCTCTTCCGTGTTCGATTGGGGCAGGATTGTCGGACACAGAGGAAACGGCTCTCGGAGGACTCCCCGCCGCCGTGAAAGGGTGTTGTGCTGCATGGGGTAGGCGAGCAACGGAGTTCGCCCCAGTTTCTTCTCAGCGGGTGAAATCGGGGGATATCGCGGCAGTCGAGACCGGTGGCGACTAAGTACTAGACTCCGACCAAGCACCCGATGAGTGACGCATGCCGGCTCGGAAGGCTTGGGGCGACACCTCGGCGATCCTCCAGGGCCGTCCGGCCTTCCTGTAAGGAAAGATCTCGGGAGCGACCTCCCCGTAAGCATGAGACACCCAGTCCAGCACACCGACGACGGGGCTTACGGACTCGAAATGCGCATTGGGGGCAATGGCTGGAGTTGCCAAGGCTTATTTGATGAACAGCTGGTCCGTTTGCTACGTATGAGCTATCTGGAACGACAACAGGCTTATTTTCAATGAGTTGCACGGATTCGGTTTATTTGACGGCCATTTGATGATATGCCGTTCAAACAGGACGCGAGATGAGTACTGATACCAGCAAACGTGGCCTTGAACGGCGGATTTGCAAGGCACTGACCGGCAGACCCTGCGACATCGCGTCGTCCCAACAAGATTCGCGTGTCCAAGACCCCGTCCCTTCAAAGTGTGGGTTCCAGTGATTCTGGCAGGCGTTCTCCGGAATTCTGGCACATCCCGAGAACAGTCCGGAGAGTGGCTGGGAAGGCGTTTCATGAGGCAGTCTCCTGGTCCGACAGGCCCGGCGCTGGGTCGAGGTGGCGGGTGCGCATGGAGGGCCCTTCGAGCGTGACAATGCGTCCGCGCTCAAGGATGCCGTCGAGGATGGCTTCGGCGAGATCGGGATCGCGGAATGACGACCGGAATCCATGCGGGACCGCTTGGATGCCTTGCTCCCGAATGAGCTTTGAGAGCATCTGACAGCGGCATACCGGTAATGGAGGGAAAGATCAGCCCCTCACCGTGCGAGAGTTGGCGCGCCTGGTCCAGCACGGCCAACGCTCGCGAAGCCAGCGGCACCTTGTGCTCACGCCGTGTCTTCGATCGATCCGCAGGCATGGTCCAGACCCTGGACTCCAGGTCGACTTCCCGCCACTCCGACAGCCGGACCTCGCCGGCCCTACACGCCGTCAAGACCAGGAACTCCAAGGCAGCTTTGGTTCCCGGCCAGGCCCGGCTGTTCCGCGCCGTCTCGGTCGCGGCCATTTCGACACTTAGTGAATATAGTATTCTGATATTAAGTATCGATATTCATCAGGTATTCATGCCACTGATCTCCCTAAAGCTCCCTGAGCACTTGTTGACCACGTCCAATGAGTGCGCCGCAGATCTGCAACTGTCGCGTGCCGAGTACATTCGTCAGGCGGTGGAGCGCATGAACCGTTACACGCGAGCCCGCCTGCGTGCAGATCGGCTTCAGGCCGTCTCTCGTCGAGTCCGACGGGAGAGCATGCGGATCAACGCCGAATTCGACGCCCTTGAAGGGAGCGTCGATGGTTGAGCGCGGTGAGGTGTGGATTGCGGATCTGAATCCGAGAAGGGGAACCGAGCCGGGAAAGACCCGTCCCGTACTGATTGTCCAGGCGCAGGCGTTGCTCGACGCCGGACATCCGTCGACCCTTGTGGCCCCACTCACGACGCGCGTGGTAGCGGATGCCGAGCCGCTCCGGGTCAGAATCCCCGCCGCAGGAGATCTGCAACGCGATTCGGACGCGTTGATCGACCAGGTGCGTGCCATTGACAACCGTCGACTCGTCCAAGGGCCGCTCACTCAAGTGGGACGGCACCAGATGACCAGAGTGGGAGGGGCCCTGCTTGAGGTCCTCGATCTGGCCGGGGACTAAACGGCGGGAACCGGTGCCGAGGGGCCCGGACCCGGCGGATGGGATGCTGAAGTTCGGCGGCTTCCCGTGCATCACCAGGTCCATCCAGAACAGGTCAGCAGCGACCGCCGTCGCGAACCCGGTGCCGATAGAGAGATAGACCTCCCACGATGGCGGCGGTCGATCCTTGGCCACTCGTTGGCCATCCCGAACGCTTGCCAGATGGCACTTGGCCACGGTTACGATAACCGCCGGGTCGGACTCTGTACAGCAGTTCTGGCCGGACAAACCCCGGAATCGCTCCAACCGATCACGACCTGCTGTGTGATCTCGCTAGAAACTGGCGCGTCGAACCTCGACGACAGCCGAGTGGTGTCGGAGTTGAGCGGCTAGGTCACCAGCGTGCTCGAGCCTCCGGACGAAATGATCACCGCTCAGGACGGGTTGGGGTTGCTGGGGACTGGTTCGACCGCACCGACGTGCGGCACTGCGGATACGCTCATGAGTTGACCGGACGACGACGACCGCCCTCGAAGGGGAAATGCGAACGACGCCAGCCTCAAGTCACACTTGTTGAACGACACGGCTAGTACTGAATATCATCTAAAGTGTCGGAATTAGGCTGTTCAGCTTGATCCGTCCATCCTCCGTCCTGAACTGCCAGTTGATCTCGATCCATCGCTGGTTCCGATCAGTGGCCCAAACTGCAATCTCGTCGCACATCTGCCACAGGCTCGGAAAGCGGTGGTCGAGGCGAGTTTATTTTGCGGGCACTTGATGGGATGCCTTGTGATCAGGATGCGAGACGAATACTCCTCCCAGCGAGGCCGGGCTCTTGGGGCGGATCTGCTGTGCATTGACAGGCAGCCCCAGTGCCACCGCGTCGACCCGGAAGATTCGCGTAACCAAGCTCCCGTCCCTTCGGACAGGGCGAGTTGCGTCTGTGGCTAGCCGAATGGCTACGACGTCGAATACACCCTTGACTTGGCACAACTCCTTGCCATTTGCTTCCAGCCTCAGCCGGATGCCTACGAGGGACTGCAACTCGATCCGCGTACAGTTCCGCGAGCAGCCGATCCCCCTTGTGGCCGTCGCGCGCCACACGATCCGCGCCAATCGGCCGCACGGGGGACTGATCCCATGGATGGTCGTAGCGCTCCGTGGTTTGCCGCTGCCGGGCATTGCAAGCCTGCGGAGAGCTACACGGAAGCGAAGTGCTAAGGCAGAGGTCCGCAGAGCCTTGGATCTTGGGGCGAGTAGGAGGTTATCCGGGAGATAGTGGCAGCGGTGTCGGCGTATCCCAACACGTCGTGCGAACCGTCACCGAGAACAGCTGGACGCTACAGTTCAACAGCCAAGGCTTCGAATGCGACTGAAGGCTGGCCCGGTCGCGGCACAGTGAAAGTCAGGCAGTCATATAGCGCATGACGTAGTCAAGGTGAGAACGACCCTAGAGATTGATGAATCCGTGCTGCAGCGCCTGCGAGAAGAGGCCGGACGGCGGCAGACCACAATGTCAGCCCTTGTAGACGCGATGCTCCGGCTCGGACTGGCAATGCCTGAGGCAACCGGAACTGCCCTGAATCCCCTGCCCCCGCTTCCTACCTGGCGAAGCGGAGGTTTCCGAGTCGACATCGCCGACCGCGAGGCACTCCATGAGGTGCTGGACGAAACGTGAGTGCTGCTCTTGGATACCGACGTGCTCGTCTATGCCGGCGACCAGGATTCGCCGTTCCACGACGTCTGCCGCAATTCGGTGTCGCGGGCTCGCAGGACTGGATCGCAATCGTTCATAACTTGAAGCATCTGTTATGAATTCCTCAGGACGACTACGTACGCGAACGCACCAGTATCACTGTGGTCCTTACTATCGGCTATAGCCCATATTGAAGCATGCATCCGTCTTGGAGCTCGACCGATAGACCGTCTGTAGACTAGTACTCCGATCCAATCAACCCAAGGAGCCAGTCACCGGCAAGTTTGGATTACAGACTCGGACAACAGAGAAACATCTGCAAACTCAGCGAGGAACGCCTCTGTCGAGCCGCAAGATCGATCAAGGAAGAGAATCCAATGTGCACCGCCGATCTCGGCTTTCGGACCTTCAAGCTCGTCACCTCCAACACCCTTACCCGGCAGCCCGACCGGAAGTACTTGGAGGGAGCACTGCTGGAGACCATCAACCACTTCGAGTCGGACCATCCCAAAGAGGACATGCCCTACGTGCTACTGCTGAAGCTGGGCTCGAACATCTGCGTTCGAGTCGGGGCCCAGACCATCACCACAGGCAAATCTGAGCAGTCTGATGGTAGCGGTACGTCAATTGCCGCTTCGACGTGACCATTTCGCTAGAAGAAGTCGAGCCACTAGCACAAGGCATCGCCAAGTGGGCATGCCGAACTGGCACCAGTCGTCGTCGCCGTATCTGTTACGTGTGATAGCGCATTCGAGGATGATGTCTCCAAGATCAACCTCGCGGCTATGCTGGAGCCACCTGCGCTGAGGACTGTTCTTCATTTGTGACCTAATGAATGGTCCCGATTTGGTCTCAAGCTAGATTAGTGATGCAGATAACCAACTTAGAATCAACCACATAGGCCTAGACCCAAAAAGGTCTGCAAACCCTCTTTGCGTGAATTGGAGTCCGACCTCGGGAAATGCCCGAATGTTGGTGGTGGCTAGCGGGGAGGTAGCGTGTCCCGATGACTGGTCCGCCAGCTCCAACTGAAACTGCCAAGTGCGTCGTGCAGAGAATCCGGGTCCGACCAGTTACTCACTGTCCAAAGCGCTAGCGAATCGACATCCTTTTCGAACAGACACGTGCCCGATATGGCTGGCTGGGCCCAAGTGGCGCTATCTGCTACCAAATAGCGTCTTATCTCATCAAACTTTGGTCCGTTGCTCTCCGCGACGATCAGCCCCGCATCGTCGTTGAGGGGAAAGGGCAGATTGCCAGCTTTGACCACAGCTGTGTTCAGTGCGGCCCTTGGAGGACAGAGCCACAGGACACCACCGGTTCTTGCATCCGAGGCGATGGACTCCAGCAGCAGCCACGACTCGGCGGCGGGTTTACCTCCGTCAACACGATGAGGAAGTCTCCAGCCACAAATGCCAAGAAGGTTTTGCAGAACCTCCTCGGCACAACTACTGGCAGAGGGGTTTCTAGCTCACCTACAAAGGCCCATTTCAGGCGCCTAAATCAGTGGCCCCGGAAGACGGAAGCCAAGCAGTCCGAGGCACCTCGGGTCGATAAGACCTCACGGTTCAACGGATCGGTTGTAACCGACAGCTATCGACAGTTGGCTCTGGCTATTGTGCCTTGCACGATCAGCCGCTTCCTCACACGGCTGGCTTCCCTGGCCTCGGGGGCGACGGCTGGCGGAGATCAACGCAGTCTGGCGGCGATCCCCCGTAGCGTCTGGCTCAGCACAGCCTTCCGGCTACCCGCAAGGCCGTCGCCTCGGTTGTCGTTGAAGGTCGCCGCCAGCGTTTCCAGCCCAGCAGCCAGGTCTTCGTCGCTCCCACCGTCCTGAAGCTGCGCCTCCGAGCGATCGAGCACGGCCGTCAACCGGGCTCCAAGTGACTCCGACAACTCTCCGGCGCGCTCAAGCTGATCAAGGTAGGCCCGCGCCACGACCGGCTCCGCGGGCCACTGAACAGGGAACTGTTGCTGCGGGTTGAAGACGCCGCCCCCGTCGGCCCGTGCCGCCGCTGCGATTTCGCTTTCGCTCAGGAATTGACTGGGGGTCAGCGCAAAGACGTCCAGCCCGCGCGCGATCTCGGTGCCGTAGATGTGACCCTGATACCAGTAGGTCGACCAGTATCCACCCATTACCAGCTCCTCGGCGTCGATGGGGCCACGGTCAAAGTAGGCGATCTCGACCGGGTGGGCGGAATCGGTGAAATCGATCACCGACAGGCCACCCTGGTACCAGGCCTGGACGAAGACGTCGCGACCCGGTACCGGGACGATGGAGCCGTTGTGCGCGACGCAGTTCTCCTGCTCCAACTGCGGCACAGGCAACTTGTAGTAACTGCGGAACTTGAGCTTGCCGTCGACAATGTCGTAGATCGCGTCGGCGCCCCAGGTGAGCGGGTCGTAGGCGCGACAACGCGGCCGGGTGCCGCCGCCCCATTCGTCAGTGAAGATGACCTTAGTGCCGTCGTTGTTGAAGGTCGCCGAGTGCCAATAGGCGAAGCCCGCGTCGACAACCGCGTCGAGCCGCTGCGGCTTGAGCGGATCAGAAATGTCGAAGAGGATGCCGTTTCCCGAGCAGGCGCCCGCGGCGAGATGGCGCTCGGGGAAAACGGTGATGTCGTGGCACTGATCGGTCCGACTGGTCTTCTGGGTGTCGTCTCCGTGGTCGCCGCCTCTCCAAAGCCCGGCCAGGACGCCTGTTTCCGGATCGGCGAAGACCGCCGGCGAGTCAACGATGCGCGCCTCGGACGGGCGGTCGACCGGGATCTCGATGACATCGATGCGGAACAGCGCTGTGCGGTCGTCGCCGGGAGACTCGTCATAGCAGCCTTCCAGTTCCTCCTCCTCGCGTACCGAGGCGGTCCCGGAGTTGTAGACGATGATCTTGCCGTTGTCTCCCGCTCCGGAGACTACCGAGTGGGTGTGCGAGCCGCGGCAGGTCTGGACCGCGCCCACTTGGACCGGCCGCCTCAGGTCGCTGATGTCGAGGATCCGGAGCCCGCGAAAGCGCTCGGGGCTCGCGTCCTCGGTCACCCCCTGGAGCCCGCAGTCGAGCCGCCCGCGCGTCTGCTCAACCGACATGATCAACAGGTCGCCAACGATCGAGACGTCGCCCTGTCCCCCCGGGCAGACCACCGAGCTGAGCAGTTCCGGCCGTCCGCCGCCCGGCAGCCGGTAGATGTTGAAGCCATGGTAGTTGCCGACCACCATCACATCGTCAGCGAAAGCCATGTCGGTATTGGCGAAGCTCAGGAGCGGCGACCGCCCATTGTCTTTATCCTTCTTGTCCTCCTTATCTTCGTCTTCATTTGCTTCGGGCTGCTCGGCGGCCGGCTCGGCCGTTTTCCCTTCGGCGGCAAACGCCTTCAGGCGCTCCGGCGGCAGGTTCGCCGGGTTGTTCGGATCGAAGAATCCGGCCGGCTTCTGCAGCGAGGCGACGAGTGCCAGGTTGAGTCGCGCCTGGCCGGCATCCCGGAACCCGGAAGACAGCGCGGAGCGCGGGTCCGCGGACAGCTTGACGAGCAGCGCGTTCATGCGCTCGATCTCCGCGGTCTGACCGTTGGTGACTTCGGAGGTAAACTCGAACAGCACCGGATCGTAGGCCGACCCCGGCTGATCGAGGAGATCCTTGACCATCTTCACCGCGCCCTCGTGATGGGGGATCATTAGCTCCAGAAACAGCCGGTCAAACGCGGTGCCATCGGACGCGGCGAGCTTGGCCATCTGCTCCGGCGTAGCCATGCCAGCCATCTTGTGGCTCGTGTGCATTGCATCGTGTGCGGCCGGGTCCGGCACGTGCTGACCGCGGTCGCGCAGCCACTGCTGCATGAACGCAATCTCGTCTCCCTGCGAGGCGTTGATCCGCCCGGCGACGTCGATCAACTCCTTCCGGTTCGTGCGGTCAGCCACCAGAGCCGCCATTTCAAGGGCCTGGTGATGATGCGGGATCATGTCATGCACAAAGCGAACGTCGTCCGGCGAGTAGCGCGATTCAGCGATCTCGATCGCCTGGTCGGCGGTCAGTTCCCGCGCCGGCTCGCCCGGGGCGCCGGGCTGGATGATGGGCGTCTGGGCCGTGCTTTCGACCGCCAGCAGGAACGCCCAAAGACAGACGCAACGAGACAGGCAAACCGAGTTTCTAGTCAAGGAATTCGCTCCTAGGGCAGAGATGGGGTCGTTGAGCGGCGCGGAAAGGCAACCGGCCCCAATCTACCAACTCTAGCGAGCCGCGGTTGAGAACCCTGTGACGTCCCCGTGCGCGAGCGCCTCTTCGAGCTGCGCGAGGACCACCTGTCCAGCGACTAAGAATTCCGGCACCATATTCAATGCCCAGACAGAGTGTGCCGTTTACGATGCCCATTGACACTCCGTAGAAGCCTCACTGCCTTTCGGTTGGTTTCGTCCGTTCAAGCTCCGATTCCCCTCCGGACCCCTCGGCCTTGATGTAAAGCTCTCGCTTCGGATACGGGATTTCAACACCCCCCGCGTTGAACTTCAGCATCGCCCTCTCGGTGATCTCGTCTGCGATTCGACGCCGATTCCTTGCCTCCTTGATCCACACACGGAGTTGCAGGTTGACTTCCGACGGTCCGAATCCCCTCACGATCACGGCTGGCTCGGGGTCCATCTGCACGCCAGACACTTCGGCGGCAGCCTCTTTAAGGAGTAGTTTCGCTTTCTCGATATCTGAGTCGTAGGCGCACGAGAAAGGGATTCGCAGCCGGATGTGCTCACCTGACATCGTGTAGTTGATGATGTCGCGCTGCATGATTTCGTTGTTAGGGACAACCACAACAAGGTTGTCTGGATTGCGGATCTTCGTCGCGCGCAGGCCAATTTCGATCACGTCACCCCAAGTTCCGGTCTCGAGTGGCGCGTTCCACAGTTCGATTCGGTCGCCTACTTGGAAGGGACGGTCCATGATGAGCAGGACGCCCGCGATCAGGTTGGACAGCGTGTCCTTGGCGGCGAGAGACAACGCCAGACCCACGACACCAGCACCTGCGAGGAGGGGGGCGATTTGGATGCCGAGATGGGTCATCGCCAGGAGCACGCCGAGCGCGATCACCGTGAACTGTATGAACTTGTTGATCATCGGCAGCGCGGTCTCGTCCAGCGCCGTCTCCGAACTACGGGCCATGAGCCTCGATTCGAAGCTGCGCATCAGGTGGCCCGAGAATCGGCTCAGCGGTATGAAGACCAGTCCGATCCAGATGCCCCACACCCAGTCGCGGGGCTGGATCTCGTAGGGTATCCACTGCCGGTCGCTGTTCTCTGCGCCAAGGACCGGTACCCACGTGTCAAGAACCTGCCAGAACACCCCCGCCACCACGGTCATCCGGAACACCCGGTGGATGGCATGGACCAGTTCGTCGTCGAGGTCAGTTTCGGTCTTGGCCGCGATGTGCCGCTGCACGCCGCGTAGAATCCAGCTACCCACCAGATATCCGAGCCCGGCGAGCAGAAGAGTAGTCAGGCTTGGAAGCCATCGGGTCGCGGAGTAGCTGACCACGTCGTTCCACCACCCCACAAACAAACTCAAATCGATTTCCAGCACGTCCAAGTCCCGTCACCTCTGTCTGACGAAGAGCGTTGCGCTCCACCCGGCATTGCCGAGCGCTCTCCGATTTCGTATCAACCGCCCATCCTCCCGGACGATTCCCCGCCTGTCAACCGACCACCGCTGCTATCCGCATCAACTGCGAGCCCTCGGGCGCGCTACAGACAACCTTGCCCGGGACTTCGTCAGTATGCTCTCCCTGTCCGGGCGCCTCGCTCGACCGGTGGGCCGACAGCGAGAGTTCGCTGGAGGCGGCGACGTAGTTCCGGTGCCAAGGGCAGGCCACCCCATGATGCTTCCATCATGATGCCGCGTCTCGGATCCCTCCGGCAGTGTGCTCTGGTTGCTCCAGTTGCGCTGCCGCTTGCGGCTTCACTGATCGTACGGTGCGCCCTCGCTAATGTCCGGCAGGAGAACCAATCGGTTTCCTTCGACGGAGACTGAAGCAAGACGTGGAGCTTGACGGAAGGTGATGCGTTCGAGATCAGCGTTTGGATCGAGACGCCGTCAGATCTTCCGGCGAGTGCACAGACCCATGTGACATGAACCGGGCCGGAGCGACCGGCATGGGCCCACAAAGGCGATCGAGAAGAGCCGGGAATCAAAGCCACGTGAGCTTGGTCAAGAGCCCTCCACGCTCTCGGCACTGACCTTCACCTGATCTACAGTGCACCCGTTTTCCGGCGACTACGAACTGGCGTTGAAGGCCGTGGGGGATCGGCCCAAGCCATTGGGGGAGATGCCCCACGACACGGGTCTGGCTCCGCGGACAACGCCGCTTCCGACGCAAACACGGCCTGTCAACGACGTGGACATTCAGGTCAGCTTGGACTCGGTGGTCTCCCTGAGGAGCCGTTCGGTGGCGCTGAAGGCCGGGCCCAACCACGAGCCCGAGCAGGCGACTGTCCTGGGATTTCCGGCCTCTGATGCCGCAAACTGCTTGCAACTGGTAGATGGGACCGACGAAATCGAGTGCTACAACGACACGCGGTCCGGACCGACTGAAGACGACTGGTACCGCATTTTTCTGCCACAGTGAGGGCCGGTGAAAGTTTCTCATCTGGTCGCCGAAATGAATCGAGCAGATTCCTGGTACTTTCCTTACCTTCAGTCCAAGGGCCCTCTAGAAGCCAATCATCCCTTCGGTGTCTCGCATAGGCGCGGCAACGGGGTCGAAGCCGCTGACCTGACCGGCGTCCTCTGCCCGGGCGCGCACTGCCAACATTAGCTGCGATGCCAGCGATACCACTGTCGCCAACCGAAAGAGGCGCTCCAAGAGCACTCACCGAATGAATGATCGCATCCTCTGTCCTTTCTATCCGCGAGGCGTCCCAGCTGCGGTGAACGAGGACGGATTCCACGTCGCCGTTCGCATTTCGTAGTGGAAGTCCTCTGAGACCTGTGTGTAGTAAGCGGTGACCGCAATGCCATCCGAGCGCTGCACTGAGCTTGGATAGCCGCAATCCGGCCGCGGGCAATCCGCGATTCTCACCGGGGGGCTCCATGTCACGCCCTCGTCCTCGCTGATCCGCACGTCCACACCGAAGTTGTTCCAGCATCGGTTTCCGTGGCTAAGAAGAATGCGCCCGTCAGCCAGCCGCGCTAAGTGGCCCGTGACCTGCCGGGGCAGTGTCAAAGGCATTCTGCGAGTCCATGTCTTGCCGTCATTGCTAGAGCCGAAAAGCTCCAAATGCACGTCCCTACCTTCTTTGAATTCCCTGCAGACAGACAGCCATCGTCCGCCTCCGAGATGGAGGATATCCGTCTCATTGCCTCCGGAGTGGAGCGTCACCGGGTCGGTCCACGTATGACCGTCGTCATGACTCCGCAGCATGTAGCAGTGCCGTGAAGCCTCCCTTCTCAGGTAAGCCGCCACCCGAAGCGACCCGTCCTCGGCAGAACGGATGTTGCCGAATGGAATGAACTCGTTTGCGATTCCGATTCCCGATTGTGGAGGCGCTGGGAATGCATCGCCCACAGTCCAAGTCCGACCGCTGTCGTCTGAGCGGCAGACCCAGGCTCGCAGGGGCTGCCTGTGGGCCGCTACCGGCTCGCCTCTCGGACGGCGATCCGCCCAGCCGCTGCAAAGCACGACGACGTGTCCATCCGCTGCGATGCCCGCCGCACAGTTCATCCGGTTGGTTCCCTTCTCATGCTGGGCGGCGCGACCCCGAAACCGCCACGTCGACCCGCCGTCCTCGCTCGCCCAGCAATCGAGGTCGCCTTCCCACAGGCCGTGGCACGGCTGATTAAAGATCAGCGCCAAGATGCTCCCGTCTGGCAGAATCTGACAGTTCGGCCAGGCACAGACTCCCCGAACTGCTGTGCGGACTGCGATACCGGACTCGCTCTCGGTGGGTACGACGTCTGCCGATGCATCACGACGGGCCACCATGCTGGAGACCAGAGCTGCCGAACCGAAGTGCAGGCCCTTGAGGGCGTCGCGCCGACCGATGTCCATGGCTAATAATGTAACCTTGGCTTCGAGCCACTCGGGATAATGGACGATCGAAGCTCGGGATTGAGGCTGTCATTCAACACCCGTTGGGTGGAGTCTGCCCGATTGCGGCGGTACCGGTGGACTTCGGCCGAGAAGTAGAGCCCCTGGTCTCAGACGGCTGATTTGCCTGCTATGGGTCCGATGAGGACTGGCGTCATGAAGTCCTCCGCCTGGCCGGCCATCTGTCACACCCGGCTAAACCGGTGCCAGCGAGCTGCTTGGTCGCATCGAGTCGGCGGATCCCATGCCGCCCGCGAGATCGAGAGCAACCCTCACGGATCCGAGCGAACTCCCGGCCACCTTCGTCGTGATAGTCCCGCACCGTGCTGACCGGCACGCTCTGGTCCTCGGTTTGCAAACGCTCCGCCGTGTCGGCGATGCCTCCGTCGGCAACGATCTCGCCCGTTTCGACGCGACGAGCGCGAGCGCCTTGAAAGCCTCAGACTGGACTCTCCGCGAGTCGCGGTGCAACCCCATCACGGCGGTGGCGCACTCTGTTCGCCCTGATCCCTCTGCTCGGACCTACGCGATCAAGCAGGTGCCATAAGAGGAGGTTGTGGGGCGTATTCAAACCCAGCCCGCACCGAGGCTGGTAGCTCGTAGTCAGGCACCCTCCCGCCCTCAAAGCAGCCCTACCCGTGGGGTGATTATCTGTAGATCTGCCCTAACGGCCAAGTACTTGTCCAAGTGCCTTCGATGCCCCAAAAACCGCATTGGCGCATCGCGGCCACCTTCAGTTCTCGGGCACAGCTTCCATCAGCAGCGCCAAGGCCTCCTTCAGCCCCTCGTCACCTGGGCTTGAGCCCTTGTAGTGCCCCAGGCGCACGACGACCAGGTCATGGGACGGGATGATGAATGTCTTCTGGTTTCCGGCACCCGCCATGTAGTACGCATCTCTCGGAATCGGGTAGGCGTCCGTACTGTTGATCCAGAAAAAGCCTCCATAGATGGGACGTCCGTCGGCCTCCCACGCGGGCGCCGGCGTGCTGACGAACTCCACGAAGCCTTCTGGAAGGATACGCTCGCCCCGCCAAACACCGTCTTGCAGGTACAAGTTGCCGAGGCGGGCCCAGTCCCGACCCGTTCCAAACTCATAGCCTTGGATCAGAAAGTTCCCGTACGGGTCGGTCTCCATCACCATGTCACGAATGCCGATCTTGTCGAAGAGTTCCCGCTGCGGAAAGGAGTGGTACTGTTCCCCCCGTCCTTCCACGCCGAGCTTCACCAGGTAGTTTGTCAGGACGGGATCACAGTTCCGGTAGCGTCCAATCGAATTCGGAGGCCACTGCTGCGGCCTCGTCGCGGCCCATTTGAATGAGTCCATCCCGCCTGTGTAGAGATAGAGGTGGTCGGGGTAACCCATGGCAGGATCATATTCTGGATCCCCACGGTTTACGCAACGGATCCCGCTTGACATCCGCAAGATATCGGCAATTCGGATCTCTGCCCGTGGATCTCCATCCTGTTGCCATTCCGGGACGGGTGCCGGCTCCCAGAGGTCGTAGACCCCTTGCTGAAGCAGAACGCCCATCAGCGTCGCGGTCAGGCTCTTGCCCATCGACCAGCTTTCAAGTGGCGTGTGAAGATCCAGCCCAGCGCGGTAGCGTTCAGCGACAATACGTCCTTTCCAGGTGACGACGAAGGCGGCGGTCAGGCCCTCCTCCGGCTCGAAGGCGGCGTGGACTGCATCCCGGACCTTCGTTTCATCGAGCTCAGCCGGAAACGCTTCGTCCGGTAGCACGTCACCCATCGGCCACGACTGCATGTCGGGATCGGGAAGCGTGCTCGTCACGTCGACAGGCTCGAAAAGGAGCCCATCCTCACCGAGAGGGAACGTGACGCAGCCTTGATCACACACGAACCCCGCCGTCCGGAAGCGTCAAGTGCACCAACTTCTTCTCGGTGTCGATTTCGCGCTTCGTTACTTTCGAGCGCTCGTCGTAGTCGCTCGTGAAGTAGCCGATGTTCTCGGCGGCAAAGTCGGCGTCGAGTCCTGTGACGAAGACAGCCGAGCACAGGATCTTCGCGAAACCCGCAGTGTGATGATGAAGAGGGTCACCGGGCGGGCCTACCCATTCCGTGGGCAGCTCAAGGGACTTGGCACGGGCCACGAGCGCATCAACTCCTGAAGCCTCGTTTTGGGATGCGGGCGACGTTTCCTCGTTCCCGCAGGCGAACAGGATGAGCAAGACTACGACAAGGCTCAATCGACTCATGAATAATTCTCCTCATCTCGCTGGAAGCTCGGCTGCTCCAATCGATGTGTTTTCTGCTTCGCTACTCGCAAATCAGACGTTTGACTGTAGGGTGTGCTCACGCAGAATTCGAAAAAACCAAGAACAAGAGTATGCGACATTTCGATGGTTCCGCGCTGGATTCGCCGTCAATTCACAGCGGACGCCTCCTTCTGTTCGACCGAGTCGGCCGTTAGCGGGATGTCAGCGGGAATGTCCCTTGCCCGTTACGGCCCCAGATTCGCTTCACTGCACGCTTACGACGGGTGCCAAATAGATGTTCCTATATTTGACAGTCGTGTGGTCTCCCTGTAGATAGATCGGCCCAGATGCGGAAGGATCGGTGTAGATCGCCCCGGCTGTGGGCCCGATGATCGGCTGGTTGTCGATGACTTTGACTCCATTCAAGACGACCGTCACGTGCCGGTCGACCAGCGTCAGATCGTAAGTTTGCCATTGCCCTCCCGGCCTTCCGGCGTTAATCGAAGGTGCAATCCGTCCGAAAATCGCGCCAGGTCCCTGGATCCCTTGCATCCGACTATCACGGTCGACTACCTGCGCCTCGTACATTCCGCGCAGGTAGACGCCGCTGTTGCGGCTTTCTTCGACCAGAAACTCCATGTGAAGCCAAAAGTCTTCAAACTCGGCTTCCGTTCGCAGATTGGCATGGTCACCGGTTGGGCTGAAATCGGTCTTGGTCGTGGTGTTGACCAACATCCCGTCCTGGGCGCTCCACCCGTTGATCTTGTCGGATTCGTACGGTCGCCAACCAGTGAGATCCTTGCCGTTGAAAAGCAAGACGGGAAGTCCGAACCGCACCCTGGACAAGTCCGGAGCCGACTCGGGCATCGGCGGAATCCTCTTTCCGGTGAAGCGGACTCGTTCGCTCACGGTGCCGTCAGTGGAGGTGCGGACAATCACGCCGTCAAGTTTCCCGTTCGTGACGCCAACATCTACCGCCGATTCGATAAAGACCGCACTCCCTTGGGCGATGCGTCTTCGTCTCAGTGAAAACTTGAGCCGACCGTTGGCCGTTTCGGTGACGCTGTACGGACCGTCGGGTCCAATGTAAACTCGCATGTGAACCAGCGAGCGCCCGTCCTTCTCAACGACGCTCATCCATCCCGGTTCGCCGGACTCAAGATCTAACGACCAGTCGCCCAGGAGCTCCTTGGGCGCTGAAGCTGCCTTCAGGGCCGAAGTCGAGGCGAAAGCGGCTGCACACAAGATGACAAGGGAGCATTGGAACTTGATGTTCATCATGGCGGTCGTTGTGGGCTGATGCTCGGGTGTCTTCGCGATACTGAGATTGGCTCTAGTCCGCGTTGGGATCGTGTCCGGGGTCGCCCCAATCAAAATTTAGCAGCATGACAACCGACTCCGTGCCGACCCGATTGACGATCGGAGTTGCCGACGTCTTCCTGAAGCCAAGCCGTTCATAGAGACGAATTGCGGGGTTTTCCATTCGTACGCTCAGGCTTACTCCGGTGTAGCGAGTCTTGCAGCGGCTTAGTAGCGCTTGCAGAATTTTCGTGCCCACTCCCATCCCGCGGGCAGCAGGGATCGTTCCAATCGCCAACTCAGGAATATCTTCGCCGACATAGTCCGCGCCTGCTTCCTCGCGGGAGAACAACCGCACCCATGCACAGCTGATCGGATACCCGACACTGTCGGACTCGGCTACAAGGCCGAGATCCCCCTGGCGACCCCAGTCCTGCCAGTATCGCGTCAGTTCATGGTCACGAAGGGCCTTTTGAATCGGCTCGCCAGATTCCTGCATTCGAGCAGCGAGCGTTAGAAAGCTAAAGACCAGGGTCGATTCGCTCGGCAACACAGTCCGAATACGTACGTCCATTGCTCTTAAGGGAATGTATCACAGTGGAGGGACATGGCCCCGTGAGAGACTGATCCCGAGCGAGGTGTCTAACTCACTGTTGATCAGTGACATAGACGCATCTGTGAGAAAGTGGCCTCAGTAGATCCGTAGGTTCGATTCCCGCCCGGCCCCAGCACCTGGAACGCGATCAGATCGAGAGCTTGTCGGCGTGCTATCGGAATTGCGATGGAGTTTCAATTGCGGGAGGATGAGTGGTGCCATGTCGATGGGCCGCCGAACATTCTTCGGATCCGTATCAGCCTTGGCGGCACCGCAGGAGTCGGCAGGAACAGAGCGCGAACTCAAGACCGAGCTGCTGCAAGCCATCGAGGGGATTCCACTCGTCAATACCCACGCGCACATCATCCCGGAAGGGGACAGGGCCTCTTCCCGGATCGATTTCTTCACGCTCGCCGGACACTACGCGATCAATGACCTGATTTCCGCCGGCCTTTCGGGGGACGATCTCGCTGTGGTGCGGAATCCCGACGCCCCGCAGGCGAGACGCTGGCAGGCTTTTGAGCCGTTCTGGCAATCGGCCCGCCTGACAGGCTACGGTCAGGCGCTGCGCATCGCCATCGAGGACATCTACGGCATCGATCGGATCTCGGGCTCAACCCTGCCCGAAATCAATCGCAGGATCGAGGCCGCGAACCGGCCCGGCCTGTACGAGGAGATCCTGATTCGCCGCTCGAACATCGCCTACTCGGTGCTGGACGACTACTGGAATGCCGCGCCGGTCAGGCCCGACCCGAAATTCTTCGTCTCCGCCCGGAAATTTGACCGGTTCGTCACTCCGCAGTCCAGTGCCGATGTCCACAAGCTGGAAGCACTCACCGACGTTTCCATCACGGGCCTCGCCGGGCTCAAGCGAGCAATGGAGACAAGCTTCGAGCAGAGTCTCGGCATCGGCATGGTCACGGTCAAGTCGACCCTGGCGTACAACCGCGAGATCCACTACGCGGAGGTCCCGGAGCGGGACGCAGAGGCCAGCCTGCAGTCGCTACTCCGTGGGAACCGCACACTGCCCGCTGGCTTCCGGTCTCGTGTGGAGCGTCCGTTCCGTCCGCTGGAAGACCATATGTTCCACCACCTCATGGGCTTGGCTGCGGCGAACGGCGTGCCGGTCCAGATCCACACCGGCCTCCATGCAGGAAACGGCAACTTCATCGAGAACTCCAAGCCGACCCACCTGACGAACCTTTTCTTCCTCTTCCCGCAAGTGCAATTCGACCTGTTCCACATGAGCTATCCCTACACCGGGGAGGCGTCCGCAATCGCGAAGGTCTTCCCCAACGTGCACATCGACCTTTGCTGGGCTCACATCATCTCGCCCAGCGCTGCAAGGCGCGCTCTTCATGAGATGCTGGACACGGTGCCGTCCAACAAGATCTTCGGCTACGGCGGCGACTATCGGTACCCCGAACTGAGCTACGCGCACGCGAAGATCGCCAGGCGCAACGTCGCGCAAGTCCTTGCAGAGAAGCTCAGCGAGGGGTCTTGCTCGGAGGAGGAAGCGCTGCAACTTGGCCGCAAGCTCTTGCATGACAATCCCGATGCACTGTTTGGAAAGAACCGTGGCTAGGGTGGCCTCCGTGCGACGATCGAAGCCTTGGGCCCGGCGCGGACTGGCGTGGATCCATCTCGCAGCCCTGCTCGCTCTCTTGGCGTCTGCCGCGGAGGCCGAGCAACCGAATTTCGTCGTGATCTTCGCCGACGACCTCGGCTACGGAGATCTCGGAGCCTACGGGTCGACGACGATCCGCACGCCCAACCTGGACCGCATGGCGGCGGAGGGGATGCGGTTCACTGACTTCTACGCGGCCGCCCCGTTCTGCAGCCCGTCGAGAGCATCCCTGCTGACCGGTCGCTACCCGGTCCGGGCGGGAGTGCCGTACGTGCTGTTCCCGACCGAATTGACGGGTCTGCCACCTGCCGAGATCACCATTGCGGAAATCCTGTCGGACGAAGGCTACGCCACCGCGGCGATCGGCAAGTGGCATCTCGGCTGGCCCAAACCGTTCCGCGCCCAACGCCACGGCTTCGACTTCTTCTACGGTCTGCCGTATTCAAACGACATGCTCAAGTGGGAACCCGACACCGTTCTCCGGCCGCAGCACGCGTTCTGGAAACTGCCGCTGCTGGACAACGATGAAATCGTGGAGGCTCCGGTCAACCAACACACTCTGACACGGCGCTACACAGAAAGGGCTGTCCGGTTCATCAAGGAGAACCGAAACCGGCCATTCTTCCTGTACTTCCCTCACACATTCCCGCACAACCCGCAGTACGCCTCGGAGGACTTCGAGGGACGCTCGCCTCACGGACTGTACGCCGACACAGTCGAGGAAATGGACTGGAGCGTAGGAGAAGTGCTGAGGGCACTCCAGGGACTCGGCCTGGACGAGAGGACCCTTGTCGTCTTCACATCGGACAACGGCCCGACCCGCGGAGGCAACCGATGGGGGCCTCGCAGCTCGGGCGGAAGCGCCGGCGGGCTGCGCGGCAACAAGGGAACGACGTTCGAAGGGGGGATGCGCGAGCCGGGCATCTTCCGCTGGCCCGCGAAAATCGCTCCGGACACGGAAACGAGCGAGCCGGCTTCGATTCTCGACCTGCTGCCGACCCTGGCCGAACTGGCAGGCGCGGTCGTCCCGGACGACAGGGTCATGGACGGACGGTCGATCGCGGATCTATTGCTGGGGAAGGCGGAAACGCTCCCGCAGGAAGCGTTCTTCTATTACTTCGGAGCGCAGCTACAGGCGATCCGACTCGGACACTGGAAGTTGTTTCTTCGACTGACCGAGCCTCCCGAGCAATCGGCGTCGCTGTGGTACCTGCAGAACCCTGAACTATTTGAGCGCCATCACAGAATGCGCGAGGAACCGGAACTCTACGACCTCGACGCCGATCGCGGGGAAACTCGCAACCTCGCGTCCGAACTTCCAGACATCGTCGAGCGGCTGGACGGGATCGCCCGTCGCTTCGATGAGCGAATGCAGCGAGACAAGCGCCGTCCGGTTTACCTGGACGGGCAGTGAATGACGCAGCCCGCACTGCCGGAGGCCGGACAAGCGGAATGGCGACTGCCACAACAGCAGTTTCGATGGCTGCATGGGCCGCAGGATCTGGCGGCGCGGATTTCTTTCTTGGATTTCGCCCGCAAGAGGCACCCACTGCAATGGCCAGGGCACTCGAGTCATGCAGGTCCCCGGCCGGACTGTTGAAGGACATCGACCTGTCGGCCCGGCTCGGCATTGCCCTCAGATTGAAGCTCAATCTCGGACCGTACATGCTCGCCAGCCCCGCGTCTGGAACACCCGCACGGTGCAATCAGTAGCGGAAATGCCGCGGGCGTGAACCACATGCGGTTTGAATGTGGTTTTCTCGAGCCCAACCGCAGTTGCAAGTGCGCACAGGGACGTGAGGCCTCCAGAGTGGGTTGAGAACGGCGAAGCTGCAGTCCTGATGGCGGGATGGACTGCCGCCGAGGGCGCCCGAGCAAGAAGCGCACACGGGTTCACAGCCGAGCTTGCCAGGCCGATTGCATTTCTCGCGGTGGCGCGTACATGATCGTCTAGGTCAGCAGCATGCAGGTGTCTATCGACGATTGAGGCAAGGGGTTCCGATGAAGGGCTCGAACCATCTCAAGGGAGGCCGCAGGCGGTTCCGACGGTTGGCTGGAACGCTTGGGGTTCTTGCCTCCGCGGCATCCTCGTTGGTGGGCCAGGTAGTGGTAACCGGCACTGTGACGGATCGCAACGACAACCCCCTGGCGGAAGTCAGAGTCGTCATTGCGAACCGCGACAGCCCTCGTGCGATAACATCGACCCGTTCAAATGAGCAGGGAATCTTCGGCTTCGACCTGGACCGACCCGGACGGTATCTCCTCCAAGTGGCCCACACCGGGTTCTTCACAATCGAGGCCAAGCCGATTGACCTGATCGACGGTGTCAATATCGTCAACGTCGAGCTGATCCGTTCGGAAGCCGTTGGAACCACTCTCGACGTCTACCCAGAGGAACCGCTCGCGACAAGACAGATCGCCATATCCCACGAGCTTGGGGAGCGGGAGATTGACTCGATACCCACGACCCGCTCGACCAAACAGCGCATTCGCGGCGTGGCGGCTGTTCTTCCGGGCGTTCTCAGGGGTCCCACCGGGGATCTGTACCTCCATGGCAGTTCCGCGCAAGAAACGAATTGGACGCTGGACGGGTTCAGCCTGGCGGACCCGTTCTCGGGAAAACCGGAGATGACCCTGGGGGCTGAAGCGGTCAAGTCTCTGGATGTTGCCTCAGGGCGATATTCAGCCGCGCTAGGGAAAGGAACCGGGGGGGCCATGATCCTCAATACCCGGATGGGAGAGGATCAGTTCAAGCAACGGTTCACGAATTTCGTTCCCGGAATCGAATTCAACCGAGGACTCCGGTTCAGGGATTGGCGGCCGCGCCACAATGTCTCCGGTCCAATCATCGAGAACCGGGCTTGGTTCTTCAATGCCTTGGATACGCTCTACGAGGAGAAGTTCATTCCCGAACTGCCCGCCGGGCAAGATCGCAACTTGTCGTGGTCCATCAACAACAGTCTTCGCTTGCAGGCGAAGCTGACCCCGCGCCAGACGCTGAGTTCGGGTTTCGTCGTGGACTATCTGAATGCTCCGAATTCCGGTCTTTCCCCTCTGGATCCGATTGAAACCACTCTGGACAGGAGGGCGCGAAGGTACTTCGTAAATCTGAACGATCAATTCGTGCTGTCTCCCGACAGCGTTCTGGACTTCGGCTACGGCGCCTATCGCTCGAACTATCAGGGAGTGCCCCAAGGTAGCGCCCCCCTCAGGATCACGGCATTCGGACGGACCGGAAACTACCCAGTCGACACCCTTCGCATCAGTAGTCGCGACGAGCTGCGGGCCAGTTTCCTTGCCCCCGTGAACTGGCTCGGCGAGCATCAGTTGAGAGCCGGCGTGAACCTCAGCCATGCCCGGTACTTCCAGAATGTTCGCCGCGGCCCGATCGAGTACTTCCGCGTAGACGGAACGCAATCGAGCGAGCTCTCGTTCGAGGGGAGCGGTGAATTCAAGCAATCCAACCTCGAAACCGGCGCGTACATCCAGGACCGATGGGCCATGCGATCAAGGCTGGTCGCGGAACTGGGCTTGCGCTGGGACCACGACTCGGTCGTTTCGCGGGGAGTCGTGACGCCGCGGTTCAGCTTGGGCTTCATGCCTCCGGGTCTCGACGGCACCAAGCTCTCCGCCGGCCTGGGCTGGATCCCGGCCGCCACGTACCTGCGGATCTTCACCCGACACCGGGACCAGCACTCGATCCACACGACCTTCGCACCGGATGGCGAGACCCCGCTGGGGCCTCCCGACGTCCGATTCTTCAGGCTGGACAATACAGCGTTGACCATCCCGAGCACCCGGAATCTGAGCGCCAGCTGGCTGCAGAGGCTTCCGGGAAGCACCGAGATCAGTGTCAACTACTTGCGCAAACGGATGCGGAATGGCTACGCTCACGTCCCTTTCTCGACCGGCACGGTCGAAGAGAATCGACAATTCTCCGAACGCCAGGCCGTTGATTTCCTACTGCGGAACTTCAAGCGTGACACTTATAACTCCGTCGAGTTCTCTTTGAGCAAGCCCCTGCCGGGATCGCACCGTTGGTTCGCCAGCTACACCTATTCGCGCTCTTGGTCGAATGCCGCCTTGGTGCTCGACACGAGCGATCCGATACTCTTCTCCGAAACGGCAGGCCGACTCTCGTGGGACATTCCTCACCGCCTGGTCTCTTGGGCATCGTTCGAGATTGGGGAAAAGACCTCCATCGCATACTTTGCTGAATGGAGAGATGGCTTTCCTTTCAGCGTGCATGACGACAATGGCAAGCAGGTCGGTCAGGTCAATGCCTGGAGACTGCCGAGGCATTTCAGTCTCAACATTCATATCCAAAGAGAGCTTTCCTTCCTCGGACACCGGTGGTCATTGCGCCCCGGCATCGACAACGTGACAAACCGGCCCAACTACAGCCTTGTCAACAGCAACATTGACTCTCCCGAATTCCTCAATCTATTCGGCCGATCACCCATCAAGCTGGTCGTTCGAGTGCGCTGGCTTGGAAGAACGGAAGACTGACTGGTGACGAGGAGCGGTCAGTCCTGAGATCACTCCAGCTTGGCAACAGCGCCCTCGTATGGCGCAAGTCGGCGATCGGGCAGGCCGTAGAACGCGATCAGGTCCTGGCTCTTTGGAGGCTGTGCGCCAAGCTGGCGCAACATCGTCGTGACTTGGCCGCGGTGGTAGGTGGCATGGTTGACGACATGCTGCAGCATGTGCCAAAAAACCGAACTGGGCTAGGTACTTGACTCCACACACCACTATATGTTGTGGTTAGGTCTTGGGGCGAGATTACCCGAAGACACAGGTTGAGTTTGAGCAGCGATTCGCAACCGAGGAGGCCTGTCGCGGATACATCGCTCAGTTGCGCTGGCCCGACGGATTCGTCTGTCCGCGGTGCCAAGCCAAATCGGCCCGGAGCGCCACGCGACAGCGCTTGATCTGCCGTGCCTGCCGCTATCAGGCATCGGTGACCGCCGGGACGATCTTCGAAGGCACGCGCAAGCCTTTGCGGCTGTGGTTCCGAGCGATGTGGTACGTCACAACCCAGCAGCACGGGGCCAGCGCGCTCGGACTGCAGCGGGTGT
>MKWU01002414.1_pt1 | contig 28170 bp, 28 predicted proteins | sample 809101 | NCBI WGS metagenome assembly MKWU01 (sample SAMN05860141, study PRJNA318959) | sponge metagenome | host: Aplysina aerophoba | place: Slovenia: Piran, Adriatic Sea, Gulf of Piran | collected 2013-05-07 | reverse complement strand
GGGGTCGGCGGGAACGGATCACCACCTCCAACGGAGCCCCCTCACCCGACTCGTTGATCCCCACCAGATCAACGTCGCCCAGACCTACCAACAACTCGCACATACGCGTAGGATCAGCTTCCACAGGGGTCCTCCTGACTCGGATGTCGCTTACAACACCCGATTATGGAGGACCCCTCCACTCATCCACAGGATTACCACCCACCCCCCGGAAGATCCCTCACTCCCCACTCATTTCCGAAGAGCCGCTTTCTATCGCATCCATCAAGGAGAAGTCGCTCATCGTCCATGGGAACAAGGTGCCTTCGGCATAGCCCGATCCGCGCAGGAAGAAGGGTGTTGCCGACAAGTCGATCAGCCGGTTGATGTGCAGTTTCCTGCCGACTGCCTCAAGACCCGAGATCCATAGCCGAGCGGCTTTGCGGTTCTCATTGACTTCCTGTCTCTCCTCTACGGTCGGCTTGGTTTCGTCGCTGGCGCCTGCCTTCGCCTGGTAGCAGTGGTGGGCCTCGTCGTTCATGACGAGGACGCTCTTCATTCCCAGTAGTTCGGGCATGACCCGTTGCAACATTTGCCCTTCGGATTCCAGCGTCGTGAGTTCCTGACCCCGTCCTTGAAGGAGGGTCCGGGCTCCCTTCGACAGTTTCATCCGTTCACGCAGCTTGAAGGAGTGATAGTTGGTGATGACGATCCTGGCTCGTTCCAGGTCGCCAAGCAGATCGCTCGGAACCAGCTCGCGGCTCCGGTAGTAGCTGTCTGGATCGTTCGGTTGCAGCACGCGCAGCCGGTCCTTGATAGTGATGCCGGGTGTGACCACCAGGAACCCGCGAGTGAACTTGCGGTTCTGGGGTCGGCGGACCGCGTTGATGGTCTGCCAGGCGATCAGCATCGCCATCACGGTGGTCTTCCCGCTCCCGGTCGCCATCTTGAGTGCCATCCTGGAGAGATGCGGGTTGGCATCGCGGTTGGCGCTCTCCAAGTGAGTAGTGAAGTCCCTACCGACCTGGCCGGCACGGGGAGCTACCTCGGTGAGCCAGATCACGGTCTCCACGGCTTCCAGTTGGCAGAAGAAGGGGCGGATGCTCACGAACGGGTGATGCCGCCAGTGTTGGAGCAGGCGTTCCGTCTCCGGGGTGACCCGCCACCGGTTGGGGTCGGGTATGGCCCTCCACTTGTCGACCTCCCGGCGGACCGCGTTGATTATCGACGTCGGGTCGTATTGCTGCTCTTCCGTCGATAGCCCCTTACCCTCGTCGAGCAGCAGGGCGGCTTGCTTGGCCGACCCCTTCTGCTTCTTCGGCCCCGGGATGGGGGTGATGAACTCGGCAGGTCTCCGGCTGTCGACGATCCTGCGGGTCGGCTGTCCCGACTCATCCAACTCCCAATGCCGACCCGGCTCGGCGTAGGGAGAGTTGAGGATCGGAGCTGTGAAGAAGTCGGTCGCCATTCCGGGCGAATCGTAGTGATTCCCGACGACGGGGTTTCCGTTCGGCGACAATGCCCTAGTGTTCCGTCACGTGTTACCGCTTCCCGAGCCGGGTCAGCCCGGACTGCTGGATCTGCGTCGCCTCAAGCCCGAGCGTCACACGAGGCGGTTGCAGCTGGGCGGTCACTCGGGCGTGGCCGAAATTGAAGCGCGGGCATGCCGACGGGTTCGGCACCGTCCAGGTTGACCACCATGTCGTCCACGAAGAGGCACCGGACGGCGCCGAGGCCAACGCGCTCGGCGGTGGTCGTGTAAGTAAGGGGATGCGCCGTGCGGACCCCTACGGTCACCACGTCGATGACGTGGCAGCGCAGGCGGGCGTAGGGCCACGAACCCCATCCACTCGCTCGAACCGTTGGAGGCGGACTTGGCGGAACCGCCCACCGAAACCCTTGATGGTATTGGTTTACGTCGGGCAGCTGACCATCAGTCCAGTCGGTTTCGTCATCGACCTAGAAGGGGTTGTACCGCCGAATCACGCAGTGCGTTTGAGGCTTGATCGGTAACTTGGGCTCTATATCCGCTGCCGTGAGCCTCCCTCGTCAAAGGTTGAGCGAAGCCGGGACCGGTGGACAATCGCTATACATCCAACACCACAGCTGCACGGACCGGATATCCTCGCGTTCAGGCCTCCCAGCGAGGGACCTAGCCCTGGCACATCGCCAACGATCGGACACCACCGTCGAACGTGAGCTTGACGATTACGAGTTCAGAATTCCTAGCAATGGTTACTCAAGCTTTTCAAGGCAAGCACCTTAGCTCAATTCCTCGATTTGTTAGGTACCTGAGAATGAGGACCGATGAAACCGACGTGTACCTTTCCCGTTTCTCCCTTCGTATCATCGAAATAATAAATTCGTGGAATCGAAACACCCCCACCTAGATCAACCCTAAGATGTGAGTACATGACGATCTTACCACTCTCATCGACAGATGGGGCAATTGGAAAACGCCTATCTGCTACTAGACTAGGATTATTGCGAACCGTCTCACTTTCCCCTGACGCAATCACATTAGGAGAAATCGAATACTCATCAGTATTCTTGTTCCATAGCCAAAAGTCGCCGTCGTAATGAGAGACAGCGTAGGCGTTCAATGACTCGAGATATGTGTAGGCTTTTCTTCCCCAAATCGAGCTACGTGTGTGCCGGTCTAATCTCTCAATATCAGTCGGAGCTTCAGGATGAATAACGATCCCTTCGAGGTTGTCCTTTGCTTGAGCGATGGCTTCCTCAATTGAATGTGGCACCGTCACCTGTTGTTCGATGTGTACCGGCTCCTCACCGTAACCTCGTAATTGTTCCCTCAGGTAGCGGTTCCGCCGCTGCAAATCCTCAGTTTTGGCTTCTGCCTTGTCTTGCAGTCCACGAGCTTGTCGAAGTTCGGACTCAAGATGCTCATTGTCAGCTGCTAGTCTCTCTATCTCGTCTGTTAGACTAGCAGCTTCTTCAAACAAATCTTCGGCAGTCTCCTTATAATCACGGCGTCGAGTAGCTAGCAGCGCCCTAATATGTGTTCGATAGATAGATGGGGGTTCCTGTATTATAACACGAGGGAGGACACGGTTAACAACGAGGTCAGCTGCCCGTTTCGGATCCGCCGGTAACCTCCGTATATAGCGATGTTTCCATGGCTGTGGCTCGTATCTGTCTCTGATCGGCAGATAGATTCGAACTGCCCCCCCGAAGACAGAAAGAGACTCCGTCTCTATCAGTTCATGAAACAGATGCTGAGTCTCCCTGGTCAGCATTCGAACGTCGGCACAGCCTGTGAGCCTATGTGCTGTCTCCATCACACGGCTCTTGAACGAATCATCGTCAATGGCAGTATCGACCGAAAACAAGACAACGGGCGCTTTCCGATTTGGATCATATAGTCTCTCTAATAGATGATCTATCTCCTTTTCTGCGGATATCTCTATCGGCGCTGGACCCAAGTTGTCTAGATGCTCCTCTCTCATCGCCAAGAGCCTTCTGACTAGACCAGGAGTAAAGATACGAGGAGTATCAGAGATATTGTCCGACGACATTTGTACATCAACCCAAATCCACCCGCTCGTTCCGTCCGTCATCAAATGGGCTACCGTAGTCCATCTCTGTTGACCAGTAGTCTTGTATTGAAGCTTTTCTACGAGGCGAATACGTAGCCCTTGAACATCGTCGTCAGCTACAGGGTCAACATAGATCGCCGCATCACTAGACTCAACTTGTCCTTGCTCAGGTACTTCGAGACCCAAGCCCTTATATGTAACCCATTGTTGGAAGCAGGTGCGGCCATTATTGATAAGGTTATCGTTATCATCCTGCCAAATGGCTCTGTATTGTATTGACATAATGAGAGGCTCCAATGCTTGGTAATGAGACAGAGGCAGGTACTTCGTAGGTCAGGCTCTGGCTCGTGGTGCAGGTCGGGGCTACGGTGGTCAATCCTCCAGAGTCCTACGAAGGTAGAGAGCATTAGGACGGTCGAAGACGGGGCGGCCGGGCCAACACAACACGGTACCACGGATTCCACGTTCCAGCGCGGATTGTCTGAAGGCATCTAGCCGAGGTCAGACTCAGGATGCGATGGATGCTATCGCTGAATTGGGTTGGTTGGTGGGTCACTTTCTAGCCGAAGCCTATCGAGACTCAGCGATAGGTCATATGGACGACCGGACGGTGCATCCCGGCCCAGAACCTCCTGGGGACAGACCGAGGTAACCCACGAGGCGGGCGCAGCTGGCGGCGACACGGGTGTGGTCGAAGAAGAAGCCGGGCATTCCTACCGCCTCGGCGCCGTCCAGGTTGATCTGCATGTCGTCCACGAACAGGCACTCGGAGACGGAGAGCCCCATGCGGTCGGCGGTGGTCGTGTAGGTGAGGGGATGCGGCTTCCGTACCCCGAGGGTCACCACGTCGATGACGTGCTCGAACAGGTGAGCGAAGGGCCACGAATCCCACCACCCGTACCCCAGCCACTCGCTCGAATCGTTGGAGAGGGTGGCCTGGCGGAACCGCCGACCGAGAACCTCGATGGTGGACATCACCTCGGGACGCTCGGTGCCGGTCCAGTCGATCTCCCTCTTCAGGTCCAGGGGACGGCCGTTCGCGGCGCTGGCCTGCTGGTACCTCCTCCAGTAGTCGCTCTCGGTCAACTCGCCGGTCGAGCACTTGGCGTAGTCGGGGTCGCCCTCGGGTGAGAAGGGTCCCCGCGACAGTGTGCCCGGAGGCCAGCCCTTGGATGCTTCAAGATCATCGAGCAGCTCGAAAGGGGTCGGGTAGAGGATGCCTCCCATGTCCCAGATGACGGCCCGGATGTCAGCCATCCCCACGATCCCAATCCCGGGCGTGGTCCAGCATCATCTCCCGCATGGACCGGGACGGCCCGGGTTCGGGGAGCTCGACCAGCACCGTACCGGACTCGATCCGGACCGGGTAGGAGTCGAGCCGGAGTTCCGGCTCACCGCACTTGGCGCCGGTGTCCGCCTCGTAGCGCCAGAAGTGGAGGGGACAGGTGATAACCCCATCCTTGATGAGCCCGCCGGCCAGCGGGGACGCTTGATGCAGGCACTCGTTCCGGTAGGCGTAGGCCTGATCGCCGACCCGGACCACTACCGCCCGCCCATCCCCGATCTCGACGCAACGGTTGGCGGGCAGGTCCTCAACGGCCCCTGCACTGATCGTCGGCACGGCCGCCTAACCGTCCAGCTTCATCACCACGGCCTTGGATTCGCTGAAGAACTCGTGGCTGTACTCGCCCCCCTCCCGGCCGATCCCGGAGTCCCCGTAGCCGCCGAAGGGCGCCCGCAGGTCGCGCACGAAGAAGCAATTGACCCACATCGTGCCGGCCCGCACCTCTCGGGCAACCTTGTGGGCGGTGTTGACGTTGGTGGTCCACACCATCCCGGCCAGTCCGTAGCGGGTGTCGTTGGCCACCTCGATCGCCTCGTCGACCTCGTCGAAGGGGATGATCATCTCGACCGGTCCGAAGATCTCGTCCTGACAGGACCGCATGTGGTTGTCGGCATCGGCGAAGATGGTCGGAGCTACGAAGTTCCCGCGCGCCAGATCGCCTTCCGTGATCCGGTGGCCACCGGTCATCAGCTTGGCGCCCTCGTCGGTGGCCAGGTCGATGTAGGACAGCACCTTCTCCATGTGCTCCCGGGTGACGAGGGGGCCCATGCCGGTAGCGGGATCAAGCGGGTTTCCCACCACGTACCGCTCGGCGCCGTCCACCATTCGCGCCACGAACTCGTCGTATACGGGACGCTGGACCAGCAGGCGGGCTCCGGCCAGGCACACTTCTCCCTGGTTGGTGAAGATGCCCCGGAGCGATCCGGCCACGGCCTTGTCCAGGTCGGCATCGGCGCAGACGATGTTGGGTGAATTGCCGCCCAACTCGAACGACAGCTTCTTCAGGCTCGGCGCCGCGGCCGCCATGATGGCCTTTCCGGTAGCCGACTCCCCCGTGAAGGTGATCCCGTCCACATCGGGATGCCGGACCAGGGCCTCGCCGGCCTCGTCCGGCCCGAAGCCGTGGACCAGGTTGAACACCCCGTCGGGCAGGCCGGCGTCCCGGCAGATCTCCGCCAGCAGGGTGGCGGTGACCGGCGACTGCTCCGCCGGCTTGGCCACCACCGTGCAGCCGTAGGCGAGGGCCGGCGCCACCTTCCAGGTGAGCAGCATGAGTGGGAAGTTCCACGGCGAGATGGCGCCCACCACCCCGAGCGGCTCCCGGAGTTCGTAGGTGAGGACCCCGTCCCAGGGCTTGGAGAAGGCCTTGGTGTGGGCATGCTCGGCGGCGTCGGCGAAGAAGCGGAAGTTGTGTGCGGAGCGAGGGATGTCCTTGGAACGAGCGGCCGATATCGGCTTCCCCATGTCCCGGACCTCCCACTCCGCCAGCTCGTCGAGGCGGGCGTCGATCCCCTCGGCCACCCGGTAAAGGACCTGGCGACGCTCGGCGGGGTCCATCGACCCCCAAACCGGTAGCGCGTCCCGTGCTGCTGTGACCGCCCGGTTCACCTCCTCGGCATTCCCTCTAGGGACGGTGGCGATCGGGGCATTGTCGATTGGGCTCACCGACTCGAATGTCTCGCCGGATGACGGATCCTCGAACCGGCCCCCGATGAAGTGCCGCAGCGTGATCATGCCTGCCCCTCCGTGCTCGCTGTCGCGTCCGCCGCCTGCCGTTCGGCCATCACCAGGCGGGCGGGACGTCCGGCGATGCCGAAACCATACGGGGCCATCTCGTTGACCATGATCCGTACGGTCTCGATGGGAGCGTCGAGGCTCCTGACCAAGGCTTCGGAGACTTCGGCGATCATGTTCTCGATCTGCTCCGGTGAGCGTCCTTCCATCAGGTTGACGGTGACTATCGGCATGACAACTCCTCTCTGCTGTTACCGGTGACTACTCGTGGGCTCGCATCGAAGCGCTACCGAGCCGGTCGATCTCCACGAACACATCAGTCCCGGGGGCCAGGTCGATCGGTCCCGTCAGGCCTCCGGAGATGATCAGATGGTCGGCCTCCAGCGCTCGGCCCGACCCTGCCAGCCGCCGCACGAGCCATGCGACGCCGGCCGCCGGATGGCCGAGCGCGGCCGCGCCGGACGAGGTCTGGAACAATTCCCCGTTCACCGTGACCACCACCCCCACCCTGGACAGGTCGAAGGCCGGCCTGGTAACCCGGCCGCCCAGCACCACCATCCCGGCGGACGAGTTGTCGGAGGTGTTGTCGAGCGCCCGGAACCGGAAACCCGCGAACCGCGAATCGACCACCTCGATGACCGGCATCACGTAGGCGGTCGCGGACAGGACGTCCTGAGCCGACACTGCGCCGCCCTCCAGATCCTCGCCGAGCACGAAGGCGATCTCCGGTTCGGCCTTCGGATGGATCAGCTCGCCGAGCGACACCCGTCCGTCCGAGACGATCATCGGGTCGGTGAGCCATCCGTAGTTGGGCGAGTCGACGCCCATGGCAAGCCGCATGGCTGCCGAGGTGAAGCCGAGTTTGGCGCCCACCACCCGCTCGCCCGCGGCCTCGCGAAGGACGACACCGTGGTCGGCGATGGCGTAGGCGTCGGCTTCGGTGAGTCCCGGGTGATCGGCGGGCAACCTGGGGGTGGGGGTAGGGGCCGGGCGGGCCTCGTCGAGCCGGCCAGCCAGTGCCGAGATGGCCTCCCGGTCGAGACCCGGCGCCGAGGGGCTGATCATGCCACGGACAGTTCGACCGAGCCTATCCGGTCGAAGGAGGCGACCACCGAGTCTCCCGGACCGATGGGCACCGCGCCTGTCAACGCTCCGGGCAGTACCAGCGAACCGGCGGGGAGGCCCTCGCCCCTCTCGGCCAGCTTCCGCACGAACCAGGCGACCGCCGCGGCCGGATGTCCCAGCACGGCGGCGCCGGCCGCCGTACCTACCAGTTCGCCGTTCTTCTCGAACACGCATCCCACCAGCGCCAGGTCGAAGCTCCCGAGGGGTACGGGGTTCCCGACCAGGAACGCGCCGGCGCTGCAGTTGTCGGCTACCACGTCGGCCAGCGTGAACGAGTAGCCCGCGAAGCGGGAGTCGAGAACGTCCAGCGCCGGCGCGACGGCCTCTGTGGCGGCCAAGACATCGTGGAGCCCCACCGGTCCTTCGAGGTCGCGCGAGGTGATGAAGGCGATCTCCGGCTCGGCGCGGGGCTGGATGAGACGGCCGCTGTCGAGGGGCTGTCCGGGGTCCAGACGGTGCCGGTCGGTGAACCATCCGTACAGTGCTTCCGACACGCCCATCTGCTCCTGTTTGGCCCGGCTGGTCAGGCCGAGCTTGGCCGCCACGATGGTCTCACCACCGGCCACGGCCCGGTCCAGCACCGCGTCCTGGATGTCGTAGGCGGCGTCGACCGTGAACTCACGCTCGCTAGTCAGGGAGCTGATGGCCGTCCGGGCCTCGACGGCATTCGCCAGCATCGACGCGAACCCTTCGACCAGATCGTCCGGAGATGACATCGCGCCCATGGTCCCTACCTCTCACCTAACAGCGGGTTGCGCAGCCGCCGCCCGGCGCTGCAGCTCCATCGCCACGTCGATAATCATGTCCTCCTGGCCTCCCACCACTCTCCGCTCGCCCAACTCCAGCAGAATGTCCTTCGTCGGAACCCCGTACCTCTCGGCGGCCCGCTTGGCATGGAGGAGGAACGACCCGTAGACGCCGGCGTAGCCCAGCAGGAGACCGTCACCGTCGATGACTCCCTGCTCGGGTCGGATGGGCCGTACGGCCCGGTCGGCCACCTCGATGATGGAGATCGGATCGATTCCGGTCTCCCAACCGGTCTTCTCGCAGGCCGCGACCAGGACCTCGGTCGGGCAGTTCCCGGCCCCGGCGCCCAGACCCGTCATGCACCCGTCGATCTGGTCCACCCCTTCCTCGAGAGCGGCCAGCGAGTTGGCTACGGCCAGGGAGAGGTTGTTATGGGCGTGGATACCCACCTGGCATGACAGCCCGGCCTTGAGAGCGGCCACCCGGCGGCGGGCGTCGTCGATGGTCATCGCCCCGGCCGAGTCGACCGTGTAGACCACGTCCGCTCCGTAGGACTCCATAAGCCGGGCCTGTTCAAGCAGCGCCTCCGGTTCGATCATGTGGGACATCATCAGGAACCCCACCGCCTCCATGCCCAGTTCCTTCGCCAGAGCGATGTGCTGCTCGGCGATGTCGGCCTCGGTGCAATGGGTGGCGATGCGGGCCAACTGTGCGCCCATCCCGGCCGCCCGGCGCAGGTCGTCCTTCACCCCGATCCCGGGGAGCATCAGCACGGCGATCTTGGCGCTGGTGGCCGTCTCCACCGCCACCCTCACGAGGTTCATCTCGTCGGTGTGCGAGAACCCGTAGTTGAAGGAAGATCCCCCCAACCCGTCGCCGTGGGTGACCTCGATCACGGGCACCCCGGCCATATCCAGCCCGGCCACGACCCGGCGGACCTGGTCCTCGGTGAGCTGGTGGGCCACGGCGTGCGAACCGTCGCGGAGGGTGGAGTCGGTGAGGCGGAAGGCGGCGGTCATCGGGCGGCTGCCACGGCCTCGGCTACCCGGACGGCCGAAGCAGTCATGATGTCGAGATTGCCGGCGTAGGGAGGCAGGTAATCGGCGGCCCCCTCCACCTCCAGAAGCACCACCACCCGTGCCTTCACATCGCCGCCGGGAGTGCGGAACAGGTCCTCGTCGAAGACCGGCTCCGCCCTGATCCGGTATCCGGGAACATACGAGGCCACGGTGCGGACCATCTCCGTGATCGAGCCGGCCACCTCGTCCCGGTCGTACCCGTCACCGAGGGCGCAGAAGACGGTGTTGCGCATCAGGATGGGGGGCTCGGCCGGATTGAGGATCATGATCGCCTTGCCGTGGTCGGCCCCTCCTACCTCGACCAGCGAAGCCGAGGTGGTCTTGGTGAACTCGTCGATGTTCTGCCGGGTTCCCGGACCTGCCGACACCGACGACACCGTCGAGACGATCTCCGCGTAGGGGACGGACGCCACGGCCACCACCGCAGCCACGATGGGGACGGTGGCCTGCCCGCCGCAGGTGATGAGGTTGAGGTTGGGGGCGTCGAGATGGGTGTCGAGGTTGACCGGAGGGACCACGAGAGGCCCCAGCTTGGCCGGGGTCAGGTCGATCGCCATGAGCCCGGCCTCCCGGTAGCGGGGGGCGTTCATCCGATGCACCCAGGCGGAGGTGGCCTCGAACACCAGATCGAACCGGTCGGCTTGTTCGATCAGCCATTCCGGCCCTTCCGAGGTCGCCTCGACTCCTTCTGCCCTGGCCCTGGCCAGGCCTTCCGAGCCGGGATCGATGCCGACCATGGCGGCGACTTCCAGGACATCGGAACGGAGAAGCTTGTAGAGCAGGTCGGTACCGATGTTCCCGCTGCCCACGATGGCGCAACGCATCCGGCTCAAGTCAGACCATCCTGAGCGCGACCGGGCCCAGACGGTCGAAGTCGGCCCGCACCGCGTCCCCGGCCCGCACGTCCACCGCGGCGTGTAGCGAGCCGGTCATGACGAACATCCCCTCCTCCAGGGTGACATCGTGGCGGGCAAGCGTGTTGGCCAGCCACGCCAGCGCGGTTAGCGGGTTCCCGAGAGCGGCAGCGCCCGCGCCGGTTGCCATGACCGAACCGTTGACCGAGAAGGTCATGCCCACCAGCCGTAGGTCGAAGTCGACGGGCACGATCCGGCTGCTCATCACCACACCCCCGATGGAGGCCAGGTCGCTGATAGTGTCCGGCAGCGCTATCCGCCAGTCGGCGATCCGCGAGTCCACCACCTCGATGGCGGCCACCGCGCCCGCCACCGCCCGGGCAGCCTCGAGGGTGGTTACTCCGGGACCCTTGAGGGGCCGGTCCAGGACCAGGGCGATCTCCGCCTCCACCTTGGGTTGGATGAATGCAGAGGCGTCCAGGTCCCCGTCGTGGACCATGGAATAAAGGACCGGCCCGAAGTCCGGATCGGTGATGCCCATCATCTGCTGCATAGCCTTGGAGGTCAGGCCGAGCTTGTAACCGCATATCGAATCGCCGTCGGCCAGAAGCATCGAAGCGAACCGGGTCTGGGTGGCATAGGCGTCGTCCACCGACATATCCGGGTCGGTCTCCGTGAACGGATCTATAGGACGGCGGTCCCTTCGGGCTGCGTAAAGCGCCTCGGCTCGCCATTGCGCGGTGGTCATGGTGATTCGCCCTCACCTCGGATCGATTGGCGTCATAACGGTACCCAGGTGACGCCACCCGCACGGAAGGCCGTTCTTCTATGCGGTACGGACAGCCAAGGTAAGCGGCACAGTGCGAGCCCTTCGGGCAGGACCGGGATCGGCGACCTCGCCTCCGGTTCCACTACGCCTGGGTCGCACCCGGCAGGACGAGGGAATCCTCAGAGCCGGATCGCCGGGAGTCTCGTGAGCGTCTGGTTGATCGGATCCACTGCGATGCCCAACGACTCCAGAGCGGTAACCCCGAGCAGCGGCTCTGCCTCTTCCTCCCCGAACACGATGGTTCCCCAGGTGGTCTCCCCCATGAACGATATCTCTCCGCCGGTCACGTCCAGCCTGACTTCGCCGCCATCAGCAAGGCCGAAGCGGCGCTTTCCTCTGGGAGTCAGGCCGATGGACTGTAGGTGCTGCCTCGGGACCAGGCAGTCGGTCGCCCCGGTGTCAACCAGGAAGAGCCCTTCCCAGACCCGTTCAGGCTCGGCTGGGTTCCTTATGGCTACGGTTACGTGCGTCGCTCCCACTTCACACCCTTTTCCAATGCCGCCGCGCTTCCATATACGAGCAGTTCCCTCGGAACCTACAACCCAACACCGCCTATGGGAAGTGCCTTGTGATCAGATGCTACCCCTCAGAAAGACAGAGACCGCCTTGGAAGGCGGTCTCGGCCCTACCGTCGAATCTGTAGGGGAAGTACCGGGAGCACCCCGCAAGGCGCCATCGACCAGCTGCCGCTACCTGCGATATCCCAACTGATGGGAAGCAACCGCGGCCGCTTCCTGAACGGATCGGGTCAGGACGTGCGTTTCCGAGCCGAGTCTCCGCTCCTCGCCGGCCACCGAGATGGCGGCCACGACGGTCCGGGCGCGGTCGCGGATCGGGGCCGAGACCGAGATGACTCCCAACTCCGACTCTTCGAGATTCCGGGCGTATCCGAGCCGGCGAATCTCCTCGAGTCGGCGCCGCAGCACGGCAGGGTCGGTGACGGTGTGGACGGTCTTGGGTTCCATCTTCCAACCGTCGAGGATCCGATCGAGTGCCGCGTCGTCGAGGTGGGCGAGCAGGCACTTCCCGGTGCTGGTGGAGTGGGCCGGCTGCCGCCTCCCCACCTTGATGAAAAGACGCAGCATGTGCGGCGAGTCAAGGCGCTCGATGTAGATGACCTCGCGATGATCCAGTACCCCGGCGTGGACCGTTCCCCCGGTCACGTCCTGGAGCCAGTTCATCGGCGGGGTCAGGGCCGCATGCAGATTCAGACCGTTCACCGCGGTGTTACCCAGGTCGTACATGGCCAGACCGAGCCGGTATCTGGCGGTGCCCGGATCCTTCACCAGGAGCTGTTCCTCGGCGAGCGTCGTCACCAGCCGGTGAACGGTCGACTTGCCCAGGTCGAGCCGGCGGGACAGTTCGGTCACACCCATCTCGGGGCCGTGAACCGAGATCTCCTTGAGTAGCCGTGCGGCGTTGCGAACCGATGACAACGTCCGGCCGCTCATGCTTCCCCCCTCAGGGCGGAAAGCAGGGCACGGCGCACCGCCTTGCGGTCACCCATGCGCGAGGCCGCCTTCACGGAGTCGCTCCACGGCGCCAGCGCGCACGCCACCAGGCCGTGGGCCCGGGTCAGCCCGGCGGCATCAGCGGCGGCCAGCTCGTCGACCAGCCCGGCGTCGCCGGCGGCGTGGGCGCGGATGGCCTCGTAGTCCCGGGCAGCGGCCAGATGGGCATTGGCCAGGCCGGTGCCGGCGTGGGTGGCGTGGTGGGAAGTCAGGTCCGAGCCGGGCCGGACCACCAAGTGGTAATGGTGGCTACCGATGCCGATGACCCCTCGTACCCCCGCCGGATCGGCCCCCTCGGTTCCTTCGGCGCCGGCCAGCGCGGGGAGCACCACCGGATCGAGAAAGCGGAGGGTCCACTCCATCCCGTCCTGCTCCTGATCCCAGGCCACCTCCTGGCCGCGGGGAACCGCCAGGGACTGGCCGGTGGCGATCACGTGCAGGTTGCGCGCCCCGGCCGCCACCACGGTGAACGGCCTCTGCAACAGTTCCAGGCCGCCCTGGACGGCAGGCGGATGGGTAGCGGCAACCCGGAAATAGGCGGCATGGACATTGCGAACGTAATCCGCCATGGAAGCGCGCAGATCCTCAGGTCTTACCCTGCTCACGGGAACATACTCTAGCCGTCCGTTCCTACATGCGGAACAAGGATGTTGGCGGCCGACCGACTCCCGTAAGTTACGGCTTGGCCTCGAAAACGCGGGAAGGAGCGACCCCGGTTGGGCATTCTCCGGCTCAGTCACGTGGATATCACCGTGCCGGACCTCGATCTGGCCTCCGCCTACTACACGGACGTGATGGGGATGATCGAGGTTGAGCGGACCTCGGACCGGGCCTTCTTCAAATGCTGGGACGAGGAGGACCATCATTCCCTGGCGGTCCGCTACGACCCCCGGGTGGGCATCGACCGCTTCTCGTTCAAGGTGGAGGACGACGAGGACCTGGCCGAGTTGGAAGACTGGGTCGAGTCCTTCGGGTTCCGGGTCGAACGCATCTCGAAAGGGGAAGAAGTCGGCCAGGGCGAGTCGATCCGCTTCGCCACCCCGTCCGGCCACACCATGGAGTTGGTGCGGGAGGTCGAACGCGTAGGCGGCCTGCTCCCCAAGCTCAACCCGCCCCCGGCGCCGCTCGACCTACCGGGCATCGCCCCGCCCCGGATGGACCACCTGCTGGTCACCGCCGAGGAGGTAGGGGAGGCCACCAGGTTCTACACCGACATCCTCGGCTTCCGGATCACCGAGCAGCTCCTCGACGGCGACGGCCACCAGATCGGGACCTGGCTGGAGCGCAGCCATTCCCCCCACGACCTCGCGGTGGTCTCGGGACCGAACGGGGGCCTCCACCACTTCGCATTCTGGCTGGACGCCTGGGATGACGTCCGCCGCTCGGCCGACATACTGGCCTACCACGCCATCCAGATCGACGTAGGCCCCACCCGCCACGGGATCACCCGTGGAAGCACCATCTACTTCTTCGATCCGATGGGCACCCGAAATGAGGTATTCACCGGCGGCTACCGGCCCGATCCCGATTTCCCCACCATCACCTGGACCGAGGACAACATCGGCAAAGCCATCTTCTACTACGAGGGAGAGCTCAACGAGCGCTTCATGAAGGTCCACACCTGATGGTCCCCCTGCGAAATAGCTTGCTGCGGCCTGCTAGCCAGCGACGCCCCTCGCTGCGTTCCGCCTCCTCAACGGACCTTACGGGTACGCCTTCGTCAGCGGGCCTTGCGACGAACGACGCTGGCGGCGCATACCACAGCGCCATTCCACCGGGAGACCATTGATGGGCATCCTGCGGCTCTCGCATGTGGTGGTCCGGGTCCCCGACATCGAGTTGGCCACGGCCTACTACTCGGAGGTGGTCGGTCTGATCGAGACGGCCAGGGAACCCGAGCGCGTCTACATGAAGTGCTGGGATGAGCACCAGCACCACAGCGTGGTCCTCGAGTATGCGCCCACCTACGGCCTGGAGAGACTCGGGTTCAAGGTGGAGCACGAGTCGGATCTGGATGATCTCGCCACCCGCATCGAAGCGGCCGGCATCCCGACCAAGCGGTTCGAGCCCGGCGAACTGGGCATAGGGTCGGGATCCACGGTGCAGTTCGTGGCCCCTTCCGGCCACACCACCGAGTTGGTATGGGGCATGGCCCAGGTCGGGAACCTCCTCCCGCTTACCAACCCGCCGCCGGAACCGCAGGGCCTCGTGGGGATCCACCCGCCCCGTCTCGATCACATCTTCCTGATGTGCGAGGACGTGGACGAGATCACCGCCTTCTACACGGAAGTGCTCGGCTTCCGCCTCACCGAGCAGATCCTCGCCGACGACGGGCACCAGTTGGTGACCTTCCTGGAACGGACGCACACCCCCCACGACATCGCCTTCATCACCGGACCGAACGGGGCCTTCCATCACATGGCCTTCTGGGTGGACGACTGGAACGAGGTCCGCAAGGCGGCCGACATCTGCTCCTACCACGGGATTCCCATCGACGCCGGCCCCACCCGCCACGGTGCCACCCGCGGGCATGGCCTCTACTTCTTCGATCCCGCCGGCAACCGCAACGAGGTGTACACCGGCGGCTACTGGACCGACCCGGACCGCGAGCCGGTCACCTGGACCGAGGCGGAGATCGGCCGGGCTGTGTTCTACTACGAAGGGGTGGTCGACCATCGCTTCATGACGGTGCACTCGTGAGCGGCCGGCCACCGGATCTCCCACGCACGGAGCGGGACGAGGCGCCCCTGTACCTGGCACGCTATCTCGAGCGGTCCGCCAGGACCCCGGACCTCGACGAGGACACTGACGAAGCGACCCCCCTCTACCTGCGCCGCTTCCGCCGGCGCCGCTCCGAGGAGACCATCACCGCGCCGCTTCCGCCGCTGTGGGAGCGGTCGGACCACGGTATGCAGATGGTGCTCAGCGAGGACAACCGCAACAAGGAGATCGGCGCCCCGCCCCAGGCCGCCCGCCCGGTGGTCAACGACGTGTATCTGGTCCGGCACGCCGAGACGCAGGGATACTCGACGGAGGCCGGCATCACCCCACTGGGCGCCTGGCAGGCGCGCTCGGTCGGCCATACCCTCGCCCGCCGGGTCGGCGCCGGGGAGAAGATCGTGCTTGCCCATGCGGCGACCAACCGAGCCGGCCAGACCATCGAGCAGATCCACAGGTCGGTGCTCGACGGGCTGGAGATGTTCGAGAAGGACGTCAAGGTCATCGATCCCAGGCCGTACGACGAGTTCCGCAACTTCATGGTCGCCACTCCGGACGGCATCATGGACGTGACCGCGGCCTTCCGTCTCTACTACTCGGTCCTGGAGCGGTTCGAGCGGATCGCCCTGGGCGACCGTCCCGCCTGGCTGGTCGAGATCGATCGGTTCTGGCGCACCCAGCATGGCGGAGGCGATCCGATCCAGCACTGGCTCACCATCCCCATGCTCCATTTCGAGCCGCCTGCCCTCTGCGTTCGGCGGTTCTGGACCGGAGTCCGGTCCCTGGCCGCGGCCGACCCGGGGGCCCGTATCGTCATCGCCACCCACTCGGGGCCGATACGCGCCTTCGCCATCTGGGCCTTCGGATACGATCCGGGCGAGCCCTACAACACCGAGCACGTGCGGGTGAAGCTGATGGAGGGAGGCCGGGAAGCCCTTGTCATCTACCGCAACCGTGTCCAGGAGGTCCAGGTTCCCGACATCTGCGACCTACCGACCTGGTCGCTCGACGAGGACTGGACACCACCCTCTGCGGAATACGGGAAACACGATGCCTGATACCGACCAGACCATCCGGAGCCCTGTGATTGGAAGACGCACCACTGGCCACAGGCCACTGACCACTGCCCACCGACGTGTGTGATGCGTGCCCCACGGTCAGCCCGGATGCCAACCTTCCCGGTCCCGCGCCGACCCCCGGGCAGGAGCCCTTCATGAGCAACCGGTTCATCATCTGGTTCAACGACTACCGGCCCGAGGACAGGCCCAGGATCGGGGGCAAGAACGCCGGGCTGGGCGAGATGATCAACGCCGATCTCCCCGTCCCGCCGGGATTCGCCATCACCACCGACGGGTTCGAGACCATCAGGAACCACCCCCGGACGGTGGAGGAGGTCCGGGCTCTCCTGGCCAAGGTCGACTTCGCCGATCCCGCGGGCGTGAGAGGCATCTCCACGAGGATACGTTCCCTGATCGAGGCTCTTCCCATGGCCGCGGACCTGGAGGACGCCATCCGCTCCGCCTACGCGGAGTTGTGCTCTCGTTGCCGCCACGACCACGTGCCCGTGGCGGTTCGTTCGAGCGCAACCGCCGAGGATCTGCCCGATGCCAGCTTCGCCGGCCAGCAGGACACCTTCCTGTGGGTGAGGGGCGCCACGTCCGTGATCGAGCACGTCAAGCGGTGCTGGTCGTCCCTCTTCACCGACCGGGCCATGTCCTACCGCCACGAGATGGGACACGACCACGAGGTGGTGTCGATGTCGGTGGCCGTCCAGCAGATGGTCGATCCCAAGTCGGCCGGTGTGGCCTTCACGCTCGATCCGTCCACCGGGGACCGGTCCCAGGTCGCTATCGAGTCCTCGTGGGGCCTCGGCGAGGCGGTCGTGTCGGGCGAGGTCACGCCGGACAACTTCCTGGTGGACAAGGTGATCCTCGAGATCCACTCGCGCACCATCTCCCCCAAGCACACGGAGTTGGTGATGCGTGCCGACGGTGACGGGGTGGAGTGGTGTGAAGTTTCCGCCACACGCCAGCAGAGCCCCTCCGTCACCGACGCCGAGTTACTCGAGGTCACCCGCATGGCCAAGGCCGCGGAGCGGTACTTCGGCGCTCCCCAGGACGTCGAGTGGGCAGTCGACCGTCACCTGCCCGAGGGTCGGAACGTCGTGATGCTCCAGAGCAGGCCGGAGACGGTGTGGAGCCGCAAGGCGCCTCGCCAGGTGTCCAAGCCGGCGTCGGGCTTCATGGACAGCATCGTGTCGACCCTGCTCTCCCCGATACACACGCGGGGTTCCGTGTCCGCCGACGACGGGGAGGCATGACAGGACCGGAGCAAGGCGGAGTCGCAGACAACCGGCATTCGACCCAGCAAGCATCCCCATCGAAAAGGAGAACCACAAATGGCCAATCGCTTCCCGAGTCCGTTCGAGGCAGAGACCCCACCCGGCGCCGAAGGGTGGCAGGATCTATACACGTACTCCCTCCCGTTCTCCGATGACCGAAGGGACTACGAGGAGGCCACCTTCTGGTTCCAGGACAGCATCCACTGGGCGGAGCCTCTCACACCATGGGACGCCACCTGGTACGAATACGCGATCGCGGCACTGTCCCAGTACAACACGCGTCACTATCTGATCCCACCTGCCTTGGGGATCGACTACCGGGTCCTGAACGGCTACGCATACCTGACTCCGGTGCCCGTCCTCGACGGGGCCGAGATCGAGGCGCGGGTCCCGCAGTTCATGGAGCGCGCCGGCTTCTACTTCATGAACTGGGGCGATCTGTACGACAAGTGGCTCGTCAAGATGAAGGACCTGATCGCCGAGATGGAAGGTCTGAGCTTCTCGCCGCTACCCGAGAAGGAGGACCTCGAGGTCATCACGGAAGGCCACGGAACGGGCTCCGGGCTCACCATCCAGGAGGAGTACCGCCGGCTCCTGAACCTCGGTCTCAAGCTCTGGCACTACCACTTCGAGTTCCTGAACCTGGGCTACGCGGCCTACCTGGACTACTTCGGGTTCTGCAAGCAGGCCTTCCCCAACATCCCTGACCTGGCGATAGCCCGGATGGTGGCCGGGGTCGAGGTGGACCTGTTCCGGCCCGACGAGGAGCTGAAGACCCTCGCCGCCATCGTGGTGGACAACGGGTTGGAGGACCGGCTGTCCGGGGGCTTGGCCGCCCTCGAGGGCACACCGTTCATGGACCACTGGAACTCGGTTAAGCACCCCTGGTTCAACTACTCGGCGGGCAACGGCTTCTACCACACCGACAAGGTCTGGATCGAGCATCCGGAGATCCCGCTCGGATTCGTGGCGGGTTACGTCGAGCGCATCAAGGCGGGCGAGGACATCTCGAGGCCCATCGAGAGGATCCGCGCCGAGCGCGACCGGATCGTGGATGAGTACACGGCGTTGCTGTCATCGGACGAGGACCGCGAGGCCTTCCAGGGCAAGCTGGGCCTGGCCCGGGTGGTCTTCCCCTACGTGGAGAACCACAACTTCTACGTGGAGCACTGGAGCCACTCGGTGATGTTCCGCAAGATGAAGGAGCTGGGCGACGTGTTCGTCAAGGAAGGATTCCTGGCCTCCCGCGAGGACGTCTTCTACATGAAGCGCGACGAGGTGAACGAGGCCCTCTGGGACATGTACTCGGCATGGGCGGTGGGCGCCGGCCCGCGCGGTCCGGTCTACTGGCCGAGAGAGGTGGCCCGGCGCAAGGGAATCGTCGACGCCCTCCGGCAGTGGTCGCCACCGCCGGCCCTCGGCGAGCCCCCTGAGGTTGTGACCGAGCCCTTCACGATCATGCTGTGGGGGATCACCTCCGAAAGCATCGGCATGTGGCTGGGCGCCGGGGAAGACGCCGACGGTGGGCTGCGCGGCTTCGCCGCCTCTCCCGGCGTGGCGGAAGGCCCGGCCCGGGTGATCATGTCGGCGGACGACATCGGCCAGTTGCAGGACGGAGAGATCCTGGTGGCGCCGATCACCGCGCCGAGCTGGGCGCCGGCCTTCGGAACCATCGGCGCCGCGGTAACCGATATCGGAGGGATGATGTCCCACGCCGCCATCGTGTGCCGGGAGTACGGCCTGCCGGCTGTCACCGGAACCGCCTTCGGGACCAGGGACATCGAGACCGGAACGATGCTGCGGGTCGATGGGAGCTCCGGCACTGTAACGGTGCTCGACTGAGCAACGACAAGGCTCTACCGGGTGAATAGAGAAGGAGTCAGGCAATGCTATCCAAGGAGCAGAACGAGCGGCTGACCCGGGTTGGTCCGGGTACGCCCATGGGCGAGCTACTACGTCGCTACTGGTATCCGGTCGCCTTCGCGAAGGAACTCGACGAGTGGCCCATCCGCAAGGTCCGGTTGCTGGGTGAGGACTTCGCCCTCTGGAAAACCCCGCAGGGTGGCTACGGCATCGTCCAGGAAGCCTGCCCCCACCGCGCTGCGTCGCTCATCTACGGCGTGGTCGAGGAGGACGGCCTGCGCTGCGGCTACCACGGATGGAAGTTCGACTGCTCCGGGAACTGCATCGAGCAGCCGGCCGAGCCGGGCAAGTCCGCCTTCATGCGGCACGTCAAGGCCTTCGCCGGCAGAGCGGAGGCACTGGGAGGGATGGTGTGGGCATACGTCGGGCCCGATCCTGCTCCCGAGTTGCCCCGCTTCGACGTGTTCGTGGATCCGGGCTTCGTGGACGTGGGCCACTCGATGCTGCCCTGCAACTGGCTGCAGATCATGGAGAACTCAGTCGATCCCCACCATGTCGAGTACCTGCACGGCCGGTACTTCGAGTTCCTTGGTTCGCAGCAGGGGTTCGTGGCGCCCAAGTCATTCCAGAAGAAGCATCTCAAGGTCGGTTTCGACGCCATGGAGTGGGGCATCCTGAAGCGGAGGGTGCTGGAGGGCCACACCGAGGAGGATGACGACTGGGCGATCGGCCATCCGCTGGTCTTCCCGCATTCGATGCGGGTGGGTGGCGCCGGGATCGACCAGATGCAGATCCGGGTGCCGATCGACGACACCACCACCTGGGCGATGTTCTACTCCAACCATCACCCCGAGGGTCTGGATCACTACCCGGAGCAGATCTACCCGGTCGACTACGAGTACGAGTGGCTCGACGCCAAGGGTCGCCACATCGTCGACTACATAGAAGGCCAGGATGTGATGGCCTGGGTCAGCCAGGGCGCCATCAACGACCGGACCGCCGAGCACATAGGCAAGTCCGACATCGGGGTGATCATGTTGCGGCGGATGTTCAAGGCGCAGATGGCCCGGGTGGAAGCGGGTGAGGACCCGACCGTGGGGTTCACCCGCACCCCGCACCAGCGGATCGAACTTCCCTGCGAGAAGAAGAAGTTCGGCGCCAGTATCGACTTCGCCCTCGCCTGGCTGGACATGGGCTCGACCAGGTACTCGCCGGCGTTGGACAACCTCCGCAAGATCCATCTCGAGGCGGCCCGGGTCCGGGGCGAGACGCCCAGCGCCGATGAGTACGCCACCGCCCAACACGTCGGCATCTATTGAGCGACCCCGGAGCTTCGGACCCGGGAACGCGGGTCTCCGGCGCCCACTGGTGGGACCCCGACCGGGCGAACCATCTGGCCGCCCGGCCCCGCTTCTGCCCCAACTGCGGAGGCGCCGTGACGGGAGCGGAGGGCATTTCCGTCGAGTACTGGGAGGCGGACCGGAAGGTTTTCCACACCTGGTGCAACACCTGCGGCTGGGCCGGAGACATCGTGAGGATCCAACGAATGGTCGGTCACGAACCCGAGGATTGAGCGGTCCGTGTTCGACGGAAAACGTGTCATACCCGGCCTGTACGGTCCAGAATAGAAAACTTCGGAAAACGTAACGCAGGTGTTACGCTTTGGTTCAGGGGATGGACATGGACGAACTCCTCAGAGACCTTGATGATGCTCGACGCCAGGTAGGTTTGTCGAAGACGCAACTTGCCCGATTAGCCGATACTCAACCCGCCTCGGTGCGACGTCTCTTCAGCAGGAACGGGCACAATCCGCAGGTTGTGACGCTCGCTACCTTGGCGGACGTGCTTGGGCATGAACTTCGCGTGGTGCCGAAGTCGAAGGAGGAGTTGGCGGCTGCTGTAGAGCGAGCCACAGGTGCGGAGTCCGCGGCGGAAGACCTGCGCCGGCTCGAAGGTGGACCGTTTTCGACCATCCTCGCCGATCCGCCATGGCGTTTCATGAACCGCACCGGCAAGGTCGCCCCCGAGCATCGCCGGCTCTCCAGGTACGACACGATGACCACTGCGGCGATCCGGGCCCTGCCGGTCGCCGAGGTCGCTACAGAGAACGCTCACCTTTATCTTTGGGTGCCGAACGCTCTCATCGCCGACGGTCTACGCGTGATGGAATCATGGGGTTTCACGTACAAGTCGAACATCGTTTGGGCCAAGCGCCGCAAGGACGGTGGTCCTGACGGACGGGGCGTCGGCTTCTACTTCCGGAACGTGACCGAACTGATCCTTTTCGGCGTCAAGGGAAGCATGCGGACGCTGGCTCCAGGTCGGCGGCAGGTGAACATGATCGAGACCCGGAAGCGCGAGCACTCCCGCAAACCCGACGAACAGTACGACATCATCGAATCCTGCTCGCCGGGTCCGTACCTGGAACTCTTCGCCCGCTACGCCTGGCAGGGCTGGACATCATGGGGCCTCGAAGCCGACGACGAGGTGGTTCCCCGGGGTAAGCAGTACGCCGCGTACAGATGATTTATCGGCCGATGATTATCGGCCGCGCTCGGTGGATATCTACCGCACAGGAGGCATAAGGCCGAGCGCTTGGCGTCTGAGGGCGTCGTAGGCGGGTTTTGCGTCCCTCCAATGCGAATACGATTCACGCCATGTCGCCCTGAGTTCGTCGACCTCGTCGAGCATGGCTCGGACCTCGAAGGCGAGATCGATGCCGCTGATCCGTCCCGGTTCGATCCCAACAAGCAGTAAGGGACACTCGCCGCCGCCGCCCAAGTTCACCCTCGGGATGAGCTTGTCCCAGTGCGTCGACGAAGAGCCGTACTTGAAGCCACCATCCCGACTCCGGATCACGCCGGAGATGAGACTCTGAAGTTCTGGCCCTCTGGTGACGATCACACCAACTGCAATCGCGCCCTCGTGGTGGAGCGCCTGGAAGTTGATCAGGTCCCGATCGAAGAACGGGTCCTTGTTGTTCCACTCCATCTCGACGGCAACACCAGGAAATGGTTGGGCGAGGGAGCCCGACCCGAACATGTCGATCTCGTGGCCGCGGACTTTCGAGACCGGCTCAGCGTCTCCATCGAAGCCGATCCGTTTTTCTATCGTGATGTTCTGACTTCCCCATACCCGCTGACCGCCGTGGAGCATGTCACCGAGGGAGTCATCAAACCGCCGGACGAAGACGGTCCGGCCTCCGCCTCCGGCTCGGAGCTCATCGAGGGTTGGCCGGAACTGTTCGAGTGCGGACTGCAGGTCGTGGAACCGATCAGGAAACGCCTGCTCAAGGATCACATCGGCGTAGCGAGTTACACCATAGGTGTACCCCTCAGGCAGACCGTCGATGGTAGGTGGCCGTACCTGCCCGGCGAGGTCGAGAACCTCTTCCGCCTCATGTTCGCGATGCGTCACCGTCCGGATGCTATCGAGGAGTCGGCACAACCGAACACCTCAGGGAGGCTCCCGGCATTGGCTCGGTTTTGCGCCGAGACTGCGTCATCGATTGCGCCGTTGGCTCAAGGCTTTCGTCTCGGCAGCGGTAATGGTAGGTTCGCCGGGATGACTCTGCGGATCCCCACGCAACAAGAACTCATGTGGCCCGTCTTGCAGGCGATGCGGAAGTTGGGCGGATCGGCGCACATTGCCGAGATCTCCACACAAGTAGCCCAGCAGGAGGGTTTTTCCAATGGGCTATTGAGCATCATGCATACACCCTCTCAGTCGGAGATCGACTATCGCCTTGGATGGGCTCGTACCCGCCTGAAGCAGATCGGCGCTGTGGTCAACTCGTCGAGAGGCGTCTGGGCGCTGACTGAACTTGGGCAGAGGCTGACAGAATCCGAGATGGAAGATCTGGACAAGCGGAGAGCTCTACCACCTAGGAACGGCCACAAGGACGAAAACGACGTTGGATCGGGCGGAGGCGAGACGGACTCCACTCAGTCCGGGGATGACCCTGAGCAGTGGAAGAGCGATCTGCTGGACCGGCTTCTCAAGATGTCACCTGACGCGTTCGAACGCTTAGCGCAACGTCTATTGCGAGAAGCCGGATTCCGCAACGTGGAAGTACTCGGCAGGTCAGGTGACGGAGGACCGGTAATCGCTCGGTGTGGCACGCGACACCGGCCCCTCCGCGATCGAAGGCGTGCCACAGATTTCCTACCGGCGATCTGCCATGGTGGGAGGCTGCTCGGTGATTTCGGGGATGTCGAGCAGGTGAGCAAGGGTACTGAGGGAATAGGTACGACCGTCCGTGGCGATGACGATGTCGAGGAGTGCCTTGGGACGCTCGGACCAGCCCTTGCCGTCTACCACGGCACAAGGTAAAAGGCCGCGGGCTCTAGCCGCCTCGGCAGCGTTTTTGATTCTTGCCGCCTTGTCACGGGCGGTCCCGCCGTCCTCGGCTACCTTCGATTCGATGATCACGGTGGGTGACTCTTCCGGCAGCAGGAAGTCCGGTCCTGGAGAGAGTCCGAACCTCCGCTCGGTCACCGTCGCTCCAGACGCCCCCGTTCTCGATCGGTATTACGAGATGCCGTTCGCGTCGAACAGATCTGCGATCGGTTGCTCGAGCAGATTGTCCCCTTTGACTTCCGAATAGGCATCTTGGACCTGTCGCCACACCCCGCCGACGTAGCGCTGGAAGAGGAGGGCCGAATACGGTACGCCACCCGCGGCGATCTCAACCGAGTTCCAACCGTCCAAGGTGTCCCGCTTGTCCAACTTGGAGTGGAAGAACCTACTCACCGACTCAGGTATCTGGAGGATGTCCCTGTCCATCGCCGCGACCGCGGCTGCCGCGATCGTCTCGATCATCCCGGCCCTTGTAAACGTGATCCGCTCCGGTACCGGCCCTCGTTCAAAGTTCCGGAGTGCTGTCCCCGATGTCGTTGTCCCAGCAGCGGTGAGTTTCATCGCCCAGGACAGCTCGTTGTACGTGAAACCCAGAATCATCCGGAGCGGCGCGAGGACCAGCGGCCTCTCGGTAAGCGCCCTGATTAGGTTCTCCTCGGAGACATCGGCAAAGTTCCCGGTGTGTTCAGCCAGACACTCATAGGCGGTGTCGAAGCGGCTCTCGTCGGCCATCGTGTCACCCCGCGGGATGTAGTGGAACGATGGCTGGGTTGCTGCAACAAATCCCTTACCCAGTAAGTCGCCAGCTTCTTCTCGGGCCTTGCCGGATTTTGCCAAAGCGACAGCGACCGCTTGGCGGCGTACGGTGGGACTGGATGTGGTCCCCGCCCTCGAAAGGAGATCCCGTTCCGAGTCAGTGAGCGGCAAAGAGCAGCCCCAGTTCCTCCTGGGTCTGGTCGTCGGTCTGGTCGTCGGCCAAGCGGTCTCGGGCAACGGCTACGTACTGGTCATGTAGCTCGATCCCGCCGGATCTCCGGCCGTGGCGACGGGCTACGACGACGGTGGTACCCGACCCGGCGAACGGATCGACGACCACTCCGTCGGGTGGGCAGGCAGCTTTCACGAAGAACGCGGCCAAGCCCTCGGGCATGACCGCCGTGTGAAGTCCCGCCGGGCCTTTGTGCTGGTTGTAGGTCTGGCCCACTGTGATCACGTTGCCGGGATCGGCTCCGCCGTGACCGTAGGTCCGGGCACGATCCCGGCCGAACCCGGCCTCGGTGTTACGGCGACCGTTGCCGTCGAGACTACGCCGGGCGATCTCTGCCGGGGCCGTCTTGTACGGTGTCCGTACCGCGTCTAGGTCGAAATACGGTCTCAACCCCTTCGTGAAGTGGTAGACATACTCGAACGCGTCTTTCGTTCGTGGTCCGAACCGTCCCGGGATAGCGTTTGGTTTCCGCCAGATGTAGGTCTCGGTCCAACGCCAGCCCATGTCCTGCAGCGCCAGTACCAGCTGATACACATAAGGGTGGCGCTGGCCCTTCAACGGCCCCGACTTGGCAACCCGGTTCTTGATGTTCAACACGAACGAGCCGGTTTCAGCGACCGCATCCAGCATGGCCTCGGCAAAAGGTTCGAACCAATCCACGTACCGATCTGGCGCAATACGCGAGTAGGAGCGAGCGTCCGCGTAGGGCGGCGACATGAAGAACAAGTCCACGGAGTTCGGCGGTAGTCGGCGTAACCACTGGGACGAATCTCCCCACACGATGCCTGCATCGAGGAGCATCTCCAGCACGCGGTCGGCGTCCTCGGGGGGTGCCGGCGGGACTCGACTGACCATGATGTGAGGATAACCTACACGCGTGACATTTGTAGGTGAGCCGGCCTATTCAGCCTGTGGAGATAGCCGCCGACCGCACGGCTGGCGTCTAATCAGCGAGCTTCGGAACAGGTGGAGCGGTCGGGCGTTTGGTTACTCGGTAGAGGGCTAGGAGGGGCCAGGTGGCGATGGCGGGGCCGATTAGCCAGATGGGTCGGGTCAGCCACCATTCGAGGGTGGGCTCGGCGGGGGGCACGTAGCCGAATCCGAACAGGATCGCCACGACCACAGCCATGCCGGTGGAGTGGAACAGGTAGAGGGGCATGGCGTGCTCGTTGATCCATCCCACCACCCGCTGGGTTATGTCTCCCTTCTCCAGCCATGCCAGCACCTTGGGCCGGATGACCAGTACCAGCCCCACTTGCAGGAAGGTCAGCGCCACGATGGCCAGGGTGGGCGGGCCCATGTTGGAGAAGCGCTCGCCCGGGACACCGACCAGGGAACGCGGGTAGAAGCCCATGTTGGTGAGGGCTATCAGGGCGAACAAGCCGGCCCAGAACATCATCCAGCCGGTGCGGGGAGGAGCGGCCACCAGCCGGTCGTAGAAGAAACCGAGCTGGTGGGCGAGGCCCCAGATGACAAGGAAGTTGGCCCAGGCAGCCCAGCCCTGACCCTGGGTGAAGCGGAGCACATCCAGCACTCCGGCCAGGCCCAGCAGCCACACCGGCGCGATCTCCCCCCAGCGCCAGTGGGCCCGGATGGCGATCGGAGCGATGAGGACCATCACCACGTACACCACGAGGAACCACAGCGGGGACAGCACCAGGATCACCGCCGACCAGGTCCAGGCTGGGTCCACGGTTACCTCCAGCACCCAGCCGATGATGACCCACACGGCCACCAGTCCCAACGCAGGCACCAGCAGTCTTCCCATCCGCCGTTTGAGGAACCGCCGGGAGGTCCCTCGGGTGTAGTTGCGGAAGGAGCGATGGTGCGTGTATCCGCCCACGAAGAAGAACACGGGCATGACCTGCAGCACCCATGTCGCCACCCAGAGGCCGCGCGTGGACCCGATCGGATTCGATGGCGACACCGTCGAGGGGGAGACCACGAGGATCGTGAACACCCAGTGCCATATCACCACAACCACCAGCGATATGGACCGAAGAAGATCTACATACTGGTCCCGATACGCTGCCGCCATCCGACCGGTATGATAGCTATAGGGCCTTCCTGGTTCCTACGTGGGATCGACACGGAGGCGCGGTCAAGTCTTCTCTGCGCATGTGTTCGTGTTATAACAAAATGTGTAGATATCAAAAAAACTGATAACCTTTCCAACACCATGCAAACATAATCTCCCCTAAAAGGAGGGTGACATGAGATTCAGAAACCTAGATGAAACAACCCGTCATTACATGGAGAAGGAGGTCCAGAATGACATTGCGACCGGGACACTGTATTTGGGTAGGCGCTTAAGTGAGCGAGGCAAGTTGGACTATCCGCCGCTACTTCTCGACGCAGTAACAGGAGGTACACCACAGTCATTGGCTCGATTCCTAGGGCAGTCCAACCGTCTCAACCATACAGAGACGAACAAGCTCGGAGTCGTGAAGAAGGTTCCCTACAATGCTGCGGAGATGTTGGCTGAAGGTGAATTCAATCGATTCTACATTCGTGCAGTGTGTCTAAGAGCCATAGAGGAAGGTAACGGCATGGTGCGCGTCTACCGAGCAAAACAGGTGAGGCAGCCGCGTCCACAGTCCGTGAGTCTCTTAGGAACCGACATTGACGCTGAGGAACTCTTGACAGATCTTCGCGCGAGTCCTGGAGTAGATACGGCCCTAGGACTTCCAGGAGGTCCTAACTCTGGGCTCAGTGTCAGTCTGCACCACTAGTCGGATCGATGCAGGGTGGTTTGGCTCTCCCGTAGCGCCGTTTTTCCCAAAATGAAAGCCACGCTGTTGGACGCACATACGGAAGACCTCTAATGGACGCATCGTTAGTATGTGTTAATGGTGGCGCATACAGAATTCGGGATACGTAAACCGAGAGGCTCTTGCACGACGCAATGATGGGGCCGAGTCACGATCCTCGACTCAATTCTTTTGCTAATCATGTGAGGCTGCGCGATTTCGTGGGTTTTGGGCGTTCTGGCGCCGGTGTGGCGGTCATGATGCTCCTATGTTTGTCAAGTCGATGTTGATGGGTCCGGGTGGTGGGTTTGGAGCCAGTTCTGGTATTGGGTGGCGAGTTGGTGGTTGTGGTCTCGGCCGAGTTCGAGTGCTGAGATGCGGCTGGGTTGGG
>MKWU01002413.1_pt1 | contig 28176 bp, 32 predicted proteins | sample 809101 | NCBI WGS metagenome assembly MKWU01 (sample SAMN05860141, study PRJNA318959) | sponge metagenome | host: Aplysina aerophoba | place: Slovenia: Piran, Adriatic Sea, Gulf of Piran | collected 2013-05-07 | reverse complement strand
CAGCCCGCGTCTTCCTGCAGACGGCCGAGGCGTCCCAGGTGCGGTTGCTGCGCACACGGCCCTACCGCCCGCAAACGAATGGGAAGGCCGAGCGCTTCATCCGGATCCTGCAGGACGAGTGGGCGTATGCCCGTCCGTATCGCTCGAACGCCGAGCGCCTGCACGAGCTCCCGCGCTGGCTCCATCGCTACAATGCGCGACGACCGCACGGCGGCATCGACGGCGCTGTCCCCGCGTCGCGGCTGTAAACAACGTTCGTGGGAAGTAAAGCTAGGCGAGCGTTCCCATGGGTCGATTCTAGCCGATCACCGCCACCCACATCTGGCTGCCCTTCGTCGACTGGCCCAGCATCCGACATCATCGAGGCCGAGCCGGATTACCGCGTCTACGTGATGCGGCAGGCGTCGCGGCGCTCCTGGCGCATCGGCCAGACGGAACCCGTGCAGGTCGTCTTCATGGCCTACCGGAACACCCGGCCGACGCCCTCAAGCTGGTGGCGCAGAAGCTCCAGAGCTCGCTCGCCGTCGAGGGCGAGCTGTCGGAAGACGGCCTCGCCGCCTACGGGGACGACGGCGACGACCTCATGCTCGCCCTGACGAGGAAGATCGTCGCGGGCGAGGAGGACGCAGGCTCGGTCGAATCGGTCTTCGAGCAGGCCCGGCAGGTCGCGGCGGAGGCCGAGGCGCTGCTGGTCGACGAGGGCTGGCACGCGCCCGAGCCGGAGCCCGTGGCCGTTGCGACTGAGGGCGGGGCCGACCCTGTCGGGGACGAAGCTCCCGAGCGGCAGCGGACGCTGTTCTCGTGGGCGGAGTTCATGGCCGGGGAGCCGGACGAGCCGCCGAAGCCGAGGCTACGCGACGAAGCCCCGCTCTCGCCCTTCGAATGGGCGCTGGAGCAGGAGCAGGAAGGCGCGCTCGCGGGAGCGTTGCGGTAGCGGACGCGCGGGGGGGAGAGCCGAGGGGCGGGCGCCGCGCGGGGGGGGGGGGGGCGGCGCGGGCGCCGGGGGGGGCACCGCCGTGGGGGCGGTCCCCCCCGGCCCCGTCCATGTATGTGGCCTTCCTTGCTGCCCGGATTGGCGCGGCCCGCTCCCCCATGTCCTCAACACCGACCACTTCCCTGGACACGGGACAGGCGCGCGAAGTCCGAGGGCGTCTCGAAGCCGAGCACGCCCGCTATCGCAACTCCAACCGATTCGCCGGGCCGTAGGCGATGAAGCCGTCCCCGGTGTCCTCGAAACGGGTCGCGCGGGGATAGGAGACCAGCTTGCGCATCATGAGCATGTCTCCGGCCGCCCCCATGACGTTCAGCAGCAAGGCCCATGCGACCACCGCAGCGAGCAGGTCGTGTTCGGCCACGAGCGCCAGGGCGACGACCAGCATCACTGTCAGCAACACTGCCGGCGCAAGGCCCGAGGTCGCGTACTGGAGCTTGGTGAAGTAGCTTCCGGGCGCCGCCGCGTAGAAGACCGGCCCGAGGCGCGTCCAGGGCTTGAAGCCGAAGCGTGGGCAGCCGCCGAACGCGAGGAAGCAGGCGCCGTGGGCCGACTCGTGCAGTACGACTCCCATCACGACCCCGAGGACGGCTCCCGTGACAGATGTCCCTGGGCTGATGGTCAGATCCGCGTCGTAGGGACCGCCAGCCAGGCTGCCGAGGATGAGCAACGCAGTCGGCACGCTCAGGCCGAAGATGGTCGCGAGCAGCATATCGGCGGCCGTCACCTGCTTTAGCCCCCATCGCCCCTCCTCGACATAGTTCTCCGGCAGATGCCTGCTACCCATTGCCTGAGTCTCTTTCCTGGGGCGGCCTTGCAGCGCCGTTCACTGCCTCCCACAATACCGGGCCGCTCCGGGTGGGTGACGTTGAGCCGCCGGTGGCATTGCCGTCAGGGCCAGAGGCACGACCACCATGTCGCCGGGACTGCTGTTGGCGGGTGCCTGTCATCGGGTCCGCTGTCGGGGAGCGTCTGCGGCTCCGGCTTCCCTTCCTCCTCCCCTACTGGTCCTGGCCGCGGCCGTTCCGATCGTTGCCGCCCTGCGCCACCATCTTCCCGATCCGTGGTACGAGACGGTCGTCTGGCGCTACTCCCGCCACTGCTTCGTCTGGCCCACCACCAGCCAGACGTTGCCGGCGGTGATCGAGGGCCTGGAGGAGACCTGGGCGTTCTTCGGGGGTGTGCCCCGCTACCTCGTCCTCGATAACTTCGCGGCCGCCGTCGCCGGCGCAGACGCGCTGCACCCGCGCCCCACGAGAGGCTTCCTCGAGTACGCTCGCCACAGGGGCTTCAGCACCGACCCCGCGCGCCCCCGGCGCCCCCGCGACAAGCCGCGCGTCGAGCGCAGCATCGCGTACGTACGCGAGCGCCTCTTCAAGGGCGGCGACTTCCGGGACGTCGCTGACCTGCGCTCCGCCGCCCGCAGCTGGTGCCTCGAGGTGGCCGGGTCGTACGCGACGGAGCCGTGGGACCGGCGACCGGCAACCCCGGGCTCTGGACCAGGAGGGACGGGGCCGCGGCGCTGCGCCGGCCGTGGATCCGTGCCGCGCACGGCGTTAGGGGCCCCTTCGGCCCCGGTCGGACCCTGGCCGATGGGCCCAACTTGACGGTAGGCAGTACCACCTTCGAGGTGTTGTTCGCACTGTAGGCTCAGCCTGCCGGTGCGGTCACGCTTCCAGCATACGATGGCCTCAACTGCCCGGACAGGGAGTTGAGGATGCGGTCAATCAATCTCGGGCGCCCTCGCCGGACGGAAGCAGTGCCCGTCGTTCCCATAGCGGCGAGACCGTCCCCAGGCATTCCGCCCTCAAGGGCGAACGAGCTCTACAGCTTCTGCGCTTGAGGGCATCGGCCTGAACGGTGTGCCGGTAGGCGATGAAGACGACTCGCACAGGCTTGGACTACCGACAGTCCACGTAGCGGGGGAGGCTACCGCTGCCGCAGAACCCTTCCCATGAGGAGCTGGAGGGCCAGCAGCTCATCGTCATTGAAGCACTGGACCATTCTGAAGCCGTCGTCAGCGATTTCCGCCGCCGCCTCCACCGGCATGGCCCGCGCCGCAGCTTCACCACCCGCGATGAGTTCGAGGATGTGATAATGCTCCGTTCCAAAGGCCTTCACGCACGCCTGGGACTCAACGCTGAGCCCGCCCAATACCTCAGCCGTGCCGGCGACGAAGATGTCGACGGTGGTCTCTCTTGAGATGCACGTCTCCATGGCGCTCACCAGCTCGCTCACGAAGCCGCCGCCCTCGTCGCCCTGCATACGCTGGGGAAGCTGCTCCAGCGTCGCGCCGGCCATGTCGAGAGCGCAGGAGACCTCGGACTCCGGAACAACCGCCAGCAGTCCCACGAGGTCAGACGGTCCCCGGTTCTCCGGACCGGACGAGGTGTCACAATGATCTTCACCATGACATCACTCCGCATTCACCCACATCGCCGACGAGAGCTCCCATAATACGGCTCGATCTCGCGTGCATGTGTACCGGTCACATCCGGGCCACGACGGACATCCGGGATCCCGTGACGGAGCGACGCCCGGCGCTCGTCATGGCCCACCGGAACGGAGGAGAAGACGTGCCAGGACTCGACGCACAGATCAGCTCCGGGAGCGGTTTCGCGGTCGTGGTTGAGATGGACGCCGTGCGCGCGGCGCGAGCCATGGTCAAGAGCCGCGCCGGTCGCCAGGGGTATCGCGACCATCACCGGCTGAGGCTCGCCCGCGCCGAGTGGGAGCGGCCGCCGACCCGGTTCGAGTACGAGCGGGCCCGGGCGAAGGTGGGGAGCTAGGAATGGCAGGGGGCTTTCCTGTGCTGGAGATCACGATCAAGCTCGATGTCGAGGACGTGGAGGTCCTGCGTCAGTTGACCGGGGCCCCCGCGGCGTTGGATGGGCCGGGCTCCTCTACGGATGATGAAGCCGCGCGCTTCGTCCAGGGCTATGTGGAGGCGCTGCTCGCCGCGGCGCGTGCTGCGCCGGACCCGCCACCCGGTCCCGCTGCCGTGAGTTAGAACCCGGACCCACACGTTCGTGACTCCGTGGACCGGCCGCGGGCCGGTCCCGGGAGAGCACCGCTCCGGGATGACCGGGAGAACAGGAGGCCGGGTTCATGGGGCTTCGGGACGCTCGTCGACGCGTACCGCCCGTACCACCGGCCGTGCCGCTGCTCGCTCCCGGGCGTGTGGCTCCGTCGTTGGACGATGCACAAGGTCGATCGCAACCGCGAGGCGCTGTGGGAGATCGACCGCCAGCTCGAGCGCCTGAGCCGCCCACAGCTCGTGCCCGACGAGGACTCCTAGCAGGGCGTCGGGAGGAGTAGGAGGTTGCCACGGTGCTAGATGGGATTGCGGTCGTTCTGAGCTTCCCCGTCCCCGATCCGCCTGCATGGACGCTGCTCGGGCCGCTACTGGCAGCCCTGGTGGTCGTCGGTCTTTGGACGTGGGTCATCCAGTCGTGGGTCATCCAGTCGTGGGTGCATCGCGGCCCCGAGCAGCGCCAGCAGGACGAGATCCGTAGGCAGCAGGAGAAGCTTCGGCGCTAACTTCTGTGAGCAAGGTTCCGACCTTTGGATATACGTCACCGGCTTCGGCTCGATGGGGCAGGGGAGGTTCGTCCATCCAGACCTCCCGCGGAGCGCGGGACGGCGCCGCGCTACCTGCGCTGCGACAACGGGACGGAGCTGACCGCGTACGCGCTACGCGACTGGTGCCGCTCCTCGGGGACGGGGACCAGCTACATCGAGCCGGAGTCGCCGTGGGAGAACCCGTACGTGGAGTCGTTCAACGGCCGGCTGCGCGACGAACTGCTGGCGATCGAGGAGTTCGGTACGCTGCTCAAGGCGCAGGTCGTGATCGAGGCGTGGCGCGGCGAGTACAAGACGCAACGCCCGCACAGCAGCCCTGGGCTGGCTCAGTCCGGCTGCCTATGCGAAGCGCTGGAGGGAACAGCAACCAGCGGGACTGTCGTAAGAGGTGGACTCGTTACTGGGGGCCAGTCACACCTTCGCTGGCCCGGGGACTAGGGCATCGCGAAGAGGCCTGTGGCGGCTTCACCTATTGGGCTTGCGGATGACTCCATAGGCGAACGGTGAAGTGATGGTCTCCTTCTACCAGATCAGGTACTGTGCCATTGTGGTCGCGCATCAATGGGATGACCTTGTTCCGTATCCCCATGCCGCGTGCCTCCACGTAGCCGTAGTCGCGCATCACGTTCGCTAGAGTCTGGTTGCGGGAGTAGCGCATGCCCAATCTCATGCCATCTACTGTCACTGTGTTAGGCAACCTTCCGGGACTCTGAATCTCAAGTCGGTCCGAGAAAATCGACAGTGTGACGTCCGTGCCGGCGATGCTGTAGTCGCGGTGGATCAGGGCGTTCACCACGACTTCACGGATAACTCCCGCCGGGTACTCCCATTGGTCAAGGCGCCGCGCTCCGCGTAGGGTGGCAGTTGGGGCTGTGTTGCGCCTGACGAAATCCAAGGCTCGGTCTACCAGACCAGTTTCTAGGAGTGATCCGTCGAGCGCCTGCAATGGGGCCAGAGCTCCTCTCAGCTGTTCATCAGCTCGAGTCGCATGCTCCGTTTCCTGCCCCGTGTAACAGATGGCTCGGACGCCGGACTGGGGAAGAAACCGGCCTGGGTTCTCTCCGAATATGAGCATCCCATCGATGGTCGCCGCAATGGTTCCCGCCGATTCTACAGCCAAGTCTAGATTTCTCAGGACTGTTGCCCACTCGTCAGCATCTTCCGGATCAACAGCGTCCCAACCCAATATCCTCTCAAAGTAGTCCCGCAAACGGCGCCGATCGAGGTCGTTGACGGTAGTGCCAGGAACGGGCTTCAAGCCGTACCGGAGTTGTCCTGATTGTTGGTAGAGCCGGGCTTCCTCCTCGCGAGTGGCATCTCTCGTGGTCGTCCCGACCCGGATCTTGGTCACCCATGCGGAGCCGCGCTTGGCCTTGTATGGCTTGTCCGGCGCGTTCGCCGGCAGAGAGATGACACCAACGCGCCTCCCTGGCAACGGCTCTAAGACTTCCCAATATGGGTTCACGGCAGGCTGTATGTGGTCGCGTGCCACCTGCATTAGCCATTCCTCGGCCACACCTGACTGTCGGTTGAGCCCGGACACCGAGCCGTCTTTCTCGACTCCCAGCAGAATGTGCCCGCCCTCAAGATTGAGCAGCGCCGCGATCTCCGGAGCGAGCTTCCGAGCATCGATGGCGTCACGCTTGAACTCGACGCCCGAGTTCTCGCCATTCCGGATCACTTCCAATAGCTCGGTGCGATTCATCCTTTTGGCCTCAGAATCCGTACTTCAGCCTGCGGGTCTCGAAAGCCTCCTTACCGCCTTCGAGGATGTCCTCCACAAGTCCTCGAACGGCAGAATCATCAATGGAACCCATGTGCTCTGTCTTGATCTCAGCGTGCCCGGATTCGGCCTCACCCGACGGCGAGAGTCCAAGAATGAGTTCAGCATCACCCAGTACGGGGATATTCGCGTTATGGGTCGAGAACACGAACTGCCGACGGCGCTTCTCCTCACGCATTCGAGGTACAACGCCGTCGGTTATGAAGCGGTTGTCGAGGTCATCCTCGGGCTGGTCGATGATCAAGGGAGAGTCCGATTCCAGTAGCAGGAGCAAGAGGACGGCCGTCGCCTTCTGACCTGTCGAGAGCTCGCCGAGCGCCTGCCAAGACGGCGGCTCGCCCGGCGCAGCCGTATTGAGTTGGATCGTAGTTGTCGGCTGCAGTTCGAGCTCCTCGAGCTGCAAGAGAGTCTCGGGAGTGGCGCTCGCCAGTCGCTCCGCTTGAGCGGGTGAGATCGCGTACGTCTTCCGGATGGCATCTGGACCCTGCCGACAGCGCTCGACGAACTCTGGCAGAGAGAGGTCAGGATAGTCGCGAAGGATATTGAGTGCCTCTGAGAGGCGCCCACCAACGTTCTCCTTGAGTGCATCGAGGAGAGGTTCTCTGTTGCCAGCTGCGACGACGGCGACTTGGACGCGTTGCCGTAGTCTTCGATTGACTTCGTCAGCCGCGGTGCGAAGAAACCTGAACTGCTGAGCCTTGAGTTCTTCCCACTCCGCGAGGAGGTTCCGTCGCCTGTCAGCGTGCTCGGACCTTAGCTGCAGGAGCAGCGTCCGACGTTCGGTCAGCGGCCGCAGGAACTCAATCTCACGCCGCAGGCGGATGAACTCCTCCCCATCGACGGCGGATTTCTGGAGGTCACGCAAGATCGCATGGTAGTCGGCGTCTACGACGCGCTTGCGTTGGTTCCAACGACCGCGGACGTTGGCGATTCCTTCGTCCGCTCGCTGGAGAGCCTCCTCAATGTTGGACGCGGCTCGGTCGAGGCTTCGATTCAGATCGTCCAGCACATCGCGTGCCTTACCCAGAATCTCCTTCCCGGGTAGCTCCGCAAGTGCGTCTTCCGATAGGAAGTCGAGGTCGATTGGGACTTCCCGCTGAAGATCGCCGAGACTGTCTCGGAAGACCGCGATTCGGTCCGATAGAGACTCCAGGACGCGTTCCTCGCGAACGAGGACACTCTGCTCCGACAGGCGGTCTTCTAGACCCGCTTCCTGGTAGCTTCGAAGCGTGTCCTCGAGGGCCGGCAGAGCCGACATGACCTCGTCAATGCCGTCAAGCTCGGAAGTGATGTCCAACAGCGATCGCCCCGCCTGCTTCAAGCCACGACGCACACTCGCCTTGCGCTGGATCAGTGACTCATCCTTGTCGACAAAGCGATCCAGCAGTGCCGTCAACTTCTCGGGGCTTCGAGTGAGTTCGGAGATCTCGTGCTGCCCGTATATCTCGATGTCCGGAAGTACGTCCGCGGGCCGAATATCTAGAATCTGCCCACTCTCGTCCCGCACTACCGGCGGGTTGGGCACGGTTCGCTCGATCAGGTACTCGCGCTCGACCGGACGGTGGGCGCGCACTCGGAGAGAGAGCTTTGTACCGCTCTGAAGCACATGCCTAACGAGCCCGAGGTGGGCATTCCGTACATCGTCACCGAGGGGCTCCTGAGCGAGCACGTATCGCAGGCTTTCGACCACAGTCGACTTGCCGGCACCCCGTCCTCCGATCAGGACATTCAGATTCTGATTGAAATGGATGGCCGCTCCATCCAGGAAGCCACCCTCCCAGCAGAGGGTGACCAGTTCAGCATGCTCTTCCGGCTCGGGCGCGCTATTGAGCCTGATCCTCGAATCTGGGTCGAGAAAGGCCTGTCGCAAGCCCTCGATGGTGATTCCTGACATCTTGATCCAGCAGGTGGCGGATTCCTTGGCCAGATCGTCTGGGGTTACAACGTCCTTGGCATTGACTACAGCTACCGCTTGACGTTCGCCTGCCGCGTGTTCTCGGGAATAGTCAGGATTCCGGTTCTCGACGATCTGCCTGAATTCATCCGGCAGGGCCGCGATCGAGCCAGGAATCTGGGCCGCGAGCAGATTCTCGTTCCGCCAAGCCTTGACGCGGGCCTGCCCCTGAAGAGCTCGGAAGAGCCCCTTGTTCTGGGTAGCGTGTGCAGCGATGGTAATCCCGCCCTGCTCACGGACCTTCTCCAGAACTTCTTCGAAGGACTTCTCGGACAACGTCGTAGAGGGCTCGGTGCCGAGAATGCCGAGCTCCCCGAGGTACCTGCCGAGTTGCTCTTCGGTGGCTGCTGGAGCGTAGATGCACAGCACCTGGATGCCTTCCGACGTGGTGAGTTCAAAGCCGGGTAGTACGGTGACCCCACGACCCTCGGCGGCTTCACGGAACGCGGCGACTCCGCTCACGTCATTGTGATCAGTAATCGCGAGGACGGAGATGCCCACCTCCGCTGCCCTATCAACGATGGCGCATGCATGAGCGAATGGGTCACCACCGCTGGCCTGTCCTCGGAAGGTGCTCGCGTAGTGGTGTGGATTCACCTGCAACGCGCACTTGAAGAAGCGGGCGCCCGAAGGAAGCAGCCGAGCGGCGGCACTGATGCCTTGGTCGTTCACGCTTCGTCCCGTAAGTCCATCCCGGCGTTGGGGTGCTCGCTCGCAGCAGACTCAGGGCCGCGAGCCGACTCGCCTATTGTATGCCCGTTGCTCCCCAGAAGCGTTCAGGGCAGCGCAGGGTGCCGGGTCTCAAGGTGTGGTGGGGCAAACGGCTGGGATGGCGCCTCCGCCATCGCTACGGACCGTTTCCTCTCTCCCACCATCTGGGGCTCTCGCTCGCTGGGCGCGTCGTTGCACCCCGGCCGAATCGGCCGGGGCGGGGAGTGCCGCATGCCGCCCGGTGAAGGGCACCGGTGAGCCGTGTGCGGGTGAACCGCACGCACGGTTCGATGTGGCAGGGGCTGGAGACGCACGCTGCTATGGTTGTGGAGTTGGGCACCACCGGGAAACCGGCTTGGACCATAGGCGCCACCGCCTACGGCACGTACCGCGCCAGCCCCTGACCCCACGACTAGTCCGCCCCGAAGATTCAGGTGACGGCGTCTGGCCCGTCCCGAGAGGGAAGCGGGAAACGCACGGCACCGGCCGGTCGGCACGTCAGCTGCCCCGGCGCGGTACCGGGCGGGCATCAGCCCCGCTGAGGATGGCACGCCTACTGGTACAGCCGTCGGTGGCGACTTCTACCAGATCGCCGACTCCAGCGTTGGCTCTGCGACGTTCGCGTCGAACGGGCAGAGCTCGATCGACTGCCGGGACTCCGAGACGGGGACCGGCTGCGACATCGACAAGGACGAGGACGAAGTCGGTCTGAGGATCGCCATCGCCGATGACTCCGCCAGGGGCAAGATCATCGTCGAGCGCTACGAGCGGCAGCGCGGTGATGAGCCGATCTTCCGTGACTCGATCGATGTCAACGTGGTCTCGACTGCGGTGCCGGTTGCGACGCTCACGCTCAAGGCCGCTCTCCTGTCGATCGCCGCGGACGGCGGCGACACGACGCTCACGGTCACGATGCAGAAGGGCAACGGGGACCCGGCGGCGGGTCAGTCGGTGACGCTGATCACCACCCGCGGTAACTTCGGCAACAACGAGCAACTGCAGAAGGTGACGACGGACGCCACCGGCAAGGCGACCGCCACGTTCAGGGGCGGCAAGGTCGGCGGCGAGGCGACGATCACCGCGACAAGCGGCGATCTCACCAAGACCGTCACCATCACCCTGCACAGCGGGCCCGACGCCATCGCGGTCGCGGTCGACGACTCCACGATCCAGGCCGATGGGGAGCGGACCTTCATCGTCGTGACGGTGACGGACGCGGACGGCAACGCCGTCGGCGGCGAGCAGCCCAAGGCCACTGTCAAGGGGCCGAACGCGCTCGCGACGCTGGTGGTTGCCAGCACCAACGTTGATCGCAACCTCGGCGGCACGGCCAACGACATCCCGGCCTGTGGCGACGACACCAGCACGGGCGACGATGCGACGAGCATCTCGGCTACCACCGCCGGCGGTACGAACAAGGACGGCAAGTGCGTGATCTCGGTCTCGGCGCCAAAGGGCGCCACGGCTGGTGCGCACACCGTGAACGTGACGCTTGCACGGCTCCCGAAGGCCGCGCTGAAGGCGGCCGCGACCGTTGAGGTCGTCGGCAAGCCGGCGAGCCTGACGATCGCGGCGCCGGACACGGTCGAGCCTCGTGGCGAGGCCGCCATCACGATCACCGTGTACGACAAGTCCGGTAACCCGGCCGCGAAGAACGCGGTGACCCTGCGCCAGATCGAGGGCGAGGGCCTGCTTGAGCCGGAAACGAAGGCCACGAAGAACGGCGTAGCCGCCTTCACGTTCTTCGCCCCGACCAGCGGCGCCGCGGTGATCTCGGCATCGGTCGGCACGGGCGCGGATCTCGTGCGCGAGTTCCACACGATCGCCATCGCCGAGGCGACGCCGCCGGAGCCGCCTGCTCCGCCGGAGCCGGAGGCGAGCATCAGCGGTGCCGTTCCGTCGGCATCGGGTGAGTCCGGGCTCGTGATCATCGACAACGTCGACAACACGGCCGAGCTCGCCGCGCTCTTCAGCTGCGACGCGCCGACGGTCACGCTGTCCTCGGGCGGCGGGCTCGTGCGCTTCGTCGCGAGCGCGCCTGACTTCGTGAACGCGCCGTTCAATGCGAGCGGTGTGCTCCCGACCAGCGGGCCGACGCCGGCCTTCGCGACCTGCGAGTAGCGGCACGAGCTGCTGAAGCAGGCTAGTCCGGGCCCCTGGAGTACGCAGAACCGCGTGCTCCAGGGGCCCCCAGAGCCCCAGGACGCCGGGGCGTGTGGCCCCGGCGTCGGGCAAGAGGAGAGATGAATGATTCTCAGCAAGGGACTGGCCCGGCTGGGAGGCGTGATCGCTCTCGCTGCGCTTCTGCTCAGCGCTGGTATCGCCTCCGCGCCGGCCGCCCACGCGCAGGGAGCGCCGGAGATCATCTACGGGCCGGCGGCGTCCGCGGACTCCGTGATCACGGCCTCGGTCGACGGTGCGGAGTGTGAGACGGCCACGGTCGCTGCGACGGACGCCTACGACTCCGGCTTCGGCTGGAGCATCCAGATCGACCCCGACGAGTGCGGCGCGTCCGTCGGCTCCGCGATCACCTTCACGGTCGACGGCGAAGCCGCCGACGAGACGGTGACGTGGAGCGGCGGCGTGACGGAGCTCACGCTGACCGTGACGCCCATGGACGGCGACGGCGACATGGATGGTGACACCGACATGAATGGTGACACCGACATGGATGGCGACACCGACATGGACGGCGACACCGGCATGACCGTCGAGCCGCCCGACACCGGCAACGCCGGCTTCGCCGCGACCTCGTCCCCGGGCACCTCGCTCGCGCTCGGCCTCGGCGTCCTCGCCGTGGCGCTGCTCGCGGGCGGTCGCCTGGTGACCGGCCGCGAGCGCTAGAGGCGGCGTAGTGGTCGGCGGCGTGGCGATGCGCTCGACACTCGTTGCAGTGATCGCTTTCGTCGCCGGCTTGGCCCTCGTGGCCTCATCCGGGGCGTCCGCTTCCCGCGCTCATGCGCAGGAGGCGGACGCCTCGATCTTCTACGGCGTCATCTCGCCCGGCGACGGCGGCGCCATCCCCCTGAAGGTGCGCGCCACCGTCTCCGACATCACCTGTGGCACAGCGGACGTGACCGATCTCGAGGACGGACTCGGCTTCTACATCATCACCGTGGCCCATTGGTCCACGAAAGCCGGTTGCGGCACGGAGGGCGCCCCCGTGACCTTCTTGCTCCTCGCCGGCGAAGTGGACCCTGGCGAACCCGCCGCGCAGACGCAGGCGTGGACGGCCGGGCTGCAGCGCCTTGATCTCTCGCCCGTCCCGGATGCCCTGTTCGGGGCGTTCGTCGGGCAGTTGCCGGCGGGACCCGGCCGCGGCACGATGCGCTGGACGGGCAGCTCGGCGACTCCCATCGAGGACGCGATCGCCACGATCCCTCGCGACGTGGCGTCCGTCACCTACCTGGACGTCCCCACACAGCGTTACCGCCACTACATCCCCGGGGCGCCGTCTGACATCTCCGACTATCTGCTGGTGGACCGTGACGATATCGTCACGGTCCGAGTCCGCTAGACTCCGCGGCCGCCCGAGGCGCGTGCATACTCGCGGGGCGGTGATCGAGAACCTCGAGAGGTCGGGTCCGTTGACGCAGTCTCCGCTTGTCATCCCGCTCGTCGCCCTCGCGGCCCTCGTGGTGGCGCTGCTGGTTCTCGCGGCCGTGCTGGTGCTGCAGGCTGACGACGAGCCGGTGCTTCCGGCCTACACGGTCGTCGGCCGCGCCGCCTGGGAGCCGGGCGCGCGCTCGGGCGAGCTTACGCTGATTGTTGCCGGCCGTGAGCGCGTGGTTGCGGTGGACTGGTCCTGCTATACCGCCGCCGTCGTCGGCGACGTACTGCCGGCACGCGTGCCGTTCGTGGTGCCCGCGGGCACGCCTGCGCCGGCGGGGGGGCGGCCCCCCTCCCGCGCGCCGTACAGGGGGCCCGGCCAGAGGAGGCCCGACGGCCGCCTGCCGGGCGCCGTAAGGGGATCCGGGAGCGAGACGCCCCTGTGCCCGTACTGCGTCTACGCCGACGTCAACGATCAGGTCGCCGGCGCCCTCCAGGAGACGTGCCGGCCGACGTACGCGATCGCGCGCGGACGCCGGCGCCGGACAACTCGTGGGCCGACACGGCGCTCGACGATCTCGCCGATGGCCCGGCGCGCGCGATCGCCGCCAGCCGTGCGACATCGTCCGCGGTGTGGTCGCCGCGCGCCAGCACGACGGCCAGCGGATCCGGCCGCCCGAGCCGTGCCAGCGCCTCCGCGCGGCGCTGCTGGCGCAGACCTCTCGGGCGGTGCGGGCGACCGGCCACCGTCGCGGACAAGGTCCGCGAGGCGCAGCGGCCCGAGACCACCGAGCACATCATCAACGAGATCCGGCGGGTCAGACCCGACGCTGAGGTGCCGGTCGCCTACGTGCCTGGATTGGCGATGCGCAGTGCCGTCGACCTCTACCCGGCCGCGGCGGAGACCGGCCGTCGCGCCGCCTTCGAACTCGCCGACACCGCTCGCCTCCGGCGCCACTAGGTGCACTGGCTCGATGCCGGCAACGACGAGTTGCTGCCACAGCTCCGCGTCCTCAACGGCTACGCCGCCGCGATCGCCGCGGCCGCCACGCGGCTCTCGAACCGACTCAGGGACGCGCTCACGGGCAACTCCCCCCTCGAGCGCCTTCTGGACCCGCGGCACTCGGGCGTGCGGGAGACGAAAGGCCGGTCGCAGCCGCATCGCGAACGCGATCCAGAAGCCCTCGCCCCGCCCGGCGAAGGCACTCGCCACTGCCGCGATACCCGAGAGCTCTCGTCGCGACTGCCGTGTTCGTCGTGCTCTTCGGCCTGATCGTGCTCGCCTCGGAGGGCTGCTAGCCAAAGATCCGCGTCCACAGGTCTGGCAGCAAGTCGATGCGTGCCGCCCACGCACCGGCTACGAGCCCCGCGGTGAACCCGACCAAGTGGTCGCCCAAGTCTCGCCCAGGCGTGTCGCCACGCCGGATGAACTCGACCGTCTGACGCACCGCGACCATTGTTGAGAGTAGAGCCACATTCACACTGCTGCCTGAGCCAGCCCGGCCGCCACTCCCGAGGGGAGGCGGTCGATGACGCGGCGACAGCTCTCAGACGCACAGTGGGCGATGGTCGAACGCCTCCTGCCCCACCACGGCCGCGGCGGGCTCAACGACCGCGGCGCGCTCGAGGGGATGCTGTGGGTGCTCAGGACCGGCGCCCCTTGGCGCGACCTCCCGACCGAGTTCGGGAAGTGGATCACGGTCTACCAGCGCTTCCTGCGCTGGACGATGGCGGGTGTGTTCGAGCGCATCTTCGAGGAGAGCCGCGGGGCCCTCGACTTGAAGTCTGTGCAGGTGGACGGCTCCTACGTGAAGGTGCACCAGCACGGGACCGGCGCCCCAAAATGGGTAACCCGCGCGACGATTCCCGAAAGCGGCAGGCTATCGGTCGTAGTCGTGGCGGGCTCACATCCAAGCTCATGGCGCTTGTGGATCACGAGGGGCGGCTCGTCCGCTTCACGGTGAGGCCGGGGAACGCCGCCGAGGTTACGGAGGTACAAACTCTCCTCGGCGACGTTCCGACCGCCGAGCTGCTCGCCGACAAGGCGTACGACTCGCAGCGCTGCGGGCGTCGCTCGCTAGACGTGGGATTGTAGCGACCATCCCGCCGCGGCGCACCACCCGGGGAATCGTCTACGACGAGGAGTCCTACCGGCGGCTTCACCTTGTGGAAAACCTGTTCGCGGTGTTGAAGCAGTTTCGGGGGCTGGCGACGCGCTACTGCAAGCTGGCCCGGATGTTCGAGGCGCTGGTCTGCCTCGCGGGCTGGTACGTGGCGACGAGGTGAGGGTGGTAGGATACGGCTCGCCTGTCGACGGGCCACGCCTGTTTCAACGTATTTCCCTCACCGGAATCGTGGCTCGTCGGCAGGCCCTTTCGCGGTACGTGGCGCCGAGATAATGGGCCAATCAGCCCGCGTTATCTGGTAAGATGCGTTTGCCTGCCCCCAGTTCGGCGACTCGCTCCCTGCCGTTACTGCTCGGGAAGGTGAATGTGCGCTGCCCTGCTTCTGGCGTCGGCGCCGCATCCACGTACCGGTAGGCCGCGCCGCCGATGTCCTCCTCCAGGCAGGAGGCCTCGTCCCCCGACACTGCGTCCGCCAACTCGCAGCCCACCGTTGTCGAGGTGACCACGAAGCCCTCGAGGGGATCTGCCGGGGTCGGAATCGCAAGCGGCGATGAGCACCGCTCCCACCCCAACCGCCAGCAGCACGACAAGCGTCGTCATCCGCCTGGTGACCATCTGTTGAAGAGCGTCCATCTCTCAATCTCCCAACTAGCGCTCCGAGCGACCGGCCCTGCCGGCGGCCGCGGGCGCCCGCGGTGCCGAACCGGGGATCGCGGGAGCGGGTGTCCCTGTAGGCGCGAGCGTTCCCACGCCGATCAGCAGTGCGCCCAGCACAAGGACGGCGCCCACGCCAGCGAAGAGGACGCCGCCGCGGCTGTAGTAGCAGCCCGGGCTCGCGACGTAGAGAACGGGCCCGAACGTCGTCCAGCTCCTCCAGCCGAACGTCGGCCGGCCGCCGAGCGCGCGGAACGCCGCCGCGTGACTGAGCTCATGCAGCCCGACTGCCAGAAGCGCGGCCGCGGCCAGGACTGGGAGCGTGACCGTGATCGAGGCCTCGGGGCTGGTGCTGGTCAGGGCGTGGGCCGCGAGCGCGGCGGTCATCGTGACGACGAGGGCGACGAGCCCGAGGAGCAGTGCCCCGACCAGCCGTCGCCACGACACGCGGTCGAGGCTCCACCGATCGATCTCGACGTAGGCGGGGAGCGTAGCAGGACCGATCCGGCCCGCTCCCCCGCCAGCTCGTCGCCACCGCGGCGGGAGCACCGGGGCCCGGTGATCTGGCGCCGCTGCGGGGGGATCGCGCCGTGAGCGGCCTCTCAGGCGGCCGCGCAGCGCCGCCCCGCACCTCGGCGGCGACGCGACTCGAGCGGGGAGGGGGGGATCCCGTCAACGGGCCTGCAGGAGGCGAAGGCCGCGGGGGCGTCGCGCTCAGCGGCCGATGGCGGCGCGCACTCGGGGGCCGAGACGCCGGGGGATGGCGCGGATAGCGCCGTGGTGGACGCCCGCGGCCGCGGCCTTCGGGGAGGGGGCAGGGGGTCGCTATCGTTCTAGCGTGATAGCAAGAGATCACGCCCGCCGCGTGCTACCATCCCGCGCCACTCACGGGGGAGGGGCCGGTACCTGGACAGGGGCCCGGACTGATGCGAGCCACGGCGGTCCTCGTAGTGGCGGTGGCGGTGCTCGCCGGCGCGCTGGTGTTGCGGGGTGCGGGCGATCCGACACCGCCAGCAACAGGGACGGCGCCGGGCGTCCTCTCGGTGATCACCATCACTCCCGGCGATCGCGGCGTGATACTGCTCGAGTGGACGGGCGGCCCCGAGAACGCGACGCGCTGGCAGTACCGCCAGCAGGGCCCCGAGAACGACTGGGTGTGGACGGCGTGGGCGGACATCCCCAAGAGCGGCGCCAGCACGCGGAGCCACCGCGTGACGGGGCTGCGGGACTTCACTTCCTACTACTTCCAGGTTCGCGTCGTCGTGGGTGGCGTGGGTACGGTCCTGGGCGCTACCTCGCCGGAAGCGGAGGGCGGCACGCCGGAGATCGATTCGCACGGCATTCCGATGATGAACACCCAGCTAATCGTCGAGGGCGGTCGGGAGTGGCGCGTGGCCGGAGGCCTGGCAGTGATCAGCGTGCCGTCAGGCACGCGTCTCATGTCCGACGGGGGCGGGCGCATCTACGACATCGAGAGCGGCTCCTGGTTCAACATCGACATCGGGACGGGGGAGGTTCTCAGCCGGCAGATCGTCACGCCGCAGTCATCGCCCGACGCCTCCTGGTGGGCACGTCACACGCAGCGTGACGTGGGCGTGCTGTTCGACTGGATCGCGGCCTCGGCGCGCGTGCTGCCGCCAACGTCGAACTGAGACGAGAGCTGGCTTCGCGCGCTACGCCCGTTCGCGTTGACGGCCTCCGTATGGTAGCTTGTCCACGATGCAGCGTGGCTCGTCCTAGGGGGCGCGCAGTAGAGCGGGGGAGAGCGATGTATCGCAGGCACCTGTGCTAGACGGCATCATGGGAGCGTTGCACTTCCCCATCCTCCCCTCGTATGGCTGGCCGGCGCTCTGGCCGTTCCTGGCAGCCCTGCTCGTGCTCGGCCTTTGGACGTGGGTTATCCAGTCGTGGATCATCCAGTCGTGGGTGCATCGCGGCGGCCGGCAGCGCCAACGGGACGAGATTCGCAGGCATCAGGAGAAGTTACGGCGGTGACGGGCCGCGCGCTCCCAAGGCCTACTGGTAGACGATGATGTCGGGAGGGCGGGCGAGACCCTGCACCTCCTCCGGGGTCATGACGGGCGTGTCCTGGTCGAAGAAGAGCTTGAAGGCGGGGCGTTCCGAGGGCGCGGCGAGGGCCCAGCGCTCGTAGCCGGCCACCTTGACGGCGGGCCAGCCGAAGCCGTCCATGTCGACGGACAGCTCGACCTCAGGGTGCTCCTCAATGGCGTCACGATCCGTGAGCATCCATTCCGCGAACTGGTGCACCATGAGGATCTTGGGTGGCAGGCCCTCCTCCCGCACGAGCTCGGCGAGGTAGCGCTGCACTTCGTTCACCTGCCCGCCCGTGATCGAGCCGATGGCGAGACCCGGGCGCACGCCGAGATGCTCCGTCGCGAACTCCGGGTCGAGCGCGACGTGCACGAACGGCTCCCGCAGGAACGGCTCGAGGCGGCGGGTCTCCGTGAGCGGGTCGCTCCAGCCGAGCTGCGTGTCGAGGAAGAGCAGCAGGCCGTGGGTGCGCGCAGCGTCGACGTACGCGGCGATGCGCTCGTGGGGGAGATGGCCAAGCCAGTCGCCCCCGGGCGTCGGCGACGCCTGGGCGACGGCAACGATCAGGTGGTAGGCGGGCAGCACGCCGCGCGCGCCGTTGAGGCGGTCGTAGCGCTCCGCCCAGGCTGTGACGTCGGCGGCCACGTCCGCGGGAGCGCCGTGCCCGAGAGCGCCCATCACCCGCACACCAGGATGGCCGTAGAAGGAGACGATCTGCGGCGCGGCCCGGGTGCGTGCAACGGGCGACGACGACAGCCAGCGGCCGGGCCCCGTGTCCGCCGGCAAGAAGCGGCGCTCGGGCAACAGGCGCTCGCTCCAGGGGCCGCCGGGTGAGCGCGCCTGCAACGCGACCTCGACACGTCCGCCCGCGAGCCGCCGGGCGGTAATCCGCCACTCGGCGCCGTCCACCACGCGCGGCAGAGTCCAGAGCCAGCGGCCGGGCTCCGTGTCCGCCGGCAGGAAGCGCCGCCCGGGCGGCAGGCGCTCGCCCCAGGGGCCGCCGGGCGAGCGCGCCTGCAACGCGACCTCGACACGTCCGCCCGCGAGCACCCGCGCAGCGACCCGCAGCTCGGTCGCCCCCGCGGCCGCGGCCTCCTGCGCACCGACCGGTGCGTGTTCCCACCACAACGCCACGACGACCGCGAACGCGGCCGCCAGTCCGATGCGCCGGAGGATTACAGGCGCCGCGATGCGGCGCTCGATCCCACGCCGCCGGGCGGCGGGACTCGCCCCCGCTCGCTCACCTGCACACCGGGCGTCAAGACGGCGCCCGCGAGCGGGAGGCGGGCGCGGCCGGCGGCGACGTCCCCAAGCAGGAGGTCCCCGAGCCTGCGGTCGCCGGTGGTGACGCCCGTCATCGAAACCGCGAGCGCGATGGCGGGTCGCATCAGTTCGATGTCGGCGGCAGTACGCGCGCCGAGGCCTCGATCTTGTCGAACAGCGCACCCACGTCACGCGGCGTGTGACGTACCCCCCAGACGACGGGCGCCCAGTACGGCGTGACGATCTCCCGTTCGAGAACCTCCCCCGTCCCGATGTCGATGTTGAACCAGGAGCCGCTCTCGACGTCGTAGACGGTGACGATGTCCCTTCCCTCGGCGATCCCGATGATGGAGAGCCGGAGAGTGGACCGGAGACGCGTGCCCGACGGCACGTCGATCACCAGGCCGTCCACGCGCCACTCCCGACCTCCCTCGATAATCTGGTACGAAGACATCCCCGGAATGCCGTGCGAATCGACCCTGGGGGTCGAGCCGCGCGCTTCCTCCGAGGGATCGCCCATGACCGTCCCCACGACGGCGCGAACCTGGAAGTAATACTCGCGATCGTCCTCCAGCCAGGTCACGCGGTGGCTCCGCGTGCTGGCGTCGCTCTTCGGGACGTCCGCCCACGCCGTCCACACCCAGTCGTTCCAGGTGCTCTGCTGGCGGTATTGCCAGCGCGTCGCGTCCTCGGGGCCGCCCGTCCACTCGAGCAGGATCACGCCGCGATCGCCGGGACTGATCGTGATCACCGAGGGAACGGGAGGCCGCGGGGCGTCGGCACCGACCGCCGCTCTCGCCGCGTGTAGGTAGGCGACGGAGCCGAACAGGGCCGTCAGCGCCAGGAGCATCGCCAGCAGTACGGCGTGGACCCCGATCCCAGTCCCGATGGGACCTGACGGTATGGGAGACTCCCCACGAACATGCCCCCTGACCAGCACCGTCAGCACGACGGCGGCGGCTACCCGAAAGCGCCACCCCGCCCGCGATATCATCTCCACACCCTCTCTCGCTCGACTCACTGCCGCAGCCTTCCCTTCGCGATGCTGGCCCCCGGAGCACCGCACGGCGTTTCCCAACGACTCCCCGACGTTCACTCCGTCGAGAACGTACGGGCTCCGGGGGGCGCCAGAGTAGCGCGATCCCTGTGCCCAGGGACCACCTGACAGGCACCCTCGGGTGACGTATGGTCACCCCGCTCGACCACAGCACCCACACGGAAGCGCCGGCAGGGGGACAGACGCCCTCGGGCCTCCCTGCGGCGCGGCGCCGTGTGTCTGCTTGTGGTTGAGCGGCAACCTGTCCTCTCCGCAGGGAGGCACCCCTCCGAATGCTCTCATCGGCGAGGAAGTGGGTGTCGACCGTGCGCCGGCGACTTCGCCGGGCTGCCTCCGCATGGGACGCCAGGCCGGTGGCGCCGCACGCGGCCAACGACGAGGCCACCGAGCAGCTCCTCGCGCGGTTTCGCGAGCTGGACGCTGCGGCCGCGGTGGACGCGTCCACCGCGGCGGAGCGAGAGAGGCTCCCGCAGAACCCTCCTCCTCATACGCGCTCCCCCGGGGCGATCGCCCCGGTCGAGGCGGCGATCGACGGTGGCACTCCCCAGGGGATGAAGCCGGCGGCAGCGTGGGACTGGGAGGAGCTGGCCCGACGCGGGCAGCGTAATGCCCTCCTAGCAGACGCGGACAAGCCGCACTTGGCCGCCGCCGCCGAGCTCGTCGCGAACGGACGGCGGCTCCGCGAGCTGCGTGCCACGTTTGGCGAGCACCTCAGCGCGTATATGAAGCGCACCCTGATCAAGAATCCACTACCGCTCGACACCGACTTGGTGGTCCTGCACGAGATTCTCGATGCGCTGTGTCGCGAAGAGATCTCCGTGGTCGAGAGGAATCGCGAGCTGGCGACCGAGCCGATAGCGCCTCCCGTCCGCGGGCGTGGTCGTGGACGTCGGTGACACGCGATCCGCTGGCGTCGCGTCGTTCCCTGGAATCGTGTCGGCTCCGCTTCTAATGGGTCTCGACACGGGGCCTCTCTCGGCCCGGTGCACGATGACCCGTCTGTCTCCAGGGTGTGGGCGCTGCAATCTAAAACCCGTCCTCGATGGGACCAGACCGTTCCGCAGTCGCCCGCTCGTCAGCATCTCCGCATCTCCGAAGCCCGCCGGTCGCCCGGCCGCTTCCGCTCGTCGCCGTGCTGCTGCTACGCCGCCTCGCTCCGGAGAGCGTGTCGCAGCGGCTCGTAGAGCTCGCCGCTCTTCCACAGCGCCAGCATCAGCACCGCCAGTCGCCTCGCGACCGCGACGACGGCGCGCTTCTTCGCATTGCGGGCCCCCGACTCCGCGTAGCGCAGTCCCCACCTGCGGAGGTCGCTATCGGCGCCGAAGGGTCCCAGGATGTAGTGCGCGGCCTGCACCAGGACGCGGCGCAGCGCAATATCTCCCTCCTTCGTGATCCGGAGTTGGGGTTTCCGGTCGCCCGAGTCGCGGCTCCCGGGCACCAGTCCGAGGTAGGGCCCCACTTCCCGGTTCTTCGCGAAGCGTCCCGGATCCTCGATCGTGAGGACGAAGGTGAGCGAGGTGATCGGGCCGACGCCCACGATCTGCTGCAGCACGCCTGTTTCCGGGTAGCGCTGGCATACCGTGGCGACCGCCTTGTCGGCGCGGCGGATCTCGTCGGAGAGCTGCCCAACCTGATCGAGCATCGGCAGCAGCGCCGGGCGCAGTTCCTCCGGGACGTGCTCCGCGGCCTGTCGGTGAAACGCCGGCGCTGTGCAGCCCGGCAGCGCCGCGCCCCATGCCTTCACCGCGCCCCGCACGTGGTTGATGAGCATCGTCCGCGCCCGAACCAGCGCCGCGCGGCTGCGGAGAACCTGCAAGTCTGCCTGCGCTCCGGCGCTCCGGTGCCGGATGGGCGAGAGCAGCTTCGGGTCGATGCGGGCGAGCCGGGCAAGGTGCTCGGCGTCGGAGCGGTCGCTCTTGCGCTGGCTGCGGGCGATCAGCGCCACCCGTCTCGGGTTGGCCACGATCACCTCGTGGCCAAGCTGCGCAAAGAGCCGGCTCATCCACGGCGAGCGCGGCCCCACCTCGAGCACGACGAGCGCCGTGGGCACCGAGCTGAGAGCGCTGGCGAGCTCAGGCGTCCTGGTGCGTACCCGCTCCTGCCGGATGACTTCGCCGTCGGCGTCCAGAACGCAGAGCTGGCTGTAACGGTCGGCGACATCGATACCCACAGTCACCGGGCCCCGGTCACCGGTCGTCACCGCCCGGGCCCCTGTCTCCCTTGCCGTTGCTGCCCTCTCTGTCGTTGCCGTCGCGAACGTCCCTGCTCGACGCGCCTTCGGTGCTGTACTCTGCCCCATGGTCGGTCCCCCTACGTCGACAAGGCTCGTACGAGCCGCTACTCGGCCCACTTGAGGCCGCTTCTCGGGGAAAACTATCCCCCCTGACGAGGGGGGCCGACCCTCATGTCATCTAGTGCAGTTGATCCGCCTAGGGACTTGACTCTCCGCCCTCTAGGGTTGCGGAGGGGCCATCAAGCAGGGCAGGCCTGGAGACCTCCTCTGCGCGCTCGATTTCACCTGGCTGCTATGGTAGACAGGCTGGGTCTTGTCGAAAGAGGGGACGCCACGGACTATGCCGATCGAAGTGATTGACGTTCTTAAGGCGGGTGTGACATTTACGGGTATTCGGCTGCTCCCGTCGGATGATGCGGTACGCAGATTCAGGGAGGCAACCGATGAAGAGGCCTTCCGAGAGAATCAAAGCGACGACGATGGCGACCCCCTGACGGTCATCAAGCTGGAGAGAGAGCGTACAACCATTACTCAGAAGGATGACATTACTTGGTTCGAGCGGGAGTATCCGGAGAAGAGTGATTTGGCTGATCTCGCAGGCTTGGCGGCCGTCTGCCTCGGCGATGATGAGGTCGGTGACCGCAAGCCAGCGGCGATCGGTTACCAACTTCACTTCCTGTGCGAGCAAGAGTCCGGGTTGCCTGCCGCACGGTACCTAGCAGAGAGAGTTCTCAACTCAGCGATCGTGGAGGAAGACTGGGAGTTCTTCGAGTGCTCGTCGACATTCAGTTATCGCGATGACAACGGGGCCTGGCGTTTCACATTGCAGCCGAGGTTCTTCAGCGAGAGCACCCTGAGGCTTTTTACCCGAGTGGAACTCTACCACCTCCATCTGGATGATTCGCCGAGTCGTCAAGAGATGGAGGCTGGCCTGAGCTTGGCTTGGGCTCAGGCACTGGCCCTTCTCGGGCGCCTCGACGAAGGAGCGGTGAAGGCATGATGCTGGCCTCTAGTTCCCCGCGGAAACCTGATCGAGACAACCCCATTGTGCATCAGGGCTACTCAAGTGCCCATGAGTGGACCCATGACGAGATGTATGTGCTCGCTGATCGAAACGCCCGCGTCATCGGACTCTATCCACGAGACCGCCCGGATGAGTCGCCTTTCGCTCGGGCGGCTGACAGGGAACTGGCGCTGGCGTGGCCCGCACAAGGCATCAAGCGTCTCCACGAGCGAGAGCATCCGCAGAGGCTGTGGGCTGCCTGGGAAGGGCTATCTCTTGAATCCCGCGTTCCCCAGGCCATAGCTGGCATCATGGCGGCCTCAGGCTGGATGGAGCGCATCGCAGCAGAGGAAAGAAGGGTCTTCGCTGACAGGCGCATGGCAGACCTTGCCGAGAGTGCCAAGCGCGAGCGAAGGGAGATTGCTCCAGCAGCGAAAGCGGAGGCTGGGCGCATCCTTCGGGAACTCGCGGGACTCCCCGATGACACGGAGATCTCTGTTGAGGCTGATGGGACAGTCGCCATTGAAGTGCTACGACACCCTGGGGCGTCTTTCGGGCTCTTCTGTGAACCTAGCGGTGAAGCGCTTTGCGTAGTCTACGCGGATGGCGTTTCCCGGAGAGCCAGATACAGGAATTCCCGCATCCTTCCCGACTGTTTTTTGCGCGAAGGCCTAAACGCTGTGTTGGCTCAGGCTTAGGGTCTGTACCGGAATGGACCTTGTACAGGACACTGAACGCTTGGGCAGGGGCTGTTACGAGAGTGCCAAGATTCCGAAGGCCAATCCGAGATACTTCCGAAGCGCCATCAACAGTGACAACGAAGTCTCTTTGGACAGGCTCGGCATCGCGGATGTCGCGACCTTATGTGAGTGGCACGATGCCTCTGCGCGAAGGCGTTCCCAGAAGGAAAGGCGCAAGCGAACCTTCTATGGGTGGCATTGCTTCGAAGCGCACCTGGTCAGAGGCGCAGGGGGCCAAGTGGTGCCGTCTCCTAAGCCTGGGAATCCTTGGCACGCCGACATTATCCCTGGCGTAGAAGCACGAGACGACCTAGTAGAGGTCTGCAATGCCATCGCAGCCGAAGCGCAGTGGGTACCCCGACCTGACGTTACAACTGCTTGACAATCCGCAGGGGTTCGGCGGACAGCAGGTCGCAGCGGATACTCAACGTCTAGGCTCCTCTTCTTTTGCACGATCGCAAACCGTCACGGCAAGCCACCTTGGGGCACCAGAGCACTGGCGCCAAGGCAATGGCTCCCGCGAGCGGGACTCCCGTCAACCACCTCCAGATCCTCCCGCACAACGCCCCGCTCCGGGCTCACCGCCTCACCACTCCTTGCGGGTCACGCCGCGCCGCCTCCCGGTTGAGGACGTGGTCGAGTATGGAGAAGGCGCAAGCGAGGTCGCGGTCTTCCCCGCCGACCCCACTTCCCACATGCACCTGCGCGGTGACGATGGGGCATTCTGACCTGCGTTCTTCTCTCTACTCCCTCTGTCTGCCCCAAACAGCCGGTTTCGCGCCATATGGTGCAACACCGGTTCAGCCGGTTCACGGGCCCCCTGTAGCGGGCGACGGAGCGTGGAGCGGTGCGCCCTCGCCGGCTTCGGGAGCCGGCGAGGGCGACGACCGCCACGCTGCTTCACGTCCCCTGGTGCAGGGCGCGCTCGCTCCGGGTCGCAGCCCCGGAGTTCGCCGAGTACGCGCGGGTCCTCGGCTCCTCGCTCATCGGCGATATCGGCGAGGCAGCCACACTCGCGTGGGCCGAGACCCACGCGGCCGTCGCGATCGTCGACGACCGGGCCGCGCGCAACGTCGCGCGGCTCCGCGGAGTGACAGTCCACGGCTCGCTGTGGCTCGTCACCCGGGGAATGAACGAAGGCCACCTGCGCGAGCCGGCGGCGACCCGGCTCGTCGGGATGCTGCTGGAGACGGACGCGCGCTTCCCCTTCACCAGCGCCGCTGAGTTCATCCCGTGGGCCCGTGCGGAGTCTCTCATCGACTGAGTCGGCGCCGGCCGGGTCGCGACCTGTTCGGAGCCGGAACGCTGATCAGTGGCTGGCGGCCGAATAGCCGCACCGCCTCCACCACGACCGTGATGCAGCCGCGTTCCACACTCCCCGGTGCGCCGCGACGTCACGGCCCGCCGGCGGCCATATGCCCTGCCGCGGCGCGTGACGCCGGTGCCCCCACGTCGAGCACGCACTCTGAAGCGACGTGGCCGCCGGACCGGACCGGCCGCCGCCGCGCACACCCGATTTTGGACCAGATTTGGACCAACGGTGGACCGTGTGGACCGCATTCTGGTGTCCCTGTGGACCTCCCGTGGACCACCTGATCGCAGGCTGAGCCCTGCAACGCCGCACCCCGCCCACCCGGGCGAGCGCGCGGCGATGCGGAAGGGGCCGGCCGTGCGTGGTCCGCTGCTCGCCGTCGCCGCTGCGCTTCTCTGCTGGCTGCTGCTGGCGTCACCGGCGCACGCGGAGCAGGGGCCGGGTCCGCTCGCCGCCCTCGCCCGGGCCGGCGCTCCCCTGGTCGCCGCGGCGACGCCCACGTCCGGCGGACCCGCCCTGCCGGCGAGACCGCCTGCTGCCTTCGCGGCGGCCCCGCCCGCGGGACAGCCCGGAGCCGCCCCCGCGATCGGCATTCCCGGGCTCCCGAGCCCCTCCGACCTGCTGGGCGGACTCGACCCGCGCGAGTGGGCGGCCGCGTTTCTCGACGGCGCCGTGAGCGTCCTCGGGCGCGAGCTGCTGGGGGCGCTGCGCGGCTTCATCGACTGGGCGCTCGGCACCGGTGGCTCCTCGCTCAACTTCGTCACGCGCACGCCGGCCCAGGGCTCGTACGAGAGCCCGACCGTGCGCTCGCTCTGGGACTTCTCGCGCGCGATCGCCAACGCCGGTCTCGCGCTGGTGGTGATGTGGGGCGGCTTCAACGTCCTGGTCCGCCGGCACATCGGGAGCCCGTACCACGGGGCGATGGAGCTGCTGCCGCGCGTGATCCTCGCCGCCCTCGCCTCAAACCTCACGCTCGAGTTCGCGGGCCTTCTGATCGAGGTCAACAACGCCTTCGCCGCGGCCATCGGCCAGGTCGGCCTGCCCGGCTACGAGCAGGCCAACGCCGCTCAGGAGGGGATGGCGCTCGTCGTCGTCGCGCTGGCCTACGCCGTGATGGCGCTGCTGCTGGTCTTCCAGATGCTGATGCGGCTCGCGCTCCTCGACGTCCTGATCGTGCTCTCGCCGCTGATGGTGCTCTGCTGGGTGCTGCCGCAGACGCAGGGCTGGACGCGCTGGTGGGCGCACCTCTTCCCTCTCACGGTCTTCCAGCAGGCGGTCCAGCTCGTGGTGCTGCGCCTCGGCCAGGCGCTGATGGTCGAGCTGGCGCCCGGCAGCGTCGCGGACGCGCTGCTGACGTTGCTGCTCGGCATCGCCGTCGCCGCCCTGACGCTCCGGGTGCCCTCGCTCCTGCACGGCCAGGTGCAGCACTCGGGCACGGGAGCGGCCGTCGCGCTCGTCGCCGGCAGCCGCGCCTGGGGCGCCGTGGCCGGCCGCGGTTCCGCCGCCGCCGGCGCGGCGGGGAGGTAGCACATGTTCACGGCAGCGCTGAACGGACGCTCGTCGTGACGGCCGGGCGCGGAGCGGGCTACGCGCTCTTCGGGCTCGCCGCGCTGCTGGCCGCGGCGGCGGTCGCCTCCGCCTGGAGCGGGGCCTCGCGCCTCGCCGCTCCCGGCGAGGACGCAGCCGTGCGCGCGGCGGCCGATGCGGCCGCCGCATCAGCCGCCGCGTCCGCGTTCGTCTCCGCCTACGGCGGCTTCGACTACCGCGATCCGGACGGCTACACCGCGCGCCTCGCCGCGCTCAGCTCGGGCGAACTGCGGGATGCGATCGCGCGCGCGGCGATCGACCCGGCGGCCGCTTCAGGGCAGCTCCGAAGTCGCGCGGACGTCCGCTGGGTCGCGGTCGAAGCGCTCCCCGGCGCCGCCGCGGAGGCGACGGTCCGCTCCCTGCAGGTGCGGAGCCGGATGGACCCGACGACCGGGCGCGCCGCCTCCGAAGAGGTCACGCAGCAGGTCCGCCTGCAGCTCGTCCGCGAGGGCGGGCGCTGGCTGGTGACGGAGGTCGTGCTGCTGGGGGAGGAGCCGGCCGGCGCACGGGGCCCCGGCCGAGAAGGGAGCTAGCGGTGGAAGAGATCAACACGCTGTTCGGGAACCTGCTCGCCATCGGCACCGGCGTGGCGGTGGCGGTCTCGGCGTTCTTCGTGATGTGGGGGGCCTTCCTCTACATGTCGGCGGCCGGATCGCCGCGCCAGATGGAGGCGGGCAAGACGGCGATCCTCAACGCGCTCACGGGGCTCGTGATCGTGCTGCTGGCGCGCGCCATCGCCGGCATGGTGCAGGGGGCGCTGGCGTGACGGGGCGCCACGAGATCCCGACCCATCTCGGCGTCGCCGACAAAGCGGTCCTCGGCCTGACGATGCGGCAGCTGCTCTCCGCCGCCTGCGGCCTGGCGCTGGCCCCCCCCGCGGCCGGCGGCCTGCCGCGGCCGCCCCCCGCCCGCCCGCCCCCCTGCCGCTGCCGCTCGCCGTCCGCCTCTGCGCGGGCGCGCTCGTGGTGGCGGCGACGCTGGCGCTCGTCTTCTGGCGGCCTCAGGGGCGCCCGCTCGATGAGTGGGCGTTCGTGCTGCTGCGCTACCGAGCGATGCCCCGCGCCGCCGTCTGGCGGCCGCGGGAGCGCCCGGTGCCCCCGCGCGCCGCCCGCGAGGTCGTGCTGCGCCCGCTCGCCGGGCCACCCGTCCACGCGGTCACGAGGAGAGGGGACGGGCATGCCGCCGCGCCGTGACCGCAGACAGTGCTGGCGCGGGTGCCGGAGCTGCGCCCGCTCGCCGAGGCGGCGTGCCCACCGCCGGCCGCGCCGGAAATCGCGCACGCGGCAGCGGCTCGACGGAAGACGGAGGCGACGGGCGTGCAGAAGGCGCTGGCGCTGATGGAGCACGCGGGGAAGGGGATGGACATGTGGTCACGCGGTAACGGGAGACGGCGACCGGCGAGCGTGCAGGAGCTGCTGCCGCTGGAGGAGATTTCGGGTGACGTCGTGCACCTGCGCGGCGGCGAGTACCGAGCGGTGCTGGAGGCCCAGGGCGTCCACTTCGCGCTCAAGTCGGAGCCGGAGCAGGAGGCGATCCTCGCCGGCTACCGGCGCTTCCTGAACGGCCTCGCCTACCCGCT
>MKWU01002412.1_pt1 | contig 28188 bp, 20 predicted proteins | sample 809101 | NCBI WGS metagenome assembly MKWU01 (sample SAMN05860141, study PRJNA318959) | sponge metagenome | host: Aplysina aerophoba | place: Slovenia: Piran, Adriatic Sea, Gulf of Piran | collected 2013-05-07 | reverse complement strand
CGTTGATGTGCAGTTGACCGTCATGGCCAGCGTACTCTATCGACTCATGGGCGTGCGCGTCGGACAAGGCTATGAAAAAGCCGAGGCGCGGACCCTCTACCGTGACCTGATGCGACACACCGGCAAGATAACCATCACCCAGAATGAGATCCTCGTCCAGTTGCGTGCACGCGCCAAAGATAGCTACCTGATCGCTGCCGGATACCCCGAATTACACCAGAAAATTCCTTGGCTTGACAACAAAACCCTCCGAGTACAGTTCTCTAAACGACCATAATCCTCACATGAGAAAATGAACGCGGGAATTCAGGCTAGGCGAGAAATGGGCCTTCGAGGAGCAGCTTGACCACTTCGCGAATCAGAGTCTCCAAGGGATCCCGGCCTCCCAAGAATTCTGGTTTCGGGCCGATCCCGACATTAAGGACATGGCCGTTCTGGCTGAGTGCCTAAACTAGCAATTGCCTGAGCATGGCACTTTGCTGCCAGAGAGGGTATTCGTATCAGACCCAAATAGGACGGTGTAATTCAAGCTCGCTTCAAGTATGTCTAGCATAGCGAACAGTTAATACGAGGCCTGGGAAGATACTTGATCGACATGCAGCAACTTTTTCTCGAATAATAAACAGTAGGCCCGCCTCCTTAGGTGGGTGAATGGAAATTCAGGCTAGGCAGGGGTATAAATCCTCCCCGGTTTGTCTTTTTTCGCCAAAATATGACCAATATCGGCTCGTTTTCGGCTTTACAGCGCCCACGGAGTCACTCCTGACCGTGTTGATCCTCAAATTGCTAAACTGCGTATGCATGGTGGTATCGAAGACTCTGCCCCGAAACAGGCACTTTATCCACGGGCTGCTAAGCACCAAATCCAGTCACGCCTCTCTGCATCGTGGCAGGCGGCCATCATCAGGAGTGTAGCTAAGGCTGGCAATAAACAGCGGGTTATTGTCTTGCATTCGATTTGCATATACGGGTAGCCTGCAGATCGGGTACTCAGCCTCCTCGTTGAACATTATCAACGATACCAGTTAACTTGACATCGCATGAGCAGAAGAGCGGTTGGGATACGGTGGCCGGCTCAGTTCGTAGGATAGAATTTTCATCGCAACCGCATCATCACATAGAACTCATTGGTCATGAGCCTACTTGGACACCTTGTTCCCCGTATAACTTCAATAGGGGCGGAACCTGTTGCTACACAGGCACTCGCCTACATTCTCAGCGCGTCGGCAGAAGTCGCCATCGCGTTCGTTGAATTCGTTAGCAAGACCGGTGTTGCGCCGTTCACGCCGGGAGCGATAACTGCTGAAGAACAACATGGCGACGATTTCCCGGACCTTACGATCCGGGATACGGCCGGCAAAGTCCGAATCCTCATTGAAAACAAGTTCTGGGCTGGGCTGACTGATTCCCAGCCGGTATCGTACCTGGAGGCATTGCCTCACGACACATCTTCTGCGGTCGTATTTGTTGTCCCGAAACGGAGAGTGTACAGCCTATGGGGTGAACTGGAGGAGAAGTGCCAAGATTCCACAGTTGAGCTCGGACGCAAAGAAACGGAGAGTGACATCACTTGGGCGCGCACTGGCAATCGAACGCTAGCGATCACTAGTTGGGACCAGGTTCTGGAACGGCTGGAACATGTCGCTACGCAAGATTCAATTGGACAGGACATTAATCAGCTTCGTGGCCTGACCGAACGAATGAACACGGACGAATTCCTCCCGCTGCGCGAGGACGAAGTAACCGACGTGAGAGTGGCGCGCCGCTTGATCAACTACAGCCAACTGATCGAAGAGATCGTTGATCGTACCATTGCGGATGGAATAGCCACCAAGAAAGGCCTAAAGCCCGCACACGGTTACACCACTGCAGGTCGCTACCTGCGTCTGTATGGAAAGTTCGGACTGTGGCTTGGCGTTGACCTCAAGGCGTGGCGCGACTGGGGGATTACACCTATTTGGTTGAAGCAGTACCCCAGATCTCCGTTTGCCGGTGTTCCGGGGACGACATCCCATCAGAACATGAGTCTTTTCGACGAAGCGCAGGCACGTAAAGATTTGCTTTACATTCCGGTTCGTCTCAAGGCCGGGGTCGGGCGAGATCGCGTGATTGACGATGCGGTTCGGCAGATGCACAGCATCGCAGGCAGATTCCTCAAGGCATGGCCGAACCGATAGTACAGTCTTCCTTAACGACAGAGAACACAGTTAGGGGTCGATAAACGGCGTTGTCCAGAGCAGCGCACTGGCTAATTTCAAAGATTTGGTTTCGCGCCGCAGACCGCATAGACCGAGCAGTTGGTACCATCGAAGTTACTTGTCGCCGTGGAACGCTTATCGGTTTAGATCAAACGTATAATGGGGACACCAATTTCGGAATGGAATGCTTAGGCCAATCATCTCTGATCAAATCCTTCTGCATCGTGAATCCCCGTCCACATCTTCCTGAGTCCGAGCGATCCACTCCATGCGCTCGAAGTAACCCTTCCTGCTGCGTGTCCTGATGCACTTTCTACATCAAGCGCATCTGGACGTTTAGCTGCATTACTTCACCAAACAGGTGTTGTCGCAGGCGACGCGTCTCCCGAGCAATTTGTCCCCTCATATGCGTGCAACAGGCATGAAAGCCGCTTCGGTGGTGGGGGCGTACGTCTATTACTCCCGGCGCACCTGTCGTTATTCGGCGATATCCCACACTACGACGACAGCATTGTCATCGTCCGGCGTCCCATACGCTTTTCCGCCGCGAACGGTATCCAACCCGACGCCTGTTGGCAGCGTTGTCTTTGCTACGACGCTGCCGCTTTCAGCTTCAACCACAATCCATTCGGTTTCCAGAGCTCCCTCCGGCCAGCTAAGCCGAAACCACAACTGGCCCTGATCATCCGGTACCATGGCATTGAACGCAGGTTTAGTATCAGGCATGTCTTGGCGAAGCTCTTCTCGCCAGTTTTCGGGGTACCCTGCTGCTCGGGCGCTCTTTTCTTCCGATGTTACCGGTACACTTGTGTGGGAAACCGCAAATTCGTTTGCCGTGCTTCCATCGATCGCCAACGCTCTGATACTGATCTCATCGGTCCATCCATGGTAAATGAGATCGTCCGAACCTAGGGCCAGAAGCGATCTCCGCCCAAACTGACGAGGAAACGGAATAGAAAAGCCGTCGTCAGAAATCGTCGTCATTTGCATGGAAGGGGTAAGCACCAAGGAATCACGTAAGAATTGACCACTGTGGTCCACCAGTTTGATTTCCAGCATTCCATCTACTTCATTTTCAGATCCCCTTGGCAAGACACGCATGTACTCGAACAGCAGCCCGGTCTCGAGGTAGGCAAGTATATCCGTTGGTCTCGCGCCAGAGATTTCGTCAGTAGGGAGCTTCATCGTGTAGGCAAGTACGTCGCCGCTAGGTGCATAAACGGTCAGGCGGTCACTATCCAGATCGTAGGCATATACTGAGTCTTGCGGGCTTACGTACAAGTGCGGTGCAATACTAAACTCACCGGGGCCTTCGCCCTCGCGCCCGATTTCGCGTATCAACGAACCATCACTCGTGAACACGCGAAACCCATACATTGCAAAGTCAGCCACAAACAAACGTCCCCTTGAATCGACCGCTATATCCCAGATATTGCTGAAGAATACGGTATCACCCTCCGCTTCATCACCGATTCGCATGGATTCGGTCAATACCAATGTCTTGGCCTCAGCGTTTTGGTCGGCAACTTCGTTGGTGCCACACGCGCTTACCATGAGCCAGCCGACGCCCACGACAATTGACCATGAATTGAGGCGTGGATTGCGGCCTAACTGACACCTGAGCATTTCAATTTGCATCTGTTCATTCTTGCTATTTGTTCTTCGCTTATCGTCAATTCTCAGCACTTATCTCTTCTAAATCTTCTATTGACTTTCCCGCGACCTGAGCTTCAAGAATTTCAATACTTCCGCCATCGGCCCATCATACTTTGAAAGTTCAATGGCCATATGATTCGCTTTCAGAACTTTATTAGTATCCAGTATCCCTCCCGATTGCTCTGTGAAGATGATTGCGATAAGAATCACGCCAGGCGATAAATCCTGTGGTTACCGAATCTACGTATAACTCCCAAACTTTGCCATATACCCCCCTATAACCCCCTTAAATCAATCAATTAAACCCCTATCCTTATGCACAAACGCCATTTGACGCGATCCTGGCGCATCTAGCTCTTAACAGCATCTCTAATTCCAAATACGTGCTTCATGAATCGCCGAATGAGATTATTGGCTTCCGGTGTTTCCTGCAGTGTTTCGATAAGTTCGTCCACCGACATGCCGGTAATACTCTCAGTATACTGGGGGTAGGCACGTAGCCGCTGCTCCAACAGAGGCACTTTGAGTTCAGAATGAAACTGCGTGCAGTAGAGTGGAGCATCCGACATACAGAACGCGTGGTTTTCTACGAGGGGGGTGCCTGCCAGTTGAACAGCGCCCTCGGGGAGGCGAATAACAGTATCCTGGTGTCCCACATGGGCTAAGAACGGGGTTCCTAATTCACTGAAGATGGGATCTTTTTCTCCCTCGTTCGTCAAAGAAAGTTCAAGTGTACCCAGTTCTGCCAGTTGCGGATCAGTTACGACCAAACCACCGAGGGCAGCGGCCATGGCTTGAAAGCCCCAGCAGGATGCAAAGACCGGTTTACGTTTCGCATAAAGTGAGCGCATGGCATCCAGCGCACGGTCTAACCAAGGGCCACCCTCCGGTACAGAGTAATCACCAGCTCCTCCGATCAATACCAGATCTGTGCTGCGGAGCATCTCTGGAGAAGGTGGATCATTGACCAAATCGGCGGCAGTAATCTCTTCTGGTGAACAGTCCAAGGCATCAGCAAATGCGGCCACCTCACTGATGCGCATCGGGTCATCCAGTTTGCGTATTTGTAGGAGGAGGATATTGAGAGTAGACATATGCGGCTGTTGGTATTAATTCAGTTGGGCCTTCCATTAATCGTGTGGGTAAGCTCTCGAATTCAGGATGAGGATTAATGAAGTAGGATAGGTTTAGGATGGATTTCTTTGTTTATTTTGGATCTGTTTTTTGGTTCAAATCAAATTTTTCATCAACAATGAGTGTACGTATTCAAGATATCAATCGATTGATGGGGATCCAGTCTCCGATACCTCCCAGGGAGATTCAATCCCTATTAGATGATTAATGTCTTGTATACGTAGTCCCATTGTCGGTAAATGATTGTTGATTGATTTTCGTCACAAAAACGCAGCTAAGATAACAACGAAATCAATCCCGAATCTATTCCAGCACATACTTGTTCAGCCTAATTCTGACACCAAACCCACTTGAAAAGCGGAAGCCCCATTCAGTTAAACATGTTGGAGGCCCTTCGGGCTCCCTATAAGTTTCTGGATTCGGGTTCGCACAAATCAATCGAGAAGGAGCAAGTAGGAGAAATCGGCTTCAAGGATCGTCAATTGATTTGTTGCTCACCGGTTAAAGGGTGTTTCATGAAATTTTCATGTACATCGATCTAATGGTTGTGTCCGTGATGGGAGTGAGTATCCTTGTTTCCTGACGCATTGTGCGAGTGTGGACTTCCATGATGGCTCTCGTGAAAGATGACATGCAATAAGGAGCCAGCCACGAATGCCTGAAAGTAGTTGCTCCCCACAAACTCATTAGCCAATACGCCAGAAAGAAAGAACCCAGTAACGGTAGTCAGCAAAAGTCCTGCAATGCCAACCATAGCGATGACTGTACCATAGCGAGGTTGCAAAATCCACCATATCATAAGTCCTACGGCGATGCGATGGATCGCTATGGGGGCTGCGGTGATGGGCTGATCTGCATTCAGGCTTGCACCTTCTAAAAGGGCATGCAGCAAAAGTCCAAGAAATCCTGCAATGACGGACGCTGCTTCAGTTTTTGGGGCAATACCTTGGGACATATGTTCGATCGCGATCGGTGTTAGAAGTCCGACCGCCATGACTCCCATGAGGATCACAATGCTACCCAGCTCCCAACCATTATGCTCAATCTGATGTCCGAATACCTGAATCAGTACTAACAGGGGCACCATCACATACATACTTCGGTCGAAGGCACGTGTAAGCTTTGGATGGTCATGCAGTACCAGGTATAGGAACGCTCCTATTACTGGTGCACTTAGGGCGTAAAGAAGGGGGAGCATCTAAGTATCTGATGAGATAGACGCGCAATATACTTGCTGTTCGGCGATTTTGATTGTTATAGTAGGTTGTCCAAGCATAATCAGGTTAGTATCTTGAACTGGATTCAAGCGGAAGCGCTTTTGGACAGGTCGAGCAAGGGGGACGGTATCTGACTGAGTTGGAGGGGCAAATAAAATGTTTTAAAATGACCGGATAGTATATGCCGGCGAATGCAATTTCCCCAACAATTTCCCCAGATACAATTTCCAGGGGGAAATGTGTGCTTTGCCGATCGGGATAAAATGAGCACTTCAAGGTTAAGACTTTGATCGAGTCCGATCCCAATTAAAGTCTGTTCGAGACATGCTTGGGAGTTCATACTTTAATATCGAATTCCCATACCAAGAATGTATATAAAAACCATATTTCGGGAAGTGGAAAATTTGTTGGAGCAGGCAAGTATCCCATCTCCCCGACGTACGGCAGTATGGATTCTCTGCGATATAATCAGATGTAGCCCCGCACATTTAATTAGCCGCGAGGGCGACCGGCTGGACCAGAATCATATAATCAGAATCCGGGAGGCAGCCAAACGCTGTGTTGCTCATGAACCTGTACAGTACGTATTAGGGCACACGGAATTTGGCGGGTTGCGTCTGCATCTTTCTCCTGCCGTTCTGATACCCCGGCCGGAAACAGAGCAAATGATTGAGGTTGCTCTTGAAGCTGTTGGGTCAGGAAGTACATTAAAAGTGTTGGACATTGGTACCGGCAGTGGATGCATTGCACTGAGCATTAAGCACGCTTTGCCTGCGGCCCAGGTGACGGCCTGTGATATCAGTGACACCGCACTCCAGATCGCCAAGAAAAATGCCAAGAAAAATGGGCTTGACATCAGGTTCATCATGGCAGATTTGTTGAGTTATGATTTTGTGCATACAGTTGGTATGGGATACGATTTAGTTGTTGCTAATCCTCCTTACATACCAGACAGCGAGCATTCGCAGCTGCCCCGGATAGTAAGGGATTATGAGCCGGGTATTGCATTGTTTTGTGGTGACGATCCCCTTGCATTTTACCGGGCTATAGCTGAGAGCCTTGGGACTGGTCTACTAAGCCAAGGAGGAACGCTCGTGCTGGAAACTCATGTCGATTATGCAGATTCCGTCGGTATGTTGCTGCAGCAAAAAGATGTCTCGCAGGTTCAGATCAAACCGGATTTTGCAGGATTGCCCAGATTCGTGATCGGCAAGCTGCTCTGAAGAAAACCATTTATTCAGCAGTAGGATGCAGACCACAGCAACTTAAATTGATGAAGCTCGCGCTTATCCAATGTTCAGCATCGAATGATGTGGAAGCCAACCTAGCTCAGGGGCTGAAATCCCTGGAGACAGCTGCGCAGGCAGGGGCAAACCTGGTCGTGTACCCAGAGCTTGCATTTACACCGTTTTATCCTCAGCACCGAAAGATGCATTACCCTGAGTGCAGAGGAAGTGATTTACCACCATTGTCTCTCGCTGAAGAAATCCCTGGCCGTACAACGGAGGCATTCTGCGCAGTGGCTAAAAGACTGGGGGTGGTTGTGGTTCTTAATCTGTATGCACGAGAGGGTAATACCGCTTTTGACGCTTCGCCGGTGATCGATGCAGACGGTACGCTCCTGGGTGTAACAAGAATGATGCACATCACGCAATACGAAGGATTCTATGAGCAGGATTACTACACGGCTGCGGGTAATCGGGTTCCAGTGTACAATACTGCCGCTGGTCGGATAGGCGTAGCTATTTGCTACGACCGACATTACGGGGAATACCTGCGTGCCTTAGCCCTGCAGCGAGCGGACGTGGTAGTTGTCCCCCAGGCAGGTGCACTCGGTGAGTGGCCGGGAGGGTTGTTTGAAGCGGAGTTGAAGGTGGGAGCATTTCAGAATGGCTACTACATGGCGCTCGCCAACCGTGTAGGACAGGAAGACATCCTAACCTTTGGTGGGGGATCCTTCGTGGTTGATCCGGCAGGTAGAATTGTGGCCCAGGCTCCCGAGATATCTGAGGCAATTCTTTATGCTGACCTGGACCTGAGGCACTGCGAAGAATCCCATGCACGACAATTATTTCTTAAACATCGCCGTCCGGATATCTATGCAGGTGGAGCGGTTTGTATTCAGAATTGCGAAAATTCGGAGTATGGCGTATGCTGCCAGGCTCCTGTGGCTACGTAACGCAGGGCAGAGCTGAAATCATCTTTTGCCCAATATCCCGGGCACCTTGTGATGTAGCTACCATCGCTCTCCAGGAATACGGTAGTGGGCGTGCCTTCTGCCCCGAGTGCATATCCCAGTTCCATGGATGAAATGTCATATCCCTGAAAGTCATGCCGGGTTTCGGCATCGTCGATATTTAGCCGTCCATAAGCGAAATTATCCTGAACGTAGGCAACGAGTGCAGCATCCGTATAGACCTCTTGTTGCATTTTTTGACACCATCCACACCACGGTGCATAGATGTCAATAAGGATTGGCTTGCCCGTTGTGGCAGCGGTTGCAACGGCTTCATCGAAGGTAGGCCAACTCATGGGAGTCGGCAATACTTCAGGTTCAGGCGCAGTCGTCTCCGTTACATCGTCACGGGTGCATCCAGCGATCAGGAATACTACGAGTAGTAATGTGCGATGCAGCGTCATCTGTTCAGGAGCGGGAGATAGGCGTTGATAAAACGTTCCGATTCTGTAGTAAAGTTAAAAACTTTTTGGACATTAGGAGTATTCATCGCCCACTTTTGGCGTAACTCAGCATCACTGACAGCACGGTTCAAGGCAGCGGCCAGAGCCTGTGCATTGCCGGGAGGTACTACGCAACCCACGTTGAAACGCTGTATGATTTGCGAGATTTCAGGGAGATCGCTGGCAATGACCGGTACACCGGCTGCCAGATATTCAAACAGCTTATTGGGTAATGCATATCTGTGGTTCAGACAGCAATTTTCCAGGAATGTCAGTCCGAGATCGGCGGATGCTGTAACTGAAAGAAGTTTGTTAGGTGGTACAGGATCAATAAAGCAGACTTTCGATTGCAACTCAAGGCTGTGAACCAAACATTCTATATCTGATCGTAAAGGTCCAGCACCCATGAAAATCAGGACAGCGTTGTCTGTGTGAAGCATTGCCTCGACCGTAATTGTTGCTCCCCGGTGCTTCTGCAGATTACCCTGATGGAGTATAATTGTAACGTTTGGAGGCAATGCAAGTCGCTCACGCAAGGAGAGTGTGGGGGTGGCTGCTTGTGGTGCAGGGACATTGCGCATCAGGCAGATGTTATTGAGATTGAATTTTTTTTGTAGATATTGGGCGATGCTTTCGCTTACCGTGTAGACGCAGTTGGCACGACGAATATGCAAGTGTTGTATAACCTCCCAAGTGGTACGGACCCATGGACGCCGGGTAGTCGAGGGGAGGTGTGTGTAAAGTTCACGCGAATCAAAGACCAGTTGGGCATGGTGACGGTCTGCAGCCTGGCGCATGGCAGGCAGGGTATACAGATCACTTGCATGGTAGACAGTAGATTTTATGTATTTCAGCGCAGATTTGAATTGCCAATGATTACGCCAGAAAAACCGGGGGCCGGATCCAGTTGGTCTGGGGAGGCACATGAGGGTTACACCCTTGACGTTCATCTTGGTCATTCCCACTGGCGTACCAAGCCCCAACACCAGGACTTTGAGGCCCAGTTCGGAGAGCAGACGCAACTGTCGGAGTGCACGCGAATTAACCCTCGGATCCCCGGTCAGGGCGAATGTAATATCCACTGATTGTTGTGCAGTTTTACTCAAGTCCGTATGTTCGTGTAACTGCATGCAGCGCAGTATAATGTTCGTGCCTATTGAAATTCAAATATTTACTATAAACTAAGAGTATAGGCAATGTGGGTCTGGTTACATCTCGTATGCGCCTTGGTCTTAACCATAGTCGGCAGTATTCATACGAGTATCGGGGCATCATTACGTCCCAGAGATGAACGCTTGGCTTACAGGATGAAACGTCAGGGTATGGCAGCCCGCCTGTTCTGTCGTGTTCTGAATATCCACGTGAAGGCATCCAGTGAAGCGAGATTGGCACCAGGTGTGTTGAGGGTAAGCAACCATTTGACAGCACTTGATCCAATATTCCTTGCATCCAAATTGGATGTCTGTTTCGCGGGCAAGGCAGAGATTACACGCTGGCCAATCGTCGGGTGGATCTGCCGTACCTATGCCATGCTGTTGGTTGACAGATCCCGTAAGGGACAGGTTAAAGCGTTTGCCTCTCAGGTCCGGGCACGTCTCATGGAACGCGGTTCGGTTATGGTATTCCCCGAAGGTACGACTGGTGATGGTAAGGCGTTGTTGCCATTCAAAACGGGCGCCTTTGAAAGCATCAGAGGCTGGGATGAAGGGCGTGTGCAACCAATATTTGTAAATGTGATCGGTCTGAACAGGCGTGCAGTGCAGGGTAGTGAAGGACGGGAAAAAGTTTCCCACGTACATCACGATACGTTTGTTGGACATGTGTACTACCTGGCGGGTTTCAGTCGACTGGACATAGAGTTGCGGATCGGCCCATTTATTGAAACCCAAGGCATGGATCGTAAAGCAATCTCGAAAGCGGTCAGAGAGGCTATCTTGTTGCTTGCCGAAACAATACCTACGGCGCATAGTAGCGAACCCAATGCAGGATCCTGAAACATCAACACATCGTTTTGAATCCAAGCGCGAGCAACTTCGTCTCCTGATCGGGATTGGTTTGGTCAGTGCAGGGTTGTTGGCTGGGATATTCTTTATGCTACTTGCATACCCTCCGGCTCCCCGAGGCTCCCAATTTGCGGATATCCGTCTTGTCGAACGGACAAGTCCAGATGAAGAAGCGATGGAGTCAGAGATGCTGGCTCTTCCTGTCCCAGGTAGTGCATTCCGGGATGTTGCCCGCCGTACAGTCCAATCTGTGGTTTCCATTAATGTCGAATCCAGTTGGTCTTCACGTTTCTGGTCTTCGCCCGATCCCGACTCAGAGATGTTTCGCGAAAATGAGGGTAGTGGAGTTGTAATTACCCCGCAAGGGCACATTGTAACTAGTTATCACCTCGTAGAGGATGCGGGGAAACTGCAGATTAAATTTGCAGATAAGCGAGAGTATGAGGCATACACGGTAGGTGTAGATCCATCGACAGACCTTGCGGTGATACAGATTGTCCTGCGCCCAGGAGAGCGTGTTGCGCCCATTACGATTGGAGATTCAGAAACTGTGCAGCTGGGGGACTGGGTTTTAGCAGTAGGTAATCCGTTACAACTTAATTCAACCGTAACGGCGGGGATTGTGAGCGCCCTCGGTCGTTCAATGAACATCATTGACGAGAGTTTTGGAATAGAGGCCTTTATTCAGACGGATGCAGCAATCAATCCTGGCAGTTCTGGTGGAGCACTCGTCAATCTCAGTGGCGAACTCATTGGCATCAACACTGCGATAGCAACGGACAGCGGGTTCTATGAGGGTTATGGTTTTGCTATTCCGGCCAACTTAATGATTCGTGTTGCCAGTGATCTGATTGAATTTGGGGAATTTCGGCGGGGCTACATAGGGGTGATACCCACAAATGTGCATGCAAAACTGGCACGAGCATTGGGGATGACAACGATTCAGGGTGTATTTATAGATCAGATTTATGGCGGAAGTGCGGCGGAGATTGCTGGATTGCAGCCGGGCGATGTGATCGTTGCGATCAACGGACAGCCTGTGAATGAACCCAATGAACTACAAAGTATAATTATGCTGCAACGTCCTAACTCCACAGTAGAGGTTGCGTATTGGCGTGAAGGTCGAGTGGATAGCTTACAACTCACACTGCTTGGACGGGACCATCCAAAAGTTGCCTCCTGGTTGGCTGAAATGGGATACTATCCACGCAGAGAGGTTAGTACTGCCAGATATTTAGATCAGTGGGGTCTTGTGCTGCGGGACAAATGGGGAGAGGAAGATGAGAAACGGTTCGGAAATTTTGAGGGTGTAATTATACAGCGCGTGATGCGTCAGGAGGAGATAGAACATTTGCAGGCAAATGTTCTATTGGAACGCATCAATGGGGAGGCGATCAACTCAGTCGAACAGGCTGTTAGAACGCTGAATAGTGCAGGCGAGAGTGTAAGACTCTCCATTCGTGATAAGTGGAACGTTCCACGGATGGTAAATATGAGCGAGATTAAAGGGTAGCGGGCGTCGGATGCTGCGATATTTGACAGCTGGTGAATCCCATGGTGAGGCGCTGGTGGGAATTGTTGAAGGGATGCCGGCAGGTGTGCCGCTCACTGCGAAAGATATCAACCGTCACTTGGCTCGGCGTTGGTTGGGGTTTGGCCGGGGCGGACGTGCTAAGTTCGAGCGTGACAAAATCCACATTTACTCAGGGGTGCGTTTTTCGAAAACAATTGCCAGCCCGATTGGATTGCGATTGGACAATGCGGCCTACAGGAAGGACAAAAGTGGATGGCCGGAGGTGATGGCCATTGATGGAACAGGGGAGGATATCAAACGGGTAACTTTGCCACGGCCTGGCCATGCGGACTTAGTCGGGGCACAAAAGTATGGGTTCAGTGACATTCGACCCGTTATTGATCGTGCAAGTGCACGCGAAACCGCCATGCGTGTAGCCTGCTGTTCGATTGCACGCCAGCTGCTTAAACAGTTTGGGATCGAGGTAGGCAGTCATGTTATTCAAATTGGTGAAGTCGGATGGGATCATGAAGCCGACTGGTGTGAGCGGCGGGAAGCGCTCATAGTTGAAGGGGCTGAGAACATCAACGGTCTGGCAGATCAGAGCGAAGTGCGCATGCTAGACGAAGAACTTAGTCGTACTTGTGTAGATCACATCAAACAGACCAAAAAATCCGGAGATTCACTTGGAGGGATTTACGAAGTTGTAGTTACGGGGGTGCCGCCTGGCTTGGGATCCTACGTACACTGGGATCGACGTTTGACTGGACAATTAGCGCAGGCGATTCTTTCTATACAGGCACAGAAAGGTGTTGAAATTGGCGATGGAATAGCAAATACCCGTCGTTCTGGCTCCCAGGTACACGATGAGATTTTCCGGGACGATGAGGGTGTATTTCGACGAAGATCTAATCGTGCAGGTGGACTGGAAGGTGGCACGACGAATGGGATGCCGATAATTGTACGGGGCTATATGAAGCCAATTCCTACACTCATCAAACCGCTGGAAACCGCAGATATGGTAACTGGTGAGGCTCAACCGACGCGCTATGAGCGCAGCGATGTGACCAGTGTGCCGGCCGCTTCAACGGTAGCCGAAGCGACAGTAGCCTGGGTGATAGCCAATGCGTTCCTTGAGAGATATGGTGCGGATAGCCTCGAAGAAATGATGGTACGTTTTTCTAACACCTCCCGGGTATAGCTCGTCATAACAAGTACTATCGTGGAAATGAGTGATATGAGGGGCCGTTCGGCGGCCTACGATCCAGAGGCGACCGAAGCCCGCTGGTACGAGTACTGGGAGTCAAATGGTTTCTTTCGGGCTGATCGTGTGAGTGGACGATCTCCCCACACGATTATGATGCCTCCTCCCAATGTGACAGGAGCACTGCATATGGGGCATGCACTGCAGGATACGATTCAGGATGCTCTGACACGTATGCGCCGTATGCAGGGTAGGGAAGCGCTATGGATGCCTGGCAAAGATCACGCGGGGATCGCGACACAAAACGTTGTGGAGCGCACGCTGAAGAAAACAGAGGGCAAGAATCGGTTTGATTTGGGTCGTGAAGCCTTTATTGAGAAGGTTTGGGAGTGGGTGAGTGAATATGGTGATCGAATCCTACAACAAAAACGCCGTCTGGGGGATTCATGTGACTGGGAGCGGGAACGGTTCACCATGGATCCGGGGTATGTGAGAGCTGTGCAGCATGTTTTTGTGAAGCTGTATGAAGCAGGCCTCATCTATCGCGGATATTATCTCGTGAACTGGTGTCCGGTGGACCGGACTGCACTCTCTGATGAGGAAGTGGATAATGTTGAACGGGATGGCCATCTGTGGTACATCCGATATCCGACAGAGGATGGGAGTGGTCACATTACAGTGGCGACAACCCGACCGGAAACCATGTTGGGTGACGTAGCAGTAGCCGTTAATTCCAATGACGGGCGCTACGCAGAATTGGTGGGTAAGCGCGTCAGATTACCGCTTACCCAGCGCCATATTCCAGTTGTAGCTGACGACTATGTACAACAGGAATTTGGAACGGGAGCGCTCAAGATCACCCCCGGCCATGATAAGAATGATTTTGAAGTTGGAAAGCGCCATGGATTGGAGGCTTTGAGTGTTATTGCGGAAGATGGAACCCTGAACGAGCATGCAGGCATCTATGCGGGAATTGATCGCTTCGAGGCGCGAACGATCATTGTTAAAGACTTGGAAGCGGAGGGACTTCTCGAGAAAGTTGAACCATACAAGAGTACAGTACCGGTTTCGCAACGCTCCAAGGCGGTCGTGGAACCTCTTTTGTCCCGTCAGTGGTTTGTTCGCATGAAGCCACTCGCAGAGCCAGCGATCGCTGCAGTCAGGGACGGCACTGTAAAATTTCATCCACGACGCTGGGAAAACGAATATTTCCGCTGGCTGGAAGAGATTCGTGACTGGTGTATCAGTCGGCAACTATGGTGGGGACATCGTATTCCGGTCTGGTACTACACGGATTCAAGTGGAGCGGTTGATGAAACCCGCGGGTTTGTGGTGGCGGTAGAGCAGCCCGAGCCGGGTATGATACAGGATGAAGATGTGCTGGATACATGGTTTTCGTCCTGGCTATTCCCGTTCGCTACACTCGGATGGCCGAGCGAGGACGCTGATACCCGGGCTGATTTGAAATACTTCCATCCAACACATGTGCTGGTATCTGGCTACGACATCCTGTTCTTCTGGATTGCCCGTATGATCATGGCCTCGCTCTATTTTATGGGGGAGGTACCCTACCGGGATATTTTCATTACTGGCATGATCAAGGACAAACTTGGTCGGTGGATGTCCAAGAGTCTCGGCAATGGGATTGATCCTTTGGAATTGATTGAGAAGTATGGAGCAGATGCGGTGCGATTTTATCTCACAATTTTATGTGCGCAGGGGCAGGATATTCGACTGGATCCTGCAGGCTTTAAAATGGGGCGCAACTTCGCCAACAAAATCTGGAACGCGTTCAATGTGTTCGGTCGGTTTATCCAGCCGGATAAGGACTACCGGCGCACAAGATCAATCAAAGAACTTGAGTTGGTCGAACGCTGGATGCTCACACGTCTTGCAGAATGTATTGAGGCAGTGGAAGAGGCACTGACTAAATACAGATTGAATGAAGCTGCAAACCTGCTCTACACCACTTTTCGCAATGATTACTGTGATTGGTATCTAGAGTTGGTCAAGCCGCAGCACGAATCTGTCATGTCCGAGGAGAGTATTGCCCTCTCCATCGAAATCTATGAGCAGCTGATCCAGTTACTCCATCCGTTTATGCCATTCATCACGGAGGAGTTGTGGCATCGCCTCCGCCCTCGTGCAGAGGGGGAAGCATGCATGGTATCCAGGTGGCCGACTGCAACGAGCGAGCGTGATACAGTGGGCGCTGAACAGTTTGCATTCCTGCAGGAGGCGGTGACGGCAATCAGACATCTGCGTAGCAAGTATGGCGTAGCTCCGGGTAAGAGTATTGAGGTTACGTTGAGTTTATCGGAGGAACAACCAGAATTGGCCGATAGAATGTTGGCATGTAAGGGGTATTTCGAGAAGCTTGCTCGCGTGACGCATCTGAATGTCGGCGTGAACTTACCAAAACCGCCGCAGTGTGCCTCGACCGTTGTGGAAGCTGCGCTGATTTATGTGCAAGGTATGGTTGATCCATTGGAGGAGCGACAGCGGCTTGCCAAGAGCTTAGCCCAGAGAGAAGCTTTTCTTCTTCGGGTGCAGAAGAAGCTGCAGAACGAGAAATTTATCAGCCGTGCACCAGCGAATGTGGTTGAACGTGAGCGTCAGAAAGAGCGGGACGCTAAGGCTGAGATCGAACGGCTGAAAACCAGCCTTGCAGCGTGGATGGAAGCGTGACATATATTCTGGGTATTAGTTGCTGGTACCATGATTCTGCTGCCTGCCTGCTAAAAGACGGCATCATCGTTGCGGCTGCTCAGGAGGAGCGCTTTACAAGAATAAAGCATGACGCGTCTTTGCCCGTTAATGCAATAGCCTGGTGCCTCAGACATGCAGGTATTACGGCTAAGGACCTGAGTATAGTATCCTATTACGACAAGCCATTTCTGAAATTTGAGAGACTCTTGGAGACGTACATCTCCGGTGCACCGCGTGGGATCCCCTCCTTCCTCAAAGCAATGCCGGTATGGCTGAAGCGTAGCCTGTGGATTCCGGAAATTCTCCGCAAGGAAATCGACTTTCGTGGTACGTTACTATTTTGTGAACATCACGAGAGTCATGCAGCCAGTGCCTTCTTTCCGTCGCCGTTCGATCGGGCTGCAATCATAACAACGGATGGGGTGGGGGAGTGGGCCACTACTTCTGTGGGGGTAGGGAATCGGTCCAGGATCGTGCTCAAAGAGGAGATTCATTTTCCGCATTCGCTAGGATTATTATACAGCACCTTCACGGGGTATTGCGGTTTTCGGGTTAACTCCGGTGAGTACAAGCTCATGGGGCTGGCGCCGTACGGTAAGCCGAGATATGTACAAACGATCCTGAATGAACTCATTGATCTGAAGGAGGATGGTTCTTACCGGTTGAACCTTCGCTATTTCTCGTTCCCATGGGGTCTTCGGATGTACTCCCGCGCTTTCGAGGACCTCTTTGGTGGCCGGGCGCGCAGCCCGGAATCTTCTATCACCCACAGAGAGCTTGATCTCGCGCGATCTATTCAGGTTGTTACAGAAGAAGTTGTTCAACGAATGGCTCGGCATGCCGCAGGGGAATCAGGTGAGCGTAAGCTTTGCATGGCCGGTGGCGTAGCCCTGAATTGTGTTGCTAACGGCAAACTCTTACGATCAGGACTTTTTGAGGAAATATGGATTCAGCCGGCCGCAGGCGACGCAGGCGGTGCACTCGGAGCAGCATTGATGGCTTGGCACGACCATGCCCAGGCCCCTCGTGAACCTTGTGCGTCTGATACAATGAAGGGCGCCAAACTTGGCCCCTCATACGACGCAGACGAAATTCGTGCCGCACTGGACGCAGTTTCGATCCGCTACGAAGAGCTCAGTGAGGAAATGCTGTGTAAGCGAACAGCTGAGTCCTTGTCGGCTCAGAAAGTGGTTGGCTGGTTTCAGGGACGCATGGAATATGGTCCTCGTGCATTGGGTAACCGCAGTATTCTTGCAGATCCTCGTCAACTCCGTATGCAGCGGCATGTGAACCAGTCCATTAAGTTCAGAGAAAGTTTTCGTCCCTTTGCTCCGGCTGTGCTGGCCGAAAAAGCGCCTGATTGGTTTAAAATGACGTGCGAGAGCCCGTACATGCTCTTAACTTCGCAAGTACAGGATGCACACATCGAGGGGGAGGGTTTGGAGCGGCAGCAGAATATAGAGTCACCGATAGCGGCTGTAACTCATGTGGACGGTTCCGCCCGTGTTCAGACGGTAAGTGAGCAGAGTAATCCTCTCTTTTACCAGTTACTGCAGGAATTTGAAGCTTTGACCGGATGTCCTGTGCTGGTCAACACAAGCTTCAACGTACGCGGAGAGCCCATCGTCTGCACACCCGAGGATGCGATAAGGTGTTTCCAGGATACGCACATGGATATCTTGGTAGTTGGTCCGTTTTGGGTGAATAAAAAAGATCTAGCGTGAATTACAGTGGAGGATTTAGGCCATGATAATTGGGGATGTTAATGAGACCGAGCCGAGCCTTAACATTTGGCAACTTTGCGAGCTCTGTGTGTGAGGAGAGGGCGTAGGTATGCACCATCATGCCAGTATATCCGAAGTAAATCCAGTTCAGAGTGCTCCTCTGCTGTTTTCCTGACATATCTTTGACTGCAACACAATTTAGCGACACATCTTCCCGTTTCAGTTGTTCTCCAAACAGTTCCTTAGTCCCGCTGCAAAGAGGTAACCCGCATCAACAAATACAGCGATGCGTTCCCTGCGTTAATAGAAGTGGATAAATTTGAGGGGCTTATATACTTAACTGTACACTGCTTGCGTCAGGAGAACGTGTATCCCTGCAAAGCGTATGAGGAAACCTGTATCCCTGCAATGCTTATGACTATAAGAGTCTTGGCGTTTCTGCACTTGCTAGCAACCATTCACGATGTCGTGCGCCTATTCACCAAAAGCCACTGGCGTCACATAACCATCCCTGCGGCTTCGAGCCGAGAATGGGGTCAACTGACTGCATGTCCTATGAGTAGAATCATACAAGTAAGCCTGGCCCTGGCAGGCTTGGTGCTGTCCACGCCCGTCGTGGCTAACGCAAGTGGAATGCAGCGAGAGATCGTGGAGTTGCATCCTACGGCAGAGAATATTCCAGAGGTGACCGATCCGCGCTTTATTTTGAACGAGGACCCCACTGTGACCTTCATGGGCGAGGCCAGTCACGAGAAGATTACCATCGGCGTGGCTGATGGCGAGTACCATGAAATGTTCGGCAGAGTCGCTAGCCTGGCGCTTACGGGCAATGGAACCCTGCTGGTGGTAGACGCCGCAAATGTTGAGGTCCGTCTGTATGACTATGATGGAACCCTGCTCACCACGTTCGGCGGGTCCGGCGAGGGTCCGGGAGAGTTCCGTGACGAGCCAGACAACATTTCCGTCGTGGACAATGGAAGTTCAGTATTCGTGCTCGGGTCTTTTGGCGACTTTGTTACGGCCTTTGAGCTTGAAGGTGAGTCCACTGTCACGCCAAAGGGGAACTTCTACACAGGTTTGAGCGCCCACAACGGTTGCGCGATGAATGGGCACTTCTGGGTCTATGGGTACGACCCAGGGTTCGAGGGTGTGCTGCACAAGTTCACGTATGGCGGCGAGCGCGTAGCATCGTTTCTGGAGTACTACAAGTCTCCACGCCAGTACTTTTCGCAAAGGTTTTCACGGAATGGACTTATTGCCTGCAGCGAGGCGCACGGCATCGTGGCCCTGAATCGGCTCAATTCGCCAGTGGTGACCGGGTACAGGGAGGATGGCGAGATGGCGTGGCAAGTAAAACTGGCTGACTTTGATCCGGTACGCATGGCGGAGTATTCTCCTCGGGGCTGGGGCTGGCATCGACCTGAGCCAGGCCAGAGCATGCTTCGGTCCATCTTTACCGATCCGGCGGGCGACTTCTATGTCCACTACTTGACATACGAAAAGAAGGGCTTCGACAATACTCCAGACCACGGGCCCTTGTTCAAGATTGATGCCCGGACAGGTGAAGGAACGTACTTGGGGATTGCGCCGAGCGTGGTGCGAGGTATTGATTCGGGCTATGTGTTCTCAACTACCAACGACCCCTTCCCGCAAGTCGTCGTACACAAGCCCAAACGAGATTGATTCTAAACTAGCTGGGCAGAGATAGTTGAGCGTCTCGTGTCACAAACCCAATCCAGCTATGAAATTCCCGCTGACATAGTGCCCGGTACACTAGTGTGATTTCCCATCGCACGCGCAACGTATAACGATGGCGTTCCACGAATCAACGGTACCGCAGTTCGCCGCCATCGTGAAGCTCTACTAGTCCAGACCAAGTCGCATCTTGGAGCGTTTGCAACTGGGAGTGATGGAGGCAGCCCATACACGTGAGGTGGAATGCCGCAGACAACACGCCGTATTGACTCTAGCTCATCCCCCTTTCAACTGAGGTTACCCCACAGCATCAGATTGTGGGCAAGGAGACTGGCCACTATTGCCCTAAGTAGTGATAGTTAGGTGTCACGTTTTGCAACGTTGTTAGGTCTTGGCTCTTTTCTACCTTAACTATGTAAGGTAGCTGCAGCGTCTCTATTTCAGCAATGTGTACCCATGTTTATGAATTGTGATTTCATCTGTTCTCGCGTTGTTTTGACGATATTGTACTCAATCTGGGGATATTATCGCCGGATTGAGGGGGAGACGATTGTCCAGCGTCAATTAAAATTTAAGTCGACGTCAATTAGAGTTAAGTCGAGACAGATGGAGTTTTCGTGTGCGCATTTATTCAACATTATGAGTATGTCCGAGTTATTCCAACTGATTCAGGTTCTTCCGAGAGTAGGTTGATGAATGTAAGGAGCGGTCTGGTTCTACTTATGTTTGCGCTGGTCCCTTCCGCTGCGGGACAGTTAATTTGGACGATTGAAGATGTAGGGCATACATCCAATGTAAATTCCGTGGCTTTTTCTCCCGACGGCACCCAGTTGGCTTCCGGCTCAGGTGACAAGACTGTCCGTCTGTGGAATTTGGCCACGGGACAGGAAGTACGACGTTTCACAGGGCACACAGACAGGGTGGTTTCCGTAGCTTTTTCTCCTGATGGCACCCGGTTGGTTTCCGCCGCCTCCGGTGACTGGGCCATACGTTTCTGGAATGTGGCCACAGGAGAGGAGATACGTCGTTTTGAGGGGCATACGAGTCTGCTTCGTTCTGTGGTTTTTTCTCCCGACGGCACCCGATTGGCTTCCGCCTCCGCTGATGAGACCATCCGGTTGTGGGATATAGCCACGGGCCAGGAGGTGCGCCGCTTTGAAGGGCATACATCCAGTGTTAATTCCGTGGCTTTTTCTCCCGACGGCACCCAGTTAGTTTCTGGATCAGGCGACCTTACATCATCAAGTGACAATATCATTCGATTATGGGATATAGCCACGGGACAAGAGATACGTCGCTTCACAGGGCATAGACGCAAAGTTGTTTCCGTAGTTTTTTCTCCCGACGGCACGCAGCTGGCTTCTGGGTCAGATGATCTTACCATCCGTCTGTGGGATGTAGCCACTGGACAGGAGGTACGCCGTTTTGAAGGGCATACAGATGATATTGATACTGTGGTTTTTTCTCCTGATGGCACCTATCTAGGTTCTGGGTCCGGGTTGCGGGATCTCACCGTTCGGTTATGGGATGTGGCTACGGGCCAGGAGGTGCGCCGTTTTGAAGGGCATACAGGTCAGGTTTACTCTGTAGCGTTTTCTCCAGACGGGTCGCACTTAGCTTCCGGGACCCGTAACGCGAGCATCCATTTGTGGGACGTGGCTACGGGCCAGGAAGTACGCCGCATTCAGGATCACACGACTCTGATTCGTTCCGTAGTTTTTTCTCCCGATGGTACCCTTTTAGCTTCCGGGTCACGGGATACGACTATCCGGTTGTGGGATGTGGCTACGGGTCGGGAGGTGCGCCGCTTTGAAGGGCATACAGGTGAGGTTTCTTCCGTGGTTTTTTCTTCAGACGGCACTCAGTTAGCTTCCGGGTCGTATGATAGGACCATCCGGTTATGGGACGTGTCCACGGGTCAGGAGATGTACCGTTTCGAAGGGCACACAGATCGGGTTTATTCCGTTATTTTTTCTCCCGATGGCACCCGGTTGGCTTCCGCGTCACAGGATGCGACCATCCGGTTGTGGGATGTAGCCACGGGACAGGAGGTGCACCGGCTTGAACAGGGAGATGTATTTTGGGTGAATTCTTTGGCTTTTTCTCTTGATGGCACCCGATTGGTTTCCGGGGGAGCTTCGCAGAGTTCCGCGGGAACCAGCGGGAAAATTCGGCTCTGGGATGTGGCTACGGGACAGATGGTGCGCAGGTTCGGAGGGTATATAAGTTCGGTCGGTTCTTTGGCTTTTTCTCCCGACGGCACCCAGTTGGCTTCTGGATTGGGCGACGATACCATCCGGTTATGGGATGTTGTCACGGGACAGGAAGTGCGTCGCTTCACAGGGCACACACGCACGCCATCTTCCATAGTTTTTTCTTCAGACGGATCCCAGTTGGTTTCCGGGTCAAGTGATAGTAGCATCCGCATGTGGGATGCGGCCACGGGGCAGCAGACAGATCGCTTATCTCATGGCTATCCTGTTCTTTCTATGGCTCTTTCCAATGATGGACGCCTCATCGCATCAGCCGGAGGGACTGCGCTCAGACTGTGGGATGCCACAGCTACCGTGCTAGAGGCGGTACTATCAAGTCCAGAGATACCGGCGACATTTACGCATTATCCGAATCCCGCAGGTATATCTGCAACGATCGAATATTCACTTTTGAAAGCGGGTCAGGTACAGCTGTTGGTACATGATCTTCTTGGTCGCGAGGTGGCTAAAGTACTGGATGCGGTGCAAACGGCAGGGCATCACAGTCTACAACTGACAACCGAGCAACTTTCGGGCGGTGTGTATTTTCTGCGATTCATTGCGGATGACAACCAGATGACACGCCCGTTGATCGTGCGCTGATTTGAAATTCCTGAGCCAACAGAGCAACACACAACCTGTAACCGAACACACGGAAAGCTCTCACCAGTCCTACTCCAGCGATAAATTGCTATTTTAGCGGAACAGTCTAGAAGTATAATTAGTCGGCTTGATTCAACTCTCATATGTTACAAATAGGAGATCAGGTGCAGGACTTCATCGGGATATCAGGTGAAGGAAGGCAGAATGCTCCCAATCTCTATGAGTAGTTTTGGAGGAGTTTCTTTTATAACAAATTTGGGATTTAGTTGGGATCATCTCGGTCGAAGATATTCGCTATATCGATGGAGCATTATCAGTCATATGCAGAAAAGGGGCAGCTGCCTAGGGTACACGGGCCCTGCAGCTGTGCCTTGCTTGGTTCAACGTTTTGGAGGCAGCTGAGCCCTACGCAAAAATCACCAATCTTTTCTGATGATTGTCTCCCGCGGCATCATAGATCCACACGAACCTTGTCTATCAAGTTACTCAACCTCATCGTTATCTCTGGATAGTGTGCGGCAAGGTTATTGAATTCACCAATGTCTGTACGCAGGTTGTACAGTTCAATCCAGGTCCGTTCCGACTCAACAAAACGTAGGAGTTTCCAATCGTCCTGGCGGATGGCCTGCACATAATGCCCACCCCAACGGTTATTGAATTCCCAGTAAAAATACTCATGCTGGGTTACCGGTCCGTCGTCGCGCAGCAAATTTTGCATCGAAAGCCCGTTGGTGGGTGGTGCGGGTGTATCTGCAAAATCTGCAAGAGTAGCAGGGAGATCCCAGCTTCCCCAGGGATGGTTGCTCACGATGCCTTCCGGTATGATCCCAGGTCCCCAGGCAATTGCAGGTACCCGAATACCGCCCTCGTACAGGTCACGTTTTAGCCCACGCAGTGGGCCGTTGCTTTCAAAGAAACCAGGATCAGCACCACCTTCAACATGGGGGCCATTGTCGCTGGTGAATAACACGATCGTGTTGTCACTTAGTTCTAGATTGCGGAGATGATCCAGTATCCGACCAACATCCCTATCAAGTCTGGAAACCATACCCGCAAATGCTGCATGGGGTTGCTCCTGTCCACGATAGGTGCCAATGACGCCACAGCAGGGGAATGGTTTTTCTGGCATTAGAAGACTGCGGCCGGTGCTATCCTGATAGGGGCTCATGGACTCTGACGGTACCAGAAGCTCCGCATGCACCAGTGGATACGGGAGATACAATAGGAAGGGACGATCTTTGTGACGCGTAATGAAGTCTAGGCCCGCTTCAGTAAACAAATCCGGTGTGTACTGCGTCGTATCAGCAGGTACTCGCTCTGTTTTGCCGTTCTGAATGCTAAACAGATGATCTGTATAGTATGAATGTGCGTGAACGTGCCCTAGGTATCCCAGAAATTCATCGAAACCCTGCCGGTCTGGTGCACCCTTTTCTGGCGTTCCAAATCCCCATTTGCCGAAGATGCCCGTGGCGTAATCTGCTTTCTTGAGTACTTCAGCTACGGTTACGTCTGTTTCCTGAAGCCCGGGGCCGGCATTGGAACGAGTACGTGAATGTGCCATGTCTACACCTGTCAGGAGGGCAATGCGGGATGGTGCACAGACCGTGTGTCCGGCATAAAAACTCGTGAATCTCATTCCCTCGGCAGCCATTTGATCAAGTCTAGGCGTACGAATTTTCCTTTGACCATAGGCTCCCAAATCGCCGTAACCAAGATCGTCTGCCAGTATCACGACAAAGTTTGGAGGCCGACTCTGAGCTGTTCGTTTGGAGATGTGTTCAGAAAGGGATGCACGGGTCACGACATTTGATCGACTGGGGGTATCTACAGGTTGGTAACCGGGTAGCTGTATGCTCAGTATCAGGAACGAGATTACCGAGAGGGCGGCAGTTAGTGGACGCTGCATGATGTTGTTGGCAAAAGCAGGGTAGGTTTGAAGCAGGTACAAGATAGTCGCGGAGCAACTGGTATGCTATCTTCTGTCGCTGGGGCTATCTGGCATCTGCCAGAAGATAGCCCTACCTGTTACATAGATTTGTCACCTAGCATAATTTGTTTTGCTTCAGATTTATTGTTTTCGTGCCCTTTTTGGGCCTGAGTTTATGAGGATAATCCCAAGTCACACGAGAAATAACTGCTCGTCTACAACCTCTGAAGATAGTTTTGCGAGAGGCTCTATTGCTTGACGATTTTGACAAAAACCATCCGCGGCCGTCCGACTATCGTGAGTGGCTATATACACCTCGGGAGTTAAACTAGAAAAAATTCAAATTCAATGGGATGGTCAGCACATACCTTTGGTCCCGCGAAAATACTCGTAAACTACTTGGCAGGGAACTGCATTCCCCTGTCATGATTGCAGGAGAGGCAGATGAGGGAAGAACCATTCCTTGATGGTGTGTGTTACTAGCTTGTCTTCGGTAATGCATCCGAGATGACCAACATTGTGAAAGTATCTGCCGCCTATTAGCTGAGCGAAAAGCAGGTAGTGGAATTCGAGTAGGTAGACAAAAATTGGACCGGCTATAAAGAGGAAGCTGTTAAACGGCTTGTCGTCGGCCCTTCTCCTAGCACAGTCGAGGTTTCTCCGACCGCAATGCGTAGCAAATGAAAGCCTTTAACCCTGCATAGTTGATTCAGCAGACACCGTGTGCGGACTCTTTACTGTTCGGTGTTGCCCCGATTTCCGTTTCCAATGAACGTTTTAGTTGACACGAACATCCTGATTCCTCTAGAAGATACGGGGCGAGAATTAGATCCTCGTATGGCAGAAATGCGTAGACTGTCTCAGCAGAATGGCCATGTTTTATGCATCCACCCGTCTCAGAGAGAAGATATTTCTAGAGACACTGACGAGGAAAGAAAAAGAATTGTTCTTTCTCGGCTAGGGCAATATTGGGAAATTCCATTTCCTCCAGTGCTGGCCGAAACAGAACTAAATGAATATGGATGGAGCCAGAAAAACGACAATGACCGAATTGACAACCTGCTCCTGCACGCTGTCTGTCGAGGTGCTGTTCACTTTCTCGTCACCAACGATAGAAAAATCCATGCGAATGCTCGCAAAGCTGAAATTCAAGAACAGGTGCATTATCCTGATCAGTTCGTTGCTTACCTGAGAACTCAGACGGAGCAAGAAGAGCCCCCTCCTCCCGAAATTCAGGAAATCTTCTTGCACGAGGTTGAAGTCAGTCAGCCCTTCTTTGATTCATTGCGTAGAGATTATAGCGGCTATGACGCTTGGTACCTAGACAAGGCTCGGGAAAGACGAAAAGCTTGGTGCATCCGTGAAAACGGGATCGTTTACGCAATTTGCATTTACAAGCCGGAGAGGTCGCCCAAAATCACCGATTCAGGCCCAACACTGAATGGAAACGCGCTGAAACTTTGTACTTTCAAGGTAGGAGAAGAGGTCCGTGGACGCAAGCTCGGTGAAAGGTTGTTGCATTGTGCTTTCAAGTACGCTACAAAGGAAAATATTCATTACATATATTCACATATATTTGGTGAGCAGCACAAGATGCTAGTTTCCCTCTGCGAAGGTTATGGGTTCCAGGCGGTTGGGAAGTACAAAGACAGGGACGAGGCATATCTGAAAGACATGTTCCCGCCAGGAACGTCCGATTGTACGTACGATCCTTTGACCTATGCAGTAAAATACTACCCCAATTATCTTGATAGTCCTGCCATAGCGAAGTTTATCATCCCGATACGGCCGCAATATCATGAGGCTCTTTTTCCAGATATCAGTTTTTTTGCGAGAACCTTGTTTTCAGATGACCAGAGTCAGTACACATCCGAATCCAACACGATAAAAAAAGCTTATATCTGCCATTCAAACACAACAAGAATCCGTCCTGGGGACTTGTTACTGTTCTACAGAACCGTGGACAGGAAGAGTATTGAGTGCATCGGTGTTGTCGAGCAAATTTATCGGGGGCAAAGATATCAACAAAGTGCTTCCCATGGTTTCAAAGCGGACGGTTTACTCAGAAGAAGAGATTAGAGATTGGTTGCAGAGAGAGACTTTGATAATTCTCTTTCGGTTCTTGCGGAACTTTAGACCTGTAAGCCGTGAGATGCTTCTTCAAGCCGAGATCAAGGGATCCATTCAAACGATACGGGAAATTTCTCACGAACAATATTTGCGATGCTTCAAATAGGCAAGGTAGTCTGATGAGCTGTGCTGCACTTATCTCAATTCACCCGGAACATGCTAGGAGTATAATTTCAGGGGAAAAGGTGTTTGAATATCGAAAAGTGTTGCCCAAACGAGACATTTCGTTTCTAGTACTTTATTGCACCGCACCAGTTAAGAAGATCACTGCCGTAGTAGAGGTAAAGGGGCGTCTTGTAGACTGTCTAGCAGGTATATGGAATAAGACATCACGCGGTTCTGGAATTTCCCATAGCTCCTATTTAGATTATTATTCGGGAAAACAAAATGCGAGTGTTTTTGAGCTTGGGGAGGTTTATCAAATGGAAAATCCAATGGATTTGTCTGATCTGCCGGGCCGGAAGACTTCGCCACAGTCGTTTTACTATTTGGATGATGAGGACATGGAAATTATCTCGAAGCGAAAACGTATCCGTCCCACTGTTGCATCATTTATGGACTCCGTTGGAGGTATTCACAGTGTCGAAAAAAGTGCATCTTCCGACCATGTGAACCACTGATTCCGGTTGAAGGGGTCACCAATTCGAGCCAAGTGGCCAGTTTGATTGGAAATACGTAGAGCGGCTGTAAGCTATGTGTTTTCGGGGCATTCTCCTGAGACAGGTTCCCTGTCTCACTGTCCAGGACATGGGTTGAATACCCAACCAAGGGGGCATCCATAAATAACATACCCATTTTCCATCATTTTTCCATAAGTGCTAGTTTGAGCGGTCATTTTTACTGTTGATTGAGATCTGCCGTAACTTCGTTGACTCATTTTTTGGTTTGCAAGGACAATGAGATTGGGCCTGTGTTTTTCGCCTATATGCTCCACTGAATACACACACACGCTTGGGGCGATTGATTCTGGGGTCCTGGATCCACACATTTACCAAACGGGTTTACGCTGTATCCCCAGCGTATGACTTGCAGGTCTTTTATAGTCTTCATGGAGCCTGATCCTGTTATGATAGTATTACGATATAGTTACTACACACTACATCGTAACAGCTCATGAGACCTATCCGCTTCACCACCAATATGCTCACCGAGGTGCTGCAACGCAGGGCCATCGCCACCTTGCCCGAATTGGCCGCTGAACTCGGACATTGCTCCTCCAGCACAGTCTACCGAAAACTCAAGCAATTAGACTACCTTACCAGCTATTCCCATGGTGGAAAGTACTATGCGCTTCGCACATGCGCTGACTTTGATGCACACGGCCTGTGGTTTTGTAAGGACATTCGATTCTCAAACCACGGCACCCTTCGCAGCACCACCAAAAGGTTGGTAGAGATTTCTCCATTGGGCTATCGTCCGGTTGAACTTGACGAAGTACTGAAGGTCCGTACCATTGATACGCTTGCGAGCCTCGTCCGGGAGAATCAGCTTGCTCGCATTCGCTTTGAAAGGCAAAGTGTGTACTGCGCGGTGGATCCTGCGCG
>MKWU01002411.1_pt1 | contig 28191 bp, 28 predicted proteins | sample 809101 | NCBI WGS metagenome assembly MKWU01 (sample SAMN05860141, study PRJNA318959) | sponge metagenome | host: Aplysina aerophoba | place: Slovenia: Piran, Adriatic Sea, Gulf of Piran | collected 2013-05-07 | reverse complement strand
AACGCCGGCTTCAGCCGGCACCGCGGCCGCAGGCCGCGAACGGAATCACGCTCGTCGGCTTCAAGGGCTTCAAACGCGGATGCCGCTTTTCATGCCGGCGGGGTGGGCGGGAGGACACGCGCATGAGCGTTTCTCCCGGTGGGGGCCTCGGCGCTCACGCGGGTTTCACCACAGGCAGTTAGCGTGGCCGGTCCCAGAACGCGGGTGGGACTCCTCCGCATCACCCTTCGCCTGCCGTACGCACGCTCCCGGAAGGACCGGCGCAGTGTGGTTCGGTCACTCTCGGATCGGCTGCGCGCCCGCTGCCTGGTCGCGGTTGCCGAGACTGGGGATCCGGAGATGCTGCGCGAGGCGGAAGTCTCCGTCGTTGCCGTCGGTCTCGGCGAAGAGGTCGTGGGCGCGAGACTGGAGACCGCTCGGAACATCGCCGTTCGCGCGTACCCTTCGGAGGTGGCGGACACCGCGATCGAGTGGTTGACCGTCCAGGACTGATACCGACTGATGAGAACCGGAGGAAGGCGCGAACGGGTTGCCGAGGGGATCCGGCGGGAAGTGGCCGCCATTCTGCGATTCGAGTTGGCGGATCCCCGCGTCGGACGCGCGACGGTGACGCGCGTCGAGTTGACCGGGGATCTCGCAATGGCTCGGGTCTACGTGTCCGTTTACGGCAGCGACGCCGATCAGCAGGAGACGCTGGCCGTGCTCGGGCGGGCACGGGGCCGGGTGCGGACCCTCCTGGGATCGCGAATCCGGCTGCGCGCCACTCCGGAGATCCGGTTCGTGTTCGATCCCTCGGTCGAGTTCTCGATTCGGCTCGAGCAGATCCTCGACCGGGAACGTGCCGTCCGTCCCCGGACCTCCGGGGACGAGTCCGGGGACGGAGATGAGAGCGGGGCGGAGGCGCCCCCAGGTGAGGACAAGAACTGATTTCCGGCCTGCTCCTCGTGGACAAGGACGAAGGACTCAGCTCCTTCGCGGTCGTGCGGCGTATCCGGGCGACCCTCGGCGGAGTCCGCGCCGGCCATGCGGGTTCCCTCGATCCCTTCGCTACCGGGTTGCTCCCGGTATGCGTCGGCCGAGCGACCCGGCTCGTTCGGTTTGTTGCCCCGGGCGCCAAGCGCTATCGCGCCCGGGTGCGTTTTGGGCAGGCCACCGATACCGACGACGTGACCGGGCAGCCCGTGGGCTTGCCCACCGCGTGTCCGGAATCGTCGGCGATCTTGCGGGTGCTCCCGGAGTTTCTCGGCGCCATTGACCAGATCCCGCCCCGGTACTCGGCGAAGCGCGTTGGCGGCCGCCGGGCCTACCGACTGGCGCGGGCGGGGCGCCCGGTGGAGTTGGCGCCGCGCCAGGTCCGGATCGATGAACTCCGTTTGCTCGACTACGACGGGAGAGAGGCGGAGATCGCGTGTCAGGTCGGTCCGGGCACGTACATCCGTGCCCTCGCCCGGGATATCGGCGAGCGCCTCGGCGGAGCGGCTCATCTCGTCGCCCTGCGGCGTACGGGTGTGGCGCCCTTCGAGGTGTCCGACGCGGCGAGGCTCGCCGAGTTGTCGGATCGAGATGCCATCACTTCCCGTCTGCTGCACCCGATCGCGGCCCTCCGGAGCATTCCACGCTTGCCGGTTTCGGAGGCAGAGTCCCGGCTCCTGGGGCACGGCCGCGTGGTTCCGTACCCCGCTGCCGATGGGGACGCGAACGAAATGGGGCGGCCGTTATCCGACGGAGAGGTCCGCTGCGCGGTCGCGCCCCTGGCTCCGGGGATGGGTGCGGCTGACGAGCGCGGCCCGGCCCTGATTGCCGTTGTTTCGGCGACAGAACAAGGCTGGCGCCCGTTGGTGGTCTGGAACCCGGGCGGGAAGGCCTCCGAATGAGGGCTTCGAGGCGGGAGTCATCCACTTTCTTCGGGATGGATACGGAATCCGTCTCCGTGTTCGAGGCTCACGTCACTTTCGCCACACGCTGTCGAGGAGGCGGCTCGCCCTCGCCAATGTGGTAAGGTGCGCCCCGACCGACTAGCCGACTCGGGAATTGGATTCGCGACGACCGAGCGTCTCGGCTGTCCGGCAACGCGCCAGACGGAAACATTCATCAGGCGGCAGAGAGAGAAATTGCACGTCGTCGGCTCGACCGGCGGTACACAGGAAACAGGGAATTGGCACTCAGACAGACATCACGGCGCGCCGTCGTCGAGAAGTACCAGCGGCACGAAACGGACGCGGGTTCACCTGAGGTTCAGGTGGCGCTTCTCACTGCGCGGATCACGGGACTGGCGGACCATTTCAACGATCATCGGAAGGACCACGCCTCGCGTCGCGGATTGCTCCGCATGGTAAGCCGCCGCCGGCGGCTGCTGGACTATCTGCGTCGCGAAGATGTGGAGCGCTATCGGCGCCTGATTGCTTCCCTCGGTCTCCGGAAGTAATCCCTGCGGCCCTCGCCCCTGTGGGTGGAGCCGCTGAGACCGACAAACCAACACGGGAAGCACGAGCAGAATCCCGGCACCAGAGAAGGAACAAGAAAGTTGATTCACACGGTACAAACACAGATCGGCAACAACGATCTGATCATCGAAACAGGCCGTCTGGCCAAGCAGGCCGCGGGAGCGGTGACCGTCCGCCTGGGCGACACGGTCGTGTTGGCCGCCGTTGCGGCCTCCCGCGGTGACAGGCCGGACGTCGACTTCCTGCCGCTGGCGGTGGACTATCGCGAGAGCTTTTACGCGGCGGGTCGGATCCCGGGTGGCTTCTTCAAGAGGGAAGGCCGGCCGAACGAGAAGGAAATCATCACCTGTCGCCTGATCGATCGGCCGCTGCGGCCCCTGTTTCCGAGTGGCTGGCGTCGCGAAACGCAGGTGACCTGTCTCCTGTTGTCCACGGATCGCGAGAACGATTCCGATGTCCTCGCGATCACCGGCGCCGCCGCGGCGCTCGGAATTTCGGACCTTCCCTTTGACACCTCCATTGGCGCGGTGCGCGTGGGTCTGGTCGACGATGAGTTCATCCTGTGCCCGACCTTCTCCGATCTGGATCGATCGGCACTGAATCTCGTCGTGGCCGGTACCGACGACGCCATCGTGATGGTGGAGGCGGGAGCCGAGGACGTGTCTGAGAGCCGGGTGGTGGAAGCCCTCCGTTTTGCGCACGAGGGGATTCGCCGCATTGTCGGAATCCAGCAGGAACTGGTCAGCCGGCTGCAGCCAACGAAACAGGTGGTCGTGCCGAAAGACCCGGACCCCGCTCTGGCGAGCGAGATAGCGGACGGGTTCCGCGATCAGTTCAGGACGGCGCTGCAGCTACCGGGAAAGATGGAGGCTGCGCGGGCCGTCGACGAAGTCAAGGCGGCGATCTCCTCCAGCCTCGAGGGTCGCGCCGACGAAGAACGCGCCGCCGCTTCCGGCATCGTGAAGGCGATGGAGGAGGACATCCTGCGGTGCACGATTCTCGACGAGGGCAAGCGCCTGGATGGCCGTGCGTTCGACCAGATTCGGCAGGTGACCTGCGAGGTCGGTGTTCTTCCCCGAACCCACGGGTCGGCAGTCTTTACCCGCGGGGAAACCCAGGCGCTCGTCGTTACCACCCTGGCCCCGCTGAGCGAGAGTCAGCGGCTGGACTGGGTCCATGGGTCCGGGGAAAAGCGGTTTCTCCTGCACTACAACTTCCCGGCGTTCTCGGTGGGAGAAGCCCGGATGATGCGAGGCCCGGGCCGGCGTGAGATCGGGCACGGGGCGCTCGCCGAGCGTGCCCTGCTGCCCGCGATCCCCAGTGAGGAACAGTTCAACTACGCCATCCGGATTGTGTCCGACACCCTCGAGTCGAACGGGTCGAGTTCCATGGCTGCCGTAACCGGAGGCTGTTTGTCCCTGATGGATGCGGGGGTGCCGCTCAAGGCCCCCATCGCCGGAATCGCCATGGGTCTCATCACCCGTGGGGACGAATACCGGGTGCTGACCGACATTGCGGGAGCCGAAGACCACTACGGGGACATGGACTTCAAGGTGGCCGGCACCGCGAACGGAATCACCGCTCTGCAGATGGATATCAAGATTTCGGGACTGCGGCTCGACATCGTCAGCGACGCGCTGGAGCAGGCTCGCCAGGCTCGGATCAAGATCCTGGCCGTCATGGCAGCCGAGATTCCCGCTCCAAGAAGCGAGACGTCCCAGTACGCACCGGCGATCCTCACCATGAAGATCCCGGTGCGGAAGATCCGCGAAGTCATCGGACCGGGCGGCAAGACGATTCGCGCGATTACCGACGAGAGCGGGGCGCGCGTGGACGTGTCCGACGACGGAACCATCCACATTGCCGGGATCGATGCCAAGTCCACCCAGCGGGCGAAAGAGAGGATCGAGGCCATCGCGGTGAGCCAGCTCCCCGAGGTGGGTCGCGACTACCACGGTGTCGTGAAGACGATCGTGGACTTCGGAGCCTTCGTGGAGATCCTGCCGGGAACGGATGGACTGCTCCACATTTCGGAGATTGCGGACCGCCACGTGAACAGCGTTCGGGACGAACTCCAGGAGGGGGACGAGGTCGAGGTCCGGGTCATCGAGGTGGACGGAAACGGTCGTACCCGCCTGTCCTGCAAGGACATCATCCGGGAGCGGGCAGGCCTGCCGCCGCTTCCCCCCCGCCCGGCACGGCGTCGTGGGGGGGGGCGGCCCGCCGCCCCTCCCCCCCGCGCCGGGCAGGGGGGCGGGGGGGGCGCGATCGCGACCGTGGCGACCGGAGACGGTAGGAGCAGCGGGCCACACTTCCCCCCGGATCTCGCGGGCAGCGAACGGAAGTTCGCTGCCACTGGTTCGCTCGGTCGACTCACGTCTCCTGGAGAGCGCGCGGCCGTGGAAGCGGCCGGCCTGAACCGCGCTCATGGCTGGGAAAACCGCAGCCGAGCCTGTTTTTCCTCACCTTTTCCGCTCCCTTCCTCCGTAGAATTCCCCCATGGCCGAAGCAGTTCTAACGACCTCTCTCGAGGGTGTTGCCCTCCGTTCCCGCGGCAAGGTCCGCGATATCTATGCCGTCGACGACCAGCTCCTGCTGGTGACGACGGACCGGGTTTCGGCCTTCGATGTCGTGCTTCCGGAAGGGATTCCCGAAAAGGGCCGGGTGCTCAACAGCCTTAGCGCCTGGTGGCTGCGGCGGACCGGACACATCGTTCCCAATCACCTCGTTACCGACGACGTGGACGAGTACCCCGAAGTCCTGGCGCCGGCGAAGGGAATGCTGGACGGCCGTTCCATGCTCGTCCGCCGGTTGAACCCGATCCCTTTCGAGTGCGTGATGCGCGGGTTCTTGTACGGGTCAGGCTGGAAGGAGTACGGACGGGAAGGCAGCGTGTGCGGCATTTCTCTCCCGAGCGGGATGCAGCTCGCCGAGCGCTTCCCCGAGCCCCTCTTCACGCCCGCGACGAAAGCCGAAGACGGTCACGACGAGAACGTGAGCGAGGACTTCATGGCGAACGCGCTGGGCCGGGAGCTGACCACCCGCCTCCACGAGATCTCCCGGGAGATCTACGCGAGCGGCGTGGAGTGGGCGGCGGCGCGGGGCATCATCATTGCCGACACCAAGTTCGAGTTCGGGCACGACGACGATGGGAACCTCTACGTCATCGACGAGGTGCTGACCCCGGACTCTTCGCGGTTCTGGCCCGCCGACGAATACGCTCCCGGAAAACTCCAGTCCAGCTTCGACAAGCAGTACGTCCGCGACTACCTGGAAACCGTCGACTGGAACAAGGAGCCGCCGGCGCCGCACCTTCCCGGCGACATCGTTCACGGGACGACCGAGCGTTTCCTCAGCGCTTACCGCCAGATCACCGGTTCTCCCCTCCCGGCTCCGCGCTACTGACCTGGGCGGGAGCCGTCCGCCCGTGATCGGGTAGGGCCTCGCGTCAGTCCCGGCCGGCGAGCCGCACCCGGACGGAGCCATCACCCGTCCGCAGATGGATGCGAGGTCCTGATCCGTTGCCCAGCGTGCCTAGAGCCATCGGCCCCTCCCGCTGCCAGGCAGAAAAATCGCGGCGGTCGTCCGAGTCCGGCCTTCCCACGGCCGTCATCACCGCGTCGCTGCCCGGGGGCAGGGTGAGCCGGACGGAGCCGCTCCCCGTCCTGAGAAACCATTCCCCGGCTGGCGGCGGTCCACCCTCGCGAACGTCGATTTCAATCCGTCCGTCCGCCGTTAGCGCGGTGATCTGCCGGAGTCTTCCGTGCAGTGCGATCCTCCCCTCTCCGCTCTCGGCAAGGAAGTTCCCCTCGAGGTCCGTCCCCTCGATCCTGCCGTCGGCGGTGCGCAACCGGATAGGTTCCCGCGTGGTTCCAGCCGGCGACCGGAGATCCCTCGCGACGATGCGGCCGGAGGCGGATGTCGCCCGGGTGGGGCCGGTGAGGCCCGCCAGCTCGATCCTCCCCGAACCGGTACGGGCATCGACTGCCGTGCCCGGCGGAACGGCGATCCTCAAGCTGAGAGCGAGTTCCTCCCACGGCCGAAAGGCTCCGGCAACCGCACTGCGCCCGGTGACTGTCAGAGCGCCTGAATCCGGGTCGCGCTCGAAATCCACGACGAGGGCTTCGAGCGCCGCCCGCGCGGCCTCCCGGGAAGGCGCCTGGGCAATCCGGCGGATCTCGACCTCGATGTCGGCGCCGAGGTGTTCGCGGACACTCAGGGAACCTCGATCGATTCGGACGGTGAGTTCGGGCGCCGCAGGCCGGCGGATCGTCTCCACGGATGTCTGATCGACGCCGGGAAGGCAGCCCCACACGAGAACGGCCGTCGCGATCAACAAGGCGGAGAGAACGGGAAGGGGTTGCTTCACCGGGCTTCTCCTGCAGCCGGCCGCACCCGCACCGTGATGTCGCCTCCTTCGGTCGAAATCGCCACCGCCTCGGCGCCGGATCCAACACGGCCCTCCCATCGCGGCATCCCGTCCGTTCCGTGTTTCTCCAGGGTGAAGTCGCTGTCCACGTCTCCGCCGCCCGTCTGGGCGGAAATGGCGAAGGATCCCGCGGACGGAAGCGCCAGCCGGACGTCGCCGCGCCCGGTAGTGAGCGCGACGTCTCCAGCGATGGTGTCGGTAGCGACATCCACCTCGGCATCCCCGCCGGTGATCGACAGGGAATTGCCGAACCCGCGGACGGTGATCGCGCCGGTGTCTCCAGCGAAGTCGGCCGGTCCCGAGAGCCGCGAGGCCTGCACCTCGCCGCGGCCGCTGGCCACGGTCAGTGATCCGGCGACATCGTCGAGAATCAGGAGTCCACCGTCCGCCTGAACGTCCACCCCGGAGCTTGCCCTCCGCACCTCGAGTTCGGCGGAGTTGATCCGGATCTGAAGGGGGCCTTCGATGGAGGTGGCCGCGATATCGCCGAAATCGGACTGCAACACCGCGGAGCCGGCGATCCGGTTCAGGGTGATGGGAGAGATCCGGGCCTCGATCTCGATGGGACCAACGGAGTCCGCGATTGCCACGGGCGCGTTTCGGCTGCGAACCGTCACCGAGGACCCCGCTCCCGAGATCCAAACCGGAGCGCCTTCCGCTTCGACAGTTGCGGTCCCCACGACTCCATCCACCTCCACGGCTGCCCGGCGCGCCCGGATCTCGAGCGCGCCCTCGATTCCTGAGGCCCACGCCGCCCCATTGCGCACCGTGAGCGAGACGGGGCCTGCGGTCCTTCGAACCTCGACGGAGCCATCGTCGGTACGGGCTTCCACCCGGCCAAACGGGCCGTCGATGCGCACCCAGCCCTCCTCGGTGAACGCGGAGACCCGGGTGCCGGCAGGAAGGGTCGCGAGCAGCTCGAGCGCCACTTCGGAAGTGCCGGAATCGTCGACCCGGACCGGGAAGCGCCGGCTCTCGGGATCAAGGGGACCGGTGCGGAGCCGCACGGCGTCCGCGCGCGCGGCGGCCTCATCGTCGTCGGCCGCCCACACCCGCTTCACGAGCTGCAGCCGGCCCTCGACTACCGCCTCACCCTTGACTGCCGGGGTGGCGGTCTCCGGGTTGGAAGCCGGTGTGGTTCCGGGCTCGACGGCGGGAGCTGCTTCCACTCGAATGTTGCCCGCCGGCAGCGAAATCAGGATTTCCACCTCCCCCTCGGCGGGGAGGGAAACGGTTTCGTCCGTGACGAAGACGTGCAAGGGAAAGGGGCTGGATTGCTGCTCGACCAGACGGCGCAGCTCCGCGAGGCGGGGATGGAGTCCCTGGCTTTCGATGACGCGCTGGACGAGGGTGAAGACGGTGCCGCCGAGGATCAGCAGCAACAGGAGGAGGATTTCCCCGAACCCAAGTCCGGCCCGCCCGGTCCGAAGCCGGGTGAGAACCTTCCAGGCGCCCCAGACCACCAGCAGGACCGGCCACCAGACTGCCGCCACCGGCAGTGCGTCGAGGAGAAGCAGCGCCAGGGGCGTGTCCGTCAGGTTGACCCAGAGAAACAGACCGCCCCCAACGATGAGGCCGATTCCGAAAACGGTGCCACATCCGCCCCCGGAACGCGGCGGATCTCCTGCCGATGCGGAACCGGTCATGAACAGCCGGTGGTGAAACCCACGTGAGCGCCGAGCCCGGCCAGTCTCCCGGTGGGGGCGAGGCGCCCGGCTGACAGGGCGCGTAGGGGAGGAATACCGAGTGTATTTCGACCGAAACGCAACGCAGAACGGAGCGAAGCGGACTGTTTCAGCCGGGATGGAGCGCCGGGCGAGCCCCCACCGGGAGAATTGGGCCGCGCGGGTTTTGCCACAGGCTGTTAAGGCGGCGGCGGGCCGGGCGCCGGACCCGAACCGGAGCCTCGGTCCCGAAACACCAACCGCGCGCCGACCGCGATCAGGATGAGCGGCCAGAAACGAAGGAGATCGCCGAGATCGACGAGGTCGAGGTTCGACAGCAGGAAGACGATTCCGATCACGATCAGGATCACTCCCCACCAGTTGTCCTGGCGAGCCATGCCTAGTTTGCCTCGTCGTGCGCCCCGGTCAGGGACGGGTTGCTGTCCGGTGCCGGCGGGGCAGGGGGCGGCGCCGCGGCGGGCGGCCCCCCGGGCGGGTGGGCGGGGCGGGGGGGAGCGCTCCGGCCCCTCCCGCCGGCGTGCCGGGGGATCCGGGTATCACGGGCTGCCCCCGGTAGAGCCGAAATCCGATCCAGACGAGCAGCAGAGGCCAGAATCTCAGGGCCCAATCGAGGTCGGGAATGAGGGCGAGCGTCGCGAGCACGCCGGCAGCCATGAGTCCGGTGGCCCAGTTTCGATCCAGGGAAACCGCTGCGGGCCGGCCTTCGGAATGGGCTCGTACGATCTCTTCCGCGGTCCGGATCGCGTTCACGATCCCGAACACCCACACCGCGAGCCCGAAGGGGACCAGTTCCTCCTGCAGGAGGGCGATGAATGCCCCGGCGAGCGCCAGGCCGCGCGCCGTGGCTCCGGCATAGAGATGACCAAGGCCGGGGAACAACACGGAAAGGACTCCGGCGAGTCCCGGTGAACGGTTCATGGGGCGGCATCTCCTTGCGGGTCGTCGGTCGAGGCCGGGTCGGAACCCGATTCGGATTCCGACAGCAGTTCGTCGCGCTGGCGGGTTGCCCGTTCCAGATCCCGAAGCCGGTCCCCCAGTTGGTCCATCTGATCTTCGAGCGCGAAGGAAACCGAGGCTCGGAGCACGCCGAATTCGGCCAGCGCCCGGTCGGCCTGACGGTTGGCGGCCGCCCGCAGGCTGCTGACCCCGTCCGATGCCCGGGGAAGCGAGTCGAGTGCCCCCCGGACCAGGGGAGGCTGGAAGAACAACAGCATGGCGGCCGCGGCAGCCGCGGCGAACCAGGTTGGCCAGTAGTGCGTCCGCCGTGCGTAGAGGGAGCGGAACTTCGGCAACGTTGCGGCCAGGATGCGGCCCTGGAGGTCCGCGGGTGGTGTTTCCGCGCCGGCGGCAAAGTTGGCGAGGCCCCGGCGCACTGCGCGGATCTCGCCGTACAGTTGGGCGAGTTCCGGATTCTCGGCCAACCGGGCGCGCACCCGCTGCGCCTCGGCCTGGTCCAGCTCCCCAGCGGCGAGCGCGGACACCAGATCCTCGAGGCGGTCCTTCAAGCGCGCGTCCGTCAACGGTCGTCTCCCTTGCTGATGCCGGCCGGTCCGCCGCGGCCCAACGCGCGCCGGGCCCGCGCCAGGGTCTGACGAGCCCGGTGGATGCGGGACTTTACGGTCCCGAGGGGGATTGCCAGCCGATCAGCGATCTCGGGATAGTCGCAATCCATCAGGTCCCGCAGGATGAGCGGCTCCGAGAGTTCGGGCGGCAACCGGTCGAGAAGCTGCCTTACCGTGGCGGCCTCTTCGCGGCGCTCGGCGATCGCGTCGGGTTGCCAGGAAGTCGGGACGGGAGGCTCGGGAATTTCTTCGTCCGGCACCAGCACCGGGGCGCGGCGCCGCCGCCGGTAGGAGTCGATCGCCACGTTGGTGGCCACCTGCCGAATCCAGGCGCCCAGCGCGCCGCTTGGGCGATAGCTGGGCAGTACGTTCACGAGCCGCATGAAGATGTCCTGGGTAAGTTCGTCGGCATCGTCCGGATTGGCTGCGAAGCGATACGCAATGTGCCAAACGGGGAGCCGGAAACGGTCCACGAGCGTCCGCCACGCGTCCTCGTGACCGGACACGCATTGGCGAACGAGGTGGGCATCGGAGATTTGTGCCGGGGATTCCAATGGCGGCGCTTCGGTCTTCTCCCGGTCACCCGAACATAACGAAGCCCGGCGGTTGTCGGTTCTCGACCAGGGAATGGGATCCGTCGGACGCTTCCGGGTCCGAGACTCTCCGGGAATCCGGGTTCAGGAGGATTTGCGGACCTTCTTCGGGCGTTTGGCGGGCGCCCGCTTCCGCAGGAGGGCCCGAACCTCCTTCACGAAATCGCGGGTGTCCTGGAAATCGCGGTAGACCGACGCAAAGCGCACGAAGGCGACATGGTCCTCGCGCTTCAGCTCTTCCATCAGGACTTCGCCGATTTCCGAGGCGGCGAGTTCCCGGTCGGGGCTCTTGGCGACCAAAGCGCCGACCCGGTCGGCGATAGCCTCGATCTTCTCTTCGGCGACTCGCGTTCCACACGCCTTCTTGAGACCTGACAGTACCTTCTTGCGGTCGAAGACCTCCCGGTCGCCATTCTTCTTGACCACCATGCAGGGGATCTCTTCGACCGCTTCGTAGCTGGTGAATCGCTTCCCGCACCGGATGCACTCGCGCCGGCGGCGAATGACCTCACCTTCCCGGCTCTCGCGGGAATCCACCACCCGGTCTTCCGGGTTGCCGCAATACGGGCACTTCACGGTGGTGGCTCCACGGAACGGGCAGCGTACACCCCCTCAATGGTCCGGGCCGGTTCCCGCAGAGCGATTTCCATTTCCATCCCCGGCCAGGTCGCTGCCCGGGGAACGAGGCCGACAATCTCGGAGTGGACGACCCCGGTGCCGGCGGCGCCGGCCTCCGACAGTACGCGGCGGAACGCGTCGGCCAGCGAGGTGCGGCGCCAGTCGAGCAGGTTCATCGAGACCTGGGCGAGGACCCGGTGGCCCGCCGGATCGTCCTGGCGGACCCCGATCGCGCGCAGCGCGGGAAGCCCTCCGCCGCTCGTCCTGATCCGCCCGGCGATGGCTCGCGCGGTTTCCACGTCGGGGGTATCGAGGTTCACGTTGAAGGCGATCAGGGGTTGCCGGGCCCCAACGGCGATCCCCCCGGCCGATGGGTGCAGGGCCGCGGGCCCGTAGTCGGAACGCAGCTCCCCCCGGGCGAGGCGGTTCCGAAGACCGCGGAGTCCGCCCCGTCGAATCTGGGGCAAGGTGCGGCGACCGGGCTCGGCTTCCCCATAGAGGAAGACGGGGACCGATTGGAACGCGCCGATTTCCTCGGCCAGCGCGCGGGCGAGTCGCACCGCCTGCTCCATGCCGGTTTCTCCGAGGGGCACGATCGGGAGCACGTCGAGCGCGCCGATGCGCGGATGCTCGCCGTGGTGACGCCGCAAGTCGATGCGGTGAATGGCGGTCTCGAGGAGGGAGAGCGCGGAGGAACGGAGCTCCGAGGGGTTTCCGGCGAGGGTCAGCACCGAACGATGGTGCGAAGGGTCGGCGTGCACATCCAGAAGCGGCCCCCCGGCTGCCTCGACCAGGAGTCGGAGCGTTTGTGCGGACCGCCCCTCGCTGAAGTTCGGGACGGCCTCAAGCAGAGCATTCGGGACCGGTGAATCGTTACCCATCCAGCTCTCCGCGCCGGGGCCGGACAGGGGGAAAATGGATCTTCCCGTCCGGGTACTGAGTCAGTTTGAACGCCAGGTGCGGCAGTATAGTTTCGCTGCTGTCCACCTTTTCCGGTGCAGAGTCCTGGTCATGATTTGCGCTTTCCCCCGTCCCGCTCCGTGACGCCGGACGATCGGGGAGCGGGCGCGACCGGCTCCGGTTCGGAAGAGAGGCCCGGCGTCGCGAGCCCCGATTCCGAGTCGGGCAAAGTGGTGGGGAAGGCCGCTCAGGAAGAGGTGGACACGGATCGGGAGGCGGGCACGCGCGAGCGAGTCGAGGCGGCGCTCCGCCGCGGCAGAGAGCGCGGCGCGGCGGAGTCCGATTCCGTGCGTGACGGGGAGCGGCGCTCCCAACCGCACACCCCTCCAGGGCCTCCCGCCGGGGAACACTGGAGTTCGACCGTCCGGAGGCGCGTCGCCGAGGGAGGTTCCGCTCCTGAGTCCGGAGCGCCAGACTCACCGGACGAGGAGGGAGACGCTTCCGGGACTTCCCATTCCTTCCGGGCGAATGAAGTCCGGGAGCGGGTGGAGCGCCGCCTGCAGGAAGCGGAGGATCGGCGGAGCCGGTCCGCCGATCCGCCCGGGCCTTCCCCGAGGCCGATCCCGGCGGATCCGCAGCGCGGCATCACGGGTGCTCCGGGCTCGGACGATTTGCCAACCCGCCTTGAAGACACGCCCGACTGGGATGATCCCTGGGTTGAAGATGAAAAGGCGGCCGCGCCCGCCGGCGACGGCCTTCCCGCGCCGCGCCCGTCGCGGCTCGCCGCTTTCATCGCGACCTGCGCCTTCATCGGCCGGGTCCCCGTCGCGCCCGGCACGGCCGGCGCGGTTGCCGGCCTGGTTGCGTTTCTCCTGACGCGGAACCTGGGGGGCGGCCTGGCTGTCGCCCTGCTCGCGGTAGCCGTGGTGGTCGGCCTCTGGGCGGGCGCGCGCCACGCGAAGGACCTCCACCAGCCGGATCCCCGGTCGGTGGTCGTGGACGAGTTCTGCGGTATGTGGCTCGCGCTCGTGGGCACGAACCCCTCGGTCCTCGTGATCGTCGCCGCCTTCATCGCGTTCCGGTTTCTGGACATCGTGAAGCCTCCCCCCGTGAGGCAGGTGGAGAGGCTTCCGGGTGGAATCGGCATCATGGCCGACGACCTGGTCGCGGGCGGCATTGTGCGCGTCGTCCTCCTGCTCGCCCTCGGGATGTGACCTGTGGGGATGGCCGCGGCCAGGTCAATCCGTTCTGCGGGAGGACCTGGCGCCTCGCGAGCGCGAGTGAGGCGGCCGCCCGGGAGTTGACCTTCTGACGAGCGGAGAGGGTCTGCTGCCCGGTGCGGCCGTCGTAGCGGTCGGCACCGAACTCCTCGCGCCCGGCCGCACGGACCGCAACACCCCTCTCCTGAAGGAGCGGCTCTCGGACCTCGGGGTCCCCGTTCTGTTCGCGGCGGTCGTCCCTGATGACCGATCCATCATGGAGGAGACCTTCAGGGCAGCTCTCGATCGCTGCCGGTACGTCGTGGTGTGCGGCGGGCTCGGTCCGACCACCGATGACGTGACGCGATTCGCGGCGGCAGCCGTCCTCGACGTCCCGCTGATCGAGGACAAGACCCTGCTCGCCGGCATCGAAACGCGGTTCCGGGACCGCGGGATCGAGATGCCGCAGGTGAATCGGCGGCAGGCCCTGATTCCCGAAGGGGCGGCGGCGCTGCCCAATCCGGCGGGAACCGCACCGGGAGTACTGGCGCGCACCGGCCGGGGAGCGTGGCTCGTGCTCCTCCCCGGGCCGCCGTCGGAACTGGCCGCGATGTTCGAAGCGGAGGTGCGGCCCCGCCTGGAGGGCGAGACCGGCCGGATCAAGGGCGTTGCACGCGAGACACTCATGATCGCCGGACTGCCGGAATCGGTCCTGCAGGAACGGATACTGGATCTCACTCCGGGGCCGAGTGCTCCCGAGCAGTTGGCGATCCTGGCCTCGCGTGGCGAGATCGAGATCCGGGTCACCGGACCCGCCGGCCGGACGGCGGAAGTCCGCCGGCTTGCCGGCCGGATGGCCGAACGACTCGGAACCGCGGTCTTCAGCCGGGCCGCCGGGGAGCATCTCGAGCACGCGGTGGGACGACTGCTCGAGCGGCGAAAAGAGCGCGCGGCATTTGCCGAATCGCTCACCGGAGGGTTGATCGCCGAGCGGGTGACCCGCGTTCCGGGATCGTCGGCGTGGTTCGATCTGGGAGTGGTGGCCTACGCCAACGAGGCCAAGCGCGATCTGTTGGCGGTTCCGGAAGAGGTGCTTGCAGCTCATGGCGCGGTCAGCGAAGAGGTGGCGACGGCAATGGCCGACGGTGCGCGCCGGCGCTCCGGGAACAACTGGGGAGTGGCCGTCACCGGGATCGCCGGCCCCGGTGGAGGAAGCGCGGCAAAACCGGTGGGCCTCGTCTGGATCGCGGTCAGCGGGCCGGTCTCCCGCGCCCGCAGGTTCCGCCTTCCGGGAGACCGGTCGCTCGTGCGGCAGCTCACCGCGACCGCCGCGCTCGACCTGCTGCGCCGGGCGATCGTGGAATGCGAGGGTTCCGGCTGGTCCCGCGGAAACGGGGAGTAGCAGCCCCGCCGCCGCGGCTCTTCGCGGCGCTGCCGCTCCCCGAATCGCTCCGCCGGGAGTTCTTTGCCGCCTCGGAGACGATCGCGCGCTTGCTCCCGAATTCCGTCTTCCGACCGGTTCCTCCCGGGAACCTCCATTTGACCCTGCGCTTCTTCGGCCCGGAACGGGGCCCGGTTGACCGCGGGCGCATCGCGGCGCTGCTCCGTGAGCGCCTCGAGACCTGGAGTCCGGGCGTGCTGACCCTGAGGGCTGCCGAGGTCTCGGCGTTCGGCTCGCTCCGCCGCGCCCGGATCGTCTGGGCGGGTCTGGAGGAGGTGGGGACCGGGGAGAACGAGCCCGGACCCTTGCCGCGTCTTCAGCACCTGGTGGAGGCGGTGGCGCGGGAAATCGGCCTCGCTCCCGAAACCCGTCCCTTCATTCCCCACGTGACGCTGGGCCGGTTGCGCATCCCCTCGCGCCTTTCCGCCGGGGACCTTGCGGCGGTGCGACCCACGGCGCCCGGTTCCGCCTGGTCATCGGCCTTTGCCGTCGGGGAGTTCCGTCTGTTCGGGAGTTTCCTGTTCGCCGACGGTGCGGTTTACGAATGTCTCGATCGTTTTCCCCTGGACCGTTGACGGATGGCCGAACTCGGGCCGCCGGTAGACTCCCCCGCGGTCAACCGAAAGTCGGCGAGGAGGTCGGGACCGAGGCAGGCGTAGCGCGCCGACCGATGCTCGGGCTCGGCGTGCGGAAGCTCGCGACGCCCGTCGGCCGGAGCCCGGGTGGCGTCGAAGAGTCCGGTCCCCTCGGCACGCCCCAGGAATCGGGGCGCGAGGTAGAGGACCAGACGGTCGGCCAGGCCCTGCTGCAGAAAAGCCGACGTGAGTCGGGGACCCGCCTCGACCAGGAGGGTGTGCGCACCCCGGCGGCCCACTTCCGCCAGCACTGCTTCCAGCGCGATTGGCTGGGTGACGCCGTCGCTGGGAGAGCTCGCGGGATTTTCCACCGCGGCTTCGGCCACCTCGGCCCCCAGGCTCTCGATGCGGCGGCGCACTGCGACCGGGACGCCGGGCGCACAGACAACGAGGACCGGGTCCCGGTCGAGGCCTCGAAGGACGCGCGCTTCGGGAGGGATCCGGAGGCTTGGGTCGAGGACCACCCGGAGTAGCGGACGGGACCCGCGCCGGGGTCGCGGCGTCAGCAGGGGGTCGTCGGCGGCCACCGTCGCGATTCCGGTGAGCAGGGCGTCGTTTTCCCGGCGCAGCACCCTTCCGTGGCGGCGGGTACGGGGCCGGGTGATCCAGCGGGTGCCGGGCGGGGCCATGACCCCATCCACGGAGACCGCGGCCTTCACAGTTACCCACGGCGTGCCGGTCAGGAGGAACTTGAAGAACGACGGATTCAGGTCCTGCGCCTCCTCGCGGAGAACGCCCGTCGTGACGTCGACGCCCGCTGCGCGCAGGCGATCGAAGCCTCCACCCCGGACCCGTGGGTCGGGATCCGGATGCGAGGCGACGACCCGGCGGACTCCCGAGGCGATGATTCGTTCGGCGCAGGGTGGGGTTCGTCCGACGTGGCAGCACGGCTCGAGATTTACGTAGAGGGTCGCGCCGCGAGCCGCCTGCCCCACCTTGAGCACCTGCGCTTCCGCGTGCGGACGTCCGGCGCGAGCATGGAAGCCCTCCGCCAGGACCCGGCCGTCACGGACCAGAACGGCGCCCACCGCCGGATTGGGCGGTGCGGTGTACTGGCCGAGCCGGGCGAGCTCGAGCGCCCGGCGCATGAAGTGATCATCCACGGAGGAGATCGTATGTGAGCAGCCTGTAGACGAAATCTACGCGGCCCAGTTGCTGTGTAACAGGTACGGGCGCGATTGAGTGTCGGGGCAGAGGTTTCCCGGGAGCGGCGGTAACCCAGCAACCTCCAGCACTGCTCGCCTGTTACATGCCACGCGGGGTGAGCGGACGGACCCATCATGAACATTTCTCCCGGTGGGGGCTCGGCGGACGATGCACCCCGGCTGGCCCCCACCGGGAGGACTGGCCACTCCGTTTCGCTTCGTTCGCCGTTCCGCTTCGGTCCAGGTACTTCGGTATTACTCCCTTGCGCGACTGGTCAGCCGGGCGCCTCGTCCGCCTCGGTGCTGACGAGACTTCATCCACAGGCTGCTTGCGCGATCGGGGGCGGATCGGGCAATCTCTGGGCCGCATGTTCACGGGACTCGTCATCGCTGTCGGCGACGTGGAGGCGGTCCGGGATCTCGGGGGCGGGCGGCTTCTCACCGTCGGGCATCGTGGCGGCGAGTTCGCAGGACTCTCCGTCGGCGACAGCGTCGCGGTCTCCGGGGTCTGCCTGACCGCGGTAGCGGTTCAGCCCGCATCGGTCTCCTTCGAGGTGGCGGCCGAGACGCTTTCCCTGACGACGCTCGGCGGTCTCCAGCCCGGGAGCCGTGTCAATCTGGAGTTGCCGCTGCGCGCTTCGGACCGCCTGGGCGGGCACTTTGTCCAGGGGCATGCGGACGGCTGCGGCGAGGTGATCGCAGCAGGGGGCTCGGACGCCGACTACCGCCTGAGGATCCGGCACCGGGAGCCCCGCCTGATCGTTCGCAAGGGTTCGGTCGCGATCGACGGCGTCAGCCTGACGGTGACGTCCTCCTCGCCCGGGGAGGCGTGTTTCGAAGTCATGCTGATTCCCCACACGCGCGCGGTCACCACCCTCGGGGCTCTCCGGAAAGGGGACGCTGTCAATCTGGAATACGACATCCTCGCGAAGTACGTCGGGGCGCTGGTTCAAGATGACGGCGCCCCCGATGGGACCCGTGACGGAGGCTAGACTCCGTTGTCGAGACGGTTTCCGAATGAGGGCCCCCCGGGCCCGACGAGGTGTTGTGCGCGTGCCTGACACGGGAAAGAGCGAATCCGCGCCGTTCTGGCCGGTCGAAAGGGCGGTTCGCGAGATCGCCGCCGGGCGGATGGTCATCGTCGTGGATGACGAAGACCGCGAGAACGAGGGCGATCTGACGATCGCGGCCGAGAAGGTCACTCCGGAGGCGATCAATTTCATGGCCACCCACGGGCGCGGCCTCATCTGCATGCCGATGACCGGCGAGCGTCTCGACGAACTCGAGATTCCGCTCATGGTTCGTGAGAACACTTCGGTGCACGAAACTGCGTTTTGCGTCTCGATCGAGGCCAGAGACGGGGTCACCACCGGCATTTCGGCGGCCGACCGCGCCCGCACGATTCAGGTGGCGATTCAGCAGGAGACCTGCCCCGCCGACCTTGTCCGTCCGGGCCACGTCTTCCCGCTCCGCGCGCGTCCCGGCGGAGTCCTGCAGCGGGCGGGGCAGACCGAGGCCGGGGTGGATCTCGCGCGCATTGCGGGGCTCTATCCGGCGGCGGTGATCTGCGAGGTCATGAAGGAGGACGGGACGATGGCGCGGCTTCCGGACCTCGTGACCTTTGCGGAAGAGCACGGCATGGCGATCGTCAGCGTCGCCGATCTGATCCGCTACCGGCTGGGGACCGAGTCCCTGGTTCGCCGGCTGGCCGCGACGGTTCTCCCCACGCGGTTCGGCGCGTTCCGGACCATCGCCTACGAGAACACCCTTGACGGAACGAAGCACCTGGTTCTGCAAATGGGAGAAGCGCGTCCGGACACCCCCGTCCTGGTGCGCGTCCACAGCCAGTGTCTCACCGGTGAAGTCTTCGGCTCGATGCGGTGCGACTGCGGTCCCCAGCTCGATGCGGCGCTCGCCCGGATCGGCCAGGAGGGCTCGGGAGTCCTGCTCTACCTGAACCAGGAGGGCAGGGGCATCGGCCTCGTCAACAAGCTGCGTGCCTACGCCGCCCAGGATGAGGGGCTCGACACCGTGGACGCGAACACCCACCTCGGGTTCCGCGCCGACCAGCGCGAATACGGCGTCGGCGCCCAGATCTTGCGGGACCTCGGAGTCGGGCGGATTCGGCTGCTGACCAACAATCCGCGAAAGTTCGTCGCGCTCGAAGCGCACGGCCTCGTCATCGAGGAACGCGTCGCCATCGAGGTTCCGGCGACCAAGTACTCCCGCGACTACCTGCGCACGAAAAAGGAACGGATGGGCCACCTCCTCACGGAGGTCTAGGTCAAGGAGCGCCCGACTCCGGTCGGCCCAGGCCTTCCGGGGGCCGTCCGGTGGAGCGGGCAAAACCCCATCCCCAGTCTCCGCGTGGCCCGGCGCGATCCCCGGCGGGGCCAGGGCGCCGACGGCCTCCGGGCTGCCGTTGGTACGATTCCGGCCACCCACACCCCCGAAGGGAGCGATTTCTTGGCCAACACCTATGCGACAAACGAGTTTCGCAGCGGACTCAAGGTCCTGCTCGATTCCGATCCCTGCGTCCTGCTGGACTGCGAGTTCGTAAAGCCCGGGAAGGGACAGGCGTTCACCCGAATCCGCTACCGGAACCTCAAGACGGGACGGGTTCTCGACAAGACGTTCAAGTCGGGCGAGAAGGTGGAAGCCGCGGACGTGCTCGACACCGAGATGGAGTTCCTCTACAGCGACGGCGGCGAGTGGCACTTCATGGACCCGAACAGCTATGAGCAGTACGCGGCCGGGCGGGCGTCGCTCGGTGGCCACGAGAAGTGGCTTCTCCAGGGGATGACCTGCGGCGTCACGCTCTATAACGACGCGATCCTGCTCATCCACCCGCCACACTTCGTGGATCTCAAGGTGGTCGAGACCGAGCCCGGGATCCGCGGCGACACCGCGACGGGGGGCTCCAAGAACGCGACCCTCGAAACCGGAGCGGTGGTGCGAGTCCCCTTGTTCATCGAGGTGGACGAGACGCTCCGGCTCGATACGCGAACCGGTGAGTACGTTTCGCGGGTAAAGAACTGACCGGCACGGGCAGCCCCGAGTGGGGCCCCAGCGCTCCCCTCGCGAACCTCCGGGTGCGCTCCCGGCTGGTTGCCCGGTTGCGGGCGTTCCTGACGGCCCGCGGCTATCAGGAGGTCGAGACTCCGATCCTCGGGCCCCATGCCGCGCCCGATCGCCATCTGGAGTCCGTTTCCGCGGCCGGGGGTTTTCTCCACACCTCGCCGGAGTTCGCCATGAAGCGTCTGCTGGCGGCGGGAAGCGGTCCCATCTTCCAGATCGTCAAGGCGTTTCGCGCCGGAGAGACCGGGCGGCTCCATGCGGTCGAGTTCACCATCGCCGAGTGGTACCGCCTGGGGCCGCTCGATGGATTGCTGACGGAAATGGATCTGCTGCTGGGCGACCTCCTCGGCGTCCCCCCGGCGGAGCGGCGCACCTATCGCGAGCTGTTCCTCGCCGCCGTGGGCGCCGATCCCCTTTCGGCGGCGGACGATCGCCTGCGGACGCTGGCCGAGTCCCACGGGCATCCGGGATCCCCGGACGACCGGCCCGCGGCGCTCGATTTCCTGTTCTCGCGACTGGTGGAGCCCAACCTTGGTTCCCGCGTCCCCACGATCGTGACGCGGTTCCCGGCGCCGCTTGCGGCCCTCGCACGGATCAGCGACGACGATCCGAGGACGGCAGAGCGCTTCGAAGTGTTCTGGGCCGGGCTGGAACTCGCGAACGGGTACGACGAACTTCAGGATCCGCCGGAGCATCGCCGCCGTTTCGCGGTCGAGAATCGGGCTCGCGCACGCGGGGGCAGGCCGCCGGCGGAGCCTGACGAACGGTTCCTCGACGCCCTCGCGGACGCCGGCCTGCCGCGTTGCTCCGGGGTGGCCCTCGGCGTGGACCGCCTGGTCATGGCGGCCGTCGGGGCATCGCGGCTGGACGAGGTCATCGCGTTTCGGGAAGACGGCGGCTCCTGAGCCGGTGCTCTTGTTTCTTTCCCCCGCCGGTACACTGACCGGCTCTTTCCCGGAGGACTCTCTTTCGATGCATATTGGACGATCTCTTCGCACTTCCGCGGCTTTCGCCGCGGCCGCCCTGTTCGCCGCGCCCCTCGCGCTGGGGCAGGGCAGCCACCGCGACTACCACGAGCACTTCGACGAAGCGAACGTCACCGTTCCGCCGGAGTACTTCGAGGACATGCAGTTCCGCGCCGTCGGCTTCACTCGCGGCGGCCGCTCCACGGCGGCGGTGGGTGTGGCGGGCGACCCGCTCACCTACTACTTCGGCGGCACCGGCGGGGGCGTCTACAAGACGACCGACGCCGGGCACAACTGGACGAACGTCACCGACGGTTTCCTGGGAGTAGGCGCGGTGGGCGCCATCGAGGTGGCTCCCTCCGACGTGAACGTGGTCTATGTGGGCACCGGGTCGGCGTGCCCGCGGGGGAACATCTCCGTCGGCGACGGGATGTACCGCTCGACCGACGCCGGCAAGACCTGGGAACACATCGGCTTGCGGCATGCCGGCCAGATCGGGGCGATCGTGGTACATCCGGACGATCCGGACCTGGTCTACGTCGCCGCGCTCGGCTACATCTTCGGGACGAACGAGGAGCGCGGGATCTTCCGCAGCCGGGACGGTGGGAACTCCTGGGAAAAGGTCTTCTTCCTGTCCGATCGCACTGGATTCGTGGACATCCAGATGGACCCGAACAACCCGCGCATCCTCTACGCCGGCGCCTGGCGCGCCGAGCGGAAGCCCTGGTCGATGATCTCGGGCAGCGAGGACGGAGGGATCTATCGGAGCAAGGACGGCGGCGACACCTGGGAGAAGGTCGAAGGCGGCCTCCCCGGCGGGACGGTGGGCAAGACGGCGATCGCCATCTCGCCGGCAAACTCGGACCGTATCTGGGTGTTGATCGAGGTCGAGGGCGACGAGGGCGGCCTCTACCGCTCCGACGACGGCGGCGAGAGCTTCACCCGCATCAACGGTGACGCCAACCTGCGGCAGCGTCCTTGGTACTACATCCACATCTACGCGGACCCCCGGGACGAGAACACGATCTACGGCCTGAACGTGGGCTTTCACAAGTCCATTGACGGCGGCAGGACTTTCCCTGAGCGCATCCGGGTGCCGCACGGCGACAACCACGACCTCTGGATCAACCCGGACAACCCGATGAACATGATCAACGCCAACGACGGCGGCGCGAACGTCTCGTTCGACGGCGGCCAGAGCTGGACCGACCTGAACGGACAGGAAACCTCCGAGATGTACCGGGTGTACGTGGACGACCAGTGGCCGTACCGGATCTACGGTTCGCAGCAGGACAACAGCACCATCTCCGTACCTTCCCGCGGCGGATTCAGCGTGGTTCCGGACTGGTACCAGGTCGGCGGCTGCGAGAGCGGGCACATCGCCGTGGATCCGCGTGATCCGGACGTGATCTACGCGGGTTGCTACGGCGGTGCGATCACACGCGTGAACCGGAAGACCGGCGAGTTCCGGCAGATCCTCCACTACCCGCAACTACAGCTCGGACAGGCGGCGCGGGATCTCAACTACCGGTTCCAGTGGAACGCGCCGATCCGGCTTTCGCCGCACGATCCGGACATCCTCTACCACGCTTCGCAGGTGGTCCACATGTCCCGGGACCAGGGCCAGAGCTGGCGGGTGATCAGCCCCGACCTGACCACCAACAACCCCGAACACCAGGACTACGCGGGCGGTCCGATCACCCGCGACAGCACCGGCGTCGAGGTGTACAACACCGTCTTCTCGTTCGAAGAGTCGCCGCACACGCCCGCGGAACTGTGGGCGGGCAGCGACGACGGCCGCGTCCACATTTCCCGCGACCGCGGCGAGACGTGGACCGAGATCACCCCCGGGGGGATGCCGGAAGGGGGCACGGTCAACGTCATCGAGATGTCCTCCCACGATCCCGCGCGGGTATTCATAGCGGTGTACCGCTACCGGGAGAACGACTTCCGCCCGTACATCTTCCGGACCAACGACGCAGGAGAGAGTTGGGACCTGCTGACCGACGGGACGAACGGGATTCCGCCAACGCACTTCACCCGCGCCATCCGCGAAGATCACGACCGCAAGGGACTGCTCTACGCGGGAACCGAGTTCGGGCTCTACGTCTCGTTCGACGACGGCGCTCACTGGCAGCGCTTCCAGAACAACCTCCCGGTAAGCCCGATTACCGATCTGCAGGTTCACCGAAAGGACCTGGTGATTGCGACCCAGGGCCGGTCCTTCTGGGTGCTCGACGACCTGAGCCCGCTCCACCAGATCACCGACGAGACGATGGCGGCGGAGTCGGTGCTCTATGCGCCCCGCACGGCCTATCGCGGCGGTTTTGGAGGTGCGGCCCAGATCCAGTACCACCTGAAGAGCGAGCCTGAATCCGCGATCACGTTGGAAGTTCTGGATTCCGCGGGAAACTCGGTGCGGAAGGTCACCGGGCAGCCCGGCGCCGCGGCTCCGAGCGGTCCCGTCTCGCCGTTCGCGGCGTTCTTCGGCGGCGGTGCGCGCGCCCGTCTCCCCGCCGCGGCGGGGCTCAATTCGTTCCGCTGGAACCTTCGCAGCGAGGGCATCCAGCGGCCGGCCGGCGTAGTGCACTGGGGCGGCACCCCGGGGCTCTCGGTGCTGCCGGGTACCTACGAGGTTCGCCTGACGGTCGGGGAGGAAACCCGCACGCAGCCGCTCGAGGTGGCGATGAATCCCAACCTTTCCTCCACTGCCGAGGATCTCGCGAAGCAGCGTGAACTCGGCGAGACCGTCGCCGGCGAGATCACGAAGCTCTTCGATGCGCTCAACCGGCTCCGCGACGTCAAGTCCCAGGCAGGGGACATCGTTGGGCGGCTCCGGAAGGCGGGGAAGGCGGACGAGGAACTCGGGACGCTGAGCAAGTCGCTCACCGATCGCCTGACCGAAATCGAGGAAACCATCACCCAGACCAACAGCAAGTCGTCGCAGGACCCGATCAACTTCCCGCCGCAGATCGACAACCAGTTGGTGACGCTCTACGGATATATCGTTCAGGCCGACTACGAGCCCACCGCCGGCGCGTACCAGCGTTTCGACGACCTGAAGCCGGACCTCGACGCCATCCACACCGACCTCGAGGCGGCGATGACCGAGCACCTGACCCCGTTCAACGAGCGGGTGGCCAGTCTGGGCGTCCCGGCGGTAGTGGTGGCCACTGAGGAGAACTGACGAGACGGTGCCGGTCGGGAGAAGGGCGGGACGGTCAGGAACCGCCGGTCTTCAGACCCGGTCTTCAGACCGGCAGCGCCCCACGTCCGTGGCGCAGGAGTCGCGTACATCTGTTCGTGCCGACAGCGAGAACAGCTTGGAGCGCCGGCCTCCGGCCGGCATCGCGCGGGAGCGCGAAACCCGCGCCGATGACGCCCCGCTATACGAATGCTGATTCCGCACCCCGCTCTCATTGCCCCTCTTGCGGAAGGGCCCCCGCCTTGGCGGCCATGCACATCGGGAGCATTGAACTCGTCAATTCCCGCGTCTTCCGGGGAACAGAGCTCCGTTGGTTGCCTGGCGTCGCCATCGTCGCGGGCGGCAACGGTCCCGGCAAGTCCACGCTGCTCGATGTCTTCAGGTTCCTCCAGGAAGCCCTCGCCGCAAACGCAGCCGCCACGGTCGTCCAGCGGCGCGGGTTCCGCGAAGCGGCGCGGGTTCCGCGAACTCGCCAGCCGGGGTCTTGTAGTCGGTGCGCACACCCACCCCGAGGCGTGGGTCGCCCCTTTTTGCTGTGTGGCGGGCACCTAGCCGCGGCGAATTGAAGCTTCCGATGCCAACGGCGAACATATACCTAGATCATCAGGCCACGACGGCAGTTGATGACAGGGTTCTGGAGGTCATGTTGCCATGGCTGGGACGGCCGGCGAATCCACACTCCAGAGAGCATGCTTTCGGACAGGACGCTGCAGAGGCGATCGAGATGGCGCGAATGCAGGTTGCGGATAGGGTCAATGGTGATCCCAAGGGAGTTGTGTTTACTGCCAGTGCCACGGAGGCCGCGAACATCGTTGTGCGTAGTTTCGCGAATGGCAGGAGTCACTTGCTGATCAGCGCAATAGAGCATCCGTGCGTTGCGCAAACAGCGGCGGCTTGCATGAAGGAAGGGCGCGCAGTGCTGACCGCCTCAGGCCAGCATCAGGCGCTCGCCCTTGGGTTCGGGCACGGGATCGCCGAATTCCGTGGCCGTATCAATCCAAAGCGCCATTGCTTCCTTGACGTTCCGGATTGCGGCCTCCTGCGACTTGCCGTGAGCGATGCACCCAGGCAGCTCGGGTACCTCGGCCACGAAGACACTGTCCGCGCTGCTCCAGTAGAGGATGATTTCGTATCGGTAGTTCATGGCTGCGACTCCAGATCGTACTTCAGGAGCAGTTGACGGATCTGTCGGACCTGATAGGGCTTCGCCATCCCGTTGTCCCGTTGCAGGGTGATGCGTTCGGCGACCCCTTCCTTGCGGAAAAGGTGGTGGCTTCCTCGAACTCGTTCGGTGAATCCCAGGTTCCGCAGCAAAGTCAACAACGCGGCGAAGCGGATATTGGCGTCAGAGCGACCTTCCAGAATCCGGAGAACCAGCGCCCGTCGTGGGGTCATAAGAGCTATGGCCGACAGTAGGTGACGTCGGGAGAAGGGGGTCGGGTATTGTGGAAGTAACCAACCCTCCAGATCTCCGAGGAGGAGTGATACGCCAGGACGGAGAGTACCGTCGTTTCCCTTCCCTCAACAGAGGGCGTTGGGGACTCGCTGACGGAGGTTCCGCGAGGGGGGCCTGCGAATTGGTGAGGCACCCGGTGGAAGTGGAGGTGGCGGCGCTCTCGGAGGCGTATGAGGATCATCGGACCGAGAGTGGCTGTCGGCCGGTGGTGCGTCACGTGCATGGCCCGGAGCTGGCGATGGGGACGGGGTTCTCGGGTTCTGGGAGGCTGGAGACGGCCGCCGGCCGCCGCCTCCACCCGGAGGTGAGTTGGTGGCCTTCCCGCAGGGAAATATGGCGCCGCAGGCGCGGGCTGGGAGCGACCGCCGACAGGAAGCAGAAGGGAGAGTTGACTTCCGGTACTGCCGGAGTGGCCCCGAGGGTGACCCCGGTGAGGACAAATCACTCGCGGGGATCGAGCCCGTGTCGCGCTTGGCCCAGGACGACCGGACGCCCGCCGATGCTGGCTACCCTCCTCCAAAGCGCCGGCGATTCTCGTCGTTCACGTCCACGTATTTGGCCAGGTTCTGGCCGTCCCTGATGCCCCCGTCATCGCCATCGCGGAGGCCTGCCTCTCGTGAGATCCGAGCAGCGTTGAAACCGCTGGCTCCGATCTCTTCGTTGAAGAGGATCCCGAACAAGTGACCCATCGCAGACTGTCTCCGGCAAGCCTTCCCTGCCTTCCGCATCTCCTTGAACTTCGCAACGAGTTGGTCCTTCGTCATGGCTACTCCATGTTACCCGGCTGCATTGGAACGTCGGCCCGTTTCCGCTGCGCCCCGGCAGCACCCGGATCCGGCCTCCGGCCGGCGGCCAGTTGTTCCGGTGGGGCCCGGCATCGCGCGGGAGCGCGAAGCCCGCCCGGATGATCGGTTCAAGTCGCGCCGAGCCATGGTCAAATCCACGGAGCCATGGTCAAATCCACGGAGCCATGGTCAAAGTCCGAGTTCCAACTCTTTCTCTCGCAAACTCGGTGAGTTTCCGATTTTCGGCCGGGCACGGCCCACCGGGGAGAAACGGTCTTTTCCGCCGAATTCGGGTGTTTCCACCGGCTTTTCGGTTTCGCGGAGGAACCGGAACCGGCCTGCTTCGAGCGTGGTCGGCAGCGTGGAGCGCGGGATCAAGCCATGGTCAAATTGACCGCAAACCATGGTCAACCTGCACCGGACGTGCGATTGGAGGGTGACTCCGTGACGCTGCCTATCGATCGTCGGTCTGCGCTTTTGTTGTTGGGCGGGGTGGGCGCCGCGCCGCTTCTCGCATCCGCTCGTTCCCGCGGGCTGCAGCCGGACCCGAGCCGGCCGGCCCGCATCCAGCCCGGCGACGTGTTCGGCCTGGTAAGCCCCGCGACCGCCGCCTTTGAAACCGACCCGACCGAAGTCTTCGCTGATGCGTTCCGGGCGGTCGGGCTGGAACCACGCCTCGGAAGGAACTACTACGAGCGGCGCGGTTACTTCGCCGGCAGCGACGCCGAGCGTGCCGCGGACATCATGGAGTTCTTTGCCGATCCGGAGGTGAAGGGGATCTTCGCCCGCGGGGGCTGGGGGGCAGCCCGGGTGCTGCCGCACCTCGACTACGACGTGATCCGCGCGAACCCCAAGGTGCTGCTCGGATACAGCGACGCCACCGCCCTCCTCATGGGAGTCCACGCGAAGACCGGCCTCGTCGTGATGCACGGCCCCGGCCCGGGGAACCGCTTCTCCACGGAGCACTTCCGCCGGACACTGATGGATGGAGAAGCGGATCTCCTCGAGAATCTCGTCGAGGATCCCGGCGACCACATCGTGCCGCGGGAGCACCGGGTCCGCACGATCGCCGGTGGGCGTGCAAGCGGGCCGCTCCTCGGCGGGAATCTGACGGTGCTGACCGCGATCATGGGTTCGGAGTACCTGCCCGATTTCGCTGGCGCCATCCTCTTCCTGGAGGACGTGGATGAGGCGGTCTACCGAGTGGACCGGATGATGACCACCCTGAAGCTCGCCGGGGTCCTCGACCGGATCGCCGGGTTCATCTTCGGCCGCTGCACTGACTGCGACCCCGGATCGGGGTTTGGCTCGCTCACTTTGGAGCAGGTAATCGAAGACCACATCGCTACGCTCGGAATCCCGGCGTTCCGGGGGAGCATGATCGGGCACATCCCCGAGCAGTTCACGCTCCCCGTCGGCGGCCGCGCCGAAATGGACGCGGATCGGGGGACCATCCGCCTGCTGGAACCCGCGGTGTTGTAAAGACTTACCGCCGCGCCACGGTGGTAGGCTCCCCTCACTGGGTCACCAGGATCTTGATACGTCCGCGTGGCGGACGGAACACCTTGACGCTTGACAACTCAATGAGCCCCGAAGGGCTCGACGGCCGGGAACCGGCTGGAGGCAGTGTGAAGAGGAAAGAGTGGATTCCGTTCGTGTCGCTCGGGGTCTTCATGGCGGTGATGAATCTCACCATCGCGGGATTCGGCTTCGAGCGCATCAACCGCATTGAAGCGCGGATGGACCGCATTGCAGTGCGGATGGACCGCATTGAAGACAGGCTGAGCAGTCTGGAGCAACGGGTTTCCCGAATTGAGGGAGTTCTGATGCTGCGGGTGGAACGAGCCGACGCGGGCGCTTCGCCACCGGGCGGCAGTCGCGAAGAACCCAAGGGGTAGCAGCCTGCGTTGATACCCGCGTGAGCGCCGAGCGAGGCCCCCACCGGGAGAAACGCTCATGCGCGTGCCCTCCCGCCCACCCCGCCGGCATGAAAAGCGGCATCCGCATTTGAAGCCCTTGAAGCCGACGAGCGTGATTCCGTTCGCGGCCTG
>MKWU01002410.1_pt1 | contig 28196 bp, 13 predicted proteins | sample 809101 | NCBI WGS metagenome assembly MKWU01 (sample SAMN05860141, study PRJNA318959) | sponge metagenome | host: Aplysina aerophoba | place: Slovenia: Piran, Adriatic Sea, Gulf of Piran | collected 2013-05-07 | reverse complement strand
CAGGACTCAGGCTCGAAGCCGTGCGGCGGGGGAGCATGGCTGACCGGCCTGTCAGCGGTCGGGTGTCACCCAGGCGTGCAGCTGTTGTCCAAGCCTGACTGTTCATCATCAAGGCTTCCCATGGACAGATTTCCCGTCACAAGGCCACGCAGACAACCGGAACTGTTCCTCGCGCCAGAGCCAGCGGCCGGAGGCCTGGGCCTCCCACGACAACAGGCCCGGCCCCCTGGCTGCATCCAGGCCAAAGGTGCTGCCAGCGCGTCGGCGGGTTGTCAACAAGAGCGCAGGAAAAAGAGGGCCCCGCTGCCCGGCTTTCGTACTTGCACCAGGACAAAACGCTTTGTCTGTCCCTGGGAAAACTGTGGATATGCGTGCGGACGATCAGACCACCTGAAACAACACTTGCGTTTCCATTCAGGAGAAAAACCCTTTGTCTGTCCTCATGAAAACTGTGGATATGCGTCCGCGATACCACGCAATCTGAAAGTACACTTGTGCGTCCACTCAGGAGAAAAACCTTTTGTCTGTCCTTGGGAAAACTGTAGATATGCGAGCGGACGATCAGACCTCCTGAAAAGACACTTGCGTGTCCACTCAGGAGAAAGACCCTTTGACTGTCCCTGGAAAGGCTGCGGATATGCGTTCGCATTATCAGGCAATCTGCAAGTACACCTGCGCACCCATTCAGGAGCAAAACCCTTTATCTGTCCCCATGAAGGCTGTGGTGTTTCTTTTACACATATCGCCACTTTGAAAAACCACCTGCGTATCCACTCCGGGGAAAAACCCTTTGTCTGTTCACATGAGGACTGTGGACGTGTATTTGCACAAGTCGCCACTCTCAGAAGACACCTGCGTACCCACTCGGGAAAAAAACCTTTTGTCTGTCTTCATGAAGGCTGTGGACGTTTGTTTACACGATCAGACACCCTGACAGAACACTTGCGTGTCCACTCAGGAAAAAAGTCCTTTGTCTGTCCCAGGCAAGGCTGCGGACATGCGTCCGCAAGAGCAGGCAATCTGAGACTACATCTGCGTGTCCACTCAGGAGAAAGACACTTTGTCGGTTCTCATGCAGGCGGTGGATATGCGTGCGGACGTTCAGGTTCGCTTGCGCGTTTTCTGCACCGCAGCGCCAAAGGAGCTTGCGTTGTGCGTGTGCGCAAGGACTCCACCAGCCGCTGCCGGTCATCACAGGCCAGAGCCGGGTACTCTCGTACGCCTACGCGTGCGCAAAGTGCGTCCTGTTTCCAGAACCTGGAAGCGGGCCAGCCGCTGCCGGTCACAACGCCGTACCCTCCTTCGACGTTTTCCACTACAGCGGCGGCCCATCTCAACGTCGGGGCGGACCTGAACCTTGCGACTGTTCGGCAACGCCAGCGCACCGCTGTTTTCAGCGACAGCCCTGGTGCCATAGCGACAGTATCCTCCGGCATCTGTGAGGATTTCGACCGGGGGCAGGCCCCTTCAGACGGGGACGAGCTGCGATCGCCGGGGCTGAACCTGTCCCCGGCTGCGTCGCCACCAGCCGCGCAGTTTGAGTGGGAGCAGTCGCTGTCCGCAACGGGGGGAATGTCCGACTGGGTACCATGGAGCACTGATCACAATCTCTTCGAAGACTGGGCGGCATTGTGCAGTAGCAGTGTATCTGAGCTGGAGCTTGGGTCATCAGCCCTCACGGATGACGACAAGGCCTTCTGGCAGGCGTTGCTCTCGCCGGCGCATGGCAAATGGTAAAGCCGGGCACTCAGCGCAATGGCGCCATTTTGGGTGCAGGACTCAGGCCCGCAGCCGTGCGGCGGGGCAGCACAGCTGAGCGGGCTGTTAGATGCCGGGCATTACATAAGCGTGCAGCTGTTGTCCAAGCCTGACTGTTGATCATCAAGGCTTCCCATGGACAGATTTCCCGTCACAGGCTCACACACAGAAGCGGAATCGTACCGCGCGCCAGCAGCGGCGGCCGGTGGCCGGGGCCTCCCACGCAAACGCGCCCGGCCGCCAGTCTGCGTCCAGGCCAAAGCTGTAGCCAGCGCGCAGGCTGCTTGTCAACAAGAGCGCAGAAAAAAGAGAGCCTCGCTGCCTGACTTGCGTAGTGGCACCAGGGCAAAACGCTTTGTCTGTCTTCATGAAAGCTGTGCACACAGGTGCACTGACTCAGGCCATCGACAACAACACTTGCATGAGCATAAGGAAGAAAAGTCCTTTGTCTGTCCCTGGGAAAACTGTGGATATGCGTCCGGACGATCAGACTTCCTGACAAGACACTTGCGTGTCCACTCAGGAGCAAAACCCTTTCTCTGTTTTCATGAAGGCTGTGGGCATTCGTTCGCACAATCAAGCACTCTGACAAGACACGTGCGCACTGTACACGCAAGAGAAAAACCCTGTGTCTGTCCTTGGGATGGCTGTGGGCAAGCGTTCAGACAATCGAGCGAATTGACAAGACATTTGCGCCTCCACTCAGAAAGAAAAACCTTTGGCTGTCCTTGGGAAAACTGCGGATATACATCAGCAAAATCAGGCAATCTGCAAGTACACCTGCGTGTCCACTCAGGAGAAAAACCCTTTGGCTGTCCTTGGGAAGGCTGCGGATATGCGTCCGCGATAGCGGGAAATCTGAAAGTACACTTGCGTGTCCACTCAGGAGAAAAACCCCTCCGCTGTTCCTGGGAAGGCTGCGGATATGCGGCCGCCAGATCAGACCATCTGAGAGTGCACTTGCTTGTCCACTCAGGAAAAAAACCTTTTGCCTGTTCCTGGAAAGGGTGCGGATATGCGTCCGCAAAAGCAGGCAATCTGAGAGTGCACTGGCGTATCCACTCAGGAGAAAAGCCCCTTCTGTGTTCTCATGAAGGCTGTGGACATTCGTTCGCACAACCAAGCGCTCTGACATACCACTTGCGCACTGTGCACTCTGGAGCAAAGCCCTTTGTCTGTCCCAGGCAGGGCTGTGAATATGCGTCCGCGCTACCAGGCTCTCTGAGAGTACACTTGCGTGTCCACTCAGGAGAAAAGCCCTTTGTCTGTCTCTGGGAAGGCTGTGGACAAGCGTTCAGACAGTCAGCCGACTTGACAAGACACTTGCGCCTCCACTCAAAAGAAAAGCTCTTTGTCTGTCCCTGGGAAAACTGTGGATACAGGTCCCAACGATCAGACACGCTGACAAGACACGTGCGTGTCCACTCAGGAGACAAACCCTGTGTCCGTTCTCATGCCGGCGGTGGACGTGCGTCCGGACGGTCAGGTTCCCGTTCTCGTCATGTGCGCCGCCGCGCCAAAGCAGGTTCTTTTGTGCGTTGGCGCAAGGACAGCACCAGAGGTTACCGGTCTTCAGGGGCCAGGTCCGGGCGCTCTCTTGCTCGTGCGCAAAGTCCGTCCTGTATCCAGCACCTTGAAGCTGGCCAGCGGCTGCCGGTCACAACGCAGTCTCCTCCTTCGACTGTTTCAACTACAGCGGCGACTCGTCTCAACGCCGGGACGAACCTGAAGTCTGGTCGGCAACACCAGAGCCCCGGTGTTGCCAGCGACAGCCCCCGCTCTGGCGCGACAGAATTCTCTGGTGTCTGTGCGCTTTTCGACCGGAGCCTGGACCCTTCAGACAGGCACAAGCTGCGATCGCCGGGGCTGAACCTGTCCCCTGCATCGCCGCCATCAACCGCCCAGCTCGACTGGGAACAATCGCCGTCCGCAACGGGGGGAATGTCCGACTGGTTACCATGGAGCACTGATCACACACTCTTCGACGACTGGCTGCCATCGATCAGTACCAATGCCTCTGACAAGGATGTTCTGCCATTCCCTCTCACGGATGACGACAAGGCTTTCTGGCAGGCGTTGATCTCTCCGGCGCATGGCGGACAGTAAAGCCGGGCGTTCAGCGCGTTGGCTCTATTGTCGGTGCAGGACTCAGGCCCAAAGTTGTGCGGCGGGGCAGTATAGCTGACCGGCCTGTCTGCGGTCGGGTGGCACACAAGCGTGCAGCTGCTGTCCAAGCCTGACTGTTGATCATTCAGGCTTCCCATGGACAGCTTTCCCATCACAGGATCACACAGAAAACCGGAACCGTTGCTCGCACCGGCAGCGGCGGCCGGTGGCCCGGGCCTTCCACGAAACCAGGCCCGGCCCGCTGTCTGTGTCCAGGCCAAAGCTGTCGCCAGCGCGCCGGCTGGGTGGCAACAAGAGCGCAGAAAAAAGAGTGCCCTGCGGCCAGGCGTTCGTACGCGCACCAGGGAGCAACGCTTTGTCTGTCCTGATGAAAGCTGTGAATACAGGTGCACACAATCAGGCCATCGACAACAACACTTGCGTGTGCATAAGGGAGAAAAGTCCTTTGTCTGTCCCCGGGAAAACTGTGGATATGCGTCCGTGCTATCAGCCAATCTGAGAGTGCACCTGTGTTTCCACTCAGGAGACAAACCCTTTATCTGCCCCAGGCAAGGCTGCGGATATGCGTCCACAACATCATGCAATCTGAAAAAACACTTGCGTGTGCATAAGGGAGAAAAGCCCTTTGTCTGCCCCTGGGAAAACTGTGGATATGTGTCCGTACGACCAGACGATTTGAAAGCACACTGGCGCAGACACTCAGGGAAAAAGCCCTTTATCTGTCTCTGGGAAAACTGTGGTTATGTGTCCAGACGATCAGGCGATCTGACAGTACACAAACGCTGCCACTCAGGAGAAAAGCCCTTTGTCTGTCCCCGGGAAAACTGTGGATATGCGTCCGGACGCCTGGGCGATCTGAAAGTACACAAGCGCTGCCACTCAGGAGAAAAGCCCTTTGTCTGTCCCCGGGAAAACTGTGGATATGCGTTCGCAACATCATGCCATCTGAAACAACACAAGCGCTGCCACTCAGGAGAAAAGCCCTTTGTCTGTTCCTGGAAAAACTGTGGATCTGCGTTCGGACGATTAGACCACCTGAAACAACACTTGCGCTGCCACTCAGGAGAAAAGCCGTTTGTCTGTCCCTGGGAGGGCTGTGGATATGCGTCCGGACGATCAGGCAATGTGAACCTGCACTTGCGCCGCCACTCAGGAAAACAGCCCTTTGGCTGCCCTTGGGAAGGCTGTGGACGCGCGTTCGGACAGTCAGCTTCCCTTGCTCGTCATGTGCGCCGCTGCGCCCAGGCAGGTTCTTTTGTGCGGTTACGCAAGGACAGCATGTCATCAGGGGCCAGTTGCGGGCACGCTCTTGCGCGTGCGCGAAGTCCGTCGTGTTGTCAGACGCTGGAAACTGGCCAGTCGCTGCCGGTCACAACGCAGCATTCTCCTTCGCCTGGTTGCGCAGCAGTGGCGGCCTGTCTCGATGCGCAGGCGGGCCTGTATCCAGAGGTCGGTGTGGCGCGCCAGCGCACCGCTGTTTCCAGCGACAGCCCTGGTGCCATAGCGACAGTATCCTCCGGCATCTGTGAGGGTTTCGACCGGGGGCTGGCCCCTTCAGACGGGCACAAGCTGCGATCGCCGGGGCCGAACCTGTCCCCGGCTCCGACGCCACCAGTCGCGCAGTTTGAGTGGGAGCAGTCGTCGTCCGCAACGGGGGGAGTGTCCGACTGGTTACCATGGAGCACTGATCACAATCTCTTCGCAGACTGGCCGGCATTGTGCAGTAGCAGCGCATCTGGGCTGGAGGTTGGGTCATCACTGCTCTCGGATGACGACAAGGCCTTCTGGCGGGCGTTGCTCTCGCCGGCGCATGGCGAACAGTAAAGCCGGGCACTCAGCGCAATGGCGCCATTTTCAGAGCAGGACTCAGGCTCGAAGCCGTGCGACGGGGCAGCACAGCTGACCGGCCTGTCAGCTGCCGGGTGTCACACAAGAGGGCAACTGCTGTCCAAGCCAGACTGTTGATCATCGAGGCAGTCCCATGGATCCAGTTCCCGTTACCGGCTCACACCCAAAACCGGGATCGTTGCTCGCGTCAGCAAAGGCGGCCGGAGACCATGGCAATGGTTTGGCCAGCAGGCCTGCTGGCTATGAACAGCCGTTCAGGAACAGGGGTGCCCCTATGCCAGGCGTTCGCCCTCACACCGGAGGAAAACGCTTTGTCTGTCTGCGTGAAGGCTGTGGACGTTGGTTTTCACGATCAGGCCATCTACAACAACACTTGCGTGTGCATACGGGGGAAAAACCCTTTGTCTGCCCCCATGAAAACTGTCGATATGCGTCAGCGATAGCAGGCAGTCTGAGAGTACACTTGCGTGCCCATTCAGGAGAAAAACCCTTTGTCTGCTCCTGGGAAGGCTGCGAATATGCGTCTGCTGCATCAGGCTACCTGAAACAACACTTGCGTGTGCATAAGGGAGAAAAGCCCTTTGTCTGTCCTTGGGAAGACTGTGGATATGCGTCCGCGATATCAAGCAATCTGAGAGCACACGTGCGCCGCCACTCAGGCGAAAAAACCTTTGTCTGTCCTTGGGAAGGCTGTGGTGGTTCGTTCGCACACTCAGACAACCTGAAAAAACACTGGCGCATCCACTCCGGAGAAAAACCCTTTGACTGTCCTTGGGAAGGCTGCGGATATGCGTCCGCAACATCAGGCAATCTGAAAGCACACCAGCGCTGCCACTCAGGAAAAAAAACCTTTGTTTATTCTCATGCCGGCGGTGGACCTGCGGTCGGAGGGCCAGGTTCCCGTGTTCGTCATTTGCGCCGCTGCGCCACAGCAGGTTCCTGGGTGCGTTTGCGAAAGGACTCCACCAGCGACTGCCGGTCATCAGGGGCCAGCTCCGGGCACTTTCTTGCGCGTGCGAAAAGTCCGTCCTGTTTCCAGAATCCTGAAGCTGGTCAGCCGCTGCCGGTCACAACGCAGTATCCTCCTTCGACTGGTTCCACGACAGAGGTGTCCCGTCTCGACGCCGGGGTGGGCCTGAACCTGGATTCTGGTCGGCAACGCCAGCGCACCGGTGTTTGCAGCGACAGCCCCCACGCCATGGCGACAGCATCCTCCGGTGTCTGTGCGTTTTTCGACCAGAGCCTGGACCCTTCAGACAGGCACCAGCTGCAATCGCCGGGGCTGAACCTGTCCCCGGCATCGCCGCCATCAACCGCCCAGTTCGACTGGGAACAGTCGCCGTCCGCAACGGGGGGAATGTCCGACTGGTTAACAGGGAGCACTGATCACACACTCTTCGACGACTGGCTGCCATCGATCAGTACCCATGCCTCTGACAAGGATGTTCCGGCATTCCTTCTCACGGATGACGACAAGGCCTTCTGGCAGGCGTTGATTTCTCCGGCGCATGGCGAACAGTAAAGCCGGGCGTTCAGCGCAATGGCGCCATTTTCAGAGCAGGACTCAGGTCCGAAGCCGTGCGACGGGGCAGCACAGCTGACCGGCCTGTCAGCTGCCGGGTGTCATACCAGCGTGTCACTGCTGTCCAAGCCTGACTGTTGATCATCGAGGCAGTCCCATGGACCCAGTTCCCGTTACCGGCTCACACAGAAAATCGGGATTGTTGCTCGCGTCAGCAAAGGCGGCCGGAGACCATGACAATGGCTATGAACAGCCGTTCAGGAACAGGGGGGCGCCTATGCCAGGCGTTCGCCCTCACACCGGAGGAAAACGCTTTGTCTGTCTGCGTGAGGGCTGTGGACGTTGGTTTTCACGATCAGGCTATCTACAACAACACTTGCGTGTGCATACGGGGGAAAAACCCTTTGTCTGCTCCTTTGAAGGCTGCGGACAAGCGTTCAAACGATCAGACTACCTGACAAAACACAGGCTTACGCACACGGGAGAAAAACCTTTTGTCTGTTCCCGGGAAGGCTGTGGACAAGCGTTCCAACGCTCAGACAGCTTGACAATACACAGGCGTCGGCACACCGGAGAAAAACCCTTTGTCTGCTCCCGGGAAGGCTGTGGACAAGCGTTCCGACGCTCAGACAGCTTGACAGTACACAGGCGTCGGCACACCGGAGAAAAACCCTTTGTCTGCTCCTTTGAGGGCTGTAAGTGTGCGTTCAAACAAGCCAGTCATCTGAAATATCACCTGCGTGCTGCTCACACCGGAGAAAAACCCTTTGTTTGTCCTTATGAAGGCTGTAAGTGGGCGTTCAAACAATCAAGTCATCTGAAATATCACCTGCGTGCTGTTCACATTGGAGAAAAAACCTTTGTTTGTCCTTATGAAGGCTGTGGACAAGCGTTCCGACGCTCAGACAGCTTGACAGTACACAGGCGTCGGCACACCGGAGAAAAACCCTTTGTCTGCTCCTTTGAGGGCTGTAAGTGTGCGTTCAAACAAGCCAGTCATCTGAAATATCACCTGCGTGCTGCTCACACCGGAGAAAAACCCTTTGTTTGTCCTTACGGAGGCTGTAAGTGGGCGTTCAAACAATCAATTCATCTGAAATATCACCTGCGTGCTGTTCACACCGGAGCAAAACCCTTTGTCTGCTCCCTTGAGGGCTGTGGACGTTTGTTCACAAGGCGACATTTGCTGGCTGGACATCTGCGCTGCTGCACCAAAGCAGGCGCCTTTGTGCGTTCGCGCAAGGACCATACCGACAGCTCCACGCCACCAAGGGCCTCGCTCGGGCACTCTTTGGCTTGCAGGGAAAATCCTCTCTTTTTTCCGCGCGCTGAAACGGGCAAACAGTTGCCGGTCACAACACAGCATCCTCCTTCGCCTGTTTGCGCCGCAGAGGTGGCCTGTCGTGATGCTCCGGGGGACCCGAGCCCAGCCTCCATCGCAACAGCATTCCTCGATCTGAGTGAACCTTGCGACCGGAGCCGGACCCCTTCAGACAGGGAAGAACAGCGATCGCCATGGCTGAGCCTGCCCCCTGCACCGCTATTACCAGCCGCGCAGCTTGCGAGGGAACAGTGGCCGTCCGCAACGGGGGGAATGTCCGACTGGTTAACATGGAGCGCTGAGGACAGTCTCTTCGGCGACGGGCTGCCAGTATTCAGGAGCAGCGCATCTGGGCTGGAGGCTCCGTCATTACTGTTCATGGATGACGACCAGGCCTTCTGGCAGGCGTTGATTTATCCGGCGACCGGCGAACCCTGAGGCCGGGCGTTCAGCGTGTTGGCTCCATTTTCGGTGCAGGAGTCAGGCCCGAAGCTGTGCGGCGGGGCAGCACCGCTGACCGGTCTGTCAGCTGGCGGGCCTCACACAAGAGGGCAACTGCTGTCCAAGCTTGACTGTCGATCATACAGGCTTCCCATGAATACATTTTCCGTCACAGACTCACACAGAACACCGGAACCGTACTTTGCGCCAGCAGCGGCGGCCGGTGGCCTGGGCCTCTCACAAAACCAGACCCTGCCCCCTGTCTGCATCCAGGCCAAAGGTGTCGCCAGCGCGCCGGCTGGTTGGCAACAAGTGCTCAGGAAAAGGAGTGCGCCGCTGCCAGACGTTCGTACATGCACCAGGGCAAAACGCTTTGTCTGTCGTCATGAAAGCTGTGGGCGGGCGTTTACAGGATCAGACATACTGACAGTCCACTGGCGGACTGCTCACTCAGGAGAAAAACCCTTTTTCTGTCCCAGGCAAGGCTGTGGATATGCGTGCGCAGCGTCAAGCGACATGAAAAGACACCTGCGCGTCCACTCAGGAGAAAAACCCTTTGTCTGTCCTTGGGAAGGCTGTGGATATGCGGCCGCAGCGTCAGGCAACATGAAAAGACACCTGCGCGTCCACTCAGGAGAAAAACCCTTTGCCTGTCCCAGGCAAGGCTGCGGATATGCGTCCGCATTATCAGGCGACCTGAAAAAACACCGGGGCATCCACTCAGGCGAAAAGCCCTTTGTCTGTCCTTGGGAAAACTGTGGATATGCGTGCGGACGAGCAGACCTCCTGACAAGACACGCGTTCCTCCACGCAGGCGAAAAACCCTTTGAGTGTCCCTGGCAAGGCTGCGGATATACGACCACGGCATCAGGCGACCTGAAAAAACACGAGCGCGTCCACTCAGGAGAAAAGCCCTTTGTCTGTCCCAGGCAAGACTGTGGACAAGCGTTCAAACAATCAAACGACTTGACAAGACATGTGCGCTGCCATTCAGGAGAAAAGTCCTTTGTCTGTCCCTGGGAAAACTGTGGATATGCATCCGTACGATCAGGCACCCTGACAAGACACTTGCGTGTCCATTCAAGAGAAAAACCCTCTGCCGGTTCTCATGCAGGCGGTGGACCTGCGTCTGGACGGCCAGGTGCCCTTGCGCGTCAGGTGCGCCGCTGCGCTACAGCAGGCTCTTTTGTGCGTTTGGGAACAGGCCGTACCAGCGGCTGCCACTCATCAGGGGCCAGCTCCGGGCACTCTCTTGTTCGTGCGCACTGTTTCCAGAATCTTGAAGCGGGCAAGCTGCTGCCGGTCACAACGCAGTATTCGCCTTCGACTGTTGCCACAGCAGCGGTGGCCCGTCTCGATGCGCAGGCGAGCCTGTATCCAGAGGTTGGTGTGGAGCGCCAGAGCACCGGTGTTTCCAGCGACAGCCCCTGCTCCAGCGCGCCAGTATCCTCCGGTGTCTGTGAGTTTTTCGACCAGGGGCTGGACCCTTCAGACCGGCACAAGCTGCAATCGCCGGGGCTGAATCTGTCCCCGGCTCCGCCGTCATCAGCCGCGCAGCTTGAGTGGGAACAGTCGCCGTCCGCAACGGCGGGAATATCCGACTGGCTGACATGGAGTGCTGATGACAATCTCTTCGGCGGCTGTCTGCCATTATTCAGGAGCAATGCATCTGACCTGGAGGTGGCGTCATCACTTTTCATTGATGACGACAAGGACTTCTGGCAGGCGTTGATCTCTCCGGCGCATGGCGAACAGTAAAGCCGGGCGTTCAGCGCGTTGGCTCTATTGTCGGTGCCGGACTCAGGCCTGAAGTCGTGCGCTGGGGCAGCATGGCTGACCGGCCTGTCAGCGCTCGGGTGCACACAAGTGTGCAGCTGCTGTCCAAGCCTGACTGTTGATCATTGAGGCTTCCCATGGACAGATTTCCCATCACAGGCTCACACAGAACACCGGAACCGGTTCTCGCGCCGGCAGCGGCGGCCGCAGGCCTGGGCCTCCCACGAAAACATGCCCGGCCCCCCGTCTGCGTCCCGGCCAAAGCTGTCGCCAGCGCGCCGGCTGGTTGGCAACAAGCGCTCAGAACAAAGAGCGCCTCGCTGCCAGGCTTGCGTACTCGCAGCAGGGAACAAGGCTTTGTCTGTCCCCATGAAAACTGTGAACGCAGGTGCACACAATCAGGCCATCGACAACAACACTTGCGTGTGCGTAAGAGAGAAAAGTCCTTTGTCTGTCCCAGGCAAAACTGTGGGTATACGTCCGTGCTATCAGGCAATCTGAAAGTACACTTGTGTTTCCACTCAGGAGAAAAACCTTTTGTCTGCCCCTGGGATGGCTGCGGATATGCGTCCACAACATCATGCAATCTGAAAAAACACGTGCGTGTGCATAAGGGAGAAAAGCCCTTTGTCTGTCCCAGGCAAAACTGTGGATATGCGTCCGTACGATCAAGCGATCTGAAAGTGCACTGGCGCAGACACTCAGGGAAAAAGCCCTTTGTCTGTCCCAGGCAAAACTGTGGTTATGCGTCCGGACGAGCAGGCGGTCTGACAGTACACAAACGCAGCCACTCAGGAGAAAAACCCTTTGTCTGTCCCCTGGAAAACTGTGGATATGCGTTCGCACGCTTGAGCGATCTGAAAGTACACAAGCGCAGCCACTCAGGAGAAAAGCCCTTTGTCTGTCCCCTGGAAAACTGTGGATATGCGTCCGCAACATCATGCAATCTGAAACAACACAAGCGCCGCCACTCAGGAGAAAAGCCCTTTGTCTGTCCCTGGGAAGACTGTGGATCTGCGTTTGGACGATCAGGCGATCTGAAACAACACTTGCGCTGCCACACAGGAGAAAAGCCGTTTGTCTGTCCCTGGGAGGGCTGTGGATATGCGTCCGGACGATCAGGCAATGTGAACATGCACTTGCGCCGCCACTCAGGAAAACAGCCCTTTGGCTGCCCTTGGGAAGGCTGTGGACGCGTGTTCGGACAGTCAGGTTCCCTTGCTCGTCATTTGCGCCGCTGCACCCAGGCAGGTTCTTTTGCGCGGTTACGCAAGGACAGCATGTCATCAGGGGCCAGTTGCGGGCACTCTCTTGCTGGTGCGAGAAGTCCGTCGTGTTGTCAGACGCTGGAAGCGGGCCAGCGGCTGCCGGTCACAACGCAGCATGCTGCTTCGCCTGTTTGCGCAACAGTGGCGGCCCGTCTCGATGCGCAGGCGGGCCTGTATCCAGAGGTGGGTGTGGAGCGCCAGAGCACCGGTGTTTCCAGCGACAGCCCCCGCTCTGGTGCGACAGAATCCTCCGGCGTCTGTGCGTTTTTCGACCGGGATCAGGTCTCTTCAGACAGGGAGGAACTGCGATCGCCGGGGCTGAACCTGTCCCCGGCATCGCCGTCACCAGCCGCGCAGCTTGAGTGGGAACAGTCGCCGCCTGCAATGGGGGCAATACCCGACTGGTTAACATGGAGCACTGATCACAAACTCCTCGACGACTGGCTGTCATCGATCAGTACCAATGCCTTTGACAAGGATGTTCCGGCATTGCCGCTCACGGATGACGACAAGGCTTTCTGGCAGGCGTTGATCTCTCCGGCGCATGGCGAACAGTAAAGCCGGGCGTTCAATGCCCCGGCTCTATTTTCGGTGCAGGACTCAAGCCCAAAGTCGTGCGGCCCGGCAGCATGGCTGACCGGCCTGTCAGCTGCCGGGCGTCACACAAGAGAGCAACTGCTGTCCAAACCTGGCTGTTGATTATTCAGGCTTCCCATGGACACATTTCCCGTCACAGGCTCACACAGAAAATCGGCATCGCACCTTGCGCCAGAGCAGGCGGCCGCAGGCCTGGGTCTCCCACGAAAACAGGCCCGGCCCCCAGTCTGCGTCCAGGGCAAAGGTGTCGCCAGGGTGCCGGCCGGGTGGCAACAAAAGCGCAGCAAAAAGAGTGCCCCGCTGCCAGGCTTTCGTACGCGCACCAGGGAAAAACGCTTTGTCTGCCCTCATGAAGGCTGTGAGTACAGGTGCACACAATCAGGCCATCTGCAACAACACTTGCGTGTGCATAAGGGAGAAAAGTCCTTTGTCTGTCCTTATGAAAACTGTGGATATGCGTCCGCGATATCAGGCAATCTGAAAGTACACTTGTGCGTCCACTCAGGAGCAAAACCCTTTGTCTGTCCCTGGGAAAACTGTGGATATGCGTCCGGACGATCAGACCTGCTGACAAGACACTTGCGTGTCCACTCAGGAGAAAAACCCTTTGTCTGTCCTTGGGAAGGCTGCGGATACGCGTCCGCAACATCAGGCAATCTGAGAGTACACTGGCGTGTCCACTCAGGAGAAAAACCCTTTCAATGTTCCCATGAAGGCTGCGGATATGCGTCCGCACAATCAAGCACTCTGACATACCACTGGCGCACTGTACACGCAGGAGAAAAACCCTTTGTCTGTCCCTGGGAAAACTGTGGATATGCATCCGGACGATCAGGCATCCTGACAGAGCACTTGCGTGTCCACTCAGGAAAAAAGTCCTTCGTCTGTCCCAGGCAAGGCTGCGGATATGCGTCCGTAACATCAGGCAATCTGAAAGTACACTTGCGTTTCCACGCAGGAGAAAAACCCTTTGTCTGTCCCAGGCAAGGCTGCGGATATGCGTCCGTAACATCAGGTAATCTCAGAGGACACTTGCGTGTCCACACCGGAGAAAAACCCTTTGTCTGCTTCCATGAGGGCTGTGGGCGTTCGTTTACACAAGCCGCGCACCTGAAAAACCATTGGTGTGTCCATACCGGAAAAAAAAACTTTGTTTGTCCTTATGAAGGCTGTGAATATGCGTTCGTACAAGCAAGCCATCTGAAACGACACTTGTATGTGCATACGGGCGAAAAACCCCTGGTCTGTTCATATGAAGGCTGTGGAAAAAAATTTGTACGATCAAGCGACCGCACCAATCACTTGAGCGTCCACACCGGAATAAAACCCTTTGCCTGTTCCTTCGAAGGCTGTGGACGTTTGTTCACAAGGCGAAGTTCCCTGACTCGACATGCGCGCTGCTGCACCAAAGCAGGCTCCTGTGTGCGTTGGCGCAAGGACCATACCAACAGCTCCACGCCATCATGGGCCAAGGCCTGGCACCCTCTGGCTCGCGGCCAGAATCCGCTCCTTTTCCAGCGCACGGAAGTGGGCAAACAGCTGCCGGCCACAAGGCAGCATTCTCCTTCACCTGTTTTCGCAGCAGCGGCGGCCTGTCTCCATGCGCAGGCGGGCCTGTATCCAGAGCCTGGTGTGGAGCGCCAGAGCACCGGTGTTGCCAGCGACAGCCCCTGCTCTGGTGCCACAGCATCCTCCGGCGGCTGTGTGCTTTTCGACCAGGGTCTGCTTCCTTCAGCCAGGGAAGAACAGCGATCGTCGGGGCTGAACCTGTCCCCGCCGCCGTCATCAGCCGTGCAGCTTGAGTGGGAACAGTCGCCGCCTGCAACGGGGGGAAGCTCCGACTGGTTAGCATGGAGCACTGATCACAATCTCTTCGAAGACTGGCTGCCATTGTCCAGTAGCAATACATTTGGCAAGGATGTTCCGGCATTGCTTCTCACGGATGACGACAAGGCTTTCTGGCAGGCGCTGGTCGCTCCGGCGCATGGCGAACAGTAAAGCCAGAGGTTCAGTGCGTTGGCTCTGTTGTCGGTGCAGGACTCAGGCCCGAAGCCATGCGGCGGGGCAGCACAGCTGACCGGCCTGTCAGCTGCCGGGTGTCACACAAGCATGCAGCTGTTGTCCAAGCCTGATCGTTGATCATTGAGGCTTCCTGTGGATACATTTCCCATCGCAAGGTCACAGAGAAAACCGGAACTGTTCCTCGCGCCAGAGCAGGTGGCCCCAGGCCGCGGCCGCGGCCGCCCACGAAAACATGCCCGCCCCCCTGTCTGCGTCCAGGGCAAAGGTGTCGCCAGGGTGCCGGCTGGGTGGCAACAAGAGCTCTGGCAAAAGAGTGCCCCGCTGCCAGGCTTTCGTACGCGCGCCAGGGAAAAACGCTTTGTCTGTCCCTGGGAAAACTGTGGATATGCGTCCGCAACAGCGGGCAATCTGAGCGTACACGGGCGTATCCACTCAGGAGAAAAGCCCTTTGTCTGTCCCAGGCAAGGCTGCGGATATGCGTTCATACACACTGGTGCCCTGAAAAAACACTTGCACGTCCATTCAGGAGACAAACCCTTTGACTGTCCCTGGGAAAACTGTGGATATGCGTCCGCAACAGCAGGCAATCTGAAAGTCCACTGGCGTATCCACTCAGGAGAAAAGCCCTTTGTCTGTCCCAGGCAAGACTGCGGATATGCGTCCACACACGCTGGTGCCGTGAAAAAACACTTGCGCGTCCATTCAGGGGAAAAACCCTTTGACTGTCCCTGGGAAGGCTGCAGATATGCGTCCGCAACATCAAGCAATCTGAGAGTACACTTGCGCCTCCACTCAGGGGAAAACCCCTTTTTCTGTCCCAGAAAAGGCTGCAGGCAAGCGTTCAAACAATCAAACGACCTGACAAAACACTTGCACCTCCACGCAGGAGACAGATCTTTTCTCTGTCCCTGGGAAAGCTGTGGATATGCGTCCGCAATATCAAGCCTCCTGACAAGACACTGGCGTGTCCACTCAGGAGAAAAGCCCTTTATCTGTCCCTGGAAAGGCTGTGGACAAGCGTTCACACAATCAAGCGACATGACAAAACACTATCGCCTTCACTCAGGAGAAAAACCCTTTTCCTGTCCCTGGAAAGGCTGCGGATACGCGTCCGCAAGATCGGGCACACTGAGGGTACACATGCGGGTCCACGCAGGAGAAAAGCCCTTTTGCTGTCCGTGGGAAGGCTGTGGACAAGCGTTCAGACAATCAAGCGACGTGATAAAACACTTGCGTCGCCACTCAGGAGAAAAACCCTTTGCCTGTCCTTGGGAAGGCTGCGGATATGTGGCCGCAAGATCGAGCACACTGGCAGTACACTCGCGCATCCACTCAAGAGAAAAACCCTTTCTCTGTTCTTATGAGGGCTGCAGGAATTCGTTCGCACAATCAAGCGCTCTGGCATACCACTTGCGTGCTGTGCATTCAGGAGACAAGCCCTTTGTCTGTCCTGGGGAAGGCTGTGGACAAGCGTTCAGACAATCAGGCGACTTGACAAGACACTTGCGCCGCTGCGCCAACGCAGGTTCTTTTATGCGTTGGCAAAAACACAGCAGTCGCTGCCGGTCATCACGAGCCAGGTCCGGGCCCTCTCTTATGCGTGCGAAAAGTCCGTCCTGTGTCCAGCCCCCTGAAGCTGGCAAACAGCTGCCGGTCACAACACAGTATCTTCCTTCGCCTGTTTCCACTATAGCGGCGACCCGTCTCAACGCCCGCGCGGACCTTGCGCCTGGGCGGCAACGCCAGGGTGCCGGTGTTTCCAGCGACAGCCCCCGCTCTGGCGCCACAGCATCCTCCGGCGTCTGTGAGCGCTTCGACCGGGGGCAGGTTCCCTCAGACAGGGAAGAACAGCGATCGCCGGGGCTGAACCTGTCGCCTGCATTGCCATCATCAGCCACGCCGCTTGAGAGGGAGCAGTCGCCGTCCGCAACGGGGGGAGTGTTCGACTGGTTAACACGGAGCATTGATCCAGATCTCTTCAAAGACTGGCTGCCATCAATCGGTACCAATGCCTCTGACAAGGATGTTCCGCCATTGGTTCTCACGGATGACGACAAGGCTTTCTGGCAGACGTTGATCTCGCCGGCGCATGGCGAACAGTAACGCCATGCGTTCAGCGCGCTGGCGCTATTTTCGGTGCAGGACTCAGGCCCTTGCTGGTGGCGGGGTCGCATAGCTGACCGGCCTGTCAGCTGCCGGGCGTCACACAAGAGAGCAACTGCTGTCCAAACTCGACTGTTGATTATTCAGGCTTCCCATGGACAGATTTCCCGTCACAGGCTCACACAGAAAATCGGCATGGCACCTGGCGCCAGAGCAGGCGGCCGGTGGCCGGGGTCTCCCACGCAAACATGCCCGGCCCCCTGTCTGCGTCCCGGCCAAAGGTGTCGCAAGGCCGCTGGCCGGATGGCAACAAGAGCGCAGAGAAAAGAGTGCCCCCTTGCCAGGCTTTCGTACGCGCACCAAGGAAAAACGCTTTGTCTGTCCTCATGAAAACTGTGGATATGCGTCTGCGATATCAAGCAGACTGAAAGCACACTTGTGCGTCCACACAGGAAAAAAACCCTTTGTCTGTCCCTGGGAAAACTGTGCCTATGCCTCCGGACGATCAGACCTCCTGACAGGACACAAGCGCCGCCACTCAGGAGAAAAACCCTTTGGCTGTCCTTGGGAAGGCTGCGGATATGCGGCCGCAGTATCAGGCAATCTGAGCGTACACTTGCGTGTCCACTCAGGAGAAAAACCTTATGGCTGTCCCTGGAAAGGCTGCGGATATGCGACCACAACATCAGGCAATCTGAGAATACACTTGCGTGCCCACTCAGGAGAAAAACCCTTTCTCTGTTCTCATGAAGGCTGCGGCTATGCGTTCGCACAATCAAGCGCTCTGACATACCACTGGCGCACTGTACACGCAGGAGGAAAACCCTTTGTCTGTCCCTGGGAAAACTGTGGATATGCGTCCGTAGCATCAAGCAATCTGAAACAACACCTGCGTGTGCATAAGGGAGAAAAATCCTTTGTCTGTCCTTGGCAAAACTGTGGGTATGCGTCCGTAACAGCAAGCAATCTGAAACCCCACATGCGTGCGCATAAGGGAGAAAAGCCCTTTGTCTGTCCCTGGGAAAACTGTGGATATGCGTGCGGACGATCAGACGATCTGAAAGTACACAAGCGCTGCCACTCAGGAGAAAAACCCTTTGTCTGTCCCTGGGAAAATTGTGGATATGCGTCCGGACGATCAGATGTCCTGACAAAACACTTGCGTGTCCACTCGGGAGGAAAACCCTTTGTCTGCTCCCATGAAGGCTGTGAGCGCGTGTTTACACAGGCCAGCGCCCTGAGAGATCACTTGCGTGCTGCTCACACCGGAGAAAAACCCTTTGTCTGTCCTTATAGAGGTTGTGGCAAAGGGTTTGTACGATCAAGTGGCCGGACAAATCACTTGCGCGTTCATACCGGAGAAAAACCCTTTGCCTGTTCCTTTGAAGACTGTGGACGAGCGTTTACAAGACGACGTTCCCTGACGCGACATCTGCGCTTCTGTACCCAGGCAGGCTCCTTTGTGCGTTCGCGCAAGGAGCGTACAAACAGCTCCAGGTCGTCAAGGGGCTCGGCCAGCCACTCTCGGGCTGGCAGCAAGAATCCGCTCCTTTTTCAGCGCACGGAAGTGGGCAAACAGCTGCCGGTCACAACACAGCATCCTCCTTCGCCTGTTGGCGCCGCAGCGGCGGCCGGTCGTGATGCGCCGATGGACCTGAGCCCGGAGAGGCGGCTGGAGCGCCAGAGTTGCGGTGTTTCCAGCGACAGCCCCCGCTCCATAGCGACAGCATCCCCCGGCGTCAGCGAACCTTGCGACCGGAGCCTGGCTCCTTCAGACAGGGACAAGCTGCGATCACCGGGGCTGAACCTGTCCCCGCCGCCGTCACCTGTCGCGCAGCTGGCGTGGACACAGTTGCCGTCCGCAACGGGGGGCATCGAGCCCGACTGGGCTCCATGGTTCACCCCGGAGTATCCTGGCGAGGACTGGCCGTCATGGTTCAGCGCCAGTGCATCTGACCTGGAGGTTCCGTCATTACAGCTCACGGATGACGACAAGGCCTTCTGGCAGGCGTTGGTCTCTCCGGCGCATGGCGAACAGTAAAGCCGGACGCTCAGCGCCCTGGCTCCATTTTCGGTGCCGGATTCAGGCCCTTGCCGGCGGCTGAACAGCACAACTGACCGGCCTGTCATCTGCCAAGGGGCACATAAGAGTGAAACTGTTATCCCAACTTGATTGTTGATCATTCAGGCTTCTCATGGACGCATTGAGCATCGCAAGATCACACAGAAAACCGGAACCTTTCGGCGCGTCAGCGCAGGAGGCCGGTGGGCTGCGCTTTCCACGAAGGCATGCCTGGGCTCCTGTCTCCGTTCAGGCCCAGGGTTTCGCCAACGCGCTCGCTGGCTGTGAACAGCAGCTCAGGAAAAAGAGTGGCCCCATGCCAGAGTTTCGCACGCACACCGGAGAAAAACCCTTTGTCTGCTCCCATGAAGGTTGTGGACGAGCGTTCAAACGATCAACCAACCTGGCAATACACAGGCGTCTGCATACCGGAGAAAAACCCTTTGTCTGCTCCTGCGAAGGCTGTGAGCAGGCGTTTGCACACTCCAGCGCCCTGAGATATCACTTGCGTGCTGCTCACACTGGCGAAAAATCCTTTGTTTGTCCTTATGAAGGCTGTGCATACAGGTTCATACAATCAAGCCATCGACAACAACATTTACGTGCACATTCGGGAGCAAAACCCTTTGTCTGCTCCTACGAAGGCTGTGAGCACGCGTTTGCACACTCCAGCGCCCTGAGATATCACTTGCGTGCTGCTCACACTGGCGAAAAATCCTTTGTTTGTCCTTATGAAGGCTGCGCATACGCGTTCATACAATCAAGTCAGCTACAACAACATTTACGTGTACATTCGGGAGAAAAACCCTTTGTTTGTCCTTATGAAGGCTGTGCATACGCGTCCTCACGAGCAGCCATGCTGAAAAACCACTTGCGTCTCCACACCGGAGAAAAACCTTTTGTTTGTCCTTATGAAGGCTGTGAATACGCGTTCACACAATCAGCCATCCTGAAAAACCACTTGCGTCTCCACACCGGAGAAAAACCCTTTGTCTGCTCCCATGAAGGCTGTGAGCGCGCGTTTGCACAATCCAACGCCCTGAGATACCACTTGCGTGCTGCTCACACTGGAGAAAAACCCTTTGTTTGTCCTCATGAAGGCTGTGAGTGCGCGTTCGCACAATCAAGTCAGCTGACACAACACTTGTGTGTACATGCGGAAGAAAAACCCTTTGCCTGTTCCTTTGAAGGCTGTGGACGAGCGTTTACAAGGCGAACTTCCCTGGCGCGGCATCTGCGCTGCTGTACCAAAGCAGGCTCCTTTGTGCGTTCGCGCAAGGAGCCTGCAAACAGCTCCAGGTCATCAAGGGGCTCGGCCAGGCACTCTCCGGCTGGCAGCAAGCATCCGCTCCTTGTTCAGCGCACGGAAGTGGGCAAACAGCTGCCGGTCACAACACAGCATCCTCCATCGACTGTTTGGGCCGCAGCGGAGGCCGGTCGTGATGCGCCGATGGACCTGAGCCCGGAGAGGCGGCTGGAGCGCCAGAGTTGCGGTGTTTCCAGCGACAGGGCCCGCGCCATAGCGGCAGCATTCCCCGGCGTCAGTGAACCTTGCGACCGGAGCCTGGCTCCTTCAGACAGGCAAGAGCTGCGATCGCCGGGGCTGAACCTGTCCCCGCCGTCGTCACCCATCGCGCAGCTTGAGTGGGAACGGTCGCTACCTGCAACGGGGGGAATGACCGACTGGTTAACATGGAGCACTGATTGCAATCGCTTCGAAGACTGGCTGCCATTGACTGATACAAATGTATCTGACCTGGAGATGCCGTCATCACTTTCCATGGATGACGACAAGGCCTTCTGGCAGACGTTGATCTCTCCGACGTATGGCGAACAGTAAAGCCAGGCGTTCAGCGCCCAGGTTTCATTTTCGGTACAGGACTCAGGCCCTTGCTGGTGGCGGGGTAGCACAGCTGACTGACCTGTCAGCTGCCGGGCGCCACACAAGAGAGCAACTGCTGTCCAACCTTGGCTGTTAATGTATGCAGGCTTTTCATGGACACATTTTCCGTCACAGGCTCACACAGAAAATCGGCATGGTACCTTGCGTCAGAGCAGGCGGCCGGTGGCCGGGGTCTCCCACGAAAACATGCCCGGCCCCCTGGCAGAGTCCAGGCCAAAGGTGTCGTAAGGGCGCAGGCCAGGAGGCCACAAGAGCGCAGAAAAAAGAGTGCCCCTGTGCCAGACTTTTGTTCGCGCACCAGGGCAAAACGCTTTGTCTGTCCCAGAGAAAACTGCGGATATGCGTCCGGACGATCAGATGTCCTGACAAGACACTTGCGTGTCCACTCAGGAGAAAAGCCCTTTGACTGTCCCAGGGAAGGCTGCGGCTATGCGGCCGTAACATCAGGCAATCTGAGAGTACACTTGCGTGCCCACTCCGGAGAAAAACCCTTTCTCTGTTCTCATGAAGGTTGCGGCTATGCGGCCACACAATCAAGCACGCTGGCATACCACAGGCGCGCTGTACACTCAGGAGAAAAACCCTGGGTCTGTCCCTGGGAAAACTGTGGATATGCGTCCGTAACATCAGGCAATCTGAAACAGCACCTGCGTGTGCATAAGGGGGAAAGGCCCTTTGTCTGTCCCTGGGAAAACTGTGGATATACGTGCGGACGATCAGGCGATCTGAAAGTACACAAGCGCCACCATTCAGGAGAAAAGCCCTTTGTCTGTCCCTGGGAAAACTGTAGATATGCGTCCGGACGATCAGGCAATCTGAAGGTGCACTTGCGCCGCCACTCAGGAAAAAGACCCTGGGTCTGTTCCTGGGAAGGCTGTGGACGTGCGTTCGTACAATCAAACCACCTGCAAAAACACTGGCACATTCACACCGGAGAAAAACCTTTTGTCTGTTCCAGGGAAGGCTGTGGGCGTTTATTCAGACAAGCAAGCAATTTGAGAGTGCATTTGCGTGCCCATTCAGAAACAAATCCCTTGCTCTGTTCTTATGCAGGCGGTGGAGCTGCGTCCGGACGGTCAGGTTCCCTTGCCCGTCAGTTGGGTCGCTGCGCCAACGCAGGTTCTTTTGTGCGTTTGCGAAAAGACAGTGCCCGTCGCTACCGGTCATCAGGGGCAAGGTCCGGGCAATCTCGTACGCGTGCGAAAAGTTTGTCCTGTTTCCAGAACCTGGAAGCTGGCCCGCGGCTGCCGGTCAAAACGCAGTCTCCTCCTTCGACTGTGTCTACTACAGCGGCGGCCCGTCCCGGTGCGCAGGCGAACTTGTGTCCTGAGGTTGGTCGGCAGCGCCAGCGCACCGGTGTTTCCAGCGACAGCCCCTGCGCCATGGTGACAGCATCCTCCGGCGTCCATGCGCTTTTCGACCAGGGACAGGTCTTTTCAGACAGAGAGGAACGGCGATCGCCGGGGCTGAGCCTGTCCCCGGCTCTGCTGTCACCAGCCGCGCCGTTTGAGTGGGTACAGTCGCCGTCCGCAACGGGGGGAATGTCCGACTGGTTAACATGGAGAACTGATCACGATCTCTTCGAAGACTGGCTGCCATTGACTGGTGCAGCATCTGACCTGGAGGTTGGCTCATCATTTCCCATGGATGCCGACAAGGCCTTCTGGCAGACGTTGATCTCTGCGGCGTATGGCGAACAGTAAAGCCAGGCGCTCAGCGCGCTGGCTCTACTGTTGGGTGCCGGACTCAGGCCCGAAGCCATGCGGCGGGGCAGCATAGCTGACCGGCCTGTCAGCTGCCGGGCGTCACACAAGCGTGCGGCTGTTGTCCAAGCCTGACTGTTGATCATTGAGACTTCCCATGGACATATTTCCCGTCACAGGCTTACACCGGAAACCGGAACTGTTCCCCGCGCCAGCGCAGAAGGTCGGTGGCCTGGTCCTCCCACGAAAACAGGTTCGGCCCCCTGTCTGCGTCCAGGCCAAAGGTGTCGCCAGCGCGCCGGCTGGTTGGCAACAAGAGCTCAGGGAAAAGAGTGCCCCTATGCCAGACTTTCGTTCTCGCACCGGGGCACAACGCTTTGTCTGTCCTTGGGGAGGCTATGGACAAGCGTTCAAACCATCACACGACTTGACAAGACACTTGCGTGTACACGCAGGAGAAAAACCCTTTGTCTGTCCCTGGGAAAACTGTGGATATGCGGCCGGACGATCAGATCTCGTGGCAAGACACTTGTGTGTCCACTCAGAAGAAAAACCCTTTGTCTGTCTATATAAAGGCTGTGGACAAGCGTTCAAACGGTCAGGTTATTTGACAAGACACAGGCGCATCCACACCGGCGAGAGGCCCTTTGTCTGTCCCAGGGAAGGCTGTAGACACGCGTTCAAACAGTCAGCTGGTTTGGCAGTACACAAGCGCACCCACACCGGGGAGAGACGCTTTGTCTGTCCTTGGGACGGCTGTGGATGGTCGTTCCTCCAATTGGGCCATCTGGAAAGACACAAGGTCCTCCACTCGAAAGAAAAACCCTTTGTCTGTCGCTGGGAAGGTTGTGGACGAGCGTTCACACAATCAGACACCCTGACACGTCACTGGCGTTTTCACTCGGGAGAAAGGCCCTTTGTCTGTCCTGGGGAAGGCTGTGGACAAGCGTTCAAACAACCCAACGACCTGACAAGACACCTGCGCTGTCACTCAGGAAAAAAGCCCTTTGTCTGTCCCTGGGAAAACTGTGGATATGCATCCGGACGATCAGGCTCCCTGAAAGAACACCTGCGTGTCCACTCAGGAGAAAAACCCTTTGGCTGTCCTTGGGAAGGCTGCGCATATGCGGCCACAACATCAGGCAATCTCAGAGCACACTTGCTGGTCCACGCAGGAAAAAAGTGCTTTGTCTGTCCTTGGGAAGGCTGCGCATATGCGTCCGTAAAAGCAGGCAATCTCAGAGCACACTTGCGTGTCCACTCAGGAGAAAACCCCTTGGTCTGTTTCCAGACCGGCGGTGGCGCTGCGTCCGGACGGTCAGGTTCCCTTGCCCGTCAGTTGCGTCGCTGCCCCACAGCAGGTTCTTTTGTGCGTTCGCAAAAGAACAGCACCAGCGGCTACCAGTCATCAGGGGCCAGGTCCGGGCACGCTCTTGCTCGTGCGAGAAGTCCGTCCTGTGGTCAGCACCTGGAAGCTGGCCAGCCGCTGCCGGTCAAAGCGCAGTCTCTTCCTTCGGCTGTGTCTACTACAGCGGCGGCCCGTCCCGGTGCGCAGGCGCACTTGTGTCCAAAGGTTGGTCTGCAGCGTCAGCGCACCGGTGTTTTCAGCGACAGCCCCTGCGCCATGGCGACAGCATCCTCTGGCGTCCATGCGCTTTTCGACCTGGGACAAGCCCCTTCAGACAGGGAAGAACAGCGATCGCCGTGGCTGAGCCTGTCGCCTGCATCGCCATCATCAGCCGCGTCGCTTGAGTGGGTACAGTCGCCGTCCGCAACGGGGGAAATGTCCGACTGGTCAACATGGATCGCTGATCTCAATCTCTTCGGCGACGGGCTGCCATTGTCCAGTAGCCATGCATCTGATCTGGAGGTGCCGTCATCACTTCTCATGGATGACGACAAGGCCTTCTGGCAGGCGTTGATCTCTCCCCGGCGCATGGCGAAGAGTGAAGAGTGAAGCCAGGCATCCAGCACTTTGATGCCAAAGTTGTTGCAGGACTCAGGCCTTGGCTTGTGGCTGATCTGCACAGCTGACCTGCCCGTCAGCTGTCGGGCGTCACCCAAGAGTGCAAGGGTTGCCCAGCCTTTACTGTTGCTCATTCAGGTTTTCCATCGACAGGCTTGCCGTCACCAGATCACACAGCAAAACGGAACCTTTGCTGGCACCAACGCAGGTGGCCGGAGGCTATGCCAAAGGTTTCGCCAGCATCCCTTCTGGCTGTGAACAAGAGTTCAGGAAAAAAAAAGGGGGCCCCTATGCCAGGCTTTCGCATTCACACAGCAGCACAACGCTTGAGCTGTCCGCGTGAGGGCGGTGGACAAGCGCTCAAACGATCAAACGACCTGGCAATACACAAGCGTCGCCACACTGCCGAAAAACCCTTTGGCTGTCCCTGGGAAGGCTGTAGCAAAGCGTTCAGACGATCAGTCGATCTGACAGTACACCGGCGTCTGCACACCGGAGAAAAACCCTTTGTCTGCTTCCATGAAGACTGTGAGCGCGCGTTTGCGCAATCCAGCGCCCTGAGATATCACCTGCGAGCTGCTCACTCAGGAGAAAAACCCTTTGTTTGTCCTCATGAAAACTGTGAATCCGCGTTCGTACAATCAAGCCATCTGACACAGCACTTGTATTCGCACACGGGAGACAAACCCTTTGTCTGTTCGTATCAAGGCTGTGGACAAGAGTTTGTACGATCAATAGACCGGACAACTCACTTGCGCGCTCACGCCGGGAACAAACCCTTTGCCTGTTCCTTTGAGGGCTGTGGTGGTGCGTTCGCACATGTAGCCACTTTGAAAAATCACCTGCGTGTCCACTCAGGTGAAAAACCTTTTGTCTGTTCACATGGAGGCTGTGGACGTGCATTCGCGCAAGTCGCCACTCTCAGAAGACACCTGCGTCTCCACTCGGGAGAAAAGCCTTTTGTCTGTTTTCATGAAGGCTGTGAACAGGCGTTCGCACACTCAAACTCTTTGAACTATCACTTGCGTGCTGCCCACACAAGAGAAAAACCCTTTGCCTGTTCCTTTGAAGGCTGTGGACGTTCGTTCGTACAAGCAGGCGATCTGACACACCACGTGCGTGCTGTTCACTCAGGCACCGCCCTTTTTTCCTGTCCACATCAAGGCTGTGGACAAGCGTTCAAAAGGCGAGGTGTACTGGCGCGACATCTGCGCTGCTGTACCAAAGCAGGCGCCTTTGTGCATGCGCGCAAGGAGCGTACAAACAGCTCCACGTCATCAAGGGGCTCGGCCGGGCATTCTCTGGCTCGCAGGAAAAATCCGCAGCTTTTCCAGCGCCCTGAATGGGATAAACAGCTGCCGGACACAACACCGCATCCTCCTTCGCCTGTTGTTGCAGCAGCGGGGGCCTGTCGCGATGCTCCGATGGACCTGAGCCTTGTGAGGAGGCCGGAGCGCCAGAGTTCCGGTGTTTCCCGCGACAGGCTCCGCTCCATAGTGACAGCATCCCCGGGTGTCAGTGAACCTTGTGACCGGAGCCTGGCCTTTTCAGACAGGGAAGAACAGCGATTGCCGTGGCTGAACCTGTCCCCTTCATCGCCGTCGCCAATCGCGCAGTTTGAGTGGGCACAGTCGCCGTTCGCAACGGGGGGCATCATGCCCGACTGGTCTCCATGGTGCGCCGATGAACATCTTTGCGGGGACTGGCCGCCATTGTTCAGCGCCAGTGCCTCTGACCTGGAGGTTCCGTCATTACTTCTCACGGATGACGACAGGACCTTCTGGCAAGAGTTGATCGCTCCGGCGCAGGGCGAACAGTAAAGCCGGACGCTCAGCGCCCTGGCTCTCTTTTCGGTGCAGGACTCAGGCCCTTGTTGGCGGTTGAAAAGCACAGCTGACCGGCCTGTCATCTGCCAGGGGTCACACAAGAGTGCTTGGTGTCCAAGCTTGACTGTTGATCGTTCGGGCTTCTCATGGACGCATTGAGTATCACAAGCTCACACAGAAAACTGGAACCTTTCGGCGCGTCAGCGCAGGAGGCCGGTGGGTTGTGCCTCCCACGAAGATATGCCCGGCCTCCTGTCTCCGTTCAGGCCCCGGGTTTGGCCAGCGCGCTCGCTGGCTGTGAACAGCAGTTCAGGAAAAAGAGTGGCCTCATGCCACAGTTTGGCACGCACATCGGAGCAAAACGCTTTTGCTGTCCGTATGAAGACTGTGAACACGCGTTCAAACGCGTAGCCGACCTGGCAGTACACCGGCGTCTGCACACCGGAGAAAAATCCTTTGTTTGTCCCTATGAAGGCTGTACATATGCGTTCGTCCAAGCAAGCCATCGACAACGACATTTGTATGTGCACATGAGAGAAAGACCCTTTGTCTGTCCTTATAAAGGCTGTGGAAAAAGATTTGTACTGTCAAAGCATCGACAACGGCATTTGCGTGTGCATTCGGGAGAAAAAACCCTGGTCTGCTCCCAGGAAGCCCTGGTCTGCTCCTATGAAGGTTGTGGACAAGTGTTCAAACGATCAGCCTATCTGGCAATACACAGGCGTCTGCATACCGGAGAAAAACCCTTTGTCTGCTCCTGCGAAGGCTGTGGCCAGGCGTTTGCACAATCGAACTCCCTGAGATATCACGTGCATGCGGTTCACACTGGCGAAAAAGCCTTTGTTTGCCCTTATGAAGGCTGCGAATACGCGTTCATACAATCAAGCCATCGACAACAACATTTGCGTGTGCATTCGGGAGAAAAACCCTTTTGCTGTCCCAGGCAAGGCTGCGTATATAGGTCCGCAACATCAAAGAACCTGGGTGCACACTTGCGCGTTCACTCAGGAGAAAAGCCCTTTGTCTGCTCCCATGAAGGCTGCGGACAAGCGTTCAAACAATCAGCCTACCTGGTAACACACCGGCGTCTGCACACCGGAGAAAAACCCTTTGTCTGTTCCCGTGAAGGCTGTGAGCGCGCGTTTGCACAAGCCAGCGCCCTGAGATATCACTTGCGAGCCGCTCATTCCGGAGAAAAACCCTTTGTTTGTCCTCAGGAAGGCTGTCAGAGCGCGTTCATACAATCAGGTCAGCTGAAACGGCACTTGTGTGTGCATTCGGGAGAAAAGCCCTTTGTCTGCTCCCATGAAGGCTGTGAGAGCGCGTTCACACAATCAGGTCCGCTGAAACGGCACTTGCGTGTGCATTCGGGAGAAAAGCCCTTTGTCTGCTCCCATGAAGGCTGTGGACAAGTGTTCAAACAATCAGCCTACCTGGTAGCACACAGGCGTCTGCACACCGGAGAAAAACCCTTTGTCTGCTCCTACGAAGACTGTGGGCAGGCGTTTGCACAATCGAACTCCCTGAGATATCACTTGCGTGCTGCTCACACTGGCGAAAAACCCTTTGTTTGTCCTTATGAAGGCTGTGCATATGCGTTCCTGCAATCAAGCCATCGACAACAACATTTGCGTGTACATCCGGGAGAAAAACCCTTTTGCTGTCCCAGGCAAGGCTGTGGACGAGCGTTTACAAGGCGAAGTTCCCTGACTCGACATCTACGCTGCTGTACCCAGGGAGGTTCTTTTGTGCGTTCGCACAAGAAGCGTACAAACAGCGCAACCTCATCAAGGGGTTCGGCCAGGAAGTCTCCGGCTGGCAGCAAGAATCCGCTCCTTTTTCAGCGCACGCAAGTGGGCAAACAGTGGCCGGTCACAACACAGCATCCTTCTTCGTCTGGTTGCGCCGCAGCGGCGGCCGGTGGTGATGCGCCGATGGACCTGAGCCCGGAGA